>Ga0102593_1000798_pt1 | contig 41675 bp, 40 predicted proteins | sample AraplaCol_mMS_r2_2_FD_76862 | JGI IMG/M metagenome (GOLD analysis project Ga0102593, IMG submission 76862) | Arabidopsis root microbial communities from North Carolina, USA - plate scrape MF_Col_mMS_r2 (SPADES assembly) (version 2) | ecosystem: Host-associated > Plants > Roots > Endosphere...
ATCCACACTAACACACAACACCCCTCGTTTTCTGGCGGGCGTTCCCCCCCCTTTTTTTTTTTTTTTTCTTTTTTTTTCCGTGACTTTTGGATATACATATTCTTATATTACGAAGCTTGGTTATTAAATTATACCATTTTCAATAAAATAAGCACGATATAGCTGCTCGTTATTCACTTCTTTTCCACCAGAAATTATCTCATCACGCGACGACTCTCGCTCTAAGGGGTCTTTTCTGCGTCGAGCGCAAGTCCAGACTGCTCCACCCGCGGAACCGCGGCTTCACACTGGCGGATGACTGGCGCCGGCCAACTTCTCCCTAATTAGGCTAGTCTGCAGCATCTTCGTTGAATAATCTAAGCCTGGACGGGCCGACTACTCCTCCGAATCGGGATCGGCTCCTGGATTATTTCTATGAATTCTAGAAGGAGAAGGACTATTCGAACTTTCAGTATAGTAGTACTCATGCATTACTTTTCAACAGGTTCAATGCTAGAGTAACTCGACTTGTCTCGGGCAAAAATATGCCAATGGGAATCAGATCAAGGCTATTGACAAAATGGAAGTAAAAAACAGAAATACAAATATAGACATCAGGGGGGCACAAAATAAAGATAACGCCTCAAGATGATTCCGAGGAATCCCCAACAGATATACAAAGCAGATTTCATCGCGGGGTTAATCAATTTTTGAACTGATCCTCAGTCACACCCTTGCCCATGGCAGCGGTACTGCTCACACCACCAGAGACCATCTTGAGCAGGTTGTCGACATAGTTGGCACCACTCCACTTTTGATGAGTGACGACGTCAACGCCTTGCTCCATCTCAGGCTCTTGAACCAGTTCGCCATAAGCGCGCATGCCGTGCTTAGCATACGACTTGGCGAACTGATGGGAAATGAGCGCGGTCGTGTGCAGACCGGCCAGGGTGATGAACTGCCAGCAGTAACCGAGCTCGCCGAGACGCTTGATGTAGGTCTCCTGCTCATCACGAGGCATCGCCTTCTTCCAGTTGAACGAGGGTGACAGGTTATAGGCGAGTCTAAAACATTTGTTAGTATCGAATTCTTTTTATAGTGTACATTGCGGAGAGACAAAACTTACTTTTGCTCGGGCCACACGGCGTGGACACCATCGGCAAATTCCTTGGCTTGGTTGTAATCAGGAAGTTTGCTCTCCATCCAGATGAGATCGGCGAAGGGAGCATAGGCAACGGCACGGTTGACAGCGCACTGGGTGCCGCCCTTGTACCGGTAGTAACCCTCACGGGTACGAGGGGCGTCCCAGTTCCAGAAGATATCAACACCAGTAATGCCCTTAGCAATAGCACGAGCCTCGGTGTTGTTCTTGCCCTTGGCGGACTTGAGGAACTGGTCAATCAAGCCCTGCTTGTTACCAGAGACACCGGCATTGATGGTGTCAATGACGGCCTCTTCGAAGAGCTTAAGGCCGGCCTGGGCAGTCCACTGGTCTTCAATAGCTTGCAACTCAGCACCATTCTTTCCCGACTGCTCGGCAGCAACCATCAGGTCGTTCAAAGGTTGAAGATTGGGGTTGGTGGAACCGACGATGAACGCGTGATCGCGGTGGTCGATAGTAGAGGTGATGAGAGTAGCAGCCTCAGAGTCAGTACGGGCGATGGCCAGAAGGTCAGTGCCTATTGCTTGTTAGCTTTCAAGTCCTTGCTAGTCGTCTTTTCCCTTAAAGAAATACCCACCCATGATGTCAGCTTGGGCACGGATAGCAACCAGACGGTTGATGTGCTCGCTGATGGGAACCAGCACCTTACCGGCCATGTGGCCGCACTTCTTGGTACCAGGAGCTTGATCCTCGATATGAATACCAGCTGCGCCACGCTCAACGAAAAGCTTAGTGAGCTTCATAACGGCGGTCAAACCACCGTGGCCGGTGTCGGCATCAGCAATGATGGGACGCAGATAGTCGACATTGGCAATCTTGGAACGCTGGTCCTTGGGAGTAGTAATGCGCTCTTCACGCTGTTTCCTGTCATGGAAGAGCTGTGCCATGAACAACTGGTTGACCTTGCGAGGTACAGTGTCCTATAAGGGTTTTTTGTGAGTCAACTCCAAATTCCATTCCACTATCAACTCCTTTGCAGGGATGAACACTAACCATGGGGTAGTCTGCTAGGTCGGGAGAGGGCTCGTCCGTAGACGAAGCGGTTGAGGAGCTTTGCCAGCCAGAAACGTAGATAGTATCCAGGAACTGGCACATCTGGGTAATCATTGTGGGCTCGAGGCAGCCATAGGTAAAGCTAGCTTGCTTGGTCTGGTAAAAGAAGTATAGGCTGATTAGTTTATCGCACTCATATGCAGCATTCCCTGGATTAACACACCTGCCAGTTGTTTTCCAGAGTAGACCAGAGCTTCTTGGCCTGAACAGCGGAAGGGTAGTTCACAGTCAGATTGCCACGCTTCGCGACAATCTGCTCGGCTGTGAAAGGCCGCTTGGTGAAGCGCCATCTCGAGTCGCTCCACCAGTTCTTGACAGCCTGAACATCCTCCGCATATTTGCGGTCCTCATCTTCGTGGAGACCCATGATGAATTATTGTGATGGAATAGAGTAGTATATATAGAATAGTGACTCAAGTCAAATCAAATTAAGTATATTGAAACCACCAGACAGGAGGAAAAGAGAAAAAGGAGGGAGAGGGGAGAAGAGCTGACGCAAAGATAAAAAAGAAACTCAATCACAAGCCAGCTGGGCCGGGGGTACTTATTTACTTTTACGAATGCGTCACAGAAGTCATTTCAGTCGGTAAAGGCTCGGCTCACCGGGTCAACGCTGAGCCTAAACCCTGGCAGCCTAGGTATGAGGTCCGTAACAGTTTCCAAACAGCCAATGTTCACGGGCGATGCTCCGAAAGGCGGAGGGCGGGTTGCAGTTGGTTCGGAAGAGAGGAGGATCCAAAAGTCTGAGATCCTCGGTCTAATGGACCATCGATAGCCGCCCTTGCCACCACCTCCATGCCATCTCTTTACCACACTGGTGAATTATAAGATTTAATAACAATCGGGATCTCATGTACATACAAGATGGATTTCATTTCTATTCTTTTCATTCCTTTTCCCCCTCGTCCAAAGACGCATTGACGACCGTGAATTTATCGGGACGGCGGGAGACTAAATGACGTATAGTGCCGGGCATGTGCTGGTTATTACGTGACAATACCAAGAAACTTTCACATGCGGATGCGATAAATCTTCACGAGCTTGAAAATCTCGAGACCAGGGCCAATATGGAGCTACAGTATCGCGTGACATACAGATAGAGGCCATGATCTGATACAGTCGTCAGGCTCGTTATCGAACTTTAAAATGAGGTAGAACAATGAGCAGTTTGAAGCAGTACGTTGAACCTTGGCCTCAGTCATCAATACGACCCTCGTTATGCCCCGGTATTCGGTACTTCTCCACCGTCCATCCTGGTTGGCCTGAAGATTGGATTGGATGAATGAACGCCAGCTCGATAACTACCGGACATACGAACTACCATTATATGCATTCTCGTGATTTTATATGATGAAGAGAGACACCTTAGAAAAGCGTAGACCTGTCAGTCCTTCCTGGATATATTCTCTCAAATTGATTTAAAAGTCTCGCCCATACTAGACTATTTTCTACATATCCTTCAGCGAACTCCCTTCTGACATTTAAATAAAGTCCCAAGTGCAGATACATACCCCGGAGCCCGCACGAATTCATACCGGAACAATTGACACCCCCTGCAACCCATTACAATACCTGTACTCACTATCCAATCGTAAATGATCCACAAAGCATCGAGGAAATGACTCAGACTAACCTTGTTCGTTAGACCTCGGCTCAAGGAAAGACTTGCTTACTTACATTTAGTTAGTGTACAGTTTCTTCCCGGATCGACAAGAGGGTCTGATCAGTCCGAGAATAAAGCTCCAGACTCCAGCGATCTAACTGAAGTGCTCATTCCACCATCCTTCCCCAGCTCCGTCCTCGGCGCTTCCCATAGGACGCCGAGGCCGACGACTGTTAAGGTTATCTGGAGGAGTAAACAAGCTTGTCTCCTCCACTATATCTATAGAAATAAACATATCCTCATCTAGAAATCCAGTAACACCCTCAAGTTAATCATGCTTGAACGAAAACCAAACTATTTTTGCACTGGATCAACTGGGGTAAAACGATCACCAGGCCGCTCATACCGCCAGCCAGGAGAATAGCCTCGGGTATTCCAGGATGCCCTTGGCTCCCCACCCGCGTTATTCTCGACCATTAAGAGCATCGGTGCCTGACCTGTCGCGGACTGTCCGACGCCATACGTTGCGTGCGACTCGGCATCCCTGATACTTTGTCGGACGTTGATCGGCCTAAAAGTGGTCTCGCCGAGGCGAGCCGGGTTATTTTCGCTCGTTCAGCTAGGTTGAGGGGGTGGCTACGAGTGATACTGATTTTGCGGGGATGAAAAGAGTTCTTTATTTGATATGTTCTGAGCAGCTTCTGATGCTTAGTGTACTTTGGCAAGTGTAGTGCAGCGTTAGGTGGAGCGATTCATACCATGAGCAGTGAAGCTCTATCCCGACTCAGAGATGAGACTCAACCTCATATAATACTAGCAGTGTATAAGAGGACTAATATAATCGCCCATATACTCAGGTACTACTAGTACCTGAATGTAGTACAGAAATGAACTTCTTGAATATACATACTATCATGGATGACTTAGGTGGCTGAATGTAATCAGATCTGAACTTGAGTAAAAATTGAACTGCAAAGTCTCCTCCTGTCATAAACCTCATTTCTACTGATAATCCATGCTTTTGTTCTTCGATTTTCTACTAATCCAATATTTTTCTGAATGCAACCGCAGAAAATCCAGACCCAATGAGCCATACCGTACACAACCATCCAATTAGAATGCACCATGTCCAGTAACCGCCCGGTAATAAGTGTCATAGGGGGTAATAGCTCCAAGTGCTCGTCTCATATGCGCATTGAGAATGTCCAATCCATAGACATAACTGGCATTGACCCAGCCAAATCTGCGATATCGCTGTTAGTATCTCTACTGATCAACCGAATTGAGTTATCAAAACGTACCCTTCACGTGGGGCCCCCTTGAAATTGGTGCCTTGGTTGCCATACTCGGCATCGACTCGGTGAGGGTCAATCGGTCTGGTCACATCATACTTCTCGACGACAACACCATTGAAGTCCACGAAAGCTTTCGTAATCATATACAGCCATTTGTAAGACAACCGCTCCGCTTCTTCCTCATATCCATAGCGTAGGAAACCAGTCCAAGCAAGCATTTGTTGAGGAGCCCAGCCGTAGGGGAAGTCCCACTGCCGATTGGGTCGCTCCAGGCCGACTGGACCGCGTGACTCTTCCGATCCCGAGACCAAACCACCGAAAGCTTCGAGCCGAGGCAGTGCTTTTTGGACCATCTGGGCTGCTTGTTGGGGTGTCGCAAGACCAGCCCACATCGCCCAGAACGTGGTAGCTGTCTCGTACTCCTTACGTTCCTTTTTGACAGTGTTATAGTCGAAGAACATGCCTTTCTCAGAGTCCCACATTAACTGATCCATCGTTTGCTTGCGCTTACGAGCACGACGATCCCAAGCAGCAGAACCTTCGTATTCAATATCCTTTGTCGCAGCTGTGCGGAACTCTTGTGGGATGTGCAGTTTATCCTGGAAGTGAACACGAATGATACGTGCAATGTCCACCTCATACTTATACAGCAAGGAGTTGAGATCAACTGTCGCCAGGTCTGCGCAGATACGCTCGAGACGGTAGCTAGTATCATGACCAGATTCACGTACGGCTCGGTCGTGTAGGAAATAGTCATCAAGTTCGGGCTCAACAACAGCTCGTGTGTTGTATGCCTTGACGAATTCCTTGAAAGTCATACCATGTTTCTCGGCGTATGGTGTCAAGATATGAGTGAAGTGAGATGGTTCGGTCTCGGGAGGTACACCCCAACCCTCAGGGCGATATCTCGAGAGCCCCGTAACTGGGTCGCGACGCGGCTCACAGGCCCAGACCGAGTGATATTCTTTGATAGCAGCGAGGACAGAGTTTCGAAGGAATTCTTTCGAGTCGGGTTCACTCTTAATCCGTTCATATACACGTAGAGCCATGTCAGTCAAGAAAGGAGGCTGAGAGCGAGTAAGGTAGTAAGTTCGATTGGCGTTCAAGATCTTTCCGTAATGTTTGATGCAGAAGCAGAAGTTGATGACCATCCCCTTAGCAAGATCCACACGATCGCTGGCAATTAGGCCCAATGATTCGAAATAGCTATCCCAGCCATACAATTCGTTAAATCGACCCCCCGGTACCACGAAAGGCACACCGGTGTATTCCTCTTTCTTAGTATTCTCGTCGAACTTCTTCTCCATGGCGAGGGCAAGTAATCCAGGTCTTGCACTCAGCTCCATAACGTAGTCGGGTGTGATTTCGGCGGGGAGTAGTTGTACGTCCAACCGTAGCTCTGGGTGATTTTTGGCGATATCAGTATAATAGTCAAACTGCTCCGGAGCTCCGGGCGGAATGTAAATTCGAGGTCGTGGATCATCAGTCCAGTCCTTGGGATCTTTACCGGCCACTTCGATGTTGGATCCATCAATACGTCTTGTAAGGGCCTTCCAGAAGGAATTCTTGATCAAACGGGACAGACGATCGACTGGGTTCTCGCTTAGACGGGCTTCATCCAGGACGATATGCTTCCGACCGTAGTCTTTCGCAATGGTAAGTTCTTGTAGCAGATTCGATAGCATATAAGTACCGCGTACATCTACGCGTCTGAATCCGGAGGAGCCGGCTGTTCCGACCGAAAGTACCTGCAGCGGTTAGCGGGTTGCTCCAGATGAATAGTGATACCTATCAATCCTAAGCACACACCTTTGGGCCAACATCTTCAATTGTAATCTGCATGTTCCTGTCTGTATCCTCCTGCCTCAAAAGTGAATTGAGGGTCTCTTCGACATCGATGAGAAACTTGCGGGGGTTTGCGGATGCCTCGTCTATGATGAGCGGTCAGTCAAAGCTTCATGAAGCTCGTCAGAGCCATCAACATACCATGACTACCTCGTCGAGTAGGTAAAGTTCCCAAAAAGTCTTGGATGTTATCTCGTTCGTTATCATTCACGCTCTGGATGTGAAGAGAATAGATATTAGTTGAAGTCACGTATCGCGGGGTAATAATAGCCGCACAGGCACGGTGGCTGCTTACCGTAGAAAAGGCACGTTTGCGATCTCTAACTCTGGCCATAGTATCTTCCTTGCCATAATAAATTTCCGAATTGGAGAATGGATCGATAGATCCGGTCCGACGGGGACCATTCGATTCAGACGAGCTCATGGTCCTGGAGGAGAGGGGGACGATGATCAGAGGGAAAAAAAGTACAGAGCGAGCTGATTGTGTGAGGCGTCAGGCGGGTCGTACGTCCACACCGACTCCGGAGTCAAGTCCCGTTGGAGCTCGTTCGAAGGTGCTTATAGAGAATCCTCGATGGTATTTCACGAGGGTTTGAAGGTGTAGTAGTACTGTCACACAGATATCCGTCTGAGCTCGTACTAGTACTCCGGGGTAGGTAGCAGATCTAGACGTGCAGCACGCGAGAAAATTGATTCGATTGTCGATCTGACTAAACAGACAAACAAGGGGGCAATGATATTGAAATGAAATGAAAAAAGTCCGAACTTTGAAAATAATCAAACAGACTCTTCTCAACAAGATGGAAAATTCAAGAAACAAAGACCAGAGAAAATCGAAAAGGTGGGATGTCCTGATTGAGAATGACGTTTGTGGTCGATGATGTCGCCGCTCTCCACCGTGGATCCGATCGGGGCCAACTTGCCTTCTGATAAGCAAATAGGAGCGGGGCCTGTTGCCAATGGTAGTTGACCAGGTGGTGAGGGATACTCGAAGAGATTGGATAATAGAAATATAAATAAGAGGATAAGAGGATATCTAAGAGACAAGGCTGGCACATTTGTCTCTTTTTTGTATTCTTTGCTTTTTTCAAGGGCGGACCAGAGTGAATCCGTTTGCAAAGGCAGACCACCAAAAGGCAAATGGTAAAGATGGAGGGTGATTGGACTATCAACCAACCATGGACTGGAATGTTGGGGGTCGCAAACAACCCTTGGTGTTTCAGGTGAAGCTGGAATGTTGCAGGATCACATTTGAATTGGTAAGAAAATGTACAATGAAACTAGTATGTACTTAAATATCTACAGACCGGGAGACAAACAACTTCAAGAGATGATGGATCACATATCGGGTTTAGATCTTGGCCGCAATGGCACTTCCACCGTCAACAGTGATAGTAGCACCATTGATGTATGCACCGGCTCGGCTACTCAAGAACAAGCATGCACCGGCCACATCCTGCGGTGATCCAATACGGCCCAGAGGCACACCAGCTTTGATGGCTTCGCCAAACGACTTCAGGGTAGCGGCCATCATCTTACTCTCGAATGGTCCACATGCCAATGTATTGGATCTGTAACAGAGTTCATGTTAGCTGTCGCGCTCGAAGGATATAGATGCATTGAAAAGTTGACATACGTGATGTTTCGCTTGCCGAGGTGGTTGGCAAGAGTACGGCTCAGATGGTGTAGACCGGCCTTGCTGGAACTATACGCAAAGGTCTCGAGAGAGGGAACACGAAGGCCATCGATGCTGCCAATGTTGATGATACGGGCAGGGTTATTCGGACCAGCCGCCTTCTCCAGGAGAGGGGTGACAAGTCTGGTCAAGTCAAAGACACGATGGAGGTTGAGAGTCAGAACACGAGTGAAGGCTTCGGTAGGATACTCGTCGTAGGGGGCCCCCCAGTTGGAACCAGAGTTATTGACCAAGACGTCGAGTTCTAGAGAAATCACAATCATGTCAGTATGGAACTTAAGCTGCAATGAAACGGCAGATCAAAGAGTAACAACTCACTGCTCTCTCGCTTGGCAAGCTCCTCTGCCAGCTTCTTGATATCGTCGTAGTTGTAGAAATTGGCAGGAATGGCATGCGCCTTGCCCTTACCAAGAGCATTCAGCTCATTGACCGCCTGGTCGCATGCCTTCGCATCGCGAGAGGAGATGTAGACAGTAGCGCCGTTAACCACATAACCCTCTGAAATCATACGACCAATGCCTTTGGCTCCGCCGGTGACCAGCACCACTTTGCCCTAGATAAGCAGTTAGCAGAGCTGTGATAGATAAAGAGAACACAATGGAACTTACTCACCTTAACATCGAAAAGACTTGCTGAATCCATTTTGAGAATATTTTGAAAGTCAAAAGGTCAACCCAAGCGTCAATCTCTACTTTTGTAGTAATCTCGCTTTCCCCCCTCGAAGCTCTTCTCGTCGCACGGCATACCCGAGACCGACCGGACGAGCCGAGGCTCATCGGCTCAATAGTTTCTCCGATATTGATCATTTTAGGAAGGTGGCGCTATCCCCGTTCGGGACGCGACTTAGGGCAGTTTGGCCAGGGTTTTGCGGGGCGAGTTGGCGTTGGGCCCAAAGTTGACTTGCTTTCGAAGAAGCATTGTGATTGAATTAGCCCAATACACATTCCTTATTAGCTTTCTTGCTATAGTCTCACAGATCGTCATCAGGAAAAATCGTTTCAAATTGCATTATGGAGGAGTTATTAGCGAAACACCGCAAGGAGCAGAAAGATCTTCAAGGCCGGATTACCCAGAAGAAAAAGTCCGCCACCAAGAAGACTCGCAAAGGAGTGAATGATGAATGCGAGCAAATGCAGCGTGACCTGACAGAAAGACATCAGTCCGAAATTGCAGAACTTAACGGGGAGTCTACAGAACCCGTCGAAGAAGCTTTGGACGATCTGAACCTGGAAGATGGTGGACCGGCCGACGAACAAAACGAAGAAAAGGCAGCGGCACCTTCAGAAACAGACTCGAATACCCAACCCCCCTCAGAGCCGGAGAATGCTGCGCGCACGAAGAAACCCAACAGAGCAAAAGCCCGCCTCGCCCGTCGGGCCGCCGAACAAGCAGCTATGGCAGAAGCTGCGGCCGAAGAGGCCAAGAACCAAACAAATTATCGGGGCAATGAGCAGGGGGTCATGGACGCTGCTTTCAAAAAGCTTGGACTCAAGGAGGTGGAAGTTACACCAGATGGGCATTGTCTTTTTTCCGCGATTGCCAAGCAGTTGGATGAATCTGGACTCGGTTTGCGGCCGGACCCAAGCCGAATCATTCTCCAACCAACATCACAATCACGCATCGACACTGTAACATCACCCCAGCACGATGGATATCGGGCCGTGCGCGCTGTCACTGCCGACTATATTGTGGAGCACAAGGATGACTTTGAGGCATTCATGGAAGAGCCATTGGATGTTTATACACGGAAGGTTAAACTGACTGCTGAGTGGGGTGGTCAATTGGAGCTTCAGGCTATCGCCCGGGCATACGGTGTAAACATAAATGTTGTTCAAAGCGATGGGAGACATGAGAAAATCGAGTGCGGGGATATGGATAGCTTCGACGAGGAAGAGCAACGGAAGCGCGTTCTTTGGCTGGCATATTATCGACACACATACGGACTGGGCGAGCATTACAATGCTCTAGTCAAGCAATCTTGAGTCGTCCAAGAATGTTTATCTTGACCGGCCGCCGACTTGAAGAACCTACAGCTATAGAATCCACGATAGAATATGGAGACTGGCTATACAGTGCATACCATCAAAAGAAAAGCAATCTGAACTGCATGTGAATGAACCACCGGAATTGCTACCAGTAGTAGTTCATCATTTGAATTCTGTCTCGAGGTACAGATTTCGTTCTTGTTGCTCCAATTCAGGTCGTGGGACAGCTATTGTCACACACAAAACGGCTCTCAGAGGGTCAAGTCGGAAATCCATCTCAACTTTGACCCCTGCTATCTTGCCCGACCTACTGAATTCCGTGAGCTGCCAGAGATTAATGTGAGAGGGTTGCCTATAGAAGCAGAAGTCAACTTCTACCTTTACCAAGTACAATAGGGTATAGCGGGACCGATCACCATCTCTAGGGCTCCTAGTACTGGATATTTTGTTGCCTGCGTTTCCCAAGCTTTCTCGAGCATACCCTAGCGCTTGCATATCTGCATATCTGCGTCATGTCTCTAGCAGCTACCTCTCTAGTTTCTGTGATCCTCGCATGAGCCCCCCTTTGGTTCCACGGGAGTTCAAATTCTCCTACTTCTACTTGCGAGTATAAATACGACATGAGACTCGGAATTGGCATTTCAATTCAGCCTGGACAACTTGATCTGCCATTAATCCAACACATCAAGCTTCAATACTAAAAAGCCATGAACAAACGGTCGAGATTCTTCATTCAATTTGCCTTTCTCGCTACCCAAATTGCCTTTGGTCTTTCTTTGTCGTCGTCTTTTCAACCACGGCACTGGGTAGGTGCTTCTGGTGATGATGACTCTTCTGACGTCTCCCCTTTGCGAGGCCAGCCTGACCTCCTAGGCGTGATTTCAGACGAGGTCAATCACGATAGTAGTACCAAAGTCCCCTCGGACGATTACAAGCTTGCTCCGGGACAGGGTGCCAGCGCGGATATTGGCGTTCCTTTCACTTTCAAAGATACGGCAAACCCCCAGCCGATTCGAGGTGATCTCGGCTCTACTGATCCGGGACCGCGGACCTATAACTACGACCGTCTCAATCCAGATGCACTCGCTCCTCCAGCTTCGGATTACGGTAATGTGGCTCAAGCAAAGTGGCCAATGGGTCTATCACACAACCGAATTCTCCCGGGGAATGCCGGATGGTCTCGACAGGAGAATGTACAAAATCTTCCCATTGCCACTGCTATGGCTGGGGTAGATATGAAACTGGCACCGTGGGCCTATCGAGAGCTGCATTGGCACAAAGCCAATGAATGGGGCTTGATGTTAAACGGAAGTGCTCGCCTACAGACATTGAATGAGGATGGCCAGACTTTCATTGACGATATTACAGAGGGCGACGTCTGGTATTTCCCTAGTGGTGTGCCGCACTCTCTGCAAGGTCTGGATGAAGGGGCCGAGTTTTTGCTGGTGTTTGACCAGGGTGATTTTGATGACGGAGGCACTAGCCTGGCATCTGAGATGTTCCTCCGCAATCCGAAAGAGGTCTTATCGAAGAATTTACAGGCACCCCTCTCCGACTTTGATGATATTCCTAAAGACCAGCTCTACATTTTCAATGGCACGCCGGCGCCGAAAGACCTAAAGGAACAGAATGTGACGGGATCTGCAGGATTTGCATCCGGTGCTGATAGCTATACCTATCATCTCTCGAAACAAGAGCCATATGAAACCCCCGGTGGTAGTATCAAGATTATCGATCCTATCAATTTCCCAATTGCGCATAACTTCAGCGCTGCACTGATTACCATCAAGCCAGGGGCCATGAGAGAAATTCATTGGTAAGACATGTTCCTTGTTCTGGCACATGATGAGAAAGACGCGACTTGGACTGATTTACCATGCAGGCATGGAACAAGCGATGAGTGGGGATTTTTCATTTCGGGAAATGCTCGCGTCAGCGTGTACATTGCTCCAACGTCAGGGGCAACATTTGATTTCTCTGCAGGCGACGTTTCGTACGTACCTGCAACGGCCTCACATTTTATTGAGAATACTGGAAACGAAGATGTTGTTTTCCTGGAAGTGCTTCAATCACCTCGCTTTACGGACATCTCGGTGAATCAGTGGTTGAAGCTCACGCCGAAGCAGATAGTCAAGGATACTCTTCATCTGCCAGATAGTTTGCTGGATAACCTTTCACCTAACAAGCAATACATCATCCAGGGAAATGAGAATTTAACAGCAGTATCAGATGGAGAAGGGACTGCATAGGTATCTCAGTGATTCAGTACGGTTACTTATAGTTGGTATTTTGGACAAGTCAGTGGGAGATAATTCTATAGGACCCAACAGCTTAGCAAAAAATTCAGATCAAATTTCCAAAGCTGCCCATTATCGTTGAATCTTACACTCAGACTCAAAATCCCTTCGTAGCCAATGCTATTAGCAGTACGCTGGTGTATGCTCTCGCCCAAATGAAGAACTCAACAGACAGCAACTTATCCCTTGACACATCATGGACTTCCTAGGCAATTCAATCACCAACGGAAATAAGCAGCAGTCTAAAGAACGAAATGACTACTAATTTACGCAGCCCGCATGAATAGCAGTCCTACAGCCCTACAGCCCTACAGCCCTACGACGCTAGTGTCTGGCATCTCCCCCTGTGGTCTGCAAGGAGCGAGTGGACTTGGTAGCCACGCGGGCCTCTCTACCATACTAGGCCGCTGATGGTTAAACAAAGAACCCCCTTAACCCATATTACGACTTAGATTACGGCTCACGGATGTTTCTGGGCTACAGGTTTCTCTTTCATTACTTCGTTGTTTGTCCTTGCATTGCATCTGAATAAACCATCTCCCGGATCGGGTGAAGTAAGCCCTAGGTAGTGAAATCCAGAGGGCTGAGTCAACAAAAGAGACTAGCGAAACACAGCTTAAACCCTCAATTACCAGTGGCAAAGGGATCAAATTGCCAGATCTGACTTAGTTGAGGAAATTCGTGCTCACCGAGCAGCATTTCAAGATCAGAAAATAACCCTAACCCAGAGGGACTACCACCCTCCGTAGGAGTTGGGACTTCAGCCCTTGACTGGCCACCTTCCATTTCCACCCTGATATCACATGAGACACCAGCATCCTGAGATGCCATGTTTGGAGTTGAGATATTAGAATTGGCTCGATCAGAATGGCGCGATGCGCTTTTGATCACATACTTCGCCTCCCGGAAGGCGATCAAATGAATTATTTCGGTGAGCACGTCAATGCTCTGGCCGCATAATGGTGTTTTTGCACCGATAGTATCCAATACGCTGATGATACGGGCCAAAGCGTATTTGATTTCTAATAGTTGTGGTGAAGATAGTTCTCTTAGAGCCAACATACCCAGAATGACACCGGCGGTTAGACACTGAAACCCAACCTGGGTGGTGGCAATGCTTGAAGCGAGTAAACGAAGAGTCTTGGGATATTTATCAAGCCTTGATACACTTAGCGACGTATCCAGCAGCTTTCGATGAATATCAGATGATAACGAATTGCATTCCATTGGAGACTGATTCTCAATGCCAGGTCGGATCGATTCGGAAGTCTTCTCGCGATAGAGTAAAGGGCTTAGCAGGCCGAGAAGCATATTGTTAAATGTTGCCTGTAGTGTAAGAGCCTGCATAGCGAAAACATTGTAGACAGAGCTATCATTTAGCGCTTGATCATCACTTTCGAAGTTTTCAATTCGCAGCTCCGGAGGAAGAGCCTCTTTCCATGCCATGAGATCATTGCTTAGACGCTGTATTTGCTCTAATCTCATATCCATCGAGCCTTTAGCTACTAACATGTAGAGCTGAGATTTGTAGCGGTTATAAGAAAGTAATGTGACGCGATGCATTTCTACTTGCTCTCGTTCTTCGAGAGAATCGAAGCCAGGGCACGACATAGCCAAGTCATCCAGATCTGTTGGCTGTGAGACATCGAAGTTGGTATTGCTCAGGATCGGTGGCTTTCCATAAGCCTGGGCAGTATATCTGAAATATTGACCAAGAGTTAGACCCCGGAGTAATTTGAAGAATCATTGATATAGACTCACGTATCTGTCATGTATATAGCCCACCAAAGACGCCGTCGCACCTGTCTCTCAACATCACCCATAGATGGCCAGAATTCCTCACTATGAAGACTAATTGCCTGCGCCATCCGAATACTCATTCCAGCTACTAAAAAGCCAATCTGGGCCTTTCTCATCAGGAGATAAGTACTCGACATGAGGAATAAGAATGCTATGGACTCGATAGAAGCGTCATCGAGAGCCGTAAACAAATGATCTTCAATCGCTTGCATGGCTTTGGTCTGGAAATGCTGAGAGTTAAACTCAGTTGGAAGATGTCGAGCAGTCTCCAGGTCTAGGTGCCGAGCGCCTGTAACGAGGACTATCAACAAAAGTAATAAGAAGCCTCTCTCTTTATCATTTATCCTGCCACTTTCTATGATTTGGTGCATGTGTGACCTAAAAGCAGGTTCGTAGAACAATGCCAAGTACCAATGGGCGGCGTGCAGGTACGATTCCAATAAGATTGTTGCAACTGTTGCTGAAGGAAGCGACATGCCAATGACATTCTCCACGGAGTAGCTTGGAACCGGGTATGATGACGATGATGCAGGTTGGGCCTCACAATTTGGAACTGCATCTAAATTTCGTGGCAATGGCAAGTGGTTGTGGAATAGCTTCATGTTCATAATGTCAGTATCATACCCTTAATGATAGCTCTATAGGGTCTTTTATATCGGCAACTTACTCGCTCAACTAGCCTGAAAGTTGAACTTCCGGATCTAGGTTGCGTTGGAGTTTCAATAGAGGATGCAGAGGGTTCCACTCTGATTGGCGATCTGGATGGATGCAGAAAGGAGGTATTCTTCCTACAAGATAAAGTATCAGGTACTATATCCCTCCGGTGCAAATATTATTCATTCATCCAAACACTGACCTTCGTCGCTTGTTGGCGGCCTCTTTGCATTCGATATTAGCTTGGCTGCATAATTGGCAAGGCCGGTAATTGTTGCACTGTCTATCATAAGCCAAAGGCGAAGTCACACTGACGAAGAACGAACCTTCAATTTCTTTTGTCGGCATCTCAAGCATGCACTGTCAACCCGAGTGGGCTGCATTGTGATATTATACCAAAACGGAGGTATCTTGATCAGGCCTGGTGCTCTCGGATGTTTACATGAGACAAACGGTCAAGACTTCCGGATCTCGGTATGAGGGCTCGGATGTCTTCGGATATCTTGTCAGATATCCGATGGACCCCGCATAACATGTGGAGAGCATATACTCCGTGCTAGTTAACCTTAGTATGTTCCTTGCGTTTATTCAACATTGGATTGTGGTTGTCATTGCACAAATCCGAATATCCGAGTACGAAAGCAGATATATAACTGATCTATCCTAGGGCCTGTCATGAACGCAAATCAACTTCAACATATAACGAGTCGTTATTCAATAATCCATTATCCCGAAGTTGACTTGCTTTTCAAAAGCCCAAAGTGATTTATCTGCTGAACTCCAGTTTCACTCCTCCGCTCAATATGTCCGAGCCGAAATTCCAGCAACCCTCCTCGTCGACCGCTGGGTTCTTTCAGGCCTTCCCTATACTTCCGCCAGCTTTCACTGCTGAAGCGTCTCAAGCGACCCATCAAACTGGTTCAACATCCGATGACGTTGCCTTGGCTAGAATTCTGAATCTCTATATTCCACAAGGAAGCTCTGCTGTCTATAAATCTATTCATGATCTTTCAAGACGCGCATTGCATCCATCGGTGCTAGAACATGGTATCGATGCGGAGCTGAATACACCTAGATTGCGTTCCCTGAATACCTTCGGCCAAGAGAACAACGTCGATCCTCTTTGGGTGACAGAAGGTTGGAAATCATTGAAAGCCATCGGGCAGCAAGAAGGGCTGGTTACAAGTGGCTATGATGAAGCTGCAGGCTGGAATCGCCGTGTGCATCAATTTGGCTTGAATCATGTTTGGTCTAGCAGCGCTGCGATGACTGGCTGTCCAGCTTCAATGACCGATGGAGCGGCTAAATTGATTCATTCACACTTGAAAGACGAGGACGGTGATCAGCCGGGCCGCTCTGGTGTCCTCCGTCAAGCATATTCTCGGTTAACATCTCGTGATCCAGCCATCGCGTGGACAAGCGGTCAATGGATGACTGAGCGCTCAGGGGGTTCGTCTGTGAGCGAAACTGAGACGATTGCCCGTCGACTGACCGATGGAGAGCGTCTTCATGATATATCTGTCGGGAAGGATCGTGATGCGCATGGAATGCCACTCGGACCCTGGCGTATCGATGGTTTCAAGTGGTTCAGCAGCGCAACCGACTCGGACATGGCACTTCTACTGGCACGGACTGAGCAAGGACTAAGCCTCTTCTATATACCTTTGCGTCGCTGTGCCGGGTCCTCGGATTCACATGGCAGCATTCTCAATGGAGTTCGCATTCAAAGATTGAAGAACAAAGTGGGAACAAAGCAATTACCGACCGCAGAGCTGGAGCTGAAGGGCACGAGAGGCTGGCTGATCGGTCAACCTGGAAAAGGTGTGAGGGAGATCGCCACGATCCTGAATATCACGCGACTATATACAGCGGGAGGGTCTACTGCTGGATGGGGTCGAGGCCTCGCTGTATGTCGTGCTTACTCGAAAACTCGCATAGTTCAGGGAAAGCTTCTTGAACATAATCACCTTCATGTGCGATGGATGGCAGGGGAAACTGTCAAGTACAGAGCTGCCATGAATCTCACGTTCTTTGGACTTGCTCTTCAAGGTGCTGTTGAACAAGGATGGGGTCAAGTGGTGCAGGATACACGAGCAGACTCGCTGATTCCTAAAGACAAGAAATCTGCAGTTGCATTACTGCGTCTCATTACGCCTGTACTGAAATCCCAAGTCAGTGTCAATGCTGTAGAAGGGCTACGGGCTTGTATGGAAGGCCTTGGCGGAGTTGGGTACTGCGAGAATAATGAAGATGGTGGGATACTGAATATTGCCAAGATATTCAGAGACACTCTTGTGAATCCCATATGGGAAGGTACTGTCAGTGTGATGGCAGAGGATGTTGTCCGTGTGCTTTTTGACCGTAGACTGGGCGATGGGCACATTATCGATGGAGTCCTTTCCGACTGGGTCAGAACCAATCTATCGCGCTGTCAATATCGTTTCCCTCACGAGAGCGAGCTTGTCCGACGTCGGCTGGATGCTCTCGTTTCATTAGTCCAGAGCACAGACAAGAATGAGCTTCTCTGGAGAGGGCGTGAACTTCTTATTCACCTTGAGGCCATAGTTTCCTCTGTGATTCTCATGTATGATGCTTGCTCAGACGGCGACGAAGTCTCCACAGAAGTTGCTTCACGCTATGTTTCAAGTAAAGCTCTGCCTGGCGAAACCCCGCTGCGCAAAGGCTCCTGGCACCAGGAAGCATTGATGGACCAAAGAATATTCCTCGGCACTTCTAACAGAGTCTCTGCTGGAAAGCTCTAGCCGAATGAGCTCAAATGAGACTCAATTTGATGTCAGTTCCAACTGGAAAGTTGAACAATTGATGATTTCGATTTCAGAGAACCTCATGTTCTTTAGATTTGACACTCACTTCATCCTATTTAGTACCATTAGTTCAGAGTATAAATAAATAAGTATACCTTGGAAGGCCAAAGTTTCTATTCTATCAAAAGTACTACTAGTCTGCTACAGGCTATACTCACCAAAAACAGTTAGCTGGAGGAAGAGTTTAATACATACTACTGGCCTTATACTACTCAGATCGTCTGGACAAAGAAATGGCTTCTGAAATTCAGATCTTGAAGGGTCTGGCATCAGAGCTGAAAAAATCGGTGTAATTTTTGTCAATAATTCTTTCCTTTTACGAATGACGACTAGGCGAGCAATAAAGGTAGCCGAATATGCCTAGTTGCGTCGACGCCAGATGGAGACTCTGTCCTCAATTTTTCCGTTCTCGCCCTGTCCAATTTCATGGGTTCTCTCGGGTTGCCAGTAGGCCACCCTTTCAAGGCCGGCCTTACTCGGCGCACGCAATGGGTCCTGCTTGATAAGACCCTGGTCATTGTAGGGAATGTCTTCACCGGGGTGACTCAGATGTTCCATGTATGCCTCTGAAGATGAGGGATATGGGGGGCCAGCTGCCTTGGGGTCTTTGTGCCGAGGGAATTCTAAGCAAATCAGGTTACCTGCAGGGGAAGGTGACAGAAGCTGAGTGTGTCGGAGCGCCCATTTAGGGCGCATAGAAGGGTCTAGGGCACAGAAGAACTATATTCAATGTTAGTCTTATGCGGAGAAGCATAAACAAGTGTGGAGACAGTGCCGGATCAGCGTCATGTCCCTCCATCCCCGCTGTGTAACCAACGCGGGGCAATTGAAGAAAATGAAAATGATTATAGGAGAAGCGGTTGCAAATGACTAACCGTGTAATCATAGATGATATCAAATCCATTCAGGGCAACTCCAATCTTCTGTAGCCAGGCATCTTCGAAGAAGTCGCCCTGGATAAATGTGACATTGCCCTGGCCGATGTTCTGGTCTCGAACACGGTACCAGCTGTGGTTCTCGGCTTGTTCCTTCTTGCAAGCCTCAACTGCTGTGGCACTATACTCAAGGCCATAGGCATCGAAACCAAAGCTGGCTAAGAGCAGTACATCAACACCTCTACCGCAGCCCGGAACTAAAGCCTTTCGCCGATATGACTGGCCCTGTGCATCCTGGCCAATTGCCCCGCCAATAGTGGCGCGACGCTGGACCAGGGCATCCTCCAATGCAGGGTTGGGGAAACCCTTATCCCAAGGCAAGTTATCACCCTTGTCCCAAAGAGAAGCCCAGCCATCACGGTACTTGTCGCCCTTGAATTGGGCCAGGTGGGCCTGCATATCCTTTGGGTCAATGTTGGTGGGTGCGGTCATTTTGTCTGGTTCGGAAGAGTGTGGGGGAAAGATAGATGAGAACGATTCCGTTGACAGCTGTCGATGCGGAAGCGAATGTTGTGCTTGTCTTCGGAACAGCTTTGTTTGAGCAAGAATTCGAGTACACCGTCTTTCCATGTTCACTTCATCCTAAAGCGAGCTTATTAATCACCTCCTTGCAGCAATTCTGCAATCAAATGTCATCGACAGAGCATATTTGATGGTCGTAATATCGGCCTTGGATATTTATTTGAAAGATCGATCCCCAAAGAAATCCGGGGCAAGCTGTCACGCGGCAAATGAGGGGCTGCCCCGGAATGAGCTCCCATGGGAGATGCCATGACATACCAGCAGGTCTTCAAGTTGTTGTCAACCGATTCCGTTCGGTTCGGGGAGCGGCGCCCGAGAACATCCCGATGGCCGCGAGCGCATTGTTCTATTGCCTATCAAGTTGAAGTTTCCCGCTTCTCTCATAATGCTATCCTATTTCCAACTATGGTGTTGAGACGATACCTTGATGATATGGTCATTTTCAGACCAATTATGTTGCGATGCCTCGGCTCTCCAGCGGGCTGGTCCGCCAACACCTTTTGCCGACGGAAGACCGGCACGACGATGCTGCACGATAACTGGTTCCGCGGGTGGCCCACGACTTGACTTTCAAGTAAATGGTTGGGTCTGCCCCTCTTTGATTTCGGATTTTAATCCACGTTGGCCATGTACATAGTAGTAATATGCCCATGGGGTATATTGTCGGGGGTTGTCGGTCCTTGTCGGCGTTCCGCATTCAGCAAGACAAGCCTTGTAGGTGGGACCGATGATCTTCCAAATCTTTCATTGATCTTTCTTCCAGAAATCTTCCAGAAATCAATTTGAGTTGGCCGAGGAAGAGAAAAAGAGAGTAAAGAGGTATCTGCTAGCTCGACTACAATACCATTGAGGGTAAACGATCTCCCGGGGGCAGAAACCACCAGTCGCACCTGCCTCGAAGAGTTTCCTCTAAAGCATTCGTTCCTTCCTCAAAATTCTTCAGATCCAACTGGATGCTACTTCCTCCAATTTTTGGAACCTTTGGATGTCATTAAACATTTCTCGGCACAGAGCTGGAAACGAGGAGCTCTAAGTCTGACGGGGTTCTTCAGGGCTTGTCTGGCTCGGGGAGTATATAGACTTCCAGGGACAACCTGATAGGTTTGGAATGCTTTGATTGGGATAGGACCCGGTCAATATGGAAGAGAAAAACACAAAAAGCGACACCAATATCCCAGCGTCACCAACCCTCGAGAAGACTGGCGATAATGAGGAACGTCACAGTTATCATCATTCCATAGAGGCGAGTGCCGATCCAGAGATTGACGATACGCGCTCGCAGTCTCATAATTCCAACACGTTTGCTGAGCAAAAGAAAAACGACCCGGAGGATCCAGTTCCTTTATCGCGCATGTCTACAGAACTTGGCCCAGCCGTGGTTGTTCCCCGGCTCAAACGCAGAGGATTGTTAGGTCAACTAACATTGGTGGCAGAGGTTGAGAACCCCAAGACCTATCCTCGCAGAATGAAGTGGTTTATCACGTTCATCGTGGCGGTAGCAGGCGCCACAGCACCAATGGGTAGCTCAGTCTTCTTCCGTAAGTCACTGGTCGCTACCAGTCGCAGTCCCTTGAAAATTCTATTGACTTATTTTCGATCAGCTTCTTTATCCCAAGTGGCCAGGGAGTTAAATACAACAACCACTATAGCCAACCTTTCCATTGCACTATACATGCTTAGCATGTCTATCTTTCCTCTATGGTGGTCTTCTTTCAGCGAGCGTCTAGGGCGACGTACGATTTACCTCGCTTCATTCCTCCTTTTCGTGCTTTTCAACTGCCTCTGCGCCATATCTAACTCTATCGCGATGTTAATCGTTATGCGAATGTTGAGTGGTGGAGCCTCCGCTTCGGTCCAAGCCGTTGGCGCAGGAACAATTGCTGATCTATGGGAGCCTCGCGAAAGAGGTCGAGCAATGGGAATTTTTTATCTTGGACCACTTTGTGGCCCTTTGTTTGCACCGATTATTGGTGGTCTTTTAGCTCAACGTTGGGGCTGGCGGAGTACACTGTGGTTTCTGGCAGTTTATGGTGCACTCACCGTGGTCTTTATCTTCCTGGCATTGCCCGAGACTCTCGCAGTGCAAAAAATAGTGCCGCCCGAAGATGAGGAACACGACGAGCCAATAGGTCAATCAATAAGTCGTGTTTCGACCCGACAAATGGCCCGAACTACGACAAAGTGGCTCGTGAAATTAAAGGTGATCTTTATCGACCCCTTGAAGATCGTTCTCTATCTCCGATATCTCCCAGTACTGCTCAGCGTTTACTACGCCAGTATTGCCTTCGGATCACTCTATGTCTTGAATGTCAGTGTCGAAGAAACATTTGGAAAGGAACCCTACAATTTCTCAACCATCATTGTTGGGCTATTATACATTCCAAACTCCTTGGGTTATGTGGTAGCCAGTTTGTTTGGTGGGAGGTGGATGGACAGCATTATGCAACGAGAGGCAAGAAAAGCAAATCGTTACGATGAAAAAGGGAGATTGATCTATCGACCCGAAGACCGAATGCGGGAGAACGCCTGGCTTGGAGCAATTTTATATCCCATTGCGCTTATATGGTATGGCTGGACAGCTGAAAAAGGCGTTTTCTGGCTAGTTCCTGTGAGTTTGCAGATCCATTGACACAACACAGACCAATGAACTAACAAGTAAACGCAGATGATCGCGAACTTCTTCTTTGGAATCGGCTCCATGCTGATCTTTAGTATGGTTACCACTATGTTGACTGAATTTATGCCAAAAAGATCTTCGGAAGGAGTTGCTCTGAACAATTTTATGCGAAATATCTTCTCTTGTGTCGGATCTCTCGTGACAGCTCCTATTATTAATGGGATAGGCAACGGCTGGCTTTTCACGATTCTTGGTCTTGTGAGCCTGGCGAGTTGCTGTGTCATTCTGTTCATGAGGGTGTTTGGACCTCGCTGGCGGATCAAAATGGATGCAGAAATGAGTAAATAGTTTTCATATATGAATGAATGATTGGATATATGTTCGACGTGATTTGACGCTTATACTAGAAAAGTCAGTCCTGGCTATTCTAGCATAAGCCTTGGGAAGTCTCCAGACTTTCCAAGAAATCCATGGTAGCTAGTGTATTCATCAATTAGAAAAAGCGAATCATTAAGGCCTCGTCTGCTGCGATTCGAGTAAGTGAGTATATTAGAACACTCAGGCCTGGAGCGTGCTTTTCTTTTCTGCTTCTTATTATGACACTAAGTGCAAGGTGGTGATCAGCTTGCCTTGTCTAGATAGCAAGTCTAATTAACTGCTGAGATGATTCGTCGGTGAAGTCATTGCGACTACTCGGCTATTTTCGGCATTGCGGGGACGCGTGAAGTTGGGATAAACATTGTCCTACCCCGGAGGAAAGGACCTCGGCCATTCACTGCCTCGTAGTATTGGCACCTTGCAATACGCGCGCGATATCCTTTAAATTACCTTTCAGTGCCATTATTATATCTTCGATATGAAGCGATTGTTGAATTTCAAGGTCATTGAGCATACTATCAGAGGCCAAAATATTCGACAGCGACCAGGCGCCGTGAAACTCGGGTATGAGAATGGGATTAGACTTGCTGTAAAGCAGTATATCCCCAATGATAGCCGTCGTCCACAGCCATCCGATGTTACTTTGATAGGTGCACATGCAAATTCCTTCCCCAAGGTTTGTTTTTCTCTTGTCGTATATCTCTTGTATGATCACCGTGCTGAATTTCTTCTAGGAACTCTATGAGCCTCTATGGGATGATCTATATGAGCAACTCCGGGCACAGAATCGACATATCCGGTCGATCTGGATTGCGGATGTTGCTCAGCAGGGTCAAAGCGGTATTCTGAACGAGGATATTCTGGGTGATGATCGTACGTACAGTCCCATTGAATATATCTCCGAGGTCAAGCTCCCGAGTCCGAAGACTAATACTTGTTCAAGCCGACTGGTTCGACCACGGACGCGACTTGCTTCAATTGATGAATCAATTTCAAGATGAGATTTCGCATCCTTTGATTGGGATCGGTCATAGTATGGGCGGGGCGCAACTGTAAGTGTATTGCCCAAGGAAGCTTCTTCTGTAACGGTGACCTGACAGCTCTAGGGCTCATCTCTCCCTGATGCATCCAGCACTCTTCAACGGCTTGGTTCTTCTGGATCCAGTGATCCAGCGTGAAAATCCGGGCCGTGGATTTGCATATGCATCTACGAATCGAAGAGATATCTGGCCATCACGCGAACAGGCCGCTCAGAAATTCCTATCGAACGCTTTCTACCGATCGTGGGATCCCCGTGTCTTCAAGAGGTTTGTCGAATATGGACTTCGAGATCTTCATACACAAAATCATCCTCTGTCGGAAGAGACTGGCCAGCCTTCTGTCACTCTGGCTACAAAAAAGGCGCAGGAGCTGTTCTTCTACATTCGACCCTCCTATGTAGATGAGCGATCGGGTCTTGCTAGAGGAATTCCCGAACATGAAATGCATCCGGATGACATTGATGATTTCCCATTCTATCGACCTGAGCCAGCGCAGATCTTTCGTCAATTGCCTCATTTGAAACCCGATGTTCTTTATCTGTTTGGAGAGTCATCGCCCTTATCTTCTCCAGAAGCGCGCCAAAAGAAAATGGAAATGACCGGGACTGGTATTGGTGGAAGCGGGGGGTTAGCTAGCGGTCGTGTACAGGAGCGAGTTTTACCGTGTGGCCATATGGTTCCGATGGAAATGGTCCGAGAAACCGCTGAAGTCAGTGCTGAGTTCATCAATTCTACAATTTCAGCTTGGGAATCGCAGACTTCAGCTTTTCAGCGGGCGTGGGAACAGGTTCCTCAACATGAGCGCGGTGATGTTGATGAACAATGGCGAAGACATCTAGGGGTCTCGTCAAAGAGATCTAAAATATGATAGGTCCTTATTACGTGTTAAGGTCGGGCTCATACTAATAGAACCGGTGAAACATCTCGAATGCAAAATTGCTCATGGGTGTGCCGTTTAATTTGTACTATTGATTGCAGCTCTCTTGCTTTAGATCTCTCGAGAAAACTTTGGGAAAAAGTAGATCCTGCCAGAAACTATTCCTAGAATGCGAGAATGGGTTCTTTATCTAGACATGGAATCCATCACCGCCAGCTAGTAGTTTTCAACAAGACTGAGAGTATTTGAAATCCATGGATATCTGACTTTATGACACTATTTTTATGCCCGTACATTCTGAGCTTGGGCATAATATTCAACTTGATGCTTGGAACATCCATGGACTCGAACCTGAACACGATATGTGACACAATTTTGCTGTCCACGCCTAATCGATTTCCCAAGCATGTATTTATCTCATTAGCACCTGCACTTGGATCCATCGTGACATTGGCACAGGCTGGCACCGGAACTCATTATCGCTAATTTATTATCAGTCGAATCAGTGTTCAGGGCCCCTTTCCCAACAATAGTAGTCAATAGTCATGCCGATCGAGAAAGGACACAGACATAGCCACTAACTACGTAGTTTACACTAACTACAATACACATGAGGAGTAACTAACTATTTGAAAAAGTACCATGTCATAATCCTGCACTGCAAACCCCTCCTTCTGATCGTCATCAAAGGATATCAATTTGGATCAGATTAGCCGATCGTCGTGAAAAGTACAAATCGAAGCAAGTTGATGTGGCAGGACGTAGTTGAAGCACGGCAGATCACGCGACGTGGCCCCGATTACTTCCTGTTGTTCCACGACTTCCTCCGTGATGTATCCCGCATATTCCGATCCTCATCCCAACTGTCTCTCCGTTGCGGTGCGTGTGTATGAGGCCGTAATATTCTGAGACCATGAGCTACTGTTGCGTACATACACATCAATTCGAGCTCGAAGGGGATCGAGAGGGATCGCCCTGCTGAATTGTCGGTGTCGCAGAGTGGAGTCTCAATGGCCACCGCCAGCCTCCATCTACCCCCATCTACTCCATTCAGGGCCCCTCTCCATTGACTCACTGGGCTTCAATTCTGGTAGGAAAAGACCAATTCACTTTTTGAAGGCACTTTCGGTTACGACCATTATCTCCCCACCAGCGTTAGGCTTGCATTTCATTTGCCGCGGTGGCCGGGAAACGTTGGGCAGAAATGGGTCTCTCGACCGCTTCACTTTTTTCGTACCTACTGTATGTATGTACAGTACGGAGTGCAATTTTGGCGCCATCAAGCGGGCATCCTAGCATTGTGGTATTCCACTCACGACACATCTACCATGCAGACCCTCGTCGGTGTGGCTCGGAACACATCCAACTCCAACTCGCGCGCGACCCACCATAATCTGTCCTATCCTCACCCCACTTCCAACTCGCCCCCCCCTCTACAGTACTATGTACTACAACGAAGTGACCAGTTCACAGATTACAAAGTACTCGAAAACAGAAATCAACCAGAAAAAAATTTAGAATTGAATGGTGGCACTTGTCCACCCACTTTGAAGACCCATTGTACTCCATGATCCTGCAGTATTGCTATTCCTATCTTGGGCTTTTTGGTCCCCCAATTCCCTGAATTCCCCCAATCACCGTTCACCTTGGGAAATCTAGTCCTGCAACTCTGCCCGCAAGTGGAGATCATACTGTTCTCACCCGGCCCTAATCCAAGCACCGGGCTTCAACTAATTCCCTCCCGATACTGGCCAAAAATGCATGGAGACCGAAGGCGACGTGGTCCAATAGTATGCAATGCCATCGGGCTGTTCGTTGATGACGTTCCAGGGCCCAATTCCACGCTGTATCGGGGTTGTTGTCCCATCCACCCGGACAGCGGACGAACTGTTATACGCTGCCTCGCCTTAAAGGTCCAATTGTGATTTTCCTGTCTCCAGAGGAACAAGCGTATGCTTCTTTCCTCTTCCGTCTTCTAATACATCAGTACCCAGTCTCGCGTTTCTCTACTTTCTATCTTCTTGTACCTTTTCAATTACTGTTCGGCCCGGAATTCTACCCGTGCATCAAGCCTGAAAGTAGCTTGTCACCTTATTATTTCATTCTCCTCATCACGCGCCAGTCAGCATCGGCCACCTCGTGTGATACGTCACTAAAACGAGGACATGGCCAAGAAGAAGAAGAATAAGAACAATAACAACAACCGTCAACCTGTCGGCACAACAACTTCAAACCCTGAAGTCAAAGAAGTCAATCAGCCAGCTCCAGAGCCAGCCGCTGTAGGGGACGAAAATGCAGCAACCACAGTTCAAGTATGCGGATGTCCCTCAGTTTCAGTATCAAAGCTTCGAACGTCATCACCAGACCTTCGACACAGGCTCTTTGACTTTCTCCTACTATCCCATCGTCCCTATAAATTCCAATACCGATAATCTGACGGAGGGCAAGGACCAGGATAACCCAACGGCCTCCGATGCCGAACCGAAAAAGGAGGATGCCCCCGTCGAGCCCCCATCAGAAGAGCCTAGCAAGCCAGAAGAGAGTTCACCGAACCCTGAGTCTCCTGGTACGTACTCAAGTGTGAAACATGGCAATCACCCTCGGAAAGAATTCTCCGAATCGTGTAACAGCCACTAATAAATCATATCTAGAATCAGCAGAGGCGGCAGCGCCTCCAGCGGAGCCTGAGGCCACAGAGCCCGCAGAGCCTGCAGAGCCCACGGAGGCTGCTGATGCCGCTGGAGGAGACTCCAAGGAAGAGAGTAAAGATGAGCCTGCTGGCGAAGAGCCTCTACCGAACGCAGAGGCTGAAGGCGCTACAGAAGAGGCCCCTCAAGAACCACCTGCAGAGAGTGCAGAAAATGCAGAAGCCGAGAAGACGGCCGAGGAACTTGCACCTGAGGCAGATGCATCAGCCGCTGACGACAGCGAATCCAAGAAAGACAATAACAATGACAACAATGGTGAGGATTTTGCTTGAAAAGAAGAAGAGCTTAATTTGACTCATTTCACTTCAGACGAGGATTTTCCAGAATGTGACCCTGAGGCCGGACTTGACAAAGTAGAGGCCGAGAAGGAAGCACTCGCTAAGGAAGAGGCCGAATACGCTAAAGCAGACGAAGATAGTCCACCGGCGGATGGTGAGCCCCCAGCAGAGTCTAAGGAGGAATCTCCAGCTACCGGTGATGAACAACCTGCCACCGAAAAACCTGATGAGGCCGGCGATAGTCCTGCACCACAGGAGGAGGCTGCTGCGGATCAAGAAGCTCCTGACTCGCCGCCTACTGATGCACCCGCCGATCCTCCAGCTGAGTCTTCTGAAGCTCCTGCCGAGATTCCTGCAGAACCAGCGCCAGAACCCGAGAAAGAGGCTCCCAGTGAAGAACCTGCAGCAGAGACACCACCGGAAGCTACTCCCGCCGATCCAAGTCCCCCTGCCGAAAAGCCTCCGGCCGACGAATCAGCCGATAAACCGTCAAAGGGTAAAAAGAAAAAGGCCAAAAAGAAAGCTAAAAAGGGTGCCAAAGCCGCTGAGCCTGAACCTGAGCCTGAGCCTGAGCCTGAACCTGAGGCGGCACCTGAACCAGAGCCAGAACCAGAAGAAGCTGCTCCTGCTGAGCCAGAGCCTGCTGCTGAACCGGCACCTGCTGCTGAACCCACGGGAGAGACACCAGCAGTAACAGAAGAGGCGTCAGCTCCCGAAGGCGATGAGAAAACGGCGGCGGAAACAACACCCAACGAAGCAGATGAAGCCGCCGAAAGCGAGCCCCCTAAGGAGCCCCAGGAGATTCCCGCAGCTGCAGTGCCAGAGGAAGCACCAGTCGAAGAACCTCCCGCGGCTGAGCCAGCCAAAGATGACGAACCTGCAACTGAATCGAATCCCGAGCTTTCGCCTGCTGAGGAGATAGCCCCAGAACCAACACCCGAAGAGAAAGTCGAAGAGCCGAAAGCAGCCTCAGAACCAGAACAGCCTTCTGAGGAAGCAACCGGAGATGTTGTAGCAGAGGAGCCATCTACCGAAGAACCAGCAACTGAACAGCCTGCGGAGGAAATTACATCTAAGACTGGTTGTGCGCCAGAACCCGATGCTCCTGGGGAGCCAGCTGAAAAGGAAGAAGAGACACCCCCAGAGAGACCCTCTATACCGGAAAATCCTGCAGCAGAATCGGTTCCTGAGCCCGCCGCTGAGCTCGAGCCTGTTGCTGAACCCGAACCCGAGCCTACTCCTGCACCTGCTGAACCCGAACCCGCTGCTGAACCTGAGCCTGTTGCTGAACCTGAGCCTGTTGCTGAACCTGAGCCTGTTGCTGAACCTGAGCCTGTTGCCGAACCTGAGCCTGTTGCTGAACCTGAGCCTGAGCCCACCCCTCCTCCTGCTGAGCCTGAACCTCCTGCTGAGCCTGAACCTCCTGCTGCGTCTGAGCCTGTTGCTGAGCCTGAGCCTGAGCCCACCCCTCCTCCTGCTGCGCCTGAACCTCCTGCTGCGTCTGAGCCTGTTGCTGAGCCTGAGCCTGAGCCCGAGCCTACTCCTGCACCTGCTGAACCTGAGCCTGTTGCTGAACCTGAGCCTGAGCCCACCCCTCCTCCTGCTGCGCCTGAACCTCCTGCTGCGCCTGAACCTCCTGCTGCGCCTGAACCTCCTGCTGCGTCTGAGCCTGTTGCTGAACCTGAGCCTGAGCCCACCCCTCCTCCTGCTGCGCCTGAACCTCCTGCTGCGCCTGAACCTGCTGCTGCGTCTGAGCCTGTTGCTGAGCCTGTTGCTGAGCCTGTTGCTGAGCCTGTTGCTGAGCCTGTTGCTGCCAAGCCCGAGCCCACTCCAGAGGCGACCAAAGAAATCACAGAGGAGACTGCAGTCCCCGATCTTGTGCCAGAAGGAGCTGCTTCTGCTGAGGTCAGTCCTCCAGAGGAACCCCCGGCAGCGCCGGCAGCAGAAGAGCCTACTCCGGAGCCAGATCAAGCAAAGGAAATTCCACCTGAGGATCCACCAGCTCAAGCTGAGCCTCTGTTCATAGAACGTGCGCCTGCTGAACCGGAAGCCGTTCCGGCTGAGCCTCCAGCACCAGCTGCACCTGCGTCCGATGGTATTGCACCTGATGAACTTCCACCCGATGAGTCTGTTGAAGGCCCTCGTGGCGAGCTCATGGAGCCTATGGATCCTTTGGCAACCAGGCGAGGCTCTCACAGAAGGAAGAAACGCTCGCCCAGTGATCGAGACCGAGAGCGTCGATACTCTAAAACCTCGTCGGAAGGACGTCGTGACCAGCTTACACGTTCTAAGAATGACGGTGGCGTATTCACCAATCGGTGGGCCAAGGCTTTGGAACAAGCTCGGCGCGAGCATGATGAAAAGGAGCGGAAGAAGATCCACGACAAGAGAATGCAGCAAGCCATGCAGCAAGCCATCATTGACGAGCGAGAAAGGAGTGGTATAGCATCAAGTGAAAGGATCAGACGATCCGAGAAGCTCGTCGCGAGAGAGCCAGAAATGGATCCGCCCGTTTCTGAGGCCAGGCCTATTCGTCGCTCATCTGAATATAGCCAGGCTAGATCGATCAAGACTACATCGTCGAAGCAAGCTGCCTCTTCAGCCCCCGCTCCCAAGCGTGCTTTCCTTCAATATATGAGAAATGGTCAATCAGACACCAGCAAGCCTCTTGTGCGGGTGAACAGCACCAAATCTACTGCGTCAGCATCAGAGCGTCGTCCTTCGGTCAGCCACAGTCATGGCAGTGGCAGCGGTAGCCCGCCCGTTGACGAAGTGTATGTTGAAAGAGAAATTGTTGCTCGCTCCGTTGATTCTCATCCTCGACGCGAAGCTCGTCGTGAAACCCGACGTGAAGAGAGACGGGAGGAGCGCCGCAAGGAAGAGGCTTCTCGGCCAGAGAAGAAGCTGCGAAGACATTCTCGTGACGAGCCCGAGCGCAGCAAGTCCCGAGAGAGGGAACGCGAGAGACGGCCCGAAGGATCTCGTCGTGCTGCTCGTCAGGCCAGCAGGGAGAGGGAACCGCGCTCGCGCCGTCGTCATCGCCGTGAACCATCTCCGCCCAAAGAGCAGTCCAGGCTTAAGGGTATTTTCCGCGCAATTGCAGCACACTAGACTAGAGATCTGTTCTTCCGCTTTGACTTTTTCATTCTTTTTTTCTCAAACCTTGTCTTTTGATACTTTTTGTATGGATGTCTGGGGATTGTCGTGCCAGATAGTATGTATGATTGATGATTGCATGAAGGAGCGACGCATTGCCGGAGTATATTGTCTTTTCGGTCCAGGAAGGACAGCATCGAGCCAGAATGATTGTTAGATATGTCAGATTGTTATACAACTTCAACTTTCAAGTTCTTGAATTCTACTCTCATTACTGTAACATCTGGGCATATATGAAGCTAGACCCTCCTAGACTGACACAACCCGAAGTAACTAGCCATGGGAGCATCCCAAGCTTCATTTTTTACCGAAATGCGCTCAACGCAATCGTCAAATGGGTATATACATCCAAATCATGAATCTGATGCTCTGCGCAAACAACCCTTCATGCAATGCCCAGCTTGAGAAGAAGTTGCAGAAAAAGAGCGACAGATTTGTCAATTCCGATGCATCTCATTTTTAGCCGGAATCACTCTCGAGCACCAACCACACCAAGCCCGATGCGAGCCACTCTCCTCCCTCACCAGATACCTACCTGTCTCCCGCTCATCCTCATACTCAATCACACAGGCTCCGACCATGACGCGTTTCTTGGCCTTATGCTTCACCACTCCGCCTAATCCAATCACTTCTTGTCGAAAGTATCCCGGCTCCTCGCCGTCATGGCTATCTGTTGATAGTAATTCGAGATGATGTGATGGATGAGCAGGAGGACTATGACCAGGGCTGCTGGTATCACTCGAAGCCTCATCAGCCTCACAGTCGACTTCAAGTTCGATCTCCTTCGCTGCAAGACAGGCTTCGCCACGTCCACATTTGACCCCTTGACTGCCTTCGCCAATTCCTGTTCCCAGGCCACCACCAAGATATGTACTGTATCGTGTGCGCCATGCCCATACTCGCCGGTATGTTACATCGTTACTACGTAGAGTCTGGCCACATTGGATACAAAGCCACACAGCTTCATCGCAATTGCAGATATTATTCGCCAATGTTGTCGGTATAGAGTTTTCCTGGTAATCTGCTGCTGTCAAGTCCGGCGGTGTGTTGTACAGATGACAGGAGAGCGGCGCAGTAACGCAGGTTTGGCAAAGACGTCGGATTCGACTTTTCATGGTTGTCTGTGAGGGGGGTTTGATGGTGCAATTCTATTTCAAGATCATATCAGCCAACCGTGGGGAACCTGCAAAAGCCGAAGATTGAAAACATACCCTGCACACGATCTTCGTGCAGCGTCGACAGTCACCGACCATGTCGCGCGCACATTTACCTACTTTGCCCCGCGTCATACGTCCGGGATCTCCATTTCCCTGACTCAAGAGACGAAGTACTGATTTCACACTATTTGGAAGGACGGCCCCGCCGTCCAACATATCGGAGACGGTCTCAATATACTCATTCTCGCAACGAAGCGTTTCGCGGATTAGCTGGTGGCGGAACGGCGCCATGTTGACGTGGAATTGTCGACAGCATTGTGAGAGAGCGTGGAGGGTATTCAAGTCGACGGCGCGAGCAATTTCCTTAACGATTCTATATAGCCAGACACCCCATGGCGTCACATTAGTCCTTGAGTCGTGAATATGCGGGGAAACGCGACGCGGTGAAGATTTGAAGAGGGGAAGATCCACATACGGGTAGCAGCTCAATGCCGCCGAGAAAGCATTGTAGTTGGGGATTTTTGGAGCTGGAGTGTCCTCGGTAATGGAATTTGTATTGCGCACATCTTTGGATTTTGCGTTTTCTCCGGCGGGTCGAAGAAGAGGAGATTCGATAACTTCGTTCGTCTCGAGAGGCGCTATTCTCAACTTGGACGGGAAGGGTTTCTCCAAGGGAAGTGCCGATCCGGGATGTCGAAAGACATCGTGATCGAGGTCGACAAATACCACCATAATGCTATTACTGCCATCGGAGGCCCCCAAAGATGAATCAGCACATCAGATAAGATGGGAGATTTCCCTGGGCTTTTATAGCGTGGGGCGGAGACTGGTGCAAATATGGTTCTACTGGGTCCCGCGGTAGTCAAGTTCCGAGTGGGATGATATGGTCGAGGGAATTTTGGAACCTCCGAGGAACGGAGAGGGTCAGCAATACATGTAAAATGTAATGAATGGCTTGTGTGACCTCGAAATTGGGCAGATTGAGGGATTTGAATCAAAGAGGGGAAGTCTGGAAATGCAGGGAGAAGAAAGAAGAAACAAGAAAACGTCTAGACGGTCGATGATGACATTTTCCAAGCACGGGACTTTCCCCGCAAACCAACCCTAACAGAAGTACATTTTCACTATATACTGCAGTCAGTGGATACAAAAGGATAGTATGATCGAATTAGATGCAGAAAGACGGTTATCAACGGCTATGACGGTCAAAGTGCGAGAATTATTTGATGACATTCTGCCAGTCGGATCGAATGGATCAGGACTTGCGTGTTTTATACGAGCGAGTCGGTATGGTCATTGATAATGGTACTCAATAGCTTACTACTAGAATATCTCTTGGAAGCATTTCTACAATGCATAATCAAGCAACAAGATTAGAAACATCAGTCTATTGATTAAGTACTAAAACAAGCCACAAAAATTATCTTATGTTCACGCTATGCATAATCCAGCCAAGGCAAGGGGCGTATGAAAGTGCCCCAGATTTATGACTTGAGGCTGGGGCAAACAACCTCGTAACTTCGGTAGACCTTATCACCAGAAAGACAAGTCTTGACAGAGACATCATGCCGGTCCAAGTGGCAGGTGACATCGCTATAAACACGCACTATTGCTGGTTAGTATAGTGCAACAATTTTGTGAATAGACTAGTAGAGATAATGCCTGCGAATAGACTTACAAGTGCAATTGTTGATGGCGTACTCAAAGCTCACGGACTTGACCGTGGTATCTCCGAACGTATTGCATTTGTTGACATAATCGCCATAGACTCCCAGTTCACCTTGGTTCTGTGCGGAACAGCCAGGTTCCCCGAAAAGACGGAGCTGGGCATATCGAGTATCGGCTGGAGGGGCAGGAATTGCAGATACGCCCATGGCAAAGGCAATAGCAGAGACGAAGACGATAGTGAGCTGCATTTTGATGATTGTAGTAGGCACTTGTGCTTGATGTCGAGGTTGGAGTAGGGTGAATTTGATTGTTCAAGTCGGATATTCAAGTCGGATCAGTGTGATGGTTGATATTTCGGTCCGGGGGATCTCTCGTTCTTATACGTCTGTATAGTAGCACTTGGAGCTCGACAGATTGAAGTTAAGTCTTGTCGGGAGGTCTCTGGGAGAATCAGATCTATTCTTGGAGTAGCATCGGGCGAGTTGTGACAAACGTACAGTAGTTCTTCTCATGATCTGACGAAAGAAATACGCATTTGGGGAGGCAAAAAGCATGTCTCACCTATCTCGCCCGCTTTACGCGTGTCGCTCCATACAGCACCGAAAGCATGCCATGTGGAAGGCCTAAAAAAAAGCTTTCTCTAGAGGCAAGGCTTGCGATATGGATGATCGTATTAGGTCTTTTCGATGCACATGTAACCTTTCAGGAACTTATCTCCTCACACTCTCTACTTGTAGTATATTCTGTCTACTGGTCGATTCTTCACAGCGATTTATTAATTCATCCCGCAAATCGAGTCGGTAAGTGATCTATTTACATCTCAGCTGGTGATTTGCCGGGGCCATGCAAGATGACATCAGGCTACATCAGGTCACATCATTCCAGTTTGCTTCCTGGAGTAATCGACGAGGCTGATGCTTGAGACACTGATCCACATGATATTTGGTGATCAAATTGGGGTAAATGTCTGCTATGTAAGTAATAGCAGTACTTCGTAGACTGCGCCAGATAAGGCAACCTGCATGGCCCTGGCGATGCACTACGGATATCCGGGGCTGAGACAGCGTAGCATTTGAGAAGGACATGAATTATTGGCCTACAAGGGATAGATAGCGAGATCGCTGTTCATATAAGATATCCAGATATTGCAGCTCAAGAGCTTCAAATGCGGGGTCGGTCAAATCGGAAGATCTTCGTTGAATCTTGAATTGTGTGGGGTTGGCATGCATGATCTACATGGAAGACAAGTACGAGACATTGTCTGTTCTTTTTCAATGGTTCTAGATTCTGCTTTCGCTTTCCAGAATTCCTGGGCACATCAACCACCTGACTTGTGTTTTTCTATCCCTGTCATAGAAGCTTCAATATCATGCCTCAGAGAGTCACCTACATGTCTATGGATGGAGGCGCACCGTGGCATAGTTCTAAGACCATCTTCTTGAAGTGGCTATAGCTCAATATCCTCAATTCAGGCGCAGTGTATTAGGACAATTGTCTGAAGTTGGTGACCGTTCAAAAGTGCTGTATTATTCCTGATAGAACCATCCGAATATTCCTAGCTACGATTATATAGCTTCTACGCCCCTCAAAGCTCTCCATTTGTTAGTTGACGATATCAAGAATTCAGACTCCTGCATAATCCAAGTCCACTTTCTCAAGAAACCCGGCGTTATCTCCCAGTTATTTTCGTCCGAAGGACCTCCCCATACAATAAAGCCTGATCTAGATGCAGTCATCTCATCTTCATCATCCTGCCCGATCTCACCATCGAGCTTCCTGTTCTTGGGGGCCATCTTGAAGCGCGGGGAAAAGGTCGTTCGACGATAGATATTCAAGGTGAGGTGCATTTCCCACCAAATTGATTATAAGAGCAATGTGATCGTAATTGCATTGTTCTTGAATAAGAATATCTCGCATATTACGGAAAGGAATTAGACCAATCCACGGCGCATGAAGATTTTCTATCTGAAGTTTCGTCAAGGCAAGTGAAGTTGGTGTACGTGCCGTTGGGACGATGTGAAAGACACCTGGGAAAGCCGTGTCATACTCCACTATACCCTGACCTGGTACTACGGACTGCACTGATTGGGATAGAGTCATTTTGTTATCGAGGAATGCGCGATATGTGTTGGAGTGAACAAGGCTAAGCAGAAGATCGGCATTCGGAGAAGGGAGGCTGGGCGGCTGACAATCTGGTGTGGGCGTAGAGAGGGTTCATATCGAAGATCCTGACTCATCAAGTGATAAATGATTGGGACTTAAGATACTTTTCAAAGGTCTCTGCCTTTTTCGGTCAAGTTTTAATGATTCTGGCGGCGAATTGTCGTGTGCAATACGCCAACGCCTGATTTGATAGGATGCATCGTTTCTTTTTGCTTGTTTCTGCGAACTCATGCGCTCTCCTATGTAGTGATGGTCAGCTTCTTTGGCCGTAGGTAAAGACCCATGTTCAGACACACGTACTACGTGCTCTCTGGTTGAGTCTGTTCTGGGGTTTTCTGCGGAGTTTCATATCTTGGTCATCTACTCCATTCCTCGCCGTCTTCCTTGGATATCCGGGCATATTCATTTCGAGGAAAACCCAGTTGTAGGTGGCAAGTGCGAGGACGAGGCTTGGTGTCTGGCAAAATATCGAATCTTACTGACCTCAACGGGCACTGGCTTGTTATAAGTATAAGTGAATGAGAAGTTTGGGGGCCAAAGACAGGCGTCAATTTAAGCTTACCCAAAGCGGTCATTTTTGTCAGCGGAACCCACTTGAGCTTGTGGCGTCGACATGAATGAATTCGTTTAAAAATTGATATTTGCTGGCCATGAACAATGTCTTGTTAATATAGTGAGTTTATAAAGTGGTCAATCGGGAAGATTGATGAGATCCATGACCCCGAGGAATCATCCGAGAGAAGTTGAAGATGTCATAGATCGGATGGGAAACAGGATGACCAAACACCTCACTATTTGGCTCCTGGATCGATAATATTTTTCCTAAACTTCATCTACTAGATAGACCTCTTAGGTCACAGTAGATATACGGCCAACCTTGGCCGTATGTCTTCTCATATGAAAGCAAAACAACAGAAAAAGCCAACGGCGGTAAGGGGAGACGAGGATTCTCAAGGTAACTTTTTACTTGACAACAAGAGGCTCAGACTCCTCACAGGGAACGGGAGAAATCTTGGCGGCCTCCAATATAATGTGTGTTAACAGAGGGATACCCCTTTTGAAGTCATTGCCAGGAGATATAAGAACATGTGTAGACCAATTACTATCATTGTCGACTCGCAGGAAGTAAAACATAAGGAGGTCGGTTGCCATTCCGGATACTGCGGTGTTTTGCTTGCGAAGGCCCTTGCGAAGGCCCTTGCGAAGACAATGGACAATCCCTGCAACCAAGAAGAGACAGGTGGATCAGCGAGCAGACACAATACAGACCAAGGATGTTTAGACTTACCCAGAACTTCAAATTCAGGGCGACTCGTTCTAGTCATTATTGTCTCGACTACCACCAGGTTACAGGCCATCTGGCGTTTTTGACCAGACCATAATACGTGATGAGCTCTACCTTGCAATCTAAAACTTCCTCTTTCAGGTTCGAATAGCTGAAAAGATAGGTTCTCCTTTCGTGTGATTCGTAATGCTCTGGTGGATTCATTCCCTAGTTTAATTACTGCCATGAGAGTACCTGACAGAAGTTCATCAACAAGAGTGTGCACTCTGATCTCGTCTCTCAATACATATGGCATCATCTCGAAGCTTTTCGTATTGATGGCTTGAAGAGTCTCCGGAGGAAGCTCGGCTGGTGACTGGTGGTACTTGGATATTCTTTCAGTACGGATCCTTATGAATTTCCCTTAGATCAAAGCAGAAGGCTATTGCATAGGTTCTTGCGGCTTGAGTAACCGGAAGTGCTTTAGATGGAATGACCTCCTTCGCTTTCTCTACTTGAACTCGTGAATTACCTATATCTTCTGGCTGTGGAGCATGGATCTGCTGAAAGACTTTGAAAGAAATGAGCAAATCTATGGCGGCCCAGGTGGTGTTCGATTTCGTGCCTATCCTGGGCTCTTTCTCGTCGAGCTTTCGCTTGATTCTCGATGATCGAGGATCCATACCGGTATGTTGATTTACTGGGGAAAAGAGAGAGAGAGAGAGAGAGAGAGAGAGAGAGAGAAGGGGGGGGGAGAAAGAGAGACGGAGGCAATTAGAATATAGAGGCAATGATGATATGTAGGGCACCAGGGTGGTTTTAGGCTATTAAAGGCAGTCACTGCTTACTTCTATTCAATAGACAGATACATTAAAGTAAAGGGCTTCCCGAGGAAGGCACAGCGAGAGATATTTCCGGTCCAGTGGCAATTAGAGCACGCCGTGATTTCTCTTGCAAGGCCACGAACTTTGACGCAGTTTGACCATGGTCCATGGCCCCTTTGGCAAGACATGCAGGCTTCGAACGGCTCCGTTCCCATAGTCTGGACCAGTGCAGACTCTACATTAATCACCCTATCTGTGATCATTTGCAAACATCGGACCGAGTCCTAATACCTGGGCTTCGCAGCTTGAGATCGCGGCGCCGAGGCCGTTTTTGCACCTCTTTCAAGGCGTCCGACCTGTACATGTCACCGAGTAGAACAGATTCGAATGGCAGGCTGTAGATAATGTCGACGAACTCGCTGTGGACTGCCGGGATGTTCATAGATCCGCCAAAGGTGGCCTCACCAATATCCACCGGATTGCTTTTATGAAGTAGTACTTAGACAATAGGACTTTCAGTCGGGGTGAGCTTGTACTCACAACGCTAACTAATTCAAACCTAGAGGTCCCGTGTACTAAGGAGGAGGAGCTTGGTTTTCAGCCATATTATAGAGGCTTGATGATCACTTTTCCTACTTCTAAAAGAGAAGATTGTTTTGTGATAGAAGTTCAGAGAAAAAGAAGTAGAGAAAGAAGGGGAGATGCAGTTTCAAGTTTCTACTGTGGTTTGTTTATGTCAACAACTCCATCGCTCCTGCCTGTTTAGAGACTGGTGATTTAAGGAAGTTACTCCTTATTCTTATTGAATAGGCAGGTACTACTCAAATAAAAGCAGAGGCTCCTTCCCACTGCTCCTTTGTCGAGATGTCCTATCTAAGTACCAGCTAACTCCGATTCCTCGTCTTCATCTTCTAGCTCAACACTAGCACCTAATATCTATCAACACCATCTTCATTCTGACTTGTGACTAGAGGAATTGCCGTAAGAGGGTATTTACCGGGACTAGAAACTTTGAAAAGAATAATTGTAGACTTTCATAAACGTATCGTAGAGTTATGATCGCACACTTATTACAAACTCTGGGGTCGGGCGATCATGATATGAAGACAAACCGCTTGCTTTTGGTTCTATCAGGAGAATACACTCGCATACAAAAGAAATCTCTTCCTGAGGCAGGAAGGCAGGGCTATTGTCTTGCTACAGTTACTGTCAGATTAATACAAGTCAATAGTATTGATTGATAGTAGCTACGTATTATAAGGGCAAACTTGGAATAATAATGCTTCCAGGTTGCAATTCGTCGCACCAAAATTAGGAGCAGCATCTGTAGATTCTATAACTAGTTAACTGATAGCTATACATAGTACATTCCTGGATATTGTTTTGAGAACTGCTATCCATGGGTATTCCACCTAGTAGCTCGAACCTGTCCTTGTTTTCTCCATTTAACCGGACAAATAGGGAGAGTATCAAAGTATCAACTTGGAATCACCTACCTAATACATCAACTCCGTAGAATTCACACGTATACTTCCAACGGCTTGGATCGAAGGATTCGGTGCAGATGAAGATCTACAAAGAAGGGAACAAGGATGTCGATAGTTTATGCATGCTCAGCTTGGCGGCAGAACGGTTCTGCTTCCATCAGAGTGATACTTCGTAGCTGACTAGTGGTAGAGTACGTAGTATAACCCCCTATTCAAGTCGCCGTCGATACGGAAGTACTTTGGTCCAACGTGGTGGATAGACTCGTCAGCCAGACTACGAGACTACTCAACATTCATATCTCTCAAGTCCATCCCATCTCCCTCAATGACTCCCTCCAGACAAAATCTGGCCAGACTCAAAATAAGCACACACCACACCCACCACACCCACCACGGCCCCGCACATACCACTTCCTAAGACATCTCCGTGCGCATCATCACCCAAGCAGGCAGGTTCTCGCTCCTCTTATTCTCCACTTCAAAGCCCTTTTCAAGTCCTCCCTCCACCACAACATGGCTCCACCGGGGTGTCGGGAACACAAAGAAAAATAAAGAACTGAAAATCTTTCGCTCGGCAGGCCTCGCAAGGCATCGCAAATACTTCGGGGGTCTCCAGTATCTCACGGACCACATCCAAGAGCCTCGTGACAAGATAATCCACCCCCCTGATCGACACGCCCGAACCCGCCTCCACTTGTCGCCTTGTTGGCTCAATTAGCATCGTATCACAGACGTGAATAACCGATCCTCTAGCGAGATGTCCTCCAATACTCGCTTCCCCCTGTCCTGTAGGATATTATATATGCAGTAGTTTGGTACTGCCTGCGTTGCCTGTACTGCAGCCTATTGCATGCGCATTTTAACGAACGTCGTACATCTTTTTTTTTTCCCTTTTTTTACCCGATTTGAATCATTTCGAAGAATAGCTTTATCGGTATTTACTTTTTGTAATTCTCCGGAAAAATTGGCGAGTCCGATGGCTGTCACCAACGGCTGCATCCTGCACGAGTCAACCGTTTCCACGTCAGTTGGAGATAATCCCCAACCAAAGTACGTACTAGCGGTATTAGCGAGCCACTTGCATCTGGACTTGGGAAACAGAGCCTCTAGTCTCGTTCTCCTTTCTCCCTCTCTCCCTTTCACTCCGTACATTAATTATACTATGTACTCTCAATGACAAATGTGTAATACCGTGGGCCAATATCGGCTTCGGATCGACATACCCCTGGACAATGCTCAACCTAGATAGAGACCTCTCTCCGATCATAAAATCGCTAACCGTCGCATTGACCGGATTCTCCGTGTATCCCGTCGTAGCTTGGCGATAGGTCGATGGGGGGATGGGGGGGTTGCGCGATGTGTAGCGATATAACGACCAGTTAAAACGATGCAGGTGGGAACTACACCGACGGGGTTCACTGGGTCAAAAAACCACTCAAATGAAATGAAATGAAAACAATTTAGGAATAATATAATAAAGAGCCAGTCACGCAATGCATAGAACTAAGTCACTAGGAAGGTTAGTCCGTACGGAAAGAATGTAATTTCAATTTAATCAATTTGGCGTCGGAAAAGTCGGGGCGAGACCCGTTCAAAAGGGCGGAGATCGACCGATCGCGGCCGCGATGAACGAGATGTGCAACTCCAGAAGTGGTCAACGCGAACACGAACTCCAGATCGTTCGCTTTGGATTTGATTTGTTTGGGAGGTTGACTTGTAGCCCGAAATTGAATTTTGAAGAGAGGTACGTTCGTAGACACTATACCAATGTGATAGTCTAGACGGGGGAGTCCGAATATCACAAAGTTTTTTTTTTCTTTTGACTCCATACTTCATACGGAAAACGCACAAGGATAATCGTTTTGCCAAGCCTGACAGATGGGGAACTAATCTAGCTTCAGTATGACTTGCTGAACTTTCCCAAACAAAGAAATTTGGAATCAAGCGAAGATCACTAAACCACGGCTCGCCTCGGGGAAGATTCACCCGTTTTCATCTCATCCATGGTTGGTTGTTGATAATTTGATACTCCATAGGGCTTACAATATTCCAAGAATTACTAGGAGAAGAGGTAGAGTAGAACGGTGTATAGTAGAATGGTGTATTTTCACAATAATCATGTACAAAGGGGTATTCGTATATTGAATCCAGGGTATACAGCAGCCAAATCCGCAGAATCGCGTGAATTTTCATCAAAATCATCAACTCCAAGAGAAACAGAAACAAAATCAAGAAAAAGGGCATTATCTATCCCCAACAAATCCTTTCTAGGACACCTGCCAATTCAATGCATCAATCACACATAGGAGAAACTCCTTACAAAGGAAAAACACAAAGGAGAAAATAAACAGCAACACAAAGGGGGGGGGGGGGGGGGGAGAAACAAAAAGCAGCGGAGATTTTTTTT
>Ga0102593_1000800_pt1 | contig 41622 bp, 36 predicted proteins | sample AraplaCol_mMS_r2_2_FD_76862 | JGI IMG/M metagenome (GOLD analysis project Ga0102593, IMG submission 76862) | Arabidopsis root microbial communities from North Carolina, USA - plate scrape MF_Col_mMS_r2 (SPADES assembly) (version 2) | ecosystem: Host-associated > Plants > Roots > Endosphere...
AAAAAGGCAAAAAAAAGAATAAAAGTGGAAATACCGGTTGATGTCAGAGCCACCGGGGGAGGGAAAGCAAGTGGTTGGGGGGTCACAAGTGGATGCAAGCCTAGAAAGGGTAGGTCGCAGAGTAATGTTTACGGAGGCCACTGGTCCCGGCCGCAGCAACCAAGTACAATTTGGTCTCTAGGCGGAGCAGGGCGGAGGGATACTAAGAATGGCGTAGTGTGTGGTTGAGCACAATCTGTACATAGTAAATACTGTACAGATGACATTAGAGAGAGGGCGGGTGTGGAAGACAGAAAGGGTAAGAAATTAAAATAAAAAAAAATACTCAAAGAGGCAAGGATGGGAAGAAAAGGAAGAGGAAAATGAAGGAAAAATGAGAACAGAACAGGGTCAGAAAGCATTGGTGGACAGATCCAAGACCTTACTGGGGTTCCAGGACCCATATCAGATCCAATAATAAGGCGGGTTTAGCGTGGTTGCAACCGGTGGTCCAATGACTGGTCATCTTGAAAATTACCATTCTTACCTCCATTCGGTATTGGCCAATATGTCCAATTGTAAAGTTGCACCCGTGTCTCTGTCTGGGTGCGCAAAGCATGTACGCCTCCGTCCCTGCACAGGGAAGGGTTAAGGGGGGGGGGAGCAGTCAGAGTGGCTGGTCGTTGGAATGAACAACGCTCAGGTCGATACATCTAGATGATGACGGAGTATACTGGAGAGGCCAAAGTACGTACATAAGAGCCTACACTATACTCTGTTCATAGTTGCGTACATACAGCATATGTACACATGGTTAACTAACTTAACCAGTTAACTACGGTGTATACTTGTAAAATACAGTACAGTAGAATATGGACTAAACTGAAAAAGGCAACCCCCCAAGAACGAGCCTCGAAACTCAGTTCCTAATTTCAGCCATCTGCCCTAGGAGAAAAGAGGAGCGAGAGGCAATATGGCAGGAGAAAGAGTCTGATCACTATGGAGTAGGGGGAAAGACACATTCATACCTAGCGTGACGGTAATAATGAAGGGTTAGGCGGCAGGGATGGGCCATCGGGAGTCTCGGTCACATTGATCGGCGTAAGAGGCATGTAAGGCTGGTTTCTCCTCCATCCAGGACGGGATACCTTTGCTGCTGGTGCTGGTGCTGCTACTGCCGCTGTGCTGTTGTTCCGTCGCTCTGGCGGCTATCAGACTAGTATTGTATGGACTTGTACTGTACATTCATCAATCAACAGTACAACCGGCCCCGTGGACCACCTTTCACCCTCCCCCGCCTCCTCCTACCAACCCCCCCAGCACCCAATACATTCATTGACTGGCCCGGATCCTGTCCAGCTGGCCGTTTCCCAGCGGAATTCCAGGATGAGAGGGCCCCCACTCCGTCTCACTGCTCCTAACAATCCGAGCCACCCGCCTTCGGTGGCTGAGAGTCCCGTGAGAAGCGCATCATGACTGGTTGCTGTCTGTGTGCACAGCGGACTGTCCGTCCATGGTTGGTGCATCCTGGGTCTTTTTTCGTCCTTGTCGCTCTCTCCCTTTCACCGTCAAATGCCATCATGACACCGTTACCCTACAGGTGACTAATGGGCGTGTGCTCGCCCCCCCCGCCCCCCCGCTCGCCACCAGCTTGCGCAACTCGTTGTACTTCGCGTGCCATTGGCGGCCCGTCGCGTTGACGTAGTCGCTTTCTTTCCGACCGCGGTCTTACTCTTTAGCGTACACAGATACGCTGGTCATTCAACGATCGTCCTTGCCATCGCCATTATTCTCTTGGATACTCTCTTGGTTCGGGCCTAGGGGGATCCTCATTTTCTTCTCATTTTTCTTTTCAATTATCATTTCTTTTTACAACTCTGAACTTTCCGGGTACTCGGACTCTTGTCGGACTATCGGATGATTAGTCCATCTACCGGTCATTACGACGGTCCTTTCGTACATAGTCTTGTTGGAGTTTTTGCCTTTTTTTTGCTTCTTATGTTGACCTTGACCAAGGCCTGATCCCTCTATACGGAGTATGGGCCGTATCTCATGCAAACCGTAGCAAAGAAATGAGACCGGAGTTCATACATGCATAGTTTAGTTCTAGAGCTGCCTCGGGCTAAGATTTCAGAGGAGCTTCTGCGCGGACCAATTTGATAGTTCAGGTCAAGCCTCCCTACAACACGGACGCAGACGTTTCTCATTCGTTCATTGGATCATGCAACCCCCGAGCCTGCGTTGGCGCTTTGAATGAAGCGCCTTGCGAATCCGTCCTTTTGATATTTTTTTTGCCTCCCTGGCTAGGGATTCGATTTTGGAGTCGTTGTTGCACCTGTGATCCTTTCAGATGTATGGAATACTTCGTCGATCATCCAAAGACTCACAAACCTGGTGTCAGCAGTCCTCCCTATTCCGTATCCTGCAGCAAATGATGTACGTTTTTATTTTCTTTTATTTCTTTGATTCCGGGAACAGGCTATGACAGTGATGTACTCCATTATCCTTCCGTGGGAACTTGGGGAGTAAATCCACACTATACAGTATACTTCCAAAAAGTTAGTCCAAAAGACTGCACCAGTATGCATACATACATAAATTGCCGTGGATCGAGTCCCGATTTGGAAAGCAAATAGTTTCGGCGCGCAGACGCGAAGTGCACGCGCCTCATGGGTGATAAAACAATTCCAGTACCATGTCACGAACCACTTTGGTACAGCGGATGTGGGCAAAAGGACGACTGTAAATGGACTAAAGGGATCTATGTAAAACTTGAAGGAAACTCTAGTAAGGAGAGAAAGACTCGATTGCAGGCAAGGTGGACAACCGACACGCCACACCAGTTCAAAAGACATGAAACTCGCGTAAAAGACAGGGCTCCGCGAGACGATCGAAGAGACCAGGACCTTGGGTCATCTTGGCGGGTGCAAATCACGATTCCGTGATTGTCATCCGTCCAACGAAGGTCTAGCTGAAGGACCGGGGCTAAAGGTCGACGAGGTGGATTCTCGGGCGTTGTGATTTGGCGAGGTTGGAGGACTCGTCAGTCCTTCCAAGAGTCCACTTTTTCCGAGCCACCGCCACGGTGTGAGTTTTCGCTCGTCTTCGTTTCGGTCTTTCCAGAACCCCAGATGGAGGGCAGAACATGCAGTGGAGTAGGGCGGAAAACCGTGTGAGGCAGACGATCTCTTTCTCTCTGGAATCTTTTGATCATCCGACATAGTATGTGTACTCTGCTCCGTATTCCGTATTGTACACTACTGCCAATGGTCACAAGTCATACAAGCCTACACTGCACATCGTACACTTCGCTTGGGTCTATTGCATAGGGCCAATTTAACCCCTTGATACTGTACTGTACATAGTAGTAACTACTGTATCTCATCTTTCTCATCTCATCCTCTTTCTTGGCCTGCTCCTCGGGACTTTTCATTTTTGCCTTTGCCCGATCTACATTGCTGACTTCACAATTTCCCCTCTAAATCAACCCCAGCCCGGACCAACCAACCTCCCCGTGGACCACTCGCACGTCCTCTCTAGTGGAGACAATCTTGTAAAAAAAAAAAAAATTGGAAATTGAAATGAAATGAAATCGAGCTAACACCAATGTTCCAAAATGGATCCCACCCCCTCCTCGCTCTCTCTTGCGCGCGCGCACGTTGCCACCGTCAACTAGTTAATCCCGGTTGCGGCACTGCGGAGCTTTCGTTGATGAGGAGTCACCACCGGTGCATGGAACAGGCAAATGAGCAAATGGGCACAGAAACTCGAAATCTCAAATCCCAAACTTCCTCCCCAATTAATTATTGTGCTCCACACGGAGCGTAGTAATGAGAATATTTACCGCCCCCTTCCTTTTTTAAAACTAGTATCAGGCAAATGTGAGATTCCATGGTTTTGCCGTGTATGTATGGTGCTACCTGCAGTATTCGACTCTGTCACAAGAACGTATCATGGATCAATTATTCAGGGATGATCTTAGGTTTTGGTGACTAGATCTTATACTATGAGTATAGCAGGTTCTCGAGGGAATATCAGTCGGACGGCGCAAGCAAACTCGGGAGATACGTGAGCACTAGTGTAGAGAACACCTGGGCATAAACTTCAAAGTATTGATTTCATTCCATTAACTCCGAAGGGTTACCACGAAAAGTGACTCTATTCTTCATGCAAATATACCCGTCATCCCAATAGTCAAAGCTAACTATTCGTAGTACGCCGATGATCGTTGCCTCGCGGTTCATAGACGGGTTCAACACTCGACTATTGGTGCATGCAAGCTCACCGCGACAATCCATCGTCGTGATACTCCGTCATCGGCCGTTGCAAGAAACCAAGTCCCCTTCATATGCACGCGGAAAGGTCACCGATCAAGGAAGTCATCCGAGATTCCCTTGTCAATCATACAGTAGCGAGGGAGTCAAGTATTACACTATCAAGCTGACTGCGGACGGGCGCGGGCAATCGGTACAGAATTAATCTAACTATGTACTGTATACTACCGGAGTATGGTATGGAGTACATATTTCTTCACCCGATATGGACTCCTCTCAGAGATGGATTATGGATTTCTCCACAGAGCTTGCGTGCCGCTGGGTCATGATTTGGTCTTGCAATCTGACTTTCTGGTACATTCTTATGTCCACCCGACTAAATGGCTAGTGCACAGCACATCCAGAATTGGATTTGGTACGGGGGACTCTTAACTTCTACACGGCATTTGTACTCCCGTACTGAGGCATACTACTGTAGTTTCTATAGGTATACGAGGAGATAACAAATGAGTTTGATCCAGCACAGTAAAGCTGAAGGTCGATCAGTCTTTCCTCCGAGCCGGATTACTCCGTGTCTGTGTATACTGTTACGGGAGTAAACTTCGTACTTCCGAACTCCATCTTTGTACATTGGATTTGCTTCTGCTCCAGTTGCTCCGTTACCTGGGCCCAGGTCAATTACACAACGTACAGCAAACCTGGGCGGGGTGTGGATTCCTTCCAATTACCCCCAGCATCAATTTCCTACATAGTAGACTTTTGACGGCGAGGGTTGTTGTTCCGCTGCGTTGGGGTTGGAGTAACCTGTCTCATGCGTCGAGATTCTTTTTTTTTTCCTTTTATTTTACCGATTTTTTTTATTCTCTCTACATAGTTCGTCACTTTTTTTTTATTAGGTCATTCTTGGGCTCCATTCGCTTTTACTCTACAAATGCCAATGCCGACACACTGGGGACCATGTCTTGATGCTTGCTCAATTCCCAAGGCTCCTTGCATACCCCGTTGTCCTTGCGGCTGGGCGCCGAATTCTCGGGGGAAACACATTCAAGTCGCCGACAGTCCTCCGTACATAGTGCATCACAAAAAAATAAAGGGAGAAGGAGACGAGAAAAGAGAAACTAAAAAAAAAAAATTAGAAACTTGATGCCTATCGGCCGAGCCTAACGTATGTGTGTGATGGAGGCCAACCGCTGTCGATTATCACATCGATGTTGTTTCGCCTCGGCATGCGAAATCGCTGGAGCAACGCGACACGACGCAACGCAACGCGGTTGGGGCTATTTCCGTAGTAAATGGGTCAATGTAATGAATCGGTCGAGGCTGCGGTTTTCCTTGTACTTGGGATCGTCTACGATCTCGGTGGGGATTTCATGAGAGAGGGTTGCGATGGGTTGAAGTTCCTAGCGTCATTTTCTAGCAAGCCATCAATTCTTCCCGATGTCTGCCCCTAATACCGAAAATCAGTCTTCCTTTACTCCGTACTGATTGAAAGAATTTAAAATTATCAAAGGCAACATTGCCCCTCCTCTCTTCCATTCCCCCCTCTCTTCTAGACAATCCTCGTGTACATAGTACATAAGTCCGGTGGGTGGTGGTGGATGAGCAACCTCGCAGCCCACACCCCCTTTTTGGATCGAACAGGGGGTAAAGAGACGATCAAAGGTCAACTGACATGGGTGTGAGTGTGTTCGGAGCGATGATCGTGAGGCGATACACCATGCGACCAAGATTGTTTGAGTTTCTGTTTTCTTTTTTCTTCTTTTCTTTCTCCCCTTCTCTTTCGGGGACGGGATGCCCTATAATACGAAGTACGGAGTACATATCGAAAAATCAAGAAAGGAAAGCAAGATAGCCAGCTGGCAAGCCCTGTACTTCGTACTGTAGGATGAAGGGGGGCGGTCTGACCATCCAACTAGGATTATTTGATGGCTGGCGCATCCTTTCCAATCCCGGTAGTATACAGAGTATAACTCGAAGCACAACAGGGTTCGAGTGTTCGAGATCAAAAAGCACCAATGATCCGGAATGACGGGTCGCAAAAGGCAACAAAGACAATCAGGGGAGGGTCAACTGCAGGCTAATGAGATCCAGACATGTCCCAGCCCGGCGCAGGGGCCAAACAATTTGCGCCTCAATGAAAGGGAAGTAAATGACGGCACGGTTGGGTGATTTGATATTACGGGACATAGTACATATGGAGTACTGAGTATGGACTATGGATTATGGAGTCTAGAAATTGGGGATTACATACAGAGTCGATAAGTTTGACTGAAAGTTCGAGCACAGTGTCTCCATGCATGCCTTACCGTCTTCAGCCTGACACCTTTGGTCATTAATTTGCCGCGTCTGCGCAGTACGTTTTGTGTTTCTTGTATTTTTGCTTTATTTGACTTCGACCTTGGGTGTTTAGGGGTTTCATTGGCCCACCAAATGGCGCTGGAAACGTCCACTTTACTTCTGTCTCTTTAGTTTTCTCAGGTCTCAGTCTATGATGGCCAGCTGATGAACTAACGACATGGCTGCGTATGTATCAATGAAGTTTGTTGGAATTACCGCATACGGTGTGGAGAAGTGGAGGACCAGCACGACCACTCGATATTACGTAGATGTGTCTCAGGCCGTCTAAGATTAGACTCAAGCCAAAAGGCACATGGTGAAAGGCGTAAGTCTAGACACTTTCGGCTATCATTCATCAGTAATCATTATGACCTCCATAATGGAAGTTCATCATTCAAACTTGCAGCGGTAAATTTCCTTGTTGCTTTCCGGGGATGATCATCCCAGCTCCCGGATCCAGCTATTACTTGTATTCAGAATCCAAACTAAGAAGGAAAAAGCAAAATTGCGAAAATGATTGAATAATCATAAATTGAAAGTTGGAAATTTATTGATTAAACAATCAAAATGAAAATGTCATGACGGTGAACAGAGTGCATACGTAGTGTACAATGTACATTCTATAGAGTCACTTCGTGCTTCTGTACTGTACTTCGTACATATGGAATAAGATCCGTACCCAAGATACACATATCCACATCAATATCCATACTGAACAATATTTCTGAAATTCATTTATTCTGCCTGACTGGTTTCGTAGCACCCATGATTTCCACAGCCGATCGTGGTGGAGCAACGCGTGTTCAAGTCACCTTTACTTTCCCAGGATCACATTCCCGTCCTCTCCGATTCTCCGTCTACATCCGGTATGGCCGCCACTTCCCCCAACGCCGTATACAGTAGTCTCGAGCTTCTTGGATATTGCTACCGAAGCCGATCGGTTCCGCCTATGACACACTAAATTGATTATGCCTGGCCGTCTTGACGGGCGTCAGGTACAATCCCGAGGGCTGCTGGTCACATTTTCAACCGAGCGCCTTACGTCTAAAAGAAACGCCTTTGAATAATTGCCTGGAGGTATTGGGGAATGTTTGAATATCAACATTGAACTACAGTAAACGAGGGACCGCCTGCATACTACAGGATCCAACGACAACGCCCGTTCCAGATGGAGTCAAAGGGTGGGGGAGCTACTCCATTCTGATGGTCGTACACTCCCTACAGTACATTTTGCACTTTGCCTACTCCGTACTGAACTGGCTTTGGGCCTGTGGTCGGCGAAAGATCTGCTACATCCGCCGAAGGCTGAGATGGAAACTATATCCCCGACTCAACTATTCGCTGCTGAACTGATCAGAGTCAAAGTCAATGTATTTGCCTCCTACTGTAGTGGCGGATCATCCATCATCCAAAGTTGGAAATGGGAAAGCTAAGTCCGTGGGAGTTATTGGGAGAAAGGCATATGACACCATCTCAATTTCGTGAGATCGAGATCCCTGAGATCATTTACGATCATGGTTCCAAATGACTACTGTGTAGCTTTACCAACTTCCATATATCAGAAAATCAGCAGTGCCACGGAAAAGGTCAACTGCACTGACCTTGAACATTGATAGAAAAAAGAAAAGAAAAGAAAAAGAACTCAACTGAAGTACGTATAGCAAAAGTCAAATTTGAAGGAGAGCCTCTGAACAAGAACAAGCCTCCAACGCGGAGCTCCAAAGTTCAAAGTTTCAGCCAAAACCTCCGTACCCCAACTTGAACTCTCCATCATCCAAGCCTCTTGGTTTAGCCATGGTCCAACGTTTCAACCATCTTTCCTTGATCGGTCGTCTTTGAACTCGGGCACTGCACGCGGATCTTGGCTTACGGAGGGGGTGGCTGACGAGGGTTTGTTCATTATCTTATCCTTTTTTTTTTTTACTATGTTTGTCTGTCCTTTGACTATGACTGGGATGAGATGACTGTTCCATGGCAGACTAATGTCGCCGGGCGTCACAACCTTACCGAAAGACACTCAACCCGATGAGGGGGCCAAGTACATACATTGTTGACATTGAATCGTTCTCGGCAACCGCGCCTTGCGGTATTACAATCAGCTCTTGTCTTGTTCTTCTATCCGAATTGTGATATGGTCATTCGCGATCATTGGTGTACTGTCCAAAGTACCATTTTTTCCTTACTTGCCGGGGCCTCCTTTTCCAGACGCTTTGCGACCGGAGCATGCACCGTTTTGGGCTGGGCTTCTGCTCTCGGTCTTTTGTTTGGTGATTGTGGAACATGTATGAAGATGGGATGGGTAAACTGCTTAGCTGGCTGGCCTGGCTTGGTTGGTGAGATTTTGGAGGCTGAATGAGTGCATTGTTGATCGACAGGGAATACCATCGAATTTGCTATCATATTCTCTTTCTGCCTAGATGGAACCCGTCTGACAGTTTCATGCTGAAGCGTCGCATCACTCTTGCAACCCTTGAGATGGCTGAGGGTGTATTTGTGATTTGTGCTCGTCAACGACGGCTGTCACAAGGCGATGGGCATGTTTTGCTCGTTGTGAATACCGTGCAGCCAGTTTACAATGCAGACTACCAAGAACAAGGAAAATACGTCTTGGACGCTCGGCTCTTGTGATCTGGTCTGTTTGTCGAATTGTATGGCGCCATCATACCACCTTGTGCAGCCTACCGCTTAACATCTGCTTTTATACCCCGGATTCTTTATGACTTTGGCGCATATTGATATCGCCCTTGGTGGAGGGTGTGGTAGTCCATGGCAGCTGGCTTACTTCGTCGTGTTTGTGTCCAGGTTGGTTCAAAAGTATCTACTGGTAATAGCTAATGATAATAACGGTGGAACCCCGGATGCTGAATTGGTAGAAGTGCACAATCTCTCAAGAGTCAGATGCGCGCAACCAATTTTCAAGGTAAATCTCACTTGTAGTTCTTGGACTGGTACTATGTATATTGTGCATAAATCGATCCGATTTGATCAAGGCAGATTGACCACGCGAGGAGGGATGCAAAAGAAGCAGATCAAGATTAGCATATCAAAAAGCACAATGAACACTTTTTGTTTCCAAAACCAAACCCTTGCCTGTATTAAGAGTTTGGTATCTCCTAACTTGCACTCTGTGATTGATGTGCGAGTGAGCACCTTGCTCTATACTACTCCAATGTATCGACATCTGTCACACATAGGCAAACGCATCAAGCCTAACATAAGCGATGCAGAACCAAACTAGCAAAGGATGCTCCTTGCTCATCGCAGTCTCGTAGAGGCCCTGTCCGACACGGACTCGCCGACAGAAAAGCGCGGGGACATCTTCATGCAAGATGCACAATTAACCGATCTTGGAAAATGAGTCGGTTAGCTTTCGTCCCGAACAAATTGTTGTCTCTTGGACGCTCCCTTGTTGACTCGTCTGTGTGGGCAAAGGCCTAAATACCGTTCTGTTTGGAACTGGGCTAGACAACTCCTTGGGGGCAATATGATACATCACAGCTTCATGTTGAAGCAGTGTACTTCTATGTCTGTAGAATGTGGTCGGTAGGTTCACAGGTTGCACGTTTGATAACTAGAAAATACTACAATACTTGTGTACTACAACTTTATGTTTCACGCTTAAAATAAGAAATATTTTTGTTGATTGCTTTATATCTTCGGCCAGGATCCCGCCAGCGAAGTTACAGACTGCATCTGAAGCGGACATCAAGAGAATATCAAGAAAGCCCAATCAACGTATAGAGTACAATCATAGAAGTAGCGAGAGATCCGAGAAATTCAGAACGCAAAGAACGCCTTGCCAAGTGCTCACATGAACTTAAACAATCATTAATCCATCATGCCAAATCGAAAGCTGAAATGCAATAGAACGCAAGATCCCAACAAGTAAAATCTCCAAAACCAGAAATTGAGCAAATAGCACACGTCACTGAGAAAAGATTGGGTATCATGGTGAAGCCAAGAGAAAAGCCAAAAAATAACCAACGCTTGTAGGTAAACAACAAAAAACAATATAACGAGAGATCATGCCGGTGACGTAAAGTGATCATGCGGATGAAGTGAATGATAGCAACGGCTCCTATAACCTCCAAGGGGACTCAGACGAACTGTCCTCTGCTGTCTCTGCGACTTCGCGAAGCCAGGAGCATCCAAGTATGTCGCGAATAGTCCATCGCTTTTCAGGATCCATCTCCAGGCAGCCTGTAACAACATCCAAGGCATTGCGACGGTCATAACGTGCACTTTCATCAATAAGCTCGCCAAGCACGGCATCACGGTTCCATGTACCGTTCAGGATGTTGGCTTGGATGCGAGGAGCAAAGGAGTCTTGAAACGGGCGAGAGCCCACAACCAAAGTAAACACAATCACACCAAAGGCCCAGATATCTACCGAAGGATGGATCACGCCATCAGTCGACTGGAGTAGCTCGGGTGAAGCATACTCGAGGCTACCTGCGACACTCGTACTGGAGCCTGCAGGGCCTATCTGCTTTGGAGGTGGTCGATCGGCCACCTCATCGTAAGGGTCGGGAGAGTCACCGCCGTTGTCGATTGTCATCCATTCAGCCATACCAAAATCGCAAAGGACCAAAGTGGAAGATATAGTACCATCTTCATTTGCAACAGGATCAAGCAGGCAGTTTTCGAGCTTGATATCTCGGTGCACTACTCGGGCATCTTCGTGAAGATATCGAATGGCACATGCAAGCTGGTAAGCATACTTCTTCGCGAGGTGCGGCTTTAGGCCCTGACGATTCTGGCGGACAAGGTCAAACAGTGTACCCCCAATGGCGAGTTTAGTGAAGCAAAACGTAGCGAAGTCTGTTTCGTAAACGGCGTCGAGTGTTAAAACGTGAGGGTGGCTAAGATATCGCCAGACTCGAACCTCGTGGTCGAATTCCGCTTGCACATCCTCATTCTCTTTCTCGCTACGACCGGTCACATGCTTCTTCACGATCTTCACAGCAAGACGCTTAGGTTCGCCGTACTCTTCGACTTTATAGGCCTCTTTCACGACACTAAATCCCCCGAAGCCGATCTGCTTTCCGAGGACGTAATCGGTTCCCACCATCTGACCCTCGTCATCAGGTTGAGTCACTGGCTCCTCCCGGCTAGAAGACCACATGGATAGGAACATGCTTGCTGGGGACTTGCCGCTGGAAAGGGTCGAACGGCGAGAACTATGCCGTGTGGAATTCCGCAAGCTGCTGCTGCGGTCTAAACCAGAGCTACGCTTGCTCCCAAAGGGCGTCATGATGGCTCCGGACCAGGAGGCACTGCGGTCTTCGGGTGATGCCACTGATTGGGTGGGCGAAGTGATATAAAGCGGCGATAAGAGCTCATCTTTGCCGTCTGGTGGAGTTCGCACTTCATCACTTGGAGATGCTGTTGATACTGAAGTGAGTGAGGTCGGTTGATCGAGTTCATTTGTTGTGATTGAGCCATCTTCAGAAGAAACAAGAGGTCGTGGACGGGAGGTTCCGGTCGGGATACCCCGCTCCTCTGAGAACCGCTTAGAGTCGCAGTTCCAAGCGACGGATTGCGGATCGGTTTGGTCATCTTCGTGAGAAAGAGCGTTTCGGAGGCCTGAGGTCCGGGATTCGAATTTTTGCGGGGGACGGCTCTTGGCGTCGCCTTTGACGAGAGGCTCTTCCAACGGGCGTTGTAAGCCCGAGTCAAGAGAAACTGTTGGGTGAAAGGAGATGGACGGCCGACGATTATGTAGGTATGAATCAAGAGGAGATCCCGGTATATCATCCGGCTTATGAGGGAAATCGGCGTCATCCGCTGGGCGGCCTTCGGGGCGAGGGACTGAAATGGGAGGCGTTACAGAATGCAAATCACTTAACACACTGCGGTCTTCATTAGTATCGCGGCAGTGCGCGTTATAATCATGATTTTTGGTGTTTTCGCTCTCGATACCATCGCCACTCTCCGTCGATCCCCCCTTCTTTTCCTCTTCGCCAGGCCATTCCGCTCTCTTCCCCCGAAAGGAAGTTTCAATCCTCAAACCCGCTAGCCCATGTCTCTCCGGGTACGCCATACCCTCGACAGAAGCAAAAGACAAGACGTTGTTTCGGAGACCGAGCCCGTTTTAGGCTCGCAGTCGGGTTGCAAAAGCACTTCCGACCTTTCGTTTAGAGTAGTTCGAATGGTGAAAAAGTGAGTTGATGTCTGGCGTGGGGCGATAAGGGTTGTAAAAAGTGGGGTCGACAAGCTTTGAAATCGCGGGGTCGTGCAATGGCGAAATCGACCGGTGGTAGATACTGGACAAATATATGGTTGAGTTGAGGGTTATTTTTATTTGGGGACGTTCAATGAAAGATGGTTAAAAGCAAAGTGAGGTCAGAGGGAAAATCAGAAAAGAGAGATTGGTCCGTCGGAGCCAACCGGAGCCTGCTGGGCAATTTTGGGCAGAGGAACGTCGGGGGATTCCGGGTGAATCAGCTGATCGCCACTGAAGCCTTACTGCGATGCCCGTTTTGGGTTAATTCACTATTGCAGCATTGCATGGTCGGTGTACCGTCTTGGCGATTTCGAGTTGGAATGAGGCCTAGTTGGTACATTATGCGATCCATGAATAGCATGATATTATTCAGCCCCGGAATAAGAAGGACATGAGGTGCTGTGATGATCGATTATAGTATAGGGAAACATATTCATTCATATACTTATTGACTTGAAGGCTTCCTAACCTAAGTGATATAGATACTCGTGGTGCTAATAATATACAAGCACTCCAGTGCTTATATATTAGTCTCAATAGGACCAGCCCTGCTCCTATTGAGATTAGCTGCGAGGTAATGACTACCAGCCGTGGACTACAATAATACCTATTTACTATAGTTATATAGATATATATTGATAGTACCAACTATATAAATCTATTTCAGGTTCTTCTACCAGTTACATGTGAACTACCTAGTAGGTACTTGTATACTTCCAGAGTTAACACTACTACTTGCAGTACCTGTAAATAGGCCAAATATGCCTATATGATAGTACTATACTACATTATGAATAGTCAGTTAGTTATAGTCCGACCCGGAGTGAGTGGGCACTCACTCCGGGTGGTGGCAATCAGATTGGGCGAGCAGTCGGAGATTATTCCAAATATTTTAATGGAGACCGATTGGAATGTCCGCGCGTGGCCGCCAACGAAATCCCCTGCTTCTTACTTGCAACCGGAGAATACATCATCGTCATGTATCGACTCCTTCAGCTTGCGGTTGGAAGCAAAAAATAGAAGGCCATTACAGCAACTCCAGCAAGAAAACGTCACTTCTGAATTCTCCCTCTAAATCAAGATGTAACTGCCTAGGTACACAGTACCTACTAGGTACATGTGCTGACATAGTATGGGCGTAGTGAAGATCGGCAATTCATTGGGCAATGAATCAAGGGTCTTCTTTGTCGCATCCAATTGGGAAATACCACAACAATCGACGCTGCAACATCATGCAACTAATAGTAACACCTGGCAACCACTTCATCTACACGGTGCTGCACTCGAGAAAAGTACTCATAAGTGACCCCCGAATGTAGCCAATAAATTATTCCCCTGTAAAAACATCCTAAGTACGTAGATGTTGTATAGTTAGACTGGCCCTAAGCCCTAACCCAATCGGGTCACGCTCAGGGGCTTTCTATTCTCGGGCTTCCCCTGATTAATCACTTAGCCGCGCGCAAGGGGCGCTTGTTTGGACTGACTCTCCTTTTGGCCCAGGTCTGGGGATATTCTTGAGATTCAAACATCCTAACAGTCCTTTCCTTTCTTGCTTGATGTCGCTCTGGCAGTAATTTTCTTTTTCCTTCTTCATTCTCGTGCCCTTCGTGCTGCGACTTGAAGTGCAGCCCACCCCACCTTTGTTGTGAAGGCGCAGTCTTTCTTTTATGGGCCGACCAGTTCCAGAGACTCCTTGGTGAATCCAATTTACTTACCTGAATAACGCAGCGCCAACCACGGATTTCCATTTTCGCATACCCTATTTTAAATTCTTCTTTGATGCCAAATAGCGCTGGCCCAGCAATTACTCCTTTTCTCGACCTTTCGTGTCACTCGCAGCTCCGCCACTCACCGCCGATCCCACGTTCATTGCATTTGCCAATATGACGAGACCCCAGATTGTAAGAGCCGGTATGTTTTCTCGGAGTCATGTCCGCCAATTGAATTTCCTGTCTTCAAGTCCCTGGACTGACCTAGCAAATTCACTAGACACTCTGGACCTCCAAGACCATGATACACCTTCTGCGAAAGACCACACGAAACAACCCGAGGCACCAGCTCCTCTAGGGGGCGGCCGGCCTGCCCCCCACCAGGAGATGTCAATTCGTCATGCGGAAGAGGATTCGAAAGCGGAGATCATGGGCGGACCCGGTCCAAATGGCCATGAGATATATGAGGATGGGGACGAGGACGATGATTTGGGATCGAATGGACATTACGATCATGAGGATGGTGATCTGGCCGACGGCGAGAGCGATGATCTTCTTGATGATGATCTAATGGACAAGATCTCAAGCTCTCCTTCAATTGATGACGGTAAGCTTCTTTGAAAAGGGCAATAGCAGGGAAGGCTTAGATCTAATTGCAACCAGAGGATATCGACTTTGAATTCGTGTACGCTCTTCACAACTTTGTCGCAACCGTTGATGGACAGGCCAATGCCGCCAAGGGAGATACTATGGTCCTCCTAGATGACAGCAACAGCTATTGGTGGCTGGTTCGTGTTGTAAAAGATGGAAGTATTGGTAAGCTTGGGTCTCCTGATATCGCTTTGAATCTCAATTGACATCAACCAGGCTACCTACCTGCGGAACATATTGAAACACCAACTGAGAGACTTGCGCGACTAAACAAGCACCGTAATGTCGATGTATGTTGTCATGCTATAAATATTCAAAGAGTGCGAGCTAACATTAACAGCTCTCCGCGACCATGCTTGGTGATAATAACGAAAAATCCAAGAACCCTTTGAAAAAGGCTATGCGCCGACGGAACGCAAAGACTGTCAACTTCGCACCCCCGACATACATTGAAGCCTCAGATGTTGAGTTTTCGTCGGATGATGATTCCGAGCATGGCGACTTCTTTAATGACGATGAAACCGTTGAATCAGAAGAGGGAGACGGCCAGGAGCAAACAGAAGACATCGTTGTTGAACCTCTCCGACCAAAGGCGCAGAAGGAAAAGCCTGCAGAGCAGACAGATGAGACAGAGCTTCACGAGAGACAAGAGCCCGAGCGTTCAATTTCCGATCCGCGCCGCTCCAGCGAAGAATTTTTTGATCCGGAAGGTAAGAAGGAAAACATCATCATTCTCTCTTGACTGGAGGTAGAAAACTGATCTCGATCAATTCATAGAACCTACCGTGAGTAGATCCAGAAATGGCACCGTACGGAACACGGATTCTTTCTTCAAGGATGACACCGCCGAGCCGAAGAAGATATCCCTCACGCCTAATTTGCTGCGTGACGAGTCCAATGGCAACAATGTTCTTGCAGAGTGGAAAGAGGTAGGTCCCCCCCCCCTATTACTCAAGTTTGATTGCTAACGTATTTGAAGCCACGTGGGAGTCTTGAAAGCCTTGAAGGCAAATCTTCCTCCCAGGACAAGACGAAGGAGGAGAAGAAACGCAAGGATAAGAAGTCAGGCATGCTCAGCGGCCTCTTCAAACGGAAAGACAAGAAAGGAAAATCAATCGACGATTATGACGAGGCCGAAAGGTCTCCAATAGACTCGAATTCTCGGGCCTCGCCGCAACCCAAGACTTCATCAGAGTCCCTTTCTCCGGAACAAAGAACTGTCAAGCCACAGAGACAAACCGGTAACAAGCTTCAAAAACAGCCTCCTTCGACCATGTCCCCGACGAGGGTCGAGGGTCAGTTTGCAGCAGAGGCGGCGAAGGATTCAAGCCAAGCCGGACAGTCCATTCGTCGCGTGGCATCGCAGGAATCCAGCAGCATCGATGAGAGCCGGGGAATGGTGACATCCCCGGTCAGCCATCCCAGCCAGACCAGCCCTTCGAAGGACTCGTTTGCAACCGCCGAGTCCAGAGAACAGCTGGCATCCCCAGTCGAGCGTCCATCCAGCGAAGCTCAATGGAGAGGAGCCTACGAGTCCAAGCCAACGAAGCAACATTCCGTGATGTCCCCACCACAAAAACTGGCGCCCAAGCTGAACACCGACTACGATCGAGCAATGGGTGTAGAGTCCCCTGTCGATATCTCCCCCGTTGGAGAGCATATCCCGATTGCAGCTCCTGGGTTGACAGCAGATACTGGGCCACGAGCACGATCTGCATCCCCCTTCTCACAGCCGTCGTCTCCTGAAATTGATGTGAATGACCTGAAGGATAGCGAAGCTACCCCAGGATCAGTAGACACCCTTTCAGTGGACACTCCGACTTGGAGTGACGCTAGCTTACGAACTTATTTGGACGATGAGAACGACATTCGCGACCTATTCATTATTGTCCATGACAAATCCAATATTGCACCGGCTGGATCCGACCATCCAGTTACCGGTCGTCTTTTCAAGGAAGAGAGCAAGCGTCTCAAAGAGATGAACAATCAACTGGACGAAATGCTCGTCAACTGGATGTCTCAGAGAGCAAGACACAGCAGTTTCCGAACCGTGCAAAGCCCGACTGCTTGATTCGCCTCATGTATATCAACTTCCTTTATAAATGTATCTGTGGACATATTCAAGGGCCTATCCGAGTTGTCCTGGAAAGACCAGGAAATTGTGCTGGGCACATAACCTCGGACCATCCCCGTTACATTCTTTATATTCACTTCGTGCTGTTTCATTTTTTTTTCATCTTTTCCCGCCAATTTCTCTTTTGGTCACACTTACGCCCCGTCAGTTGATAAATTTCTTGATGTCCTGCCTTGCCCTCCACCGCCAGCGACTGTGATTCTTCGTTGATCAACGACCAGCACTGCCTTTTCACTTGGTTCCTTTCTCTTTTACTTTTCCCTCTGACTGATTTTTTTTTTCGCCGGAATACCCCGAGTCATCCAAATCATACTTGTTTTTGTGTCTTTCATAGTCTTTTCACCTTACGATGACGTATCGCACTACCTCTCGTCCTTTGGTCTTTCATCATGCATAACCATTCATCGTAGTCGAAATCAGGAAAACAATAGGGATGACCCATCCATTAGACGCCTGGTGTCGAGCGTTAGCGATGTTCATTGGTATATGCGCATGTTAGACAGAGTTCCTGGCTGCAGAGGGTCGTGCGGGCAGGTCAGCCGCACGCATGATGTATTGATGTACCGCGGAGTGAAGTCGGAGTATGCGATATCACGCGTCTGACGGTCATCGGCACAGATACTTAATTACCTACTCTGAGAGAATTCTTTTACTCTTTCTTTTCCTTTTTCTAATTCCCTCTCTTTCTGAGTTTCTTCTCCTCTACACCCTACTAGCAACTATGGCAGATCCATACAACCCTTACACCTCATATCCAACACCCACCCCAGGAGGAGTCAGTTACTATCCTCCAGCTCCAGACGAGCAATCTTACCACCAAGGAGCATCTCCATACGACCAGCCACAATACAGCAATGTTGATTATAGTGGTCACGGTGTAGCACCGCCAGACCAAGCCTATGCTTATCCTCCGCAGTCAAGTACATATCATCTCCAACCGGACAGTTATCAAAATAATGCGCCCTCCGAGAGAAGTTACACGTCGGTAGGACAACCAGATTATCTCGGTCCGGTCAGTCCTTCAGGAATGCCACCCCATGATAGTGGAGGGAAAGTTCCTGAGAATCTGGGATACTAGTAAGTGAAATAGAGCAAGAAAACAAAAGAAAGAAGCTAACTTCTAAAGTGAGAGTCATCCGGCTGATGTGCCGCGATATACACCGTCACATAGCCCACGTCCACCCGCACCTCCAGTATACGTGTCTGATGCAGATAATGCTCAATCTCATGACGGAAAGAGAGATACTTCAGATGGAGAGGATCTTGAAGGCGATCGTGGATTTGGGGGATCACTTGCTGGTGGTGCCGCGGGTTACTACTTCGGACACAAGAAAGATCATGGTCTTCTAGGGGCGATTGGCGGAGCGATTATCGGAAACTTACTCGAAGACAAGGCGAAGAAACGTGAACGATCTTCTTCACCTTCTTCTTCGCATGGAAGCCATCATAGCCATCATAGCCACCATAGTCACCATAGTCATCATAGTCATCTTGGACATGGTCACCACCACCATCATCACTCCCACCGGCATAGTCGGAGTCGAAGTCATTCGCGTCACCGTGAAGCGGATGATCACTGAATTTGAGCGTTTTGTGTTTGGGACATAGAGGTGGGAATTTTATGACTTCACGATTCTATCTGACCTTTTATCCAGTTATAATGCATGTTTAGTACCAGGTCAAGCACCAGTGGTTTGTTCCATGTCATTGGTCTGATCGAAGCAATGAGATGAGTACTTAGAATGATTACAGGGGGAATTATCGGTAAACAGCCGTCTATGAGTGAATAATTTTACGTGACTACGAGCTTTATGACTTATTGACTTACACTGCTATTCGAGTCTTTTATATTGAACTTTCAAATATACTTACCACCTGTCACCATCTTGAATCAGGGTCACCTCATAGTTAAATCTTACACTAGCTCTGAACAATGAATCTTCCTCCATCATGTACTCTAGTCTTTTGAGATTATGCTCCAAAGTGTACTAATAGTAGATTGCCATGGAAAAGATACCTTCGAAGGCTCTTATTGTGGCCGTGATAACTTTTCATTGAAGCCCAGACAGCACTAGACCATGATGATCCTGCAGGACTTGTTACTCCGGTTCAAATGTTGAGTCCTTGTACTCAAGCATGTTGACTTCCCAATTGAGCTTCATTATAGAACCATTTTCGTACCCCTGAAAGTGAAATATGTCCGTAAAGTGGACAAGGAGACCCTTGAACAAAACACTGACACCATATCCAGCAGATTACACGATTAGAGATCACCAATGCTAACCACAACTTGAAAATAAACCTTCAGGCACAAGCCTTGGCGGTTATTTGGACCCTTAAAGCTCTCAGAAATACTGTGAGACTGAAGCTAGGCCTATCAGAGATATGAAAATTCTGTGCGGCTCGTATTCAAGTCTTGACGAACAGCACACCTCGTATCTGTTCCCACCAGACCCGCATTTTATAAATTGTCGCTCAGGGTGTTCTTAGCTGTCTTGAGTTGAAGCCTTAGGTTGATCGAGGTAATATCGACTTGATCCCACGATGAGAGAATGATATCAAGTATTATCAGACGTTTCGTGAACGATATCAAAGTCGAAGATCGTTGAGCTCGATCGTTATGGAGACATACCTGAACAAAGCCTCAAAACTTTATCTGAGATTCAAACAATCCACCAAATTTCGAGATCATCACGCTACCACTGGAATGAATTTCAGCTAATATTCTCATATGGACGGAAGCCCCTTTTCATCTCACTGGGAATACGAGGGTTGCCCGAACCCTAACCTCCCAAGGAAGACCCATTATGGAGTAATGGTGCTATTCAAAGGTAAACCCACGAGCTTGCGTCTCCAATGGCTTCGTTTCTGAGGACCCAGATTTAATCTCATAATCTAGATTGCGAATCCCTGATTGGACTGTTCGATGAGGTAGGCTTGGTGTCTCCATCTCGGAAGAGTTCCATGTCGATTACTTCGGGTAGTCTTCTAACAGATTTGTTCAGGACCTCATCTAGCCTTTATTTCCAAGGTTTGTGGGTCAATACGAGGAATTTATCATTTAGGTTTTTTTTTCCATCGAGGCTGAAATTAGTTGGTAGCGTTCTCGTTTGGGGCTGAATTTGTGTCGAGGAGCCTTAAATTGGAGTCGATGCCCTGGTCACGCATAGTTGACTCTTATAGTCTTCTATACTCACCTTAATCAAGGCCTTATTGCAGAATTCTTCTGCTATCTACAAGCCTGGTCCATCTTAATTTATAATAACTACCGTTTTTCTCGACCACGAGTATGCACTCTAAGACCCTTGCTCTGTTGTGCCTTTCGGCCTCGGTCCTGGCTACCGCCGAACTGGAGAAGAAGCAATACGGCGACTCAAATGACTACTATAACAGTCTCATGAGTGATCTGAACAGCGTGTAAGAATTCCCACCATGGGCCCGACCCATCCGTCATATGTTCAATCTAATGTGAAGATGACAGGGCTACGGACACCGACTATCTCAACTATCTTACGGACTACACCGATATCCTCAACGACTATACCAATATTCTCAGTGATGTGCCTACAAACTACTTGAGTGACTATAGCCACTACCTGACGGAAACTGCCGACTATCCCAGCGCAACGAACCTGGGCGGTCTCAGTCACAGTGAGACCAAGACAACCACTGGCGGTTTCAACATGCCATCTGTGACGACAGGCCCAGAGATGCCTACTCTGAGCGGGGATGTGCCACCAGCTTCCATTCAATCCGTTCTTATCACTGCAATCCCATCCTCATACTTGTCCGATCTCGCTGACCCGTCGGCACGGTCATCGATGTTCAACGAGATCGCCAACGGTCACTACCCTCAATGGTACGAAGATCTGCCCAGCAACGTCAAGAGTTGGGTTTCAGAGCACTATGAGCCCACTGGAGGACCTGGCAACTCCGCACCGGCGAACGGAGTCATGGCGTCTGGAGCTGTGGTAGCGGCGGGGTTATTGGCACTGGCAGTGATGCTATAGATATCATCAAGCATGGGAGTAATAGCAGGGATGTCAGATTTGAATGTGATAGGCCCATAGTGGGTCTTGCAGATACCCCGGATCTGTCAATAATCATTCCTCCTCATTTTATCAGCTGAACACATACAAATGAGATAGAGTAATGTAATGTTGAAATGTGAATCTTCGGGGAGATCGCCGCGGGTCAAACCGGACTCCACCAAACCGATGTCCGCCCGGCTGTGATTGGTTGATTTTGGGTTATCGCGTGAGTCAGCCAAAGATAAGAAATGCTCAGCTGAGAGTTGCCCAAGGGGGGGGGGGGGAATGACCCTTTCCATCTGAACTCTTCCTTTTACTCCTCCCTCTTCTTCTTCTCATCTGCTTCTTCTACATCTCTCCCTGCTGTTTAGAATTAGACCCTGGCGGGACTTCATTGCTATCTTTCTTTGTTTGTTCATCTTTCGACTCTCCGCCTAGATATCCCTACAGTCCCCGCCTATCGCTTTCCCCGGATTTAGTCTCCACGCAGTCGAACTATACGCCCTTGACTGGTGCAATTTTCAACTCTTACAAGTCTTGATCTTGATCTTCATAGATTATGCCTCCGCCGCTTTTACACAACTTACTTGCTGGATCTCTTCCAGATCACTGTGAACCCTCATCGCCACTATTGACCGCTATCTCCTCACATCTCCACATCTGCCTCCCCACTCCTCTCGCGCTGATCTCCTCCGTTCTCGGCACTCTAAGCATCGTCTCATGGCTCTTCGCCCAGTTGCCACAAATATATAAAAACTACCAGCTTCAATCAACCTCCGGACTGTCCTTGTTTTTCCTTGTCATCTGGTGCCTCGGCGATGTGAGCAATCTTCTTGGTGCTCTCTTCACCCGCCAGGCTGGCTGGCAAGTCGTGGTCGCGAGCTATTACGTTCTTGTTGATGTCGCGCTGGTGACTCAGTTCTTCTGGTATACACATTACAAAGCGCGCCGCTATGACGGTTACAATGAATTATCACGGTCCCACGATTCCTCCGGTTCCGCTACCGATATCGTACAGGGTGTTCCCTTGTCTGATGACAATGCAGCTCACCAATCGCCTGCACCAGTTGACATGACATCAAAGAAATACGAAGCCAATGACATGGGTGTACAGACTGGGTCCATCTCCAACTCAGCAGTAAGTCGCACCGCCTCATATACAAACGAGAAGTCAAACTCTTCGCGTCGGTCAATTCGGGTCAAAAGCAGCGCCTCGAGTCCTCCATTTGCTCTACCCCGCACCATGCTCATTGCATCGCTGCTTTGCGCTGTTGCTGCCAATGCCAGCCCTACTGGTACTGCTCCTTCACCTCATCCACCCATATACAATGCACCTAAGGAAACAGTTATCGAGATCGTGGGCCGTATCTTTTCCTGGATGTCAACTATCCTGTACCTGGGCTCCCGTCCTCCCCAGCTGATTAAAAACCACCGTCGCAAGAGTACAGAAGGACTTTCACCACTTCTCTTCATGGCTGCCTTCGGTGGAAACTTCTTCTACTCTACCTCTTTGCTCACGAATCCGAACGCATGGTACGACTTTGCTCCATATGGTGGTGGAGGCTGGGCCGATGTTCACGGTAACTCTCGCTGGGAGTATATTGGACGGACCATTCCCTTTTTCCTGGGTGCATTTGGCGTCCTATTTTTCGACGGCTTCATGGGGGTGCAATTCTTGATGTATGGGTCGCAGGATGATGACAGCGAGAGTTATCTTGGCTCTGAAAATGGAGACCCTAAGCGCGGCCGCAGTAAGTGGCGTCGTGTACGTGGTTGGATGCGTGGTTGGATCCCTTCGACATCGCCGGAGCGAGCTGAATATACACACTCGGGACCTTCGCGGGAAGGCCAAGCCTTACTCGGACAAGACCAGGGACGATATGGGACTGTTTGAAAGTTGTTTATCTGGTTGGGTAAATCCATATATCATATACCTTTTCACCACTCTCGTAAGAGTGAGGGTGGTCATGACATATTAACGACATTACGACACCTCATTTGTTTCGGTTGACTCATGATCGCATCGAGTTTTTTTTTTGTTTCGTTTTGTTTCATTCTACATCCTGACCGCTGAATTTTATATCATCTTTCGTGATGAATAGATTACTCGGCCATGCTGCATATTTCGTTCTCATTGGGTCTCATCATTGGCGTTTCAATTTCTATACCACGGCGGGGAGGTTTCAGGATGGGCATAGATTGGGGTTGAGACTATGACGATTACCATTACTTGCATCTGGGGCTTTTCTGTACTGTACACATATACACGTATTCTCATCGATTGAAATTCTTCTTCCTTTACTGATATACACAAAAATGTGATGGTGTGGCACCCGCAAAGAAACTATACTTGGCCGTAGCCTTGTAGGCCGAGATGGAAGCAAAACAATTATCATGTTTGTCTAGTTATAAACAAACACTGTAAAGAGGGATCAACAAATATTTCCTGTCCGGCGTTCCAACGCGTTCACAAGACATAGTGCCGCTGAACGGAAGTAATGGTATGCAAGTCTTCAATTATGCTTTTCTTCTACTCTTAGCTCCACAAGTAATCATATAAGCCCGCATGATATTGACATTAAACAATCATCTAATTATAAACAAGTACTGCAAAGAGGAATCCACGGACACGGACCCGTCAGAAACCTAGCCAGCCCTATAAGGGAGGGAAGAAGGTAATGTGTACATGAAGTATCCCGACCAATTTTGATCCAAGCCATCTGCATCCTACCAATATCCTGGTATGAATTGTGGACACAATTCGAAGCAGTGTGCGCTATCTGAAATTGTCACTAACAGGCGCCAGCAATGAGAAAGAAACAAAGATTGGCCAAGGTCTTTCGGTGCCCTGGACGGGTACCATATGAAATGGGGACGCGGTAGGGGACAGCATTAAGCAATATTCTTAGCAGGATAGAAGTGACAGAGAAGAGAAATGGGATTACGAGGCCCGGGTGAATGCAAGGGTTGACCGAAGAGAAGAAATCATATGAGAAAAAGGGACATATTCATTCGTTGCTTGTTTTTGGAAAGCTCATGACTGGGTGGGTGTTTTTTGGCCCGGGGGGGGGGCTTCAAATGTCACTTCTTGCTGGAACTGTGAGCCCAACACTGCTGAAGCAAGACCAAAGATGGATAAAGAACAGAAAAAGAGACACTCTGGGAATTGAAAACTATGATCTGGCGTGACCAGCAACAACCAAGATCGAAAGATCCACTATCCGCAGGGACCAACCCTTGCTATGCATCAAGTTCAAAGACAGTAATCACGTAACTGGGGAGGAAGAATAAAGCCAAGCTTAATACAAAGGTGACTTGACATCCTGAACTCCACGTCGAATCACATCTTCGATTCGCCAACGGGGAGGGGTCAACTGTACAGAGCGCTTGCGATGCCACTCTTTTTCCATCTCGGGAGGAGGAGCCATCTCTTCCGCGGGGGGCAATGCACCACCGGCAATACCGGTCGAGAACTTGAGCTGAAGAACATTGCCGATTTCGTCACAGGCAGTCAAGACTCGGTCGAGATCTTCCTTGGTGTGGGCAGCGGAGACACAGAAACGAGCACGGGAGGAGACCAGTGGTGTGGCCGGGTAGCCGACAACCACGACGGAAATCTTTCGTCGGAGCATCTCGTGAGAAAAGGCAGGCATCTTGGCCGGGTTAAACAGAAGAACAGGAATGATGGGCGAATCATCATGGCCGTATACTATAAAACCAAGTCGCTTCAAACCGAGGCGAAGGTAACGCGAGTTGAAGGCCAAACGCTGTAAACGCTCTTCTCCCTGACCTGGGACGAGCTCACCGTTGATGATACGAAGAGCAGAAGAGATCTGCATCAGAACTGCAGGGGCAGGAGATTCACCATAAAAGATACCCGAGTTGGTAGCCCGCAGCTTCTCGATCATGGCCTTGTCTGCGGCAATGTAACCGCCATTGGCACCGAAAGACTTAGTAAGTGTACCCATGAGAATATCAACTTCAGAAGTGTCAATGCTGAAATAATCACACACACCGCGACCCTGCGGGCCGATAGCTCCGATAGAGTGTGCCTCATCGACAAAAAGATTGAACTTGTAGCGATGCTTCAGGGCAACAAGACCAGGGAGGTTGCACATAGAACCTTCCATAGAGTAGAGACCTTCAACGACAACCAGAATCTTCTTCCAGGGACGGTGAGTGCGGGGTTGACCCTGAGAAATAACCTCACGAAGCTTCAGTTCCAAATCTCTCATATCGTTGTGCTTAAACATAGCAATGGAGGCACCTGAGAGACGAGCACCGAAGCGAATGGAAGCGTGGTTCAGTTCGTCAGAGATGAGCAGATCACCCTTACCAACGAGTGCAGGGAAGACATTGGCGTTAGTACCGAAACCCATTGAGAAGACCATGGACGCCTCCTTGCCAACAAATCGGGCAATCAGCTCCTCAACTTCGATGTGAAGATCCTGAGTACCGGTTTCAGCTCGGGTACTGGGAGTTGCGATTCCGTACTTGCGAACAGATTCCTCCGCGACGTCGGCACAAGGGCCTTCAGATTGGGCAAATCCAAGATAATTGTACGAGCTCAGGTTGAGGGTATCGGTGGTGGTTCCAGTCAGGTAGAAGTGCTGGTTGTGGTCATCCGTGGCCCGGTCGATGAGGGTGATGGTACGTCCGGGAACGCCGGTGACGGGACGCTCAAAGCAATCATTAATTCGCAATTTGAGACGGCGCACATAGAAATTATCGAAGTCGCTATTTAGGGCACCGTAGCCGTTGCGAGGTTTCAAATGGCGATAATTCTCTTCCCGGAAGCGCTTGCCGAAGAAGTCACGAACGTGTCCGAAGGCAATTAGAATTAGATAGCTGATATAAGTCGTAAGCAGGTAATAATATGGTGGCTCATCCATCACCGGCTCAGGGAAGACACCACCAGGGTGTCGACTCGAGTACCGGTGGGAGGGGTGACCAATGGGGCCGAATTGGGCATGTTGCTTGGCCAGCCGACGGGCCTCCTCGGGCGAAGGAGGTTGAAAGAGTGTAGTCGGCATTTCGTCCATGCTATGGTTATCAGCGGTAGCCGTAGAGAGGGAAATCGTCGGTAGGGACAGTGATGCCGAGCTAATCGGCGGAGAGGCGTTGTTAGGAGGGTTACCACTGGTCGACTGGGGAGCCACCTGAATAGGTTGAGGCTCAGCCTTGGATTTAGGAGAGCTCGAGAACAATTGAGAAAGGCGATTGGATTTAACCGAAGGCGCCTTGATGGCAATACCACCCTTTCCTGAGGAAGGAGAAAAGGACGGCGAGTTGGAAGTGTCGTTGGAGGAAGAGTTGCTGCTAAACCGACGAGGCATCGCAGAGGGAAGCAACGATTCGGAGATGAACTGTTCTAGACAGGACTAACACTGTCTCGATACTTTTGTTGGTGGAGTTTGGAAGTGGCGCGTTGTGGGATCAACGCGTCAAGACGAGTTTGGGTCGAGGCAAGGTCTACTATCCACGAAGAGAGACAGATAGCGGGATAGATCGAAGACCGAAAGGCAAAGAGATATCCAGCAAAGGCTCTCCTTAGTCGAGTTCCCGATTTTTTGGGTTGTCCGAAAACAATCGGAGGTGATCTGAGGATGCGGCGAAAGATCGTCAGCTGGGATAGGCCCCCAAATAGAAGATTCCAGCTCGAGGATGGCGAGCTAGGAATAGGTCGTTCGAGGTCAAGGGAATAGGGAGAGATTCGCTATCAAGAAGACTCATTGACGAAGACGTACCTCCAGGTGGTTTAATTGTAGATTATTGTCGCGGTGTATGTATCCGAAGACCTCCGGCTGACAGAAGAGGGAGAAGCCTTGGGTAATTTTTGTGGCTTCAACACGTGGAAGACCAACAAAAAAAGGGGGGGAAAGGAATCAAACAAGGGGCGTGGTGGGGGTTTTAAGTCCAGCGATAAACCAAGACTCTATTCCCGATCACAAACCCGTTGATATGGATTTAAGCAAAAGACACAGAGATCGAGAAGATGAAGAAAGTGAAGAAGGAAGATGAGATGAGATTGAAATGGCCCCGTCTACTTCGTCAATACAAAAAGTTACCCTGCATCAAGCCATCATCGGGTCCCCTGGTATCATAAAATACACCATAAATACCACCTTAACACTGCTCAGGGGATAGTGGATCCTGTAATTTACAGTATCAATACAAAGAGACTAATTTTTTTCCTCGCGGGTCCACCTTCAACCAAAGAACCCGAACAGGGCAGACACAAGAAATTAAGGGCATTCATTAGTGCTGGTAATGTATATGATGAAAGAGGCGTGAGCTGGTCAGTGCTTGCATTATTCCCAACTGTTCATGAACGGGTCATTTCATTATTACATACTGTACTATGTATTGCACATCTGTAACGAATTTTTATTAGTTATGCACGTACTCCGTACATGCAGCAGTATCATTTCAGGGGCACTGGTATAGTTACGGCTTACAAACAAGGCTTGGATAGACAAAAGTCCTTGCATACATTCATTATAAATCCAAGATTGTCACAAATCCTCAATCATTACTCTGTAATTAGTCACAAGTTACAATATGTATTCCAGTTTGGACTCGGATGTGAATGTGATATCTGCATCGATGAAAACGGCCACGGTCAAGGCCGAGGGAAAAACGGTCATGGCCGAGGCCGAGACCCTCGAGGAGTTGGATCGAGCTGAGCTCTTCCACAGACTTCATCCCCCCCCACTATTGTTCCACTGCTATTCCCACTGCTGTGGGAACGGCGGTGGTTTATAGCAGGCCTGAGGCATCAAGTGTCACATTGGCCCGCATTCCGCTTGCCGTTTTGCCGCATGCCGCATTGAGGTAGAGATGAGATGGAAAGTAGAAAAAGAAGGTGAAAGGATGTTTTCCTCTTAATTCAATGATCAATGGAATTGATTCGACTTTGACTCTTTACTAGGGATAGAACCCCTCTCCTCCTTACATATCAACTGTAGTAGAGAGTGCTGATCATCCCACCTTCAGCGAGCACTGCTTCATTCTACCCGCAACTGGCGGCCGCTTGAAAGCCGCGGCAATCCAATCTACCCGATTGATCGAATTAATCGAATTCCGCCACCACGAAATCCACGAAATCCCTGTCTGTCTGGGCTTAGCATTGTGTTTGGATTCGTGCTATCGAATTTTCTTGCATGAAGACCAATCCCTGCACCTTCAATCCCACGAGACTCCTTGCTATCGACGTACTCGAACCTGCGAAGACGCTTATAGTCCGGCGGTGACTTTGCTCATATAATTAACTATTTCCAACCCCGCCGATTAACCTTCCTTCCCCTGAACCACACGAAAACTTGAACCTTCGGGAAAAAAATACAATCGACATAGATATTTCGCTCGATAGGATTCTCTCCTCTCTCGGCCCGTTTTACTCAACTCCGTGTCCCGTCTTCCAGTCTAGAGAAGATCAATTGCGAATATTGGAACAATGCCGCATATCGATGAAGTTGGGAGTTCCGACGTGAAGGAACTATGGCGTCACTCAGCACCTGAGTCCACACAGATATATGATTTTATGACCAAAGTAAACAAGAAGTATGGTCTATCTTTGTCGGATTATGATGCGCTGTGGAAATGGAGTACATCTGAGCCGGCTCAATTCTGGGAAGAGATTTGGCATTATACACATATCAAAGCCCACACGCCATACAAAAAAGTGAGTTCCGAGAATATTCCAACCGTTTAGTCAAAGACCGCCGGAATTGATTATTAAATTGCACTTCTCTTAGGTCCTTGACTCTAATCAGCCACTATTTCCTCGGCCTACATTCTTCGAAGGAAGTACTCTCAACTTCGCCGAGAATCTTCTGTTTCCGTCAGCTAATCCGGATGAGGACTCGATTGCCATAATTGGCGCCACAGAGGCGGATCGCGAGTTGATCTCCTGGAAAGAGCTGCGTGAGCGAGTACGCCAGTCTGCTAATGCTCTGAAAGAAGCAGGTCTCCAGTCTGGTGACCGTGTCGCAGGATTTGTGGGTAACCATGCGAATACAGTGGTTGCCATGCTGGCTGCGACATCTATTGGTGCCTTTTGGACTGGTGTCTCTCCGGATACCGGTGTGCACGCCGTGCTGGAGCGATTGAAGCAGATTGAACCTAAAGTTTTCTTCGCGGACAACTCATCTCTTTATAATGGCAAGGTTCACGGCTCTCACGCTAAAGTCCGCGAAATCGTGTCCGAGTTACCCAACTTAGAGCTTTTGGTCATTTTTGAAGTAGCGAAGTCGCTAGACTTCGATATCAAGGATGTCCGGCCCCAGAATGGAAAAGTGGTCACCTTTGGATCCTTCTTGTCTGATGTTCAGGACCAAGCAGCACCTTTGGAGTTTGCTAGCCTGAATCCAGATCACCCAGTTTATATTCTGTACTCCTCGGGCACCACCGGGGCTCCCAAACCCATTGTGCATGGTTCGCTGGGTACGTTATTACAGCATAAGAAAGAGCATCTCCTTCACTGCGAGATTCGGCCCGGAGATCGACTTTTCTACTTCACGACCACAACATGGATGATGTGGCACTGGCTCGTTTCTGGCCTAGCTAGTGGTGCTACGATTGTGTTGTACGATGGCTCACCGTTTCGTCCATTTGATGTGGAGGGCGGCAAAGGCGAAATGGCTATGCCTCGTCTCATCGAAGAACTCCAAATCACACACTTTGGAACTTCTGCAAAGTATCTCTCCATGCTAGAGCAGGCCGCCTTGAATCCTAGCAAACATCAACACCGCCCAGTTAGTCTCAAGACACTCAAAGCCATCTTCAGCACCGGGTCTCCGCTAGCCCCTTCGACTTTTGAGTACATCTACTCTTCCATTCATTCTGATATCATGCTGGGCTCTATTACTGGTGGCACAGACATTCTGTCACTTTTCTGTTCCGGATGCCCGATTTTACCCGTCTACAAAGGCGAAATTCAATGCCGTTCCCTCGGTCTGGCGGTGTCTGTCTTTGATTACGCAGGCAAAGATATCAGTGCTTCGGGCGAACCAGGTGATCTAGTCTGCACAGTGCCTTTCCCAGCCCAACCGGTTATGTTCTGGCCGCCAGGCCCGACAGGTCTAGAAAAATATCGAAAGAGTTACTTCGACGTCTTCGGTCCATCAATTTGGCACCACGGAGACTTCGTTCGCTTGAACCCAGAAACAGGTGGTGTGGTCATGCTAGGTCGCAGTGACGGCGTACTGAAGCCCTCTGGCGTTAGATTCGGAAGTGCAGAGATATACAATATACTCCTCAAGCATTTCGCAGAGGAAGTTGAAGATTCCCTGTGTATTGGCCGAAGACGAGAGGGTATCGACACCGACGAAACTGTGGTGCTCTTCGTGAGACTTGCACCTGGTAGCACCGTTAACGTGATAGAGCTTTCATCCCAGATTCAAGCAGTCATTCGCAAGGAATTAAGCCCTCGCCATGTGCCTGGCGTCATCGATGCCTGTCCCGAGATCCCGGTCACTTCGAATGGCAAGAAAGTTGAGAACGCTGTGAAACAGATTTTGTGTGGATTGAACATCAAGATTGGTGCTAGCGTGGCGAACGCCTATTGTCTTGATTGGTATCGTAAATGGGCCTCCGATAATCCCTAATTTTATTATAAGAAAATAAGATGATTAATGTGAACAAGACTTGGGTTGGTGTTGCGGGCTACTATGTCATCCTGGATCTAGACTGTTGGTATTTGGTCAGCACGACACATTATCAAAATCTCCTTTTTAGAAACAACTTTGAGAAATTCCAAATGAATTATTCAGCAATTATAATGCACATTACAAAGAAATCCCTTCGGAAGTAAATGAAGTTGGTCGAGTCCAGTACAATCGATCATAAGGTGGATTATCTAATCGGTTTCGGCGCAGTTCTCCGGAATCGATTCTTCGCCGTGCTGAACTTCCGACCTCCGCAAGATCGAAGCCGAATAGCGCATAGAACGCAGTATTTCATTTAAGTGTTATTTTGGCGTGCCTCGGACCTCAACAATCATGCGCCGTTCTGCATTGCGGGCTATTGAGTCCGCAAACCCCATTGCCCGAGCTCCTCGCTCGGTGTCGAGAAGCTTTGCTACTCTGAATGAAGCCTCCAAGGTAATAACATCACCAAGCACCCATTTCACTCACACGGCCTCTAACTGGATCTATTTTGTAATGACAGGACCCTTCCGAGCTTGACCAGATCACCACCCTCCCAAACGGAATTCGCGTTGCCACCGAGTCATTACCGGGCCCCTTCTCAGGCGTCGGAGTTTACGTTGACGCTGGTTCACGGTACGAAGATGCTAGCCTGCGGGGAGTCAGTCATATCATGGACCGATTAGCCTTCAAATCAACCAAGCAGCACACCGGCGATCAGATGCTCGAGGAACTTGAGGCTCTGGGCGGTAACATCCAGTGTGCTTCTTCGCGAGAGTCATTGATGTACCAGTCTGCCAGCTTCAATTCGGCGGTCCCCACTACCCTTGGCCTGTTGGCAGAGACCATTCGGGATCCTCTGATTACAGAAGAAGAAGTTTTGCAACAACTTGCAGTGGCAGAGTATGAGATCGGTGAGATTTGGGCGAAACCCGAACTTATCCTGCCTGAGCTCGTCCACATGACTGCATACCGGGATAACACTCTGGGCAACCCTTTGCTATGCCCGGAAGAACGTTTAGGAGAGATCAACAAGGCGACGGTTGAGCGGTACAGAGAGGTCTTTTTCAACCCAGACCGAATGGTGGTGGCGTTTGCCGGTGTTCCCCACGCGGAGGCTATCAAACTCACTGAACAGTACTTCGGTGATATGCAAGCGAGGGACATGACAAAAGGCCCTGTTCTGTCTGGCTCAGGTATTGATACCACTCTATCCTCCTCCCACGCTGCGGCCAAGGAAGGTCAAATTCCGACTGTCCCTCAATTTACTGCTTCCTCGACAGTGAGCAGCCCGGCCGCATCCCAAAACACGCAATCTTCGCTCCTATCCAAGCTTCCATTCCTTAAGAAATTGTCGGGATCTCCGTCAAAAGACGGCGCAGTTACGCCTCTCGACCCATCCTTGATCGAGCCCTCTACACTCGACCTCCGACGACCCGCACACTACACCGGAGGCTTCGTGGCACTCCCCCCGATTCCGCCGCCTGCTAACCCCATGCTTCCCCGTCTGAGCCACATCCACCTTGCCTTTGAGGCACTTCCGATCTCCTCTCCGGATATCTACGCCCTTGCTACACTCCAAACCCTCCTTGGAGGCGGTGGCTCTTTCTCAGCAGGTGGACCCGGAAAGGGCATGTACTCTAGACTTTATACCAATGTGCTGAACCAGCACGGCTGGGTCGAGAGTTGCATTGCTTTCAATCACAGTTATACTGACAGTGGCATCTTCGGTATTTCGGCCTCATGCAGCCCAACCCGGACCACCGAAATGCTGGAGGTTATGTGCCGTGAGCTGCAGTCTCTTACTCTGGACAGCGGATTCTCCGCACTGCAAACCCAAGAAGTCAACCGGGCCAAGAACCAACTTCGCTCTTCGCTGCTCATGAACCTTGAGTCTCGCATGGTCGAGCTCGAGGACCTCGGACGTCAAGTTCAGGTGCATGGCCGCAAGGTTGGTGTTCGTGAAATGTGCGACCAGATCGAGGCCTTGACCGTTGAGGATCTTCGTCGTGTAGCTCGTCATGTCTTCGGAGGCCATGTCCAGAACAATGGACAAGGAACCGGCAAGCCCACCGTTGTCCTGCAAGAGGGCGAACTGGAAGGATATAAACTTCGGTCTTTCCCTTGGGAAGAAATCCAAGAGCGCATTTCGCGGTGGAAGCTTGGCCGGAGGTAAATACCATACCTCAAATTTCAATTATATACGAGGTGATAAGTACTTCCGTCGAGAGGATGTACTCATATACTTCGAGGAGTGTAGAACGATTTTAATGGGGGACAACATTTTGCATGGAGAGACAATGTGTACAATAGACTCTGGCCAACACAACTCTGTAAATTACCAATTTTGATCCTTTGATTTGGTATCTCAATTCACTCAATTCAATAGAATCATTTCATATTTATTTCAATTGATTATAATACTGCACCATACACTCCCTAATAAACTAATTTGGCCAGTTTGCGATTACGTCGGGTTTAGGCGGGTCCAAGCTTCCTCGCCGCTTTTGCCCGGCAAAAAAGTCGGTCCCGAAACTCGCGCGGTTCTTCCAACTTGAACCATCAACTACCTCTTCTTGACACAGCCCAGTCTCTTTCATCCCCATCTTTCATCCAACACCCCCTTTATATCCGTCAAAATGGTCAAGCTCCACGAGGTCGAGGATGAGGCTTTCACCGACAAGCCCCAGGCCAGCAAGAACGACGCTCTGCTGGTTTCCGATGATGAGGATGAGGACTACAGCGACACCGGTGAGTTTTTGATTACCTTCTGCTAGCCTTCATCACGATGGCACATCTTCTATAATGCGCCAATCGAATCTTCATACGTCGCGACTGGATACTTCAACGCGTCGTTTTATCACAAGTCGGACTTGAACCTTGTTTTGCGAAGAATTCGTGGCGACATCCCCCGGAACTAAATCCATCCCGAAGAATTGACGAGTATCGTTCTCGAAAGAATGAATTGACGTCTGACATACACCTTTTCCAACATTACAGATTCAGAGATCTCTGAGGCTGAGGAGGAAGAGGAGCTCGATGAGGAGAGTTTCGCCGAGCGTCTCTCCGCCCTGAAAGACATGATCCCTCCCTCTGCCCGCCGTACCGTCTCCAACACGGTCTCTTCCGTCACATCTTTCACCAAGGCCAGCGTTTCCTTCAGTGGTAAGGCCCTTTGGATCATCAGTACTAGCGCCTTCTTGATCGGTGTCCCCTGGGCTCTCGCCTACGCCGAGGAGGAGCAGTACATCCAGATGGAGCGTGAACAGGGCATGATTAAGGGTGCCAACGAGGTATGTTTGAACTCTGGAAATGATTGAGTTCTAAGCGTGAGGCAGTGTTCGCTGGCGCGAGGAGTCAATTGGGCAAAATACTGACGACAATTCTCCTTAACAGATGCTCACACCCGGTGCCGAGCCCGAGAAGCAGGAGGCCCAACCCACTTTGTAAATTAATACCACAACCGGAAACCAGGAGAAATGGCAATGAACCGAGTGAATCGATTGGTAACATCCCGACTCGATAGGGATATGTCTGGATACCTGTAGGTTATCCAGTTGGCGTTCCGATCAAACGACTGGTAATATACCCGACGGTAGCCAGTCGAACTCATGATCATGCTTTGGTCAACATGAGAAGACCTAAGCGATGGACGCAAACGATACCATCGGGCCATTCGGTTCCGATAATGCTGCCCTGTTTTTCTTTTCTTTTATTGCTTCCTTGATGTCTTCTTCCAGAAATTTTGGCTCCGGCAGCTCATGCATACATGTATTTGTACAATCACAATCATCTTCTTTCCTCTTTTTGAAGGCCCATTAATACTTAGTCATTCCGTGTCTACAATTTTCTCTGGTGTAACAGGCACTTGTTTTCATCTACAATTACTCCCTCCATCCAGTTTTCGTCATCTCCATAACAAACACCACGGTATCATGAACTCCCTACCCGTCCACAGCATGTCTCGCTGCAGCGAGACGTCTTGGGAGTGCCTTGGAAATATTTACTCTTGCATTCATCGCCAATAATGTGAAGCACATCCATCCAATGTATTTGGAATGGGCAGTGTTTTGGACTGACATGTTTCCATTGCGTCTAGGCCCCGGGGAAGCACAGAGGGAGCCTGCAAAATCTCTTCGGCGCACCTATGAGTGAGTGAGTCGTTTCCCGATATATTGACAAGGCAATATGGCCAGACGTGAAAGTTGAACAGTCCTCAGGAATTGATCTGGGGAATACAATTGCACACATCGTCTTGCAGTTACACGATACCCTGTTCAGGGTGAAGAGTATCATGGTCTCAGGGCATCATTGGGTTTCTCTGAGTGGATATGCACCATGAGAACATTCTGTTGCTACGGGATCAACTTTTGAGTCTGTACATCTTCGCAATGTTCCGGGATATCATCCTGCACGCTATGCTGATGTCCCAGCCGAATGTATCGCGACGGACCTTATCATAACCGACCCAGATCTCGCTGGGGAAGGGGATGTTTAATTAATGATTGGCGTCAAGCCATCCGATGCCCTACAAAGTCGAGATATTGAGGCTGGACCTATTTGACGTACTGAAATCCAACCCTGCAGGAGAGAACTGCGATTCCTCAACCTGCTCAACCGGTGACTCAACTGGCGACTCTTCAACTTCAATCAGCAATTATGCCTTCAATTTATATAATATTACAGAAAAAATATTCCTCCTGATTTGCATCTTCCTTCCTGTTGAGGTGCTTAGGTGACAAAGCCTGCTGACCCGGCGATCAACCAAATGATTCAAAGAGAAATTATTAAATAAGGGACTCAGAGGAGTGTGTAATACCAGATCACTTGGAGTTGAAATTACCTGGTCTGGGATTATAACAGTATGAGGGGGTTTCAAAAGTATACAGCATCATCCATAGATGTACTATCTCTGCTATCTAGGCATACGATAGATGTAAATGATTAGTGTATTGCCGATATAATAGAGAACAGGCCTTTCGATACTACGCCATACAACTGTTATATCCCTGGTTAGTTGAAGAGTTCGAGTTGAACCCGTGGACAGAACCACCTGAACAAAGGGGCTCGCTTCGCATCACCCAACTTGTCCATACAACGCAATCCTTTCAGAACAATGCATGTGTCGCTTTCCTCCAGGGCTTACTTTAGCTTGTCTGTTCGCCTTAGCTTGGCATTTGCGTCTCTTGCGTCTTTGGCGATTGGTGGAGTCGAGATTATTCCAGCCTCTCTTCCACTGTCATGTTGATTCGTGGAAATGTCGACGCCAGGTCTACCTGCGGGACAAAATATCCTCGAACCCCAGATCAGCATTACCCCAGGCCCGGGGAATGGCCACTCAGCCTGTCAGAACCAATGGGATTTGCCCAACAATATCAACGCTTGACCTTCTCTGGTAAGACTCCGAAGGCCAAACCACTCAGCGATCCCCACGGGGGTCGGTCTAGTGTTATCAACCTGCACGCGGATACTCGGTGGGTCTGGGGTTAATTTGTACTGACATGGGTTGATTGGTGCCGTGGTCTTTATTTTTGCGTAGGGCGTTGAGTAGTGAGCTATCCTTGTTCTCGGATTTTGGCTAAATGGGCCACCCTATATATCTGTAGCAGGGTCTCCGCTCGTTTCTCTCCATCGAATGTTGCGGATTGTTTCTTCTCCACTTCATTGTTAGGGCTGCTACGTAGCAAGCCTCGATTGAAACTTGTATTGGGCGTGAGATACAACAGATACTAGTATCTAATACTAGTAGGGGTGCTAGACCTCCAGTCGGGAAATCGTTTTATTTCTTTTTTTTCTCCTGTCCTTTTCGAGCATCTACTATCGTCAAGAATGGGGTTCACGATGATGAGCTCTAAGCGAGCCTACAACTGGTACGAGTTGGACTACTCTATAACATAAAGACTCCAGTTCTCTGACAATACTACAGGTTCATTTCACTTGTTGCAGCAGCATGCATGGTGCTGTATGGTTATGATGCCTCCGTTTTCAATTCCGTCCAAGGATCGAAGAATTGGGTAGCATACTTCGATGAACCCAATTCAGCCTTGATCGGTTCAATTAATACAGCTTATACCGTCGGTGCTATTTTTGGAGGTTTCTTTGTAGGTGGACCTGTTGCCGATTACCTTGGTCGTAAGGTTGGAATGGGACTTGGTTGCGTTCTGGTCATCATTGCTACTTTCATGCAAACATTTGCTCCTCGCCATAATCTGGCGTGCTTTATTGCTGGACGATGCATTATCGGTATTGGTCAGGGTATTGCTCTGAGTAAGTTGGATGCCTAGGATATGCTATCTTCAGAATCACGGTTGGTGAATGCGTTGGCTAACCAAGAGACGTATAGCATCTGGTCCCATCTACATTGGCGAGCTTGCCCCTGCTGAGATCCGTGGAAAAATCATGACCTTCTGGCAAATGTTTTATTCCGTTGGCTCATTCATCTGCTTCTGGATCAACTATGCCTGCACGAAGAATGTCCCCAAATTGGGCGAGTGGGACTGGAAGATGGTTGTCATTTTCCAGCTGCTTGTTCCGGTTTTGATTCTTGCTATCCTCCCCACCATCCCAGGTAGTCCTCGTTGGTGAGTTTAATTGCATATTTTGGAAATTCTTGGGTACATGAATGAATACTGACGGAAAAAGGTTTATTCAACGCGGGAATAATATCGAAAAAGCCCGTGCTGCCCTTCTTAAAGTCCGTGATACTCCAGAAGAGGTCGAGGATGAGCTCCTCCAGATCCGTGAAGCTATTGAATACGAGAAGGAGGCTATTTCAGGAAACTACAGTGCCCTATGGAAGGACAAGTCCCTGCGAAAGCGTATGCTACTGGCTTTGATCATCAACGCTGGCCAACAAATCACCGGTCAAGGCTCGCTCAACTCATACTCTACGAAGATCTACCAGAAGATCTTCACTAGCGACAGTCAAATTGCTCTTATCAACGCCTTGAATGCTACCTTTGGCATTTTGTTCACTCTGAACGCCGTGTGGATTATCGATCGCTTCGGACGAAAGTTCCTACTCATCGTTGGTGGCATTGGTATGGGTATTTGCATGATCATTGTTGCTAGTGTTGAGACTCAGACACCCACACTACCGAATGGAGCAAAGACAGAATCGGTTGGAATTTCGATCGTGTTCCTTCTATTCCTATTCATATTCTTCTGTGAGTCACGCCATCTTAGGTTCAATCTCCGAATGTATATTCAATGCTTGCTAACAATCTCACAGATAAACCATCATGGGGAGCCACCGTCTGGATTTGGACATCGGAAATTTTCTCAATGAACGTTCGCGCGCAAGCCGTAGGTATGGCTTCGCAGACACAGAATGTCGCCAATACGATCTTCCAGCAATTCTTCCCGATATTCCTGGACAACGAGGGCTTCTACGCGTTCTATATGTTTGCTGGAATCAATTTCCTGCTAGCTATCTTCGTGTACTTCTTTATTCCGGAGACAAAACAGGTTTCTCTCGAGGAAATCGATGCTCTATTTGGCGGTACCAACCACGTTGCTCAGGGAGAAGAAGTTCTTGCGCACCACAAGGGTATTCAACATGAAGAAATGAATGAGAAGCCCGGTGCAGTCACGGTTGAAAAGGTCGAAGCTCGCTAATTGAATGGAGGTGTGCGTCTTTTTTATTTGAAAATAGGAGATGTACTGCTTTTGGATTCCCAGGATGTTTATTTTCTTAGCTTGAGAGAAAACTGCTACTATATAATGGCCGTCCAAAGTTCAAACTGAGCGTACGGTATGGTTTGCGTTGAATTGGTTATTTGCCCACCTCTGCAATAACTTAGTCATCGCATGTCTCACATCTTACTAGTCACAAGTAAATAATTTAATCACTTCCAGCAGCGAGAGCTTCAGCCTTTGAAGTGCTGTTGGGATCCAGATAAGGCTTCTCGCCAATGCCAACCGCCCGATGACCATATCTTTCACCAAGCCCTTCATAATCAAAGGTAGCAGTATGGAAAGCAGATCGGTTATCCCAGATAGCTAGAATGTAATTAGTCAAGTGAACAGCTTCAAGGTAGCACTATTTCTCATAGCTTACCGATATCATTCTCATTCCTCCACTTAAACCTAACCTGAAGATCATGATTTTCAAGGATAGTGTTATAGAATTTCTTCAGCAGCTCATCGGATTCGCTCTCACTGAGCTCATTTATTTGCTTCGGGAATGGTCCCACGGCGTAAATGCTCTTCCAGCCAGTCACCGGGTTGGTGCGCACGATTGGATGAGTTGAAGCCAAACTCGATCCAGTGTTCAGTGGGCTACCCCGGGGCTCTGTGTAAACTACAACGTTTGGGTCCATCTCGGCGGCCTTGAGAAATCCAGAACCGATGTAGTCTGCCGTGAGGCCCTCAAAGAACTTCTGGTATGCCGGTGAAAATCGATCATAGAGATCGTAACCTGATGCCCAGAGGGTATCACCACCGGAACTAGGGAGTTGGGTAAGCCGGAGGGAAGTGTAGTCTGCCGGGGCACCCTCGAACTGGATATCTGAGTGCCATTGAGCCGAATCATAGCGACGTTTGTTGGGCTGATTCTCGTGACGGAACATTCTTTTACGGATTACCGAGCTGATGGTACTGACTTGCGCATCATTGACGCCAAATTCACTAGTATTATTGAGAACCGGGTGAATGTGAAGAGTTGAGTCTGCTGGTTTGCCAGAAAGTTGACCTAGGCGATGTACAAATTTCTTCTGCAGGTCATCGTTGAGGTTGTTCTGGGCTCGGAAAAAGACGACTCCACGTTGAGAAACTGTCGTACAAGATAGTCAGCATTGATGTAAATAGTAAAGAATGGGGGTTTCGGGTATGTACTTGTGATAGCAAGGTCACGAATCAACTCGTCGGAATTCGCAACATTTAATAAGTCATCGACAATGTTAACATTGTGAAATTCACGACCAATAGCCGGGGTCGTATCCTCAAATGAGAACTTATCCAAGGCACCAGTCAATTTTAACGGAGCAGGATAGGTGTTGGTGCCCTTCAAGCTAGCTGGCGCAGGGCGAGAAGGGAGTGAAACCCGAGACTCTTGAATTCCAGGAGCCATGGCGATAGTAATTAAGTAGTAATTCCAGGTTATAAATTACTACCGCTTTGTTGGCCAATATGATATTTTAGAATTTAACTCATTCGAATTCCATGAGGTTGAACTTGGGCTTATATAGAAGTTCCTCCCCGCAAAGGACGCGGCCAGTAGTAGCACGCAATCATCCGTAGCATTCACACCTTTGCCGAGAATATCAAACCAGATAATCTGTTTCGTACGACATCCATTAATTGCGGGGGCCTGTCCGAATACATACGTATGTACAATACCCAGTCACTAAATAACTGTGCGTAACAATAAATAGTATTTATTATCCATGCAATGTGGGGCTTTTTGACACCTATGGAGTATAGGCATACTCCATAGGTGTCGCCGCTTTAACGAGGGCGTTCAGAATTAGAGACTCACTTAGAGATATGACTTGTGTAGCCATTCCGTAGTCATAGAGTAAAACAACCTTCATTTACATTTCTCCGATTTCAGTCCACTCAATCCTTAAGGATGGATCGTCGAATCGTGGGGGCCGCAAACCAGTACTCGACTTGGCTATCTCCAACTTCAGTCCACATTAACCTGCCACTTCCTGCTTTAGCTGGCTCAATTTGTTCCATCCTCTCATTGCATCACCAGAACTCTTCGAAGAGAGAGACAGCATCTGAGTACGAAGACGCAAGGAGCAATATATGCTTCGTTCATGTAGGTACTCCATTTTCTCGCCATTGTCGCGAGGACCTTCGGCTAACCTCTGACAGATAACAAAATTCGATTTGACTGTGATGAGTGAAATTGACACACTCGAATCTTTTACGTTTTCGGTATTTCCAGGCCAGCCCGAAATATAAAATCACAGGTAGTTTCCTTTCGGTATCATGAACGACGACCTTCAGCAATCTATCGGTTACATCCTCAAATCAATTGCTTTTTATATCGCGGTACTTGCGTTCAAAGAGCTCGTGAAATTCATATATCCCTACTTTGAGCCACCGCCGTGGTTTCAACAACAATCGGGTTACTCAACTTCGCAGCCTCAATCACGGCGTTCGTAGGCCTGTTAATGGCCCGCGTTGCTTATGCTGCCTCATTAAGTTGGATAATGCATAGATCGAGCGTTTCTGCGGGCGTCAATTGGGTTTAATTTCATTTAATAAAAAATGAACGTTGGCGAGGATTGTCTTTACTGGGGCGTGTTTCGTCTACAAACCCAATTGAACGTTGAAACCTATGAAAGATGGCTCCTAAGATTTCTATTTCCAGGGTAGCGGTAGGAAACAATGAAGTCATGCTCACATCTACCTAGTGAGCAAAAGCGGCGCTCACTGAGCACTAAAATGGAAGAGAAAAGCCAAGATCTTACACAGGAAATCGGGTACTGTACAGAGGCCATGGATAAACCTTAAGTTATTGTATTTTATGAATGTCTTGTGTTAAAATTGTCTGGATTATGACAGTATATGACAGTGCTAGTATGCATGCATATCTGAACCCCCCCCCCCCCTCAACAAACACGAAAGAAACTTTAATAGCGCATAAAAACCCATCATCATTTTTCTAGTGTATCACGACA
>Ga0102593_1000802_pt1 | contig 41581 bp, 34 predicted proteins | sample AraplaCol_mMS_r2_2_FD_76862 | JGI IMG/M metagenome (GOLD analysis project Ga0102593, IMG submission 76862) | Arabidopsis root microbial communities from North Carolina, USA - plate scrape MF_Col_mMS_r2 (SPADES assembly) (version 2) | ecosystem: Host-associated > Plants > Roots > Endosphere...
GGCTGAGCCCCATCGTCTTTGCCGTGGCAATCGTCGACCCTGTCGCCAGAAGCGTGCGCAGGACTTCCAGTTGCTTGATATTCATGCGCTTGCTCCCCCGGGACGGTTCAGGCGCCGTCATCATGCCCAGTCCGAAATGCTTTGAAGGAAGAGGCTGGCGGCCTTGGGCATCGGAAATTTCTCTCCGCTGATCAGCGCGTAGGCAACCGGCAGTTCCGGTTCGAGCGGAATGAACTGCAGGGGCAGCGTCGCATATTCGCTGGCGATGATCTCGCCGACCAGCGCAATGCCGAGCCCCTGCGCGGCCAGCGCGCAGGCACTCGCCACCGAATGAGCTTCGAGCAAGGGGCGTTGGCGGATGCCGGCCTTGTAGAACAACGCCTCCAGCTCATGGCGAACCGGGCGCTCCCTGCTCAGCATGATCAGATCCTGCCCTTTCAGCTCGCCGACCGACAATTGCCGGCTGCCGGCTTTGGGATGATCGTTGTGCAGCACGCAAATGATCCGCGACGACAGGATCTTTTTCTGCTTCAAGCCCGGGCTCATCAGCGGCAGACGCGCGAAACCGACATCGGCCTCGCCGTCGGCCACCATCCGTTCGATTGCCAGATAGGTGCCGGACGCGACTTCGACGCGCATCGGGCCATTTTCTGCGAGAAACTTCTTCACAAGCTTCGGAATGCGCGTCGAGGAAAGGCTGGCGGGAAAGGCGAGCCGCAGCATGATCTCTCGCGATCGACCGCTCTCAAGCTCCATCGCTGCCGTTTTCAAGGCGCGCAGCCGGTCGGAAATGGCGCGGATTTCCGGGCCGAGTTGCAGTCCTTCGCGGGTCGGTTGAAGGCGGTTCTTTTCCCGATCGAAAAGCTGAACGCCGAGATAGTCTTCCAGTTGCTGCAGCAAACGACTGGCGTTCGATTGCGAGATCCCAAGCTCGACGGAAGCGGCGATCGTCGAGCCCGTCGCGGCGATGGCGTCATAGGCCTCGATATGCTTCAGGCTGATCGCCGCACTCGTGTCTCGCGCCATTCTATCTCCAATGTCGATAGCCCTACCCGCAAACCGCATAAGATTGCGGATCTCAGGAAAGTTGAACATTTTCCGCTGAGAACCAAACTCACGGAAAGACTTTCGTCAATGGCCACCATTCTCCGGAAGATCGCGCAACAGGTCCTGTCGCGAACGACGTTCTCAAACCTCGCCATGGACCGGGCAAGAGATGCTGCGGTGGACACCATCGGCTGCATGATTGCCGGCAGAAGCGATGAAAGCGTTGCCGCGCTCACTTGCGCTTTCGACGGGGAAATCGCCGGAGGCGGCGAAGCGCGGCTCGTCACCGGCGGCTCCGCTTCGCCCTCGCTCGCCGCACTCATCAACGCAACGGCGGCGCATGCACTCGATTTCGATGACAATTTCCATCCGGCGAGGGCGCATGCTTCCGCGGTGCTGGTGCCGGCGCTGCTGGCGGTTCTGGCGAGCGGCAAGGCCACAAGCGGAAGGCGGTTTCTCGAAGCCTATCTGGCAGGGCTGGAAGCGCAAGCGGCGGTCGGCTTCGGCGTCAATCCCTCTCACTACAACAGGGGCTGGCACGCGACGGCGACGGTCGGCAGCATTGGGGCTGCGGCTGGCGTGGCCCGGCTTCTCGGTGCCGACGAAAACGGCCTGGTCGCGGCGATGAGTCTCGCGACGAGCTTCGCCTGTGGCCCGAAAGGGCAATTCGGCACGGCCGCCAAACCGCTTCACGCCGGCATTGCCGCGCGCAATGCCGTGGATGCGGCGCGCATGGCGCTTGCGGGCATGAGCGGCCGGCCGGATATCCTCGAGGGGCCGCAAGGCTTCCTCGACCTTTTCGGAGGCGATGATGCCAAGGGCTGGGACGGCCTGACATTCGACGAGGAGCATATCATCGAAAGCCGCGGTGTGGTGACCAAACGCCATCCCTGCTGCGCCTCCACCCATCGCGCCATCGACGCGCTTCTGGATCTGAAGCAGGAGCATGGACTTTTGGCGGGCGACATTGCCAGGATCGAGGCGAAAGTCGGCATATCCGCCGTCCGCAACCTCGCTTATCCCGAGCCCACCGATGAGATGCAGGCCCGCTTCTCGATGCAATACTGCCTGGCGACAGCTTTCCTCAATGGGGCTCTCAGCCTTTCGGACTTTACGCGGCAGGGGATCGGACGGCCGGAAATCCGGGAATTCATGCCGCGCATCGGCATGGAGTCCTATTCGGCCGAAGAGGAAAAAGGCGTGGAGCGGCTCCCGCATGTCGTCACGGTCACGTTGCGCGACGGGCGCATCTATTGGAAATCACGTTTGCACGCCAAGGGGTCGCTCGAAGCGCCGATGAGTGATCACGAACGTGAAGTTAAGTTCATGGACTGCTTGCGCTGGGGAAATCGGAATGGGTACGACGCTGTTTTTTTCCTGCAACTTCGCAAGCTTGCCGATTTTGAAAACCTGTCCGGCGACGATCCCTTCTGGAGCCTGATTGCAGGCCGTCAGTCGCTCTGACAAGCCACGACACGGATAGAAGGCGGGGAACCCCCGCCCCGCCCACTGCATCGTTCAGGCCACGCCCCTCTCAAGCAAGGTATTTCGTAAACCAGTCGACGGTTCGCTGCCAGGCGAGCTTGGCGGCCGCTTCGTCGTAGCGCGGCGTGGAATCATTGTGGAAGCCGTGGTTGACGTCGGGATAGACATAGGCCTCGTAGGTTTTCTGAGAGGATTTCAGCGCCGCTTCATAGGCCGGCCAGCCTTCGTTGATGCCCTTGTCCAGCCCGGCATAATGCAGAAGCAGGGGCGCCTTGATCTTCGGCACATCTTCGGCGCGCGGCTGCCTGCCGTAGAACGGCACGGCGGCGGCAAGTTCCGGATAGGCGACTGCCGCGGCATTGGCGACGCCGCCGCCATAGCAGAAGCCGGTGATGCCGACCTTGCCGGTGGTGAGGTCGCTCTTCATCAGAAACTCGACGGCCGCGAAGAAGTCGTTCATCAGCTTTTCCGGATCGACCTTCTGCTGCAGTTCCCGTCCCTTTTCGTCATTGCCGGGATAACCCCCGACCGAAGTGAGGCCATCCGGCGCTAGCGCGATGAAGCCGGCCTTCGCCACACGCCGCGCCACATCCTCGATATAGGGGTTCAGGCCTCTGTTCTCGTGCACGACCACCACGGCCGCGACTTTGCCGGTGGCGTTCTTAGGACGGACGAGATAGCCGCGGACGTCGCCATTTCCTTTCGGCGAGGGATAGGTGATGTATTCGGCCACGATGTCCGGATCGGTGAACTCGACCTGGGTTGCCAGCGCGTAATCAGGGCTCAGCGACGAGAGGATGGCGGCTGCCGTCAGCCCGCCGACGGCGAATTTGCCGGCCCGGTCGAGAAACTCGCGCTTGGTGATTTTCCCGTGCGCGTAGTAATCGTAGAGTTCGAGAATTTCCTGCGGGAAGTCCTTGGCTGTCATGCGGGTCATGATGGCTCCTCCTTGGCTTTGGGTTTCGCACCATCCTACACACGCAAAATCGTGACTCTTTTCAACATTTCGCGAGTTTGGCGTGAGCTTGCCGCAGCGATCGCCACTTGCGGCGGCAGAGGCTGATTTCGCCGCCGCCGCCTCAAGCGGTGCGCGCTTTTCCATTTGCAATCCGCGCCCTGCCTGTCGCAGCCGGCAATCGGCAGCCGCCTACCGATCTATGAAAATAAATTTCATACTCGTGCTGTGAGGCCCGTTTTCTATTGACGCCTCTCGTTTTTTGTCCCAACTTAAAGAAAATAAATTACCTAAACTGGGAACTTGATCGGCATGAAAGTGGGAATCATCGGGCTCGGATTCCGGCTCGGCTATCTCGGCTACGTCTTCAAAGCGATCGATAGCAGCTTCGACATTGTCGGCTATGTGGATCCGGATCCCGCCGGGCTTCCCGGATTGACGGAAAAGGGAATTTCGGTCGGCAAGGCATATGGCTCGCCGCAGGAACTGCTCGCCTCCGAAAAGCTCGATCTGCTGATGATCGGCTCCCCCAATCACCTGCACCTCGATCATATCAGGCTCGGGCTGCAAGCCGGCCTCAAGGTCTTCTGCGAAAAGCCGATCGTCACATCAATCGCCGAGAGCATCGAGCTTGCCCATCTGATGGCGAAGTTCGGTCACGAGCGGCTGATGGTTGGTCTGGTGCTGCGTTATTCGCCCCTCTACAAGGATCTGCGCGCCATCCAGGCCGAGGGCAAACTCGGCCAGATCGTCTCGATCGAGGCTTCCGAACATATCGAGCCCTATCACGGCGCCTTCTTCATGCGCGATTGGCGCCGCTACGAGCGCTATTCCGGCAGCTTCATGCTGGAGAAATGCTGCCACGACCTCGACCTTTATAATGGCGTCGTCGGCGCAAGGCCGGAGCGGGTCGCCAGTTTCGGCGGCCGCAAGAGCTTCATTCCGGCCAACGATCCGGCCCGCGAGGGTATCAACGATCTCGAGCTTTTCCACCGCAAGCCGAGCGGCTGGATGGGCTCCGACAAGGTCTTCGACAGCGATGCCGACATCATCGATTACCAAGTGGCGATCGTCGAATATGAAAACGGCGTCGGCATGAACTTCCACACCAATCTGAACGTGCCCGACCAGTTCCGCCGCTTCGCCATCATGGGCTCGCGCGGCATGGCCGAGGGCGATTTCGTCCGCGGCTATCTCGATGTGCACGAGCAGCTGACCGGCAAGAAGGTGGTCGAGAACAAATATGCCGCCACCGAGCTCTCCCAGCATTATGGCGCCGACGAACAGATGGCGAGCGATCTGCTGGAAAGCGTGCGCACCGGGCTCGAACTTCCGGTGTCCACGTTGAACGCGCTCGAAGCCGGCATTCTGGCGCTGGCGATGGACGAAGCGAGGATGAAGAAAACCGTCGTCGACCTGCGTCCCATCTGGGACCGCTTCGACGAGGCCCTTCACGCAAGAGCGGCTTGAGGACGACGGCAAGATGAGTGTCCAAAGAAGCGCCTTCATCTTCGCCTGGATCCTCCTCCTTCCGGCCGTTCTCTATGTTCTCGCCATCGTCGCCTATCCCCTCGTCGATACCTTCATTCTCTCCTTCACCGATGCGTCGCTGAAGAAGACCACCAACTGGGTCGGCTGGGTCAATTACGAGAAGATCTTCAACGCCACCTTTGCCGAGGTCATCTTCCGCACCTTCGTCTGGACCTTCTTCTCGGTCGCGCTGAAAATGGTGATCGGCACCTTCGGCGCGACGATGCTGAATGCCGCCGTACCCGGCCGCTCGCTGTTCCGGCTATTGACCATGCCGCCCTGGATCGTGCCGATGGCGATCGGCATCTTCATGTGGGGCTGGATGTATAATGGCCAGTTCGGGATGATATCGGGCGTTTTGCAGCGCTTCGGTCTGGTCGACGGTCCGGTCGCCTTCCTCGCCTATGGCAGCACCGCCTTCTGGGCGACGATCGTCACCGACGTGTGGATCGGCGTACCGCTGGTGACGATCTACTTCCTGGCGGCGATCCAGTCGATTCCGAAGGATCTCTACGAGGCCGCCTGGACCGACGGCGCCGGCCGCTGGTACCGCTTCCGCCGCATCACTCTGCCGCTGATGGTGCCCGCCATCATCACCATGTCGATGCTGTCGCTGATCGCCACTTTCAACTCTTTCGACATTATCTGGATCCTGACGCAGGGCGGGCCGAGCGGCGAGACGACGACGATGATCATCGACACCTATCAGACCGCCATCGGCTCGAAAAAATACGGCGAAGGGGCAGCGCGCGCCGTGCTGATCTGCATCTTCCTGTCGCTCTTCTGCTTTGCCTATTTCCGCGTCACCCGCCGCCTCAACCCGGAGAAGCGCGCATGAGCAGTGCTGCCATGATCGACCGTTACCGCTGGTGGGAAATCATCCTGATCTATTGCGGCATCGCCTTGTTTCTGTTCTTCGTGCTGGCGCCCTTCTTCGAAGGTTTCATGGTGTCGCTGAAGCCGCTCAGCCAGCTCTTCTCCTCGCCCTACCGCTTCTGGCCGGAGAACGGTTCCTTCGAAGCCTATCGGACGATGTGGGTCAGCGTGCCGGGTTTCGGGCGCTATATCTTCAACTCGTTCTTCATCTCGATCATCGTCACGCTGATCGTGCTCTGCCTCGTCATTCCGGCGGCCTACGCCTTCGCGAAGTTCGAGTTCAAGGGCATGGGCATCCTGCTCGGCGCCTTCCTGACGGTGAACATGTTCTCCGGCGCCGTGCTCTTGATCCCGCTCTTCCGGCTGATGCGCAGCATGGGCGTGCTCAACACCTATCTCGCCATGATCGTGCCTGGCGTGGCCTTCCTGATCCCCTCGGCGATCTGGCTGCTGCGTACCTACATGATCCGTATCCCGCAGGAGCTCAACGAAGCCGCCTATATGGATGGCGCCAGCCACTTCTACACGCTGCGCCGCGTCATCCTGCCGATTGCGATGCCGGGGATCATCGTCGTCGCCATCACCACCTTCATCGGCGCTTACGCCCAGCAATTCATCTTCGCGCTGACCTTCAACTCGAAGACCGAATACATGCCCCTTCCGGTGGGTCTCTTTGCTTATTTCGGCAAGCAGGAGGTCATCTGGAACGAACTGATGGCGGCTTCCTTCGTCGGCATCGCGCCGGCGATGGTCGTCATCTTCTTCCTTCAGCGCTACCTTGTCGGCGGGCTGACCGCCGGTGCGGTGAAACAATAAGACCAAAAAACGAGTGAACAGCTAACACAAGAACGGGAGTCACGACGTGAGCATAACAATCAAGACAGGCCTTATGGCGCTCGCTTTGCTCGGTTCGACGGCATTGACTGCGGTCACTGCCCATGCGGCCGACAAGGAAATCAGCTGGATCTATTGCGGCGACACGATCGACCCGGTCCATACCAAATACATCAAGCAGTGGGAAGAAAAGAACGCAGGCTGGAAGATCACGCCTGAGGTGGTCGGCTGGGCGCAGTGCCAGGACAAGGCAACGACGCTCGCTGCCGCCGGCACGCCGGTGGCGATGGCCTATGTCGGCTCGCGCACGTTGAAGGAATTCGCGCAGAACGACCTTATCGTTCCGGTGCCGATGACCGATGATGAGAAGAAGACCTATTACCCCCACATCGTCGATACGGTGACCTTCGAGGGCAACCAGTGGGGCGTTCCGATCGCCTTCTCCACCAAGGCGCTCTACTGGAACAAGGATCTCTTCAAGCAGGCCGGCCTTGACCCCGAGAAGCCGCCGAAGACCTGGGCCGAAGAAATCGAAATGGCCAAAACCATCAAGGAAAAGACTGGCATTCCGGGCTTCGGTCTTTCCGCTAAGACCTTCGACAACACGATGCACCAGTTCATGCATTGGGTTTACACCAATAACGGCGCGGTGACCGATGCCGACGGCAAGGTCACGCTCGACAGCCCGCAGATTCTCGCCGCGCTGAAGGCCTACAAGGATATCGTCCCCTACTCCGAAGAAGGCCCGACGGCCTATGAGCAGAACGAAGTCCGCGCCATCTTCCTCGATGGCAAGGTGGCGATGATCCAGGCTGGTTCGGGTGCCGCCGACCGCCTGAAGAAGACGCAGATCAGCTGGGGCATCACGACGCTGCCGCTCGGCCCCGATGCCAAGGGCCCCGGCACGCTGCTGATCACCGACAGCCTGGCGATCTTCAAGGGCTCCGGCGTCGAGGACAAGGCGACCGAGTTCGCCAAGTTCATCACCTCGCCCGACGTCCAGTCGGAATACGAGCTGCAGGGCGGCGCCGGCCTCACCCCGCTGCGTCCTTCGGCAAAGGTCGACGAGTTCGTCGCCAAGGATCCCTATTGGAAGCCGCTCATCGAGGGTATCAGCTATGGTGGTCCCGAGCCGCTGTTCACCGACTATAAGGGCTTCCAGAACTCGATGATCGAGATGATCCAGTCGGTCGTCACCGGCAAGGCCGAACCGGAAGCAGCGCTGAAGAAGGCTGCCGGTGAAATCGAAGCCTTCAAATAAGCCCTCCTGAGGCTCCCTGGGGTCGCGGCACGAGCCGCGGCCCCTCCCCTCTATTGAATGTGCGACGAAGACCGCCGGCGGAGACAGATTTTTGGGACAGCTCCTTCTCAACAAAGTTCAGAAATTCTACGGCGACTACGAAGTTCTGAAGGGCGTGCAGCTCGAGGTGAAGAACGGCGAGTTCGTCGTCTTCGTCGGGCCGTCGGGCTGCGGCAAATCCACGCTCTTGCGGATGATCGCCGGCCTCGATGCGACGACGGCTGGAGATATCGTCATCAACGGCATCAGGGTCAACGACCTGCCGCCGGTCAAGCGCGGCATCGCCATGGTGTTTCAGTCCTACGCGCTTTATCCGCACATGACGGTCTTCGAGAACATCGCCTTCCCGCTTCGGGTCGAGAGGATGGAAGAGGAAAAGCTCAAGGCCAAGGTGGAAAACGCGGCGCGCATCCTTCACCTCGAACAGCGGCTGCAACAGAAACCCGGCATGCTGTCCGGCGGCCAGCGCCAGCGCGTCGCGATCGGCCGCGCCATCGTGCGCGAACCGAAAATCTTCCTGTTCGACGAGCCGCTCTCCAACCTTGACGCAGCACTCCGCGCCGACATGCGCATCGAGCTTGCCAAGCTGCACCGGCAGCTGAAGGCGACGATGATCTATGTGACGCACGACCAGGTCGAGGCGATGACCATGGCCGACCGCATCGTCGTGCTCGATGCCGGAAATATCTCGCAGACCGGCGCGCCGCTGGAGCTTTATCACAAGCCCGCCAACCAGTTCGTCGCCGGCTTCATCGGCAACCCGAAAATGAATTTCCTGTCCGTCACCTGCAGGGGCGTCAGCGCCGCCGGCGTCGAAGTCGATTATCTCGGCCAGACCGCCGTCCTGCCGGTGACGGCGCGCGACGGCATGGCCGGCAAAACCCTGACGCTCGGCATCCGCCCGGAGCATATCCAGCTGAACGGCGGCGATATCGTCTTCACCGTGACCCCGACCGTCATCGAGCGCCTCGGCGCCAATACGGTCGCCTATGCCTCGCTCAACGGCGAGGCCGAGAATTTCTGCGCGATGCTGCCCGGCAGCGTCGGCATCCGCGCCGATGCCCCGGTTGCCACGGGCATCAATGCCGCCGACTGCCATCTCTTCGACGAGGCGGGTATTGCGTTTGAGCGGCGGGTGGAATTGACTGAAATCGATATGAACGTCATCAACCCGACGGCGGCTTGAAGCTGACGGTGTGTCGGCGGTTCGGCTTGCCAGTCGGCCAAGCGGGGGGACGTGACACTCGAAGCAATTGCTTGCCCCGTCGGCAGGAGGGCTGTTTTTCACTAACGAACTTATTGGCGGATCTCCCGCAGATAGCAGAATCTCGCGTGCACATTTGGGATGTCATCGGGGGATATGACTGCATTGCGCCTCCTTATCAGTCGCAATGGCAGACCTTGCCATTGCCGCAGAGCGGACTTCCGTTCGTTTTGACGTTAGAGCATCTGGACACGATTGCGGTCATCCAATCGACACGCCAACGCTGCCCCGGTCGTGCTCCGACTTTCGCAGACCGGCAATCACGACCAGCAGGCGAGGCATCACCTCAGAGCGTGTCGATCAGTCCTCCATCGACGCGCATGGAAGCCCCGGTCGTCGCGGATGCCAAAGGCGACGCCAGATAGGTTACGAGGTTGGCGATTTCCTCGACGCTTGCAGCTCGTTGGATGATCGAACTGCCACGATGCTTCTTGACGAAGTCCGCCGCTACCTCCTCGATCGGCTTGCCCGTCTTCGCACGCTCTTCGGCAAGCATCGCCTCGACGCCTTCGGACAGTGTTGGGCCGGGGAGGACCGAGTTCACGGTAACGCCGGTACCAGCCATGCGCTTGGCGAGCCCGCGGGCAACCGCGATATCGGCGGTCTTGCTGACGCCGTAGTGAATCATCTCCACCGGAATGTTAAAGCCGGATTCCGACGCGATGAAGATGACGCGACCCCAGTCGACGTTCTGCATGCCCGGAAGGTAGGCACGCGAAAGCCTGACGGCCGACATGACGTTTACCTGCCAGTGGCGATCCCACACCTCGTCGTTCGCCTCGAAGAAGTCGAGCGGTTGAAAAATACCCGCGTTGTTGATGAGGATGTCCACATGAGGAACCTTGGCGACGAGAGCGTCACACCCTTCAGCGGTTGCGACATCGGCTGCAACGGCGGCTACGGTGCCCCCGGCACCTTCGCCTTTCAGGCGTTTGGCGGCATTTGCGGTCTTTTCTTCTGACCGCCCGTTGATCACCACGTCCGCGCCAGCCCTTGCGAGCTGGCGGGCGATCGCGTAGCCGATACCTTCGGTCGATCCGGTAATAAGAGCGGTCTTGCCTACGAGGTCGATCTGCATCTGCTGCTCCTTGTGAGGTTGGATAGAGAACGTTTGAACTTGCGGTCGGTCTCGGTCATCGAGCCACCCGTCGCTGTTGCTGCAAAGCGGACATGACGCAGTGACAACGCGGCTCGCCGTTGCGCCAAAAGCCGCCATTCCGCCCCATGCGGGTGCTTAGATCACGAATTCCTCCTCGTATGTCTGGGGCTCGGGAACGACCGTAACCTCCACCGGAACGATCCAATTGGCCGCGTAGCTCTCGCAGTCGGAACGCTGGAGGTCGGGCTGCACGCATCCAGCCCCATCGATCGCGCGACATCGCAGTATATATCGCCCCACTTTTTCAGGGGTCCACATGTACTCCCACAAGCGCCATGCGAAGGGACTTTCTGTTTCGAGGAGCCTTCCCTCGCGCCAGCCCCTGCCATCTCCGGTGCAGACCTGCACCTGCCGGATGGCAGCCTCTCCGCTCCAGGCGGCCCCGAAAATCCGATACGGTTGGCCGGCGACGAGACGCGTCCCCTGCACGGGACGCGCGATCTGCGCTTTGACCTCCATCTCCGCAAGGGGGACCAGCCTTGGTTCCCCGAGGCTGCGCTCCCAACGGAAATAGTCGCGCGCCTGCCAGTAGCCAAGGAATGGTTGCTCCACAACCGTGATATCAGTGATCCACTTGACCCAAGCCATGCCGAACCAGCCACCCACGACCGCGCGTAGCGGGTAGCCGTGATCGCGCGTCAACGGCTCCCCGTTCATCGAATAGGCAAGGATCGTGCTGTCAGCGATGGCCTTCTCAAGCGGTAAACTGCGCGCAAAAGCGATGGGGCCCGGAGAAGCCGTTTTCTTGCTCGTGTCGACGACGCCGCTGTCTGCGCCTACGAGCAGAACCTCACGTGCGGTTCGCTTAACGCCCGCCATTTCTAAAATCTCGCGCAGAGGAACACCTGTCCACGCGGCATTGCCGACGGCTCCGTTCTGCCACTGCAAACCCTCCTTCGGCGGCACATAGTAGACGCGCCCGTTCCCTGCGCACTCAACGACGGCAGTCAAAGTCGTGCTCCGCATCGCCTTGATGCTGTCGAGGTCAAGTTCGATCGGCCGCTCCACCGCCCCGCTAACGCGCAATCTCCAGTCTCGGGCATCGAGGTCCGGCGACGGGAAATGGTTTCGCACGAAGAACAGCTCGGTTGGGATCAGCCAATCGGAGAGCGACGCAAACGGAAACTCGATATTCTCAGGGGATTTCTGTCGAACTATTAGGCTGGGCCGCTCTGGTGTCGGCATCGTCCTCGTCTCCCTTCCAAGAGGTCGCGCGAATTCCGGTGCGATCACACCGCCCCTCGCAGTGCATCTGTCGCATTCCGCCTTCGACCGCATTCTAGCAAATACCGCAAGTTCCTCGGATCAACCTCGAACGGCAGCAAGTGCCCGAATGCTGCAATAGGCCCACTCTCTGTCGCGCCCCGCTTACCGTTCACGCAATACCGCTGGAGAAGACCAGCAACATATTGTTGGTAGGCATCTCGATCGTCTCGCGGAGACTAAGTCCAGCGGCCTCACCCACTTTTTCAAGATCAGCCATATCACGCACCCCCCAGGATGGGTTGCGCTCCCTTAGAGCCGCATCGAAAGCAGCGTTCGAGGGGGCGTTGTGTGCCCCGTCGCGCATGAATGGGCCGTAGAGAAGAAGAAGCCCACCAGCGTGAAGCAAACGGCCAGCTCCTGCGAACAATCCTAAGCTTGCCCCCCATGGCGCGATATGGATCATATTGATCGACACGATGGCGTCAAAATGCCCCGTTTGTTCGACGCCCCATTGTCCCGAGCACACATCAATATCCCGCGGTGCCAGCACATTCTTCAGTCCTGCAAATTTGATCCAGCTAGACGTGCTGGTGCGGGCGTCGGCATCCGGATCGCTCGGCTGCCAAGTGAGGTCGGGCATTGCTCCCGCAAAACACACGGCGTGCTCGCCGGTCCCACATCCAATCTCCAGCACGACGCCATGAGTTGGAAGGACACGTTTTAGGACCGCGAGGATCGGCACCGAATTTCGCGCAACGGAAGGTGAGAACATGCGCTGGTCGGCGCTTACGTCGCGCTGTTCCAGCGCGACAGACGAACGGTCCTTCTTCTCTGGGGGCATTGGCCTTTCCCCTTTGGGCGATGTCTCCCACCCTATAGCTGAAATGATGAGACTGAAACCAAGAATTTCGGACTTACGAAGGGGGCGTCGACTCACCTGTCCACCTATCCTAGGCGCAATGAAGTCATCCCGCAGCGCGCACGTTTTTGCGATATCAGCAACTGCATCCTTGCTGATACCGAGATCGCCAACAAGTCACGAATACAGCGCCCTGCGCCGCTCAGAGGCATTTCGCCCTCAACCGCAGCCGCCCCCTACCAAACCAGCCCGCGGGCCGCGACTTCCTCGACCCGAGTCACCACCCCACCCCGATGAAACACCATCGTATCGAACAGGTTGGAAACCACGCAGGTGTGGTTCGGGACGATGAAGAGCTTCTCGCCAATCTGCGGCCGGGGGCCGATGCAGTTTGCAAGATCGATCACGCCGTGTTCTTCCGAGAGGCTGGTGATGCGCGCTTGGGGATAGCCGACGATCAGGCCGTAATCGCTGAACCCCTGGAGGTCCGAGGTCAGCGCCTTCGAGCCGGCGTCGATGACGGCGCGGTCGGCGGTCGGGCGGGAGACGACGGTGGCGAGCACGTGCATGGCGCAATCGTCCTCGCTGCAATGGCCCATGCGCACCATCTGGCGGTCGTTATAGATATAGGTGCCGGCGCGGTGTTCGGTGGCGGAGGTGACGAGATGCGCCTCGAACAGGCTCGGCGTTCCGCCATTGCTGACGATCGGGCAGGCGATGCCGTCGGATTGCAGGAGGTCCAGCGTCTCGGTGATGAAAGCTTCGACGGCGGCCGCCGCTTGCGGCTTGGGATAGGTGACGATGCCGCCGAAGGTGAGGCCATCGGCAGCGGCGATGCGCCGGGCGAGCGCGACGGCTTCCTCCGGTGTCTGCACGCCGCAGCGGCCGCCGCCGGTGTCGCATTCCACCAGCACCGTCAGCGCCTTGTGGCCGGAGAAATGCGCGGCGAGCCCGTCGACCGTCGTTTCGCTGTCGGCGACGACCTTCAGCCCCGGGATTTTCTCGTTCAGCTTTGCCAGGCGCTCGAGCTTCTGCTGTCCGAGAATATTGAAGGTGATCAGGATATCGCCGAAGCCGGCAGCGGCGAAGACCTCGGCCTCCGTGACCTTCTGACAATTGATGCCCTTGGCGCCGGCGGCGACCTGGGCGACGGCGAGCGCCGGGATCTTGTGCGTCTTGATATGCGGGCGGAAGTTCAGGCCGTGCTCATCCATATAGGATTGAACGCGGGCGATGTTGGCAGCCACCCGGTCCTCATCGATCACCGGGCGCGGCGTCGAGAGATCGGCGATCCTGTCGCCTGCCTTGGCGACGACGGCAAAGCTGGCATCAGGCATCTAGGCGGCTCCGCGTTCTCTTCTATGTGGATCGGCGACGATCGGCCATATCGTCTTCGGCGCCCGCCGATACGGCGTCGTCGCCGGATTATTGGGATAGGGCGTTCCGGCGGAGCAGTAAAGGATCTCGGCGGCGATCTTGGAGAAGGAGGCGAAGAAGTGATTGGTGGATTTGATCACCAGGATCTTCTGCTTCTCGGGATCGATGCCCATCACCGAAAACAGGCTGGGATCGAAGCTCTGGGCGCGCGTCGAATTGAGGATGATGTCGATGCCGTCGAGCACGATATGGGCGGCATCGCCGAAGGGGGCGAGGCTCTCGCCGAACTGCATCTCGGCATTTTTCACCAGCCTGACGACCTTGACCGTGCCGTCGATCGGATTGCCGGTGCCGGGCGCCGACTTGGCGCCGAAGCGCAGCGGAATTTCCGCCCCCTCGCCCGCCGCAAAACAGATCTGCACCGCCATCGGATCCCAAATGGTGCCGATCGCGGCACTCGTGACGCCGCGGGCCATCAACTCGGCGAGGATGACGGTCGCGTCGCCGGCCGTGCCGCCGCCCGGATTGTCCCAGACATCGGCAATGACGACCGGCCATGCGGTCGCAGCCATCGCGCGCGCGACGGCTTCCTTCTCGTCGATCTGCGGCACCATGAAAGTGCCACGTTTCGAAAACAGTTCGAGGCCGAGGTCGCGCGCCAGGGCGGCGCCCTTTTCCGGCTTGTTGTCGGTGACAACCAGCAGCTTCGTTCCCATTTCGGGAACGTCGCCGACCATGAAGCCGTGGATCACTGAGATCGACAGGATATCGGGATCATCCTTCTCGATCCGCATGATCTTGTCGACGAAGGAGCGCATCGGCTCGCGCGAGGTCGGGAAGACGTCGATCATCCGGCAGTCGAACACCGAGATCACAGGCTTGACCCGGCCTTCCAGCGTGTCGACGGCGATGCGCCAGAGATCCTCGGCGCGGTCGACGAAGTCCGTATGCGGAAACTCCTTGAAATAGACGGCGAAATCGAGGGCGGCGACGCGTTTGGCCGTCAGGTGGCTGTGCGGATCGAGCTCGGCGCAGATGAGAACATCGGGACCGACGATCTCACGCATGCGCTGGAGAAGATCGCCTTCCGTATCCTCATATCCGGCCGCCACCATGGCGCCATGCAGACCCATGACGACGGCATCGACCGGCATTGCTGCTCTCAACTGGTCGAGGATTTCATCGCGCAATTCCTCATAGGTCGCCCGGTTGACGAGGCCGGCAGGATCGGCCCAGGTGGCGGTTCCCTCGATCAGCTGCCAACCTTTTTCTTTGGTGACGCGCCTGCCGACGGTGATCGGCGCGGTGCAGAGCGTCGGCGTTTCCGGATGCTCGCCGGGCGGCGCATAAAGCGAGGCTTCGAATGCGCGGCGATCCACGCAGATCGGGGAGAAAGTATTGGTCTCGGTCGCCAATGCCGCCGTGAAAATGCGCAAGAAAGTGGCCTTCGTGTTGTCGGCCCCGCGTCACCCCATCGGGTTCGGCAGGTAGCCGGTGAAACCTGAGATCTTCCAGCGCCCCTGGTGCAGCCGGCAATAATAGAGCGTCTGCCATTGCAGGACGTCGCGGGTGCCGTCAGCCTTGGTAATGCTGCCGTCGAATTTCTTGCGCACCAGCGCCATCTCGCCTTCGATCTCGATATCCTCGAGCGTCGTCGTGGTGAAGATCGCCGTGCGCGCATCTTCTGCGAGGCGCTGCTCGGCAAAATCCTTCGCCTGTCTCAGCCATTCCTGGCGATAGGCCGACAGCGTCGGAAAGGCCAGGCGCCACCTGTCGGGGCTGACCTGCTTCTGGGCGTCGATGCCGATGAAACCCTCTTCGACGAAATCATGCTCGACCTTCGACCAGTCGGCGGCGAGAAAAGCATCGATATCGCGCGGAACGAGCATTTCCCAGATCGCCTGCCGGGCGCTGTCGGAGGGGAAGGGATTCTGGAAAGGGTCGCGCATATTAGCCCCGGATTGAAATTCTTTTCATAATCCATGTTTTTCACTGGTCAAATTCTGCTTTCTATGGTCATTTGTCAACTTATCAAGAAAATAATTTGCAAGGACTTCAGCATGCCCATCAAGCGCTATGGCACTGTTCAAACGGGGGCCGGCGGCAAGGCGCTGCCCTTCGCGCGTGCGGTCGAGGCTGACGGATGGCTCTATGTTTCCGGCCAGGTTGCAATGGAAGATGGCGAGATCATCGACGGCAACATCATCGCCCAGACCCACAAGACGATCGCCAACGTGCTGGCGATTCTCGATGAGGCCGGATACGGCGTCGAGGATGTCGTGCGCGTCGGCGTCTGGCTCGATGATCCGCGCGACTTCTGGACCTTCAACAAGATCTATCAGGAGTATTTCGGCGAACATCCGCCGGCGCGCGCCTGTGTGCAATCGTCGATGATGGTCGATTGCAAGGTTGAGATCGACTGCGTGGCCTATAAGAAGAAGGGTGCATAGAGAATAAGGGCGGGAGCGGCTTTGGATATCTTTTCGACATTGCAGGAAGACAAGGGCCGGCTCTCTCCCTCCGAAAGCCGCATCGCCGAGATCATCGTCAACGATTTCGAGTTCGCCGTGAATGCCTCGATCATCGAGCTGGCCGAACGCGCCGAGGTATCGCCACCGACCGTCACCCGCTTTTGCCGGCGGCTGGGCTGCGAGAGCTTTTCCGATTTCAAGGTGCAGCTCGCCCGCACCGCCCATATCGGCGTGCGCTATCTGAAGCCAGAATCGAAAAGCACCGATCCGGCCGATGTCGCCCAGGATATCATCACCAAGGCGCAGAATGCGCTGTTTCTGCTGCACCGGTCGCTCGATCTGGCCGCGATCGAAGCCGCCGTTTCGTTTATCGCCAAGGCCGATATGATCTACGCCTTCGGCTCGGGCGGCAATTCGTCGATGATTGCCGACGAGCTGCAGAACCGCCTCTTCCGTCTCGGGCTTCGCATCACCGCCAGTTCCGATCACAGCATGCAGCTGATGATGGCGGCTGCGGCCCGGCCGGGCGATGTGCTGATCGGCTCGTCCTTCTCGGGGCGCAATCTGGAGCTGGTGCGGGCCTTCGAGCTTGCCCGCGGCGCCAAGGTGAAGACGATCGCGCTGACCCAAACGGCAAGCCCGGTTGCCAAGGCGGCCGAAATCGTCGTGCCGATCGACCTGCCCGAAGGCAACAACATCTATCGCCCGACTTCGACGCGCATCGCCTACATCGCAACGGTCGATATCCTGTCGAGCTTGGTCGCCTACGCCGTTCAGCCGAAGGCGACGACCACGCTGCGGCGTATCAAGCAGCAGCTCGTCATCCACCGCGACGGCGACGACCGGCAATTGCTTGGAGATTGAGGCTCATGAACGGGAGCGACGGAAAATGACCCAGTCGATAGCCATCGTCACCGGCGCGGCCGGCGATATCGGCGCGGCGATTGCCGCCCGCCTCGCCGATGACCATGATGTCGTGCTGCTCGCCGATATCGATGCCGCGGCGGCGGCGGCCGTCGCTTCGAAGCTCGGCCCGGCCGATCGCTTCGTCGCTGCCGGCTGTGATGTGACCAGCGAGGCGAGCATAGCGGAATTGGTCAGCCGCGCCGCCGAGGCCGGCGTGGTGCGAACCGTGGTCAACAATGCCGGTGCGGCGCGGGCCACCAGCCTGCACGAGACGACGCCGGAGATCTGGCGGGCGGACAATGCCCTCAATCTCGAAGCCGCCTTCCTGTGTTTCCGCGCCTTCGAACCGATGCTGAAGGCGTCGAAGGGCTCCGTCGTCAACATCGCCTCGGTCAACGGCATGAATGTCTTCGGGCACCCGGCCTATAGCGCCGCCAAGGCCGGCCTGCTGCATTTCACCCGGCTGGTCGCCGTCGAATACGGCAAGTTCGGCATCCGCTCGAATGCGGTCGCGCCCGGCACGGTGAAGACGCAGGCCTGGGAGAAACGCGCCGCCGCCAATCCGAATGTTTTCGAGGAAGCGCGCCGCTGGTATCCGCTGCAGCGGGTCGTCGATCCCCGGGATGTCGCCAATGCCGTTGGCTTCCTGGCCGGTCCGCTCGCCGCCGCCATTACGGGCGTCTGCCTGCCCGTCGATTGCGGCCTCACCGCCGGCCAGGCCGAACTGGCGCGGACCTTCTCGCAATCGGAGCATTATTGAAATTCAGGGCTGCGATCTCCGAGCCGAAACGACAGCATGTCGCGCAAAAGTGGGCCGCGGTTTTGCGGCAACGACATGCGGAAAAACAAAGAGCTAAAGCGCGACAAGCGAATCTGACAGATTGAGACGCGCTTTAGCATGACATGACCTTCCGGACTGCCCGCCGCGGCTGCGCCTGCCGATTTCCCTGACGATTGATGACTCCATGAGCCGCCTCTTTCCTGATGTCTTTCGCAATCCGGCGATCCGCGCCAGCATGATCGCCATTTTCACCTTCGGGATGGCGGGGGCGATGACCGCACCCTATCGTTCGATCGTCGGCATCCGCGAACTGGGCTTGAGCGACAGTCTCTATTCCTTCCTGGCCTTCGCCTCGGCGGCGGTAAACGTCGTCATTAGCGTTCTGCTCGGCAACCTCGCTGATCGGCTCGGCGAGTATCGTTCGGCGATGATCGGCGCCTGCATTTTCGGCATCGTCGGTTACGGCATGGTCTATGCCTTTCCAAGTGCGGCGATCTTCGCCATCAGCGGGCTGCTGCCGCTGCCGATCTTCGGAGCGCTGAATTCGCTGCTGTTTGCCAATGCGCGCGCCGCGATGCAGGGCATGAACCGCAATGACATGGTGACGGCCAACTCGGGCGTGCGCGCCATGATCTCGCTCTCCTGGGTATTGATTCCGGGCATTACCGGCCTTGTGCTCTCCGGTGCGTCGAGCATGCTGCCGGCCTATCTCTTCGCCGCCATCGCCTGCCTTGTGTGCCAGGGCATCATCCTCTTCGCGCTGCCGAAACGGGCCGGAGCGAAAATGGCCGCGGCTCATCACCTCACCTATTTCGGCGCGCTCAGGCAGGTGGTTTCGCCGCGGATTTCGGCGCATATCGCAGGCGTGGCGCTGATCACCAGCACCCTGCATCTGAACGACGCGCTTCTGCCGCTGATCGCGACCGGCGCCGCCCATGGCCGGCTCAGCGATGTCGGTATTCTGGTCGGAATCGTCGCCCTGCTGGAGGTCGTCTTCATCATCGTCTGGTCGCGGATTGCGCGGAAGACCGGCCAGATGACGGCGCTTGCCGCCGGCACCATCATCTATGCCTTATTCCTCAGCCTTCTCGGCCTTGCCTCCGAGCCATGGCATCTTTATGCGCTGACCTTGCTCGCCGGCATCGGTGCTGCGGCGATCATCAGCTTTCCGATCACCTATCTGCAGGATCTCATCGCCGATCGGCCGGGGCTCGGCAGCGCGCTGATCTCCGTCAATATCTTCGCGAGTGCAGGGATCGGCGCATTGGTTTTTGCCGCCGGCACTTGGGCGACCGGTTATTCCGGAACCGCCATGCTGAGCGCCGTAACCGGCCTCTCGGGCATCGCCATCCTCGGCCTCCTGCAGCGGCGCAATGCCGTTGCGCCCGCCGATGCCGAGGTTCAATAGACCTGACGAAGAATGTGGCTTTCATCACTATCGGTCTTATGACAAGGGTGAGGCACCATTTCCTTTGAAGGCGACATGAAGGCGATCTCCGGCACCAATCTCGAGCAGGCCAAGTCTCACAACCGGCGTGTGGTGATCGAGGCCGTGCGGACCAACGGTCCCTTGTCGCGTGCGGCGATCGCCCGGATGACGGCGCTGACCGCCCAGACCGTGTCGAATATCGTTGAGGAATTGGAACGGTCGCATCTGCTCGTTCCGGCCGAGGCGCAAAAGCTGGCGCGGGGACAGCCGATCATTCCCTATTCCATCAATCCCGCCGGCGCCTATTCGATCGGTCTCGAGCTTGGCCGCCAGCGCGCCAGCGGGGTTCTGACGGATCTCTCCGGCGCCGTCCGCGCCCGTATCGAGCGCCCTATCGAACATCCCGATCCGCAGCGGGCGATGCCGGTTCTGCAATCGATTGTCGAGGACATTCAGCAGGCCTTCACATTCGACCGAAACCGGCTGCTCGGCGTCGGCATGGCCCTGCCCGGCCGCTATGCCGACGGCGGCATCACCTCTCTCAGCCCGCAGAACCTGCCGGGCTGGCAGGATTTTCCGGTCGGGCATGAGCTGGAACAGCGGGTCAAGGTACCGGTGCTCGTCGAAAACGACGCAACAGCAGCCGCGATCGGCGAGCGCCTTCACGGCGTCGCGCGCGGTTTGAGCAGCTTCGTCTATTTGTTTCTTGCCGGCGGCGGCGGCATCGGCGCCGGCATGTTCCTCGACGGCCATCTCTACAAAGGCAGCCGCAACAATGCCGGCGAGATCGGCCATATCATCGTCGAGCCGCACGGCAAGCTCTGCAGTTGCGGTAAGCGCGGCTGCCTCGACCGCTACATCTCGCCGACCGTCGCTTACGAATTCATGGGCATTGCCAACGCCGAGGAACTGTCTTCAGACGATCTCGACACGCTGATCGCTGAGGGCGGCGAAGGTCTGGATGCCTGGCTCGATCAGGCCGTCCAGCCGCTGCGGCAGACGCTCGACTTCCTCGAACTTGCCTTCGATCCGCAGACCATCGTGCTCGGCGGCAGCATATCGACATCGCTGATGCGCTGGCTGGCCGAACGGCTGGAGCCGCTGCACGTTCCGATCGATCCCAACCGGACGCGTAATCTGCCCCGTGTGATGATCGGCATGACCGGCAAGGACACGGCCATCCTCGGCGCCGCCGCCCTGCCGATCTTTTCCGAAACCAATCCGCGCTTCGACGTTCTGCAAAAGCCGGTCGGCTAAGCGACGGTCGCGGCTATTCAAACAGAATGAGACTTGCCGGCGTTGGCGGCATCGGTTTGACTGTGACGCCGGCAAGACCGGCCAGTCTTGCCATCTCGCTCAGCTCATTTCGCGTATAGGCCTGGCCCGCCGGCGTGCTGGCGAGCATCTCCCAGGAGAAGGCCGCCGGGAAAGGCGGCGACACCCGATCTTCGTTCGGCACGAAATCGACCGCGACGATCCTGCCGCCCTCTACAAGGCTCGCGATGATCTTTCGCAGCAGCCCTGCGCATGTCGGCAGATCGAAGTGGTGCAGGAAATTCGGCAGCAGGACGAGATCGTAATCCGTGCCCCAGTCGACATCGAATGCACTGCCGGCGATCGTCCGATACCTGTCAGCGACGCCCGCTCTTTCCGCATTCTGCCGCGACAGCTCCAGGACCGCGGCCCAATCGACGGCGACGATCTCCGCCGACGGAAGGGCCTTTGCAATTTCGATCCCAAACAAGCCCGGACCTGCCGCAATGTCTAAAACCTTTTTGAAGGGCTTTCCCAAGCCAGAGATTTCGTCAGCCAGTAATTTGGCGCTGAGGCCGGTAAAGGAGCCCATGCCGCGCGCAAACTTCAACCAGACGGGATTGTCCGGCGACATGTTCGCGAGCCCGGGCGAACCGCCGTTTCGCACGACGGCGGCCGGATCGCGCAGGAAATTATCCAGTATTTCGGGTGCGGCGACGAACTCGACTGCGGAGCCCATATAGGCCGGAGAATTGCGATCGAGGAACATTCTGGTCGCCGGGGTCATCCGGTACTCTCCGCTCTCCTTTGTCAGGAAACCGTGGACCACGAGGTAGTCGCAGAGGATGCGCACCCCCCGCTCCGCAGCACTTGTTGCCGATGCCAGCAAGGCTGCCGTTTTGCCCTTGCCGATATGGGTAAAGAGATCGAGCTCGATGGCCGCCCTGATCGCTGCCGTCTTGCGGCAGGCAAACAGTGCATCGACCACGAGTTCGGGTGACACGACGCCAGCATCGGCGTCTTCGGCGATCGTTTCCATGGTATCCCCCAACAGCCCTCGATCGGTCTTGCCTGGCAGCGCCAGCCGCGGGAATTATGCGTGCATTCGCATATTCTACAATACTTACCGCGTTAACCCGATCGGGTGCCCCAACGGCCGACCGTCACCGACAGTCAGGGCCGGAGATTCACTGTCCATCGCAATCAAAAACGCATTCGGACCTGCAAATTCAGAATTTCCTGCTCAAGACGTCGGGGAATTCAGCCTTCTCAGCGACCGACGCTGACCTATGCTTTCTCTCGAAGCAGACGGCTTTCCCGAAGCCAAATCAAGGACGAAGCGCATGGCTATTTTCCGCCCGAAATACATCACGTTCGACTGCCACGGCACGCTGATCAACTTTCAGATGGCGGAGGCCGCACGCGACCTTTATGGCGACCGCATGAACGAGCAGAAGATGCTCGAGTTCATCAAGGACTTCTCCGCATACCGACTCGATGAAGTCATCGGGGATTGGAAGCCCTATGCCGACGTGGTCCATAACGCGCTCTCAAGAACCTGCAAACGCAACGGCATCGACTTCAGGGACGAAGACGCAAGGCTCGTATACGAACGCGTACCGACCTGGGGACCGCACGCCGACGTTCCGGCTGGTCTTGCCAAGGTCGCCAAGGAAATTCCGCTTGTCATCCTTTCGAACGCCATGAACGCGCAGATCGTGTCGAATGTCGGAAAGCTCGGCGCCCCCTTCTACGCAGTTTATACCGCCGAAGACGCTGGTGCCTACAAGCCGCATTTCCGCGCCTTCGAATATATGCTGGACATGCTCGGCTGCGGTCCGGAAGACATACTCCATTGCTCCTCCTCGTCCCGCTACGATCTGATGAGCGCCCATGACCTCGGGATCAAGCACAAGGTTTGGGTCAATCGCGGTCATGAGCCGGCCAATCCCTATTACGGCTACACCGAGATCGCCGATATCTCGGAATTGCCAGGTGTCGTCGGGCTCTAACGAGGGCCGAACCTATCTCGTCTCGCAGCTCAATTTGCAAGCCATGGAAGGCGCGCTTCAGCAGGCCGTCGCGAAGTGACCGCCGGGATTGACCAATAGTTCAGCGTCGTCGTGCGCGCACCTTTCTCGGCGCGCGCGACGATCCTCAAATCCCATGGCGGTGCCAGGCCCGGTTTACGACTCCTGCAACCCATAGAGCAGCGGCATCAGCCCGGCCAGCGCCTTGAAGCGCTCCCATGATTTCGCCGACGGCTTCGTCCAGCCGGTTTCGGCAAGCCCGGAAAGACGCGGGAAAACGAGGCGGTCGAAAACGGCGCGATCCGTCATCGGTTCGGACCAGATGCAGGCCTGGATGCCGAGGAGCTTGCCTTTCTGCGCCGCTGTCCAGCCGCCGACCGGATCGAAATTATAGAGTTTTTCCGCATCCGACGTTCCCGCCCAGCTGGCGCCGGGCTCGTCCCAGTCCGGCCTCAGCGCCATGTCGAGGTAATAGACCTGGCCAGGGCAGACGACCATCTCGTAGCCGCGTTCGGCAAGTTCGGCCGAGACTTCGACATTGCGCCAGCTGCAGAGATAGCTCTTCGCTTTGTCGATGACATCGCCGTGGGCCGCCTCTTCCCAGCCGCCGGTGATGCAGCCCTTGCTCGCCAGGAAGCGCTGGACCCGCTCCAGGAATTCCGCCTGCAGGATGGCCGCACCCGAGCCGTGGATATCGTCGGCGCCATGGGTATTGGTCACGACGTTCAGCCGCTTGGCATGGGCGTCGGCAACCGCGTCGCCGGCGACAGCGCGCAGCCGTTCGAGCGCTGCCGGCGAGCCGGACCACGCGCCGAGCGGCACTTCGTCGGCGCCGAGATGGATTGTCTTGAATGGAAAGAGCTCGATGAGTTCGGTCAGGATGGTCTCGACGATCTCGTAGGTCTTCTCGAGGGCGGGATTGATGCAGTTGTCGGGAAAGCCCTGAACCGAATAATAGCTGCCGACCTCGGCCGGATCGCGCAGTTCGGGTATCGCCTGCTGCATGGCGTAGCAATGGCCGGGCATGTCGATCTCCGGCACGATCTCGACGCCGAAGCTCTTTGCCTCAGCCACAATCTCCCGGATGACCGATTTGGGATAGTAGCCGCCTGTGCGGGCCGGGCTCGAACCGAGGAGTGGCGGCACCGCAAGGCCGTGGCCGCGCCAGGCGCCGACCGCGGTCAGCGCCGGATAGGCGTCGATCTCGACGCGCCAGGCCTCGTCGTCGGAAAGGTGCCAGTGGAAGCGGTTGAGCTTGTTCCAGGCAAGCACCGCGATCAGCTTCTTGACCTCGGCCGCGCCGTAGAACTGGCGGGCGACATCGAGATGCAGTCCGCGCCAGCCCATCGCCGGCTCGTCGACGATCTCGCCGGATGCCGGAAACTGGAAGACGCCGGGATGCAGCCTTGCACCGCGCCAAATCTGGCCGAGGGTGACGAGGCCGTAGAGAAAGCCGGTCCGGCTGCTCGCCTCGACCGTCAGCCTCTCCTCGTCAAAGCTCAGCCGATAGGCCTCGGGGGCGAAGCCGGCGGCATCCTTCAGGGCGACGGGCACGGCACCTTCCGCTTCGGTGCGCACGATGCCTTCGACGGCGAAGAGATGGTCCACCAGTGCCGCGAAGCTCTGCGCTGCCGCCTCCCCTTCGGCGCTCTGCGCCCGCGGGGCAAAACCGGCCGGCAATGGACGGCGCGCGGCGACCGCCACATGGTTCGGCCAGGGAATGATCGACACCTGAACCGGCGCATTGACGGGAACCGGATAGATCTCGGCGCCTCGCTTCAGGGCCGCGTTGCTGACCGAAGAGCGCGTCGGCTCGATGCCGAGCACGATGGTGCCGCCGTCGGAAAGCGCGAGATAGGCGCTTGTCGCGCCGTCCGTCCAATGGCGGAACTGCCAGCTCAGCGCGTAGACCGAGATCGTCCAGGTCTCGCCGGCGGCGAGAACGAAATCGGCCGGGGGCTGGAATTCGGTGAAATTGGAGAGCCGCTTTGAGACCGTGGCGCCTTCGACCCGTCCGGCCGGATCGACCCGGCCCGGACCGCTGATGCAAAGCGAGAAGCCCGAAATCGGCGCGCTGCCGAGGTTCTTGAGACGCAGAACATAGGAGAACTCCTTGCCGTCGGCCGGCGGGTTCCAAAGGGTTTCAAGCCGCAGGGTTTTCGGTCGCGGTGTGGACATGGTCACTCTTTCCTTTTGAACATTGGCCTCTTGAGAAGCGGGCGTTTGAAAATCAGCTCTTGGGCAGTCTGGCATTGGAAACGCCGAGCGCGCGGATGAAGTGGTTGGGGCCGACCTGCTCGATGTCAGCCGATTCAGGGCGGCTCAGCGACCGCACCTTTTCCGCCTGTTCGAGGAAACGCGCGCTTCCGCCGGTCACGAACGGCCTGCTGCCGTCCGGAACGGCGGACAGCAGCAGCCTGGTATAGGGATGGCGCGGGTCGGAAAGAACGCTTTCGGTGTCGCCCCATTCGACCATCTGGCCGGCAAACATCACGACAATCTCCTCGGCCACATGCGCCGCCGTTGCGATATCGTGGGTGATATAGAGCATGGCGAGATCGTTTTCCCGTTTCACCCTGGCGAGCAGATCGAGAATATCCTTGCGGATGGAAACGTCGAGCATCGAGGTCGGCTCGTCAGCGACCAGCACGCTCGGTGCGACGGCTAACGCCCGGGCGATGTTGACACGCTGGCGTTGCCCGCCCGAAAGTTCATGCGGGAATTTCTGCCGGGTCACTTCGGGTTCCAGCCCGACGCTTGCGAGCAGCCGGGTAATCTCCTGGGCGAGATCGGCCTTCACGCCGCTCTGCCGATGCAGTTGCAGCGGCCGCGCCAGATGATGGCTGACGGTGAAGGCCGGGTTGAGCGACGAGAATGGATCCTGGAAGACCATCTGCACTTCCCGGCGGTAACTGCGTTCAGCCCCAGCCTCGCCGCGGGCGGTCAGCTCCTGCCCGCGGAAAAACAGCCTGCCGCCGGTCGGCTTGTCCAGCCGCGCGATGATGCGGGCACAGGTCGTCTTGCCGCAGCCGGATTCGCCGACGAGCGCCAATGCCCGGCCGGGAAAAAGCGAGAAGGACACGCCTTTCAGCGCCCGCACCGGGCCGAAATCGCGCTTGATATCCTCGAGCCGGATCACCGCTTCGGCGATAACGGGATTTGCCTCCGCTTTCATGCCACGACTCCCGATAGATGCCGATTGTCCGGAAGCTGCGGAATGGCATTCCATAGCTTCTGCGTATATTCGTGCTTCGGCGCATGAGCGACCTGGCTGACATCGCCCACTTCGACGAGCTCGCCCTTCAGCATGACGCCGATGCGCCGGCAGAGCTGTGCCATCAGATGCAGGTCGTGGGTGATGAAGAGCACGGAGAAGCCGTAGCTGCGCTGCAGGTCGACGACCTGTTCGAGGATTTCCCGCTGCACGACGACGTCGAGCGCCGTCGTCGGCTCGTCCATGATGATCAGTTCCGGTCTCAGCGCTAGGCAGATCGCGATGACGATGCGCTGGCGCATGCCGCCGGAGAACTGGTGCGGGTAATCGCCGAGGCGATGGGTGGAAATGCCGACGAGGCGGAACATCTCCTCGGCCCGTGCCCGGGATTCCGCCTGCGAGCAGCCGGTATGCCGGCGCAGAACGTCGTGGAACTGCGCCTCGACCCGCATCAGCGGATTAAGCGAATTCATCGCGCTCTGGAAGACCATTCCGATGCGCTTCCAGCGGATTGTCTGCAACTCGCGTTCCGGCAGCTTCAAAAGATCCTGCCCGGTGAGCCGGATGCTGCCGCCGCTGATCCAGGCGGGCGCCTTGGAAAGACGGGTGATGGCATAGGCGATCGTGCTCTTGCCGCAGCCGGATTCACCGGCAAGCCCGAAGATCTCGCCGCGGCCGATGGTGAAGGAGACGTCCTTCACGGCGCGGAATTCTCCCTTGTCGACGAGGTAATCGACATTGAGTTTTTCGATTTCCAGAAGATTGTCGCTCATCGGCCAAGCTCCAGTTCCCTGTTGCGGGCGCGGTTGAGGCGGAACCAGCGGCTCAGCGCCGGGCCGGAGCGGAGCTGCGGATTGGCGATCTCGTCGAAGGTGAAATTCAACAGCGCAAGGCCAAGGCCGGTCAGGGCGATGCCGAGTGCGGGCACCCCGATGTCCCACCAGGCGCCGACCATGATCGCGGAGGAATTCTGGGCGTTGTAGAGCATCGTGCCCCAGGAAACTTTCAGCGGATCGCCGAAGCCGAGATATTCGAGCGTCGTCTGGGCAACGATGGCGTAGATGATGCTGCCGACGAGGTTGATGCCGATCAGCGTCGTCAGGTTCGGCAGGATCTCCACGAAGATGATGCGCCAGGCCGGCTCGCCGATCATCTTCGAAGCGGTGACGAAATCGCGATTGCGCAGCGCCATCGTCTGCGACCGGGTCATGCGGGCGCCCCAGGGCCAGGAGGTCAGCGCGATGATCGTCATGATCGTCATCGGCCCCACCGTGCCGGCGAAGGAGGCGAGCAGGATGAGAAGCGGCATGTTCGGGATGACGAGCACGGCATTGGTCGCAAGGTCGAGACAGGCATCCGTTCTGCCTCCGGCATAACCGGCGACCAGCCCGATCGCCGTACCGAGAACGGTGATGGCAATGCCGGTGGCAAAGCCGACGGAAAGGGAGCTGCGGGCGCCCCAGACGAATTGGCGATAGACGTCCCGCCCCATTTTGGTGGTGCCGAGAACATGTTCGATCGACGGCGGCTGATGCGAGCGTCCCACACGCGCTCCGGGCTCTCCGGGAGCGACGAGCGGCGCAAACAGCGCCATCAGCCACAGGGCGGCGATGATGATCAGGCCGGCGAGCGCCTTCTTCTGCTTGAGGATCGGCCACAGCGTAAAGCTCATCACGCCGCCTCCCGCAATCTCGGATCGACAAAGCCGTAGATGATGTCGACGAGGAAGTTGGCGCCAAGGGTCGCAAGCGTCATCAGCAGCAGCTGCCCTTGGATAACAGGGTAATCGCGGGCGATGCTCGCGGTATAGAGCGTCAGCCCCAGGCCGGGATAGTTGAAGACGATCTCCGTGACGATCGAGCCGCCGAAGACGGCGCCGAGCATCAGCGCCAGATTGGTCAGAACAGGAAGCATCGCATTGCGCGCGCCATAGCCGAACATCACGGTGAGGTGGCTAAGCCCCTTGGCGCGGCCCATGGTCACATAATCCTCGCCGAGCACCGAGATCATCGACGATCGCATCGTCGTCTGGAACTCGCCGATCAGAAACGGCGAAAGCGTCAGCACCGGCAGGATCGCATGGGCGAAAACGCTGCCGATAAAGGTGAAATTGAAGGCGGGATCGAGATTGGGATCGTAGGCATAGCCCACTGGAAACCAGCGCAGCGAGACCGCGAAGACGAAAAGCGTCGTCAGCGCCACGATGACCGGCGGCACCGAAATCATGATCACCGAGAGCGGCGAGACGATCGTGTCGAAACGCCCGCCGCGGCGCCAGGCCGACACAGCGCCGAGCACGACACCGACACAGAGGGAAAAGACAATCGCTGTGGTGACAAGGAAGATGGTCCAGAGCGTCGAGCGGCCGAGCACCTGGACGACGGTCTGGGGGTAATATTTCACGGAGACGCCGAGATCGAGGGTCACGAGCCCCTTCAGATAATCGACGAATTGCCAAAGCATCGGCTGGTCGACCGCGCCGAAGCGCGCCTTGATCGCCTCGACGGCCGCCGGCGTTGCCCGCGGACCGAGCTGGGCAACCATGGCATCGACCGGGCTCCCCGGCATCAGCCGGGGAAGGATGAAGTTCACCACGATGGCAAAGGCCAGCGCGACCGCATAGACGCCGAGGCGCCGGCTCGAAATGCGCATTTCAGTCCCTCGCTGGGTTTAGCTGACCGGCTTGAGACGCAGCAGATGCATCAGGCGCATGCGGTTGTTGTCGTGATCCTCGGGATTCATCACCGGATCCTTATCTGTGACCCAGCCGGTGAAGCGCTTGCTGGAGAACTGATACCAGGTCGGCCCGTTGAAGACGGGCACGACGGGGAAGTCGTCGGCGATCAGCAGCTGAATGTCGTTGAAGATCTTCTTGTGGTCGTCGTCCGACGTCGCCTGCAGGTATTGATCGAAAAGCGTGTCCAGTTTCGGGTTCGAATAGCGCGAGGGGGCGCCGGTGATGCGTCCGCCATAGGCAGTCGACAGGCTCTGGTAGTAGCCGCGGAACGGCGTTGCGCCGTCGGCGCGGGAGTTCATGACGACCTCGAAGCTGCCGTCGATGATCTCTTTGCGCCATTGTTCATATTCAGGCGTGGCGACCGACGCATTGATGCCGGCGGCGCGCAGGCCTTCGACCGCGATCTGGACCGCATCGATCCAGTCCGTCCAGCCGTTCGGAACAATGATCGGGAAGGCGATCGGCTTGCCGCTCGGCGTCGTGCGGAAGCCGTCAGCACCCTTCTTGTAGCCAGCATCGTCGAGAATCTTACCGGCCTTCTCGGTGTCGAAGCCCATGAAGGCGTCCTTGCCGCCCTCGGCATCCTTGTTGCGCCAGCTTTCGAAGCGCGGCGGCAGGCCGGTCGCATGCTCGTTGACGACGGGATAGCCGAAGCCGGCAATATCGACCATGGACTTGCGATCCATGGCGAGGCTGAAGGCATGGCGGAAGTTCAGGTCCTTATAGGCTTCGAGGTTGCCTTCATTGCCGCTCTTGAAGTTCATCTGGAAAGCGACGGTTTCGGCCGGCGGCTGCCAATAGCCGTTATGGTCGGCATCGAGTGAGACGAAGGTCTTGTCGATCTGTGGAATGAAGGATCCGATCCAGTCCATATTGCCCTCCGGCAGGATGGCGAGCATCTGGTCGTTGCCGGAGATCTGCGGCAGTCTCAAGCAATCGACATGCAGCGAGGCGGCATCCCAATAGTTCGGGTTGCGGCACTGCTCGTAGACCTGCGGCGTGAAGCGGCGCAGCTCGGTCATCGGGCCGGAACCGACCGGCTTCTCGTTCTTGAAGGCAACAGGATCGGAAACGTCCTTCCAGATATGCTCGGGAACGATCGCGAGGTCCGCCAGCGTTTCCGGGAAATCGGAGTTGACGGCCTTGAGATCGATCTTCACCTCGGTCGCCGACGGCGTCTCGACGGAGGCGACGGTCTCGCCGACGCCGACCGTGTCGAGGGCGGCGTTCTTCAGCATCAGGTCGATCGTATATTTCACATCGGCCGAGGTCAGCGGCTGGCCGTCAGACCATTTCACACCGGGTCGCAGGGTGTAGGTGACCGATTTCATGTCCTCGGAGAATTTATAGCCGGTCGCCAGACGGAAGACGGGCTTGCCGCCATCCTCGGCATTGAAGATGACCAGCGGCTCGTAGATGAAATCCATCGTGCTCTGCCGGCGGCCGGCAAGATCGAACGGATTGAAATTTTGAACCCAGCTGGTCTGCTCCTCGATGTGCATCGTCAGCACCGATTCAGCGGCCGCACTGCCCGCCCCGAAAGCGACGAGCGCCGTCAGCGCGGTTGCCGCTGCCCAGCCGGCGTGCACGGAAATGCTGTGAAACATGCGTTTGCTCGATCTCATTCCAACGTTCCCTCGTTATTTATTTTTGAAGTCAATCAAATTGATTTAATATTGATAGTCAGTTTCCCGCCTTTGCGTCAATTGCCGATCTCAAATTTTTGCACGCGGCAGCCTGAGCCGTTTTCGCAGGCATTGAGAGGCGCAATTTCATGGTGAACAAAAAAACAAGGGCCGGGCTCGCCGCGTTAACGATTAAGGTACTTTTAAGTACGATAATTAATCCAACGATGGCGAATTGATCGGAAACTCCAGGTCGATAAGCATGAGGCTGCTCGCCACGGCCGGGATGTTTCCCCGGGTTTCACCATATGCAACCACCGAAACAGGCGAATTTCCGATGACGAGCATCAATACCAACAACTCCGCGATGGCTGCCCTTCAGACGCTGCGCAGCATCAATTCCAATCTCGAAACGACACAGAACAGCGTCTCCACGGGCTATCGGGTCGATACTGCATCCGACAATGCCGCCTACTGGTCGATCGCCACCACGATGCGCTCTGACAACAAGGCGCTGTCTGCTGTCTCCGATGCGCTCGGCCTCGGTGCGGCAAAGGTCGATACGGCTTACACGGCAATGGACAGCGCGATCGACGTCGTCGACGAGATCAAAGCCAAGCTGGTGGCAGCGACCGAAGACGGTGTCGACAAATCAAAGGTCCAGGAAGAAATCAGCCAGTTGCAAGAGCAGCTGATGAGCATTGCCCAGTCGGCGTCGTTCTCGGGCGAGAACTGGGTCGCCGGTGCCGACGGCACGAAGAACGTCGTATCCTCCTTCGTTCGCGACGGCTCCGGCGCCGTTTCCGTCAAGATGACGGATTACGTTCTGGATACCAGCTCCGCCGGCAATGTGCTGTTCGGCATGAGCAGCGGTTCGATCGAAACCTCGACGGGTATCCTCGGAACGGCCGATGCAAACGGCGATTCCGTCTACTCGCTCGACATTACCAACTTTACCACCGGTCAGATCCAGTCAGCGCTGTCGACCATCGAATCGGCGCTGTCGGCGATGACATCGGCCGGTGCACAACTGGGTTCGATCTCGACACGCATCGATCTGCAGGAAGACTTCGTCGGAGCGCTGTCGGATTCGATCGACTCGGGCGTCGGCCGGCTGGTCGATGCCGATATGGAGGAGGAATCGAGCAAGCTGTCCGCCCTGCAGACGCAACAGCAGCTGGCGATCCAGTCGCTGTCGATTGCCAATTCCTCGTCGCAGAACATCCTGTCGCTCTTCCGCGGCTAGTCGCAATCAAAGACGCAAAGGGAGCCCGGCGCATAAAACGCCCGGCTCACCCCCGCCGATCAACGATCGAGCCTGGCCTTCCCGGTCAGGCTCGATCGCATTTGGGACCCCTCTTGCCCCGACATGCCGGTTGACATGTCGATCGTCTCCACAGCAAACATGATCGATCTTCTCAACCGCGGCAGAATTGCCGCGCGCGCGGGACCATCGCATGGAACGAGTTGAGCCTGCCCATCCCGATGCAAGGCCCGCCATCGTCTGGCTCGGCTTCCTCGCCATGTGCATCGGCATGTTCATGGCGATCCTCGACGTTCAGGTGGTGGCGACGTCGCTGCCGACCATCCAGTCGGCGCTGGGTATCGATCCGGATCAGATGAGTTGGATACAGACGGCCTATCTGATTGCCGAGGTGGTGGCGATCCCGCTCACCGGCCTGCTGACGCGGCTTCTGACCATGCGGTGGCTGTTCGTTACCGCCATCGGCCTGTTCGTGACGGCTTCCGCCGGCTGCGCGGCCAGCGGCAGCTTCGGCGAGCTGGTCGCCTGGCGGGTGCTGCAGGGTTTTTCCGGCGGAACCCTGATCCCCTCGGTGTTTTCGGCCGTTTTCATCCTGTTCCCGAACGAGCGGCAGGCGCTGGCGACGACGATTGCCGGCGTGCTGGCGGTGCTGGCGCCAACGGTCGGGCCGATCGTCGGCGGGTGGCTGACCGAGACCTATTCCTGGCATTGGCTGTTCCTGATCAACATCCTTCCGGGCATTGCCTCGGCAATCCTGGCGGCATTCTTCCTGCCGCGGCAGCCGGCCGACCCGTCCGAACTCAGGCATCTCGACGGTCTGTTGCTTCTCCTGATGGCGACCGCGCTGACGACGCTGGAACTCAGCCTGAAAGAGGCGCCGACCAGCGGCTGGACCTCGGCCTATGTGCTGAGCCTGCTGGCGATCTGTCTTGTCTCGGGCGGTGTGTTCATCGCTCGCACGCTCAGCCGGCGCTGGCCGATTGTCGATCTGGGCAATTTCGCCGATCGCAATTTTCTCGTCGGCTCGACCTTAAGCTTCGTGCTCGGCATCGGCCTGTTCGGCTCGGTCTATCTGATGCCGGTGTTTCTCGCTTTCGTCAGAGGCCACGACGCGCTGGAAATCGGCATGACGATGCTGGTCACCGGCATCGCCCAGCTGGTGACGGCGCCGATCGCGGTCGCGCTGGAGAAGCGCATGGATGCACGGCTGCTGTCGGCCGCCGGTTTCGCGCTGTTTGCGATCGGCGTCGGCATGAGCGCCTTTCAAGATCCGCGTTCGGATTACGATGCGATGTTCTGGCCGCAGATCGTGCGCGGCGTCGCCATCATGTTCTGCCTGCTGCCGCCGACGCGGCTGGCACTCGGCACGCTGCCGGCCGATCGCATTCCCGATGCGAGCGGGCTTTTCAATCTGATGCGCAATCTCGGCGGCGCCATCGGCATCGCGCTGATCGACACTATCATCTACACGCGCTCCGAACCGCTGGGCCAGGGCCTCTGGGCGCGTCTGCGGGCCGGCGACATCGATGCCGCCACATTCATCGGCGCACCTCTTCAGGCCATATCGGGCCACAATGGGGAATTCGATGCGGATACCGCGGCGCTGCTCGATCCGCTGGTCCAGACCGCGGCCAGCGTCCAGGCGATCAACGAAGCCTGGATGGTCGTCGCCATCCTCACCGGCTGCGCCCTGCTCTGCGTGCCCTTCGCCAGGCGGCCGGCGTCAACGTGACACATGGCGATATGTTGCCGATCGGTCGGCCGCCGGTAAGATTTCTCTCAATCTTTTTGCGTCATCCTTCGATTCCCCTCTGATCAATCGACGAGATCTCAATGGCCCCGAACCTTGACCGCAGCTTTCAAATGCCCCGACGCGAAGATCTCGGCCTGTTCACGATCAGCAACGGCTCCGGCCTGTCGATATCGGCGCTGCCGAACGGCACGCTGTTTGCCATCGAATATGCCGACGACAAGGGCTCGGTGCAGATCAATCAGATCCAGGGTTCGCCGCTCATCGGCGGCATCGGCCGCCTTTATCTGCGCATCGGCGGCGCTCGGCCTGATGTCGTCGAGATTGTCGGCCCGCGTGCCAATGGCAGCTTCGGATACGATGCGACGAGCTTCTCTTGGAACGGCAAGACAGGCGATATCGGTTATGACGTCCGGCTCGAACTCCATCCCTCCGAAACGGCATGGTTCTGGCGCACCTCCCTCCGGCATCCGGAAAAGAAAACCCTGCCGGCGGATCTGGTGCTGATCCAGGATGTCGGCCTTGGTGATCGCGGCTTCCTGATGAACAGCGAAGCCTATGCCTCGCAATATGTCGATCATCATATCGCCGATCATCCGGCATTCGGGCCCGTGGTGATGAACCGGCAAAATCTCAAACAGGGTGGCGCCCGCAGTCCCTGGCTCGCCCAGGGCTGCCTCGACGGGACGGCGGCCTATGCCACGGATGCAATCCAGCTGGTGCAGGCGAAAGACCGCCTCGGCGATCGGCTGGTCGGCCCCTTCGGCGCCAGCCTGCCGAGCGAACGGCGGCAGCAGGAAACGGCCTGCCCGGCCATTCAATCGAAACCGCTCGCCATTTCCGCAAGCGGTGCTGGTGCGACGTTCTTTGCGGTGTTTGCCGCCGATCATCCCGAGGCGTCGAGCGATGCCGATCTTGCGCGGCTCGACGGGCTTGCAGCTGCGGAAAGAGTTGCCGCCGGTCTCGAAGAGGTGACGCCGGTCCGCAGCCTGTTGCAGGACGCGTCGCTGTTGGAGGTCGAAGCGCTCGACAAAAAGGCGATCGGCCGGCTCTATCCAGAGCGGAGCCTGGAAGAGCGCGCCGGCGGAAAGCTGCTGTCGTTCTTCACGCGGGACGGCGTCCTTAACCGCCACGTCGTGCTGCGCGAGAAAGAGCTTTTGGTGGCCCGCCGTCACGGCGCGATCGTCCGAAGCGGTGAGAATATGCTGCTCGACGATTCCACCCTTGCCGCCACCTGCTGGATGCAGGGCATTTTCGCCGCGCAGCTGACGATCGGCAATACCTCGTTCCACAAGCTCTTTTCTGTCTCCCGCGACCCCTATAACCTCACGCGCGCCAGCGGGCTGCGCATCATGGCGGATATCGGGGCGGGTTGGCAGTTGCTTGCGGTGCCGTCCGCATTCGAAATGGGGCTCAACGACTGCCGCTGGATCTACCAATGTTCGGAACGCACGATCACCGTTGCGGCGGTCGCCTCCGGCGAGGATGCGGCCATGCAATGGACCGTCTCCGTTGAGGGCAAGCCGTGCCGCTTCCTGGTGTTCGGTCATGTCGTCCTCGGCGAGCGCGAATATGACGCGGGCGGGCAGATCGCGGTCGATGCCGCACGCAAACGCATCGCCTTCCGGCCGGATCCGGCCTGGCTCTGGGGCGAGCGTTATCCCGATGCTGGCTATTGGCTGGTGAGTTCGACGCCAGATGCCATCGAGGAGATCGGCGGCGACGAACTGCTCTACACCGATGGCATTGCACGCCACGGCGCCTTCGTCGCTCTGCGCTCCCGGCCGACCCAGGCCTTCTCGTTCGCCGTGGTCGGCTCGATGACGAATGCTGAAGAAGCCGAGCGGCTAGCGCAGCGTTATGAGGCTGGCGTCACCGATGCAGCCATGCTCGCGCCGGCCTCGAAATTCTGGCGGAACGCCGTTCGTGGTTTGACGATCGATAGCCCTTCGCCGGACCTGGCCGCGCAGACGACGCTGCTGCCCTGGCTCGCGCATGACGCCATCGTGCATCTGAGCGTTCCGCACGGCCTCGAGCAATATACCGGTGCCGCCTGGGGCACACGCGACGCCTGTCAGGGGCCGATCGAATTCCTGCTCGCCTATGAGCATGACCGCGAAGCCAAGGAGGTGGTGAAAACGGTCTTCAGCGAGCAGTACCTTGAGAAGGGCGACTGGCCGCAATGGTTCATGCTGGAGCCCTATGCCAATATCCGGGCGGGCGACAGCCATGGCGACGTGATCGTCTGGCCGTTGAAGGCGCTCTGCGACTATATCGAAGCGACCGGCGATCTCGCCATTCTTGGCGAGAAGGTCTCCTGGCGCGACGAAAAGACCATGCAGAAGGCGCCGAAGGCCGACAGCATCGCGATCCATGTCGACAAGCTGCTCGATACCGTCCGCGGCCAGTTCATCCCGGGAACGCATCTGATCCGTTATGGCGAGGGGGACTGGAACGATTCCCTGCAGCCGGCCGATCCGCATCTGCGCGACTGGATGGTCAGCAGCTGGACCGTCGCCCTGCTTTACGAACAGATCGTCCGTTATTCCGCGATCCTGCGCCGACTCGGCCATGGGAAAAAGGCCAGAAATAACAAGGCAAAATCGCTGAGGAAAATCGCAACGGCGATGCGGCGGGATTTCAACCGCCATCTCGTGCGAGACGGTATCGTTGCCGGTTACGGCATTTTCGATCCCGCCCATGATGGGGTCGAATTGCTGCTGCACCCGAGCGACCGGCGCACCGGTCTCTCCTACTCGCTGATTGCGATGACGCAGGCGATGCTCGGCGGGCTGTTTTCGCCGGATCAGCGACGCGATCATATGAAGCTGATCGAAGAGCATCTGCTCTTCCCAGACGGCGTGCGGCTGATGGAGAAGCCGGCGACCTATGCCGGCGGTCCTGAGACGCTGTTTCGCCGGGCGGAATCCTCGTCCTTCTTCGGCCGCGAGATCGGGCTGATGTATGTGCATGCGCATCTGCGCTATTGCGAGACGCTTGCTTTGGACGGCGAGGCGGATGAACTCTGGAAGGCGATTTCCGTCGTCAACCCTATCGCGGCCACCACGGCCCTGCCGCAGGCGTCGTTGCGCCAGCGCAATACCTATTTCAGCAGCAGCGACGCGGCCTTCCATGACCGCTATGAGGCGGCGGCGCAATGGGCGCGGGTCAAGGCCGGAAAGGTCGCGGTCGACGGCGGCTGGCGCATCTATTCGAGCGGGCCCGGGCTCTATGCCAGGAGCTTCGTCGAAAATATCCTCGGCTTCAAACGACGCTTCGGCCGGCGCAGACGCAAACCGTTGCTGCCCGAGGCTCACGCTTCCGTCGAGCTGCGGACGGATCACGCAGGCTGGCGGCGGCTGATGAAGGCGAATCCAAAGGTCTAATACTTCAAGAGGAAGTGCTGGCGTCGCGCAGTTCTTCGAAGCGGGCGGCGCTCTTCGACAGGTGAGTTCGAATAGCGCGGCGGGCGGCGGCTTCCTCGCCGTCGCGGATCGCCGCGAATATCGCATGGTGCTCCCGGCGCATGCGGGCCGCATGGCGCTTGCGCTCGGCCGCCGTCATCTTGTCCAAGCGCGCCCATTGCCGCGGCACCATGAGGTCGCCGAATGTATCGAAGAGGCGGCCGTAATAGGAGTTCTGCGTCGCGACCAGGATCGACCGGTGGAAGGCGTAATCCTCCTGCGCGCCGTATCCGCCCTCCTCCAGCGCCTTGTCGAGCGCATCGAGCCGAGCCTGCATACGGGCGAGATCTTCAGGCGTGCGCCGCAGCGCGGCAAGACCGGCGGCTTCGTATTCGACCCCCATGCGCAGCTCCAGCACGCGAAGGATCTCGTCGATCGACTGCAGGTCGTTGGGAATGATCGAGAAGGATCGCGGGTTGGGATCGTTCGAAACGAAAGCTCCAAGCCCCTGCCGCGTGGTGATCAGGCCCTTGGCGCGCAGCGTGGCGAGCGCCTCGCGGACGATCGTCCGGCTGACGCCGGTCGTCCGCATGATCGCTTGTTCGGTCGGCAGACGCTGGCCGGGCTTCAGATCGCCGGACTCGATCTGCGCCATCAACGTATCGGCAAGGCCGCTGCGCAGGTTCGACGGCTGGCGAATGGTGTTGAAGACCGCGTTGTCCCTGTCCGTCATTTGTGTCGAATCCTGCCCTCGATGCGGCTGCGCTGGCCTCATGTCCTTTTGCTAACGCATGCCGGTAGGAAAGGCAAAACGACCTCGATCACGGCAGCTCTATGCGACCGCGCCGCGCGTTTCTTCAGACGCGCGGCGCTTAGTACTTTGAATATGCAGCCGTCGTTCCGAGGCGGATCACCGCGCCAGCCAGCCGCCATCGACGGGCAGCACCGTTCCATGCACATAATCGGAGGCCGAGGATGCCAGGAAGACGGCGGCCCCTCCAAGTTCGGCAGGCGTTCCCCAGCGCCCGGCCGGAATGCGCGAAAGAATCGCGGCGTTGCGGTCGGCATCCTCGCGTAGCGCCGTGGTGTTGTTGGTGACGAAGTAACCGGGGGCGATGGCGTTGACGTTGACGCCCTTGCCGGCCCATTCGCAGGCAAGCAGCTTGGTCAGGCCGGCAAGGCCGCTTTTCGAGGCGGTATAGGACGGGATGCGGATGCCGCCCTGGAAGGAGAGCAGCGAGGCGATATTGATGATCTTGCCCCTGCCCTTCTCGACCATGTGGCGGCCGGCCGCCTGCGACAGGAAGAAGGCCGTCTTCAGGTTGACGTCGATTACCGCGTCCCAGTCTTCCTCGGTGAAGTCGAGCGCATCGGCGCGTCGGATGATGCCGGCATTGTTGACGAGGATGTCGAGGCCGCCGAAGGTCTGGATGGCCTCGGCGACGATACCCTTGACCGGTTCGATGGTGCCGAGATCGGCCTTGACGACATGAAAGCGGCTTCCCGCCTGCTTCACCAGCGCCTCGGTTTCCTCCATCGAGGATCGCCCGACCGCGACGATCGAGGCGCCGGCCTCGGCCAACGCTGCCGCGATGGCCTGGCCGATGCCGGTATTGGCGCCGGTGACGACGGCAGTCCTGCCTGTGAGGTCGAAGGGATTTGCCACGGCGCTCACCTCAGATCCGCAATAGCGATGTGATCCATGTCGGTGAAGCTCTTATTGTCGCCTGCCATTGCCCAGATGAAGCTGTAATTCTTGGTGCCGGCGCCGGAATGGATCGACCAGGGCGGCGAGATGACCGCCTGCTCGTTGGCGACCAGCATATGCCGGGTCTGCTGCGGCTCGCCCATGAAATGGAAAACGCGCTGCTCGGCTTCCAGATCGAAATAGAGATAGGCTTCCATGCGGCGGTCATGCGTATGGGCCGGCATGGTGTTCCAGACGCTTCCGGCTTCGATCATGGTGAAGCCGAGGGTGAGCTGGCAGGACTGGCAAACCTCGGGATGGATGAACTGGTAGATCGACCGCTTGTTGGCCGTCGCGGCGTCGCCGGGTGTCAGGTGGCGGGCCTTTTCGCGGGTGAGCAATACCGTCGGATGTGTCTGATGAGCCGGCGTCGAGACCAGATAGAACTTGGCCGGATTGGCGGCATCCACGCTCTCGAACCGCACGTCCTTGGCGCCCTTGCCGGCATAGAGGCAATCATATTTGGCAAGATCGTAGCTCGTGCCGTCGACGATGATGCGGCCGGCGCCGCCGATGTTCAGCGCGCCGAGTTCACGCTCGGCGAGAAAGGTTTCCTGGCCGATCGCCGTCGGCGCCGTCAGCGGCAATCCATCCGCCAGCGGTGTGGCGCCGCCGATGACCATGCGGTCGTAATGGGAATAAGTCAGCCGGATCTCGCCGCCCGCAAAGACGGTTTCCACCAGAAAGTGACGCCGCAGCGTCTCGGTGTCGTAATTGCGCACGGCCTCGGGATGGGAGGCGTGCCTCACGTCGATCTGCATGTCAAAATTCCTTCAGTTTCGTTGTCGTCAAGCGTCGTGCTCCAGCGAAGCCGGATCCGTTCGGCGATCCGTTTCGCTCGGAAGTGAACCGAATGGTTACATAGTTGTACGACAAATTCGGAGTCAATATGTTTCTGCAGCACGCAGCCACAACCGGCGGCGATCTCGGAAATCACCAGCAAAATCAGGGATAAACAGGAAAGAGCCACCATCGCCCGATAACGGATGGCGAGCCGCGGTTTTCGGCGCTATTGACCAAAAACGAAAAAGCCTGCCGCGGGAGGAGGTGCGGCAGGCTTTCGAAAAAAACCGAACGACAGCTGGGAGGAGGAGTGCTGCCGTTCCCGCAGACGACCCTGGGAGGAGGATGGGGCGCCTGCATCTCGAAGGGATGCGGGAGGAGGTGCATCGCTTCGATGGAAATAATCATACTTATTTCTTGCTTAGTTGGTAGGCATTTCTTTGCAGGGCAGCTATGCGTTATGCGAAAAGCGGGCGGCTTGATCACGCGGTGCAGGCCCGACTGAAGCACAAAAGCAAAGCGCCCGCTTCTGAAGAAAGCAGGCGCCGGCCAAACTCTTAATAAATGCTCAGTCTACAGGCCGTTAGCGGGCGATGGCAGCGCGCGCGACGTTGCGGATGTCGCCGCGGCCGATGCCGAGGTCGTCCAGTTCGCGCGTGGACATACGGCCCAGTTCAGCGACCGTCTGACGGTACTTGCGCCAGTTATTGAAAGAGCGTGCTACGTTCATGATGATCCCCTTTCCGCGGGCTTTCGAAGCCTAGCTGCCAGTCCTTGGCGCTTCGTTCGCTTCGATGAGAGGTATATAGTACGAGCCCTTCGATAGTTGCAGCGCCAATGCATCACTGCACCTATGCGACATTTGCATGGGTCGGCATATTTGGGTGTATTTTCGATCAGGGTCCGAACCGCTTCGCGGTCAGAGTTTGAAGCGGTCGAAGGCCGTCAGCCGCACGACTGGCGGCTCCGCCTCTTTCCACCGGTAAATTTCCGAGCGCAGATAGGAAAGCTCGTCGTCGAGATCGTCTTCGCCGACTTCGATCCACCAGGACTTCAGCCGGCCGTCGCTGCCATCCGACCAGCGATAACCCCTCGCCTTCAGATGGTCCTTCATCTCGAACGGGCTGTGTTCGGCGAAGATGCGAATACGCGAGCGCTGGCTGGCGCGGTAAAGCTCGGCGAACGGGCTTTCACCGTCGCCCTGCTCCCGATCGAGGATTTCCAGCAGCGCGTGGCAGTCGTCCACCGCGCGATGGCCGTCATGAAAATAACCGGCCTGGCCGACGAGATAGCCGAGCTTGGTGCCTTCGAAGCCGCGGGCGCTCCAGTCGATCTCCGACACCGAGCACGCCCAGGCCTTGCCGGCGAAAATCCTTGAGAAGGCCTCGCAGAACGGCCGGTCGAAACCGGCATTGTGGGCGATGATCAGATCGGCCGGCTCGATCAGGGCGCTCAACGGCCTTATATCGATGACCTGGCCTTCTACCATCGCATCGGTAATCCCCGTCAGCCGGGTAACCTCCGGCGGTATCGGCCGCGACGGCTGTTGCAGGCCGCCATAAATGCCGACGATATCGCCGATCGCGCCGTCATCGTCGAATGTGAAGGCGACGGCGCCGATTTCGATGATCTCGTCGTTGCGGTGGTTGAGACCTGTTGTTTCCGTATCGAGAATGACGCCAAGCCGCGAAAATTCCGGCCGTCTGACCGTTGCGATCGGCCGGGCTGTCAGTTTCCGCAGGACGCGGTAGTTGCCGCTTTCTTCAAGCGCACGCGCCATGTCCTCATCGGAACTGGCGGCCGGCTGCGACGTCGGCCGGCGCGAGGGAGCGCGCGCCCTGGCGACTGCCGGCGACGGCTTGGCAAACATGTCGAGTTGCGAATCTCTCTGCACGCTCATCGAACCTGTATGTCACGCAGACGCGGTTTAATCCATCGCGCGCGGCTCTATCCCCAGCCCTTGCCTTTCCTGGACATGCAAGCTTAGCTGAGCGCGAGCAGCCAAAGGAAAAGCCATGCCCGGTGACAATGGCACGAGTGTCGAACAGGACGTCGTCATCATCGGCGCCGGCGCCGGCGGCGTTGCCGCCGCCCGGCGTCTGCAGGCGATCCGTCCGGATCTGTCGATCCTGCTTCTGGAGGCCGGCGACCGTCTGGGCGGCAGGGCCTGGTCGGTCGGACTGCCGGGAGCATCCGACATCGCGCTCGATCTCGGCTGCGGCTGGCTGCACGGCGCGCGAACCAATGCCTGGACCGGTATTGCCGACGAGGTCGGATTGACGATCGACCGCACA
>Ga0102593_1000803_pt1 | contig 41553 bp, 8 predicted proteins | sample AraplaCol_mMS_r2_2_FD_76862 | JGI IMG/M metagenome (GOLD analysis project Ga0102593, IMG submission 76862) | Arabidopsis root microbial communities from North Carolina, USA - plate scrape MF_Col_mMS_r2 (SPADES assembly) (version 2) | ecosystem: Host-associated > Plants > Roots > Endosphere...
AAAACTAAAAAAAAAACTAAAAAAAAAAAACCAAAAACTAATTTATATAAATCAACAGATCTATCAAATTGATTAAAATAATCAAAATAATAATTTATTTTGATATTAATTTAATAAAAATTTCAGTAATAAAAATTTATCAGGTACTAGATCAAAAATTATTAGATCCAAAATTCTGTTATCACAGAAAATAATAAAAAAATCAACAACAATTGAAAAAAATATATAATAATTTCTATAAATTTTTATCAATAGAATTTGATATAATGAAATTTTCGATACAGAAAAAAAATTCCAAAAAATTATTATATTTTAATTATAATAAATCAGATTATATAGTAAAAAATTGGTATAATAAAAAAACAATAAAATATTTTCAGTAATTATAAATAATTTATAAAACAAAATATAATATTATTGAAAGATCGAGAATACAACGGTTTTATATTGTACAAAAAAATACAGAAATTATAAAAAATACAATATTTCAGAAAAATAAAATCAATTAAACAATCAACAACAGATATTTATATAAAAAAAAATCTGTTCAGTTAATAATTCCAGATCAATAATTTCAATAAAATTATAGAATAATTACAATTAATTTTGATAAATAGAATCCGATATAAAAAATATATTTTACAAGAAAAATATTTTCCAAAATATTTGAATAATATTACAATAATGTCAAATAAAATTTATTTAAATTACAAATCAAAGAAGAAAATTAAAATAATTTGTTAATGTAAAGACCAGCAGTAGAATTGACTAATAGTTTTAGTAGCAGAGAGGAGTAGTCCCAAATAGGAAATTAGTAGTTGTTCGGATTGAAATAAAATAAGAATATTGTTCTTCGTCTCTAGACCGGGGGGTGATGGCCCTATTTATGTTAATTTGACGATAGTAAATGGAATAGTTATTTGATCTGAATTGCCATAAAGTCAATTCTATTAGATTCTATATAATAATTAATAATATTACTATCGGCAGTTGTAGTAAGTACTATAGCCGATATATACTATAGTATATATATATATATATAGTATAGTATTATATTCAGAGTTAAAATATTTAATAAAATAAAATAAAAATAGAAAAAAAATTAAATTACAGAAATTCTATATAAAAAAACAATAATTTCAATTGATTTTTAATTCCAAAAATACAACCAACAGAAGCAAAATCTATAAATTAATCTGAATATAATAGAAAATCAAAAATAAATGTAGTATTTATAAAAATCTATTAATTCTGTAGAATCAATAAATAAAATTCAGAAATAAGATTATTACAATCTAGAAATCCTATTTCAATATTTAAAAATAAATAAAAAGAAACTAGAACAGTCTTAACAATTTTTCAAAACAACAAAATTTTAGAAATTCCCGAAGTTCCGCAGAAAAAAAAATTGAATAAATTATTCAAAAAATTAGATTTACAACAAATCTATAAAATAGAAAATAGAATTTCTGAAAATTTTTGAAAATTTTCTTTTTGATAAATCAGACAATAAATTATTATTATATAGTATTAATATAGAAAAAATATATTTATATTACGAAAAAAAATTTATATTAATTAATAAAATATTAATTATTTGAAAAAAAACGTATTTCAATTGTTAAATTCAACAAAAAAAATTAAATACAGAAATTATATATTATATTCAATAGATTAATATAACTATTAAAAATTATTTAGAATCAATAATTTGTAATATTATTGAATTGAAAAAATATAATATAATATCAAATATTCTATAATTATATTAATACAGTTCAAAAATTAATTGATCAAAAAATAATATTCTTTCAAATATAATCAAACAAAATTTAGATAAACTTAAAGAAGTACTGAATATTGAAAAATCTGATTTCAGAAAAATAGATATCTATTATAATCTATATAGAAATAAATTAAAACAAAATCAGTAATTTAGAATCAGAATATTAAAAAAGTATTATAAATATTAATATTCTTGTGAAGACTAACAGTCGAATTGACTAGTAGTCTTAGTAGCAGAGAGAAATATTCCCAAATAGAAATTTAGTAGTTGTTCAGATTGAAAATAAAATAAAAAAGATAATTATACTTTTATATTGTCCCACATCCTTCCGGATATTGGTACTTCTATTCTCAATATCCACCACTATAGCTGAATTATATATAAATATAATATATCAGATAAACAGAATCTGAAATACTATTCAATTGCAAAAAAGATTTCAATTTTGCAAAATTGGTATAAATTTCGATATATTTGTATATAGAATCTCAATTATGTTTAAATTGTACTGTCATCAATAACAGACTAATTCAAAAATTAAAATTGAAATATATTTGACAGTCTTAGAATATTAATTCTATATATTTTATATATTGTTAATAGTATTGTTGGCTGTATAAATCGGATTTTAGAAACAGAATAGAACCGGATTCAATTATCTATTGTATACTGAGAAACTGGTACTGCAGTATCATTTTTGTATTTTAAATTGAATTTACAACTGTATCTAATTTTCAATTTCAATAAAAAAAAGTCTGTAATAGAATATCAATTAAAAATTATTGATTTATCTAGTTTCTATTATATAAAAGAAATTATCAAAAATCGAACAGTTTGAAAAAAAATTGACAATATACAAACAATAGAAACAGATACCAATAAAAAATCAAATACCAAAACAACAAATATAAAATTCTAAAAAAAATTTGATAAAATAAAAATTTACTATCCAAGAGTTATATTGATTAACTTTTTTTAGAATAGATTTGGATAATTGGATATAAAAAGAAGAAAAAACAAAATATTTGTGTATTGAGAATAGATTGTATATAGAAACACCAATATCCGGAAGAATATAGAGCGACTAAAGAGTATAATTAGTTTATTTTATCTAGATCGGAGAATAATAGTTCTATTTATATTTATTTAACAATATTAATAGGATAGTTATTTGATCTATTCTGAAGACAATTTGAAATCAAAGTGATTTTAAATCAAAGAACTGCCATATAGTCAATTCTATTAGATTCAATATAACGATTGTGATATCACTATCGCTAATTGCGCTAATTACCGTAGCCGATATTATAGTATATATATATAATATAGTATAGTATAATATTCAGAATTCTGATAATAATAAAATAGAATCCAGAAATATTGAATACAAAATCAAAAATTATATTATAATATAGTATAAATTAAAATAAATTTTCTGTGTAACAAAAAAAATATAGATATCTGAAAAATATTGTAAATATCAAAATAAATTTAAATTATCAAAAGACAGTAAATTTCTAGAATGTAATCTGTTTGATTATAAAATCAGATTTAAAAAAATCAGAAATCAATTTTTAAATCAATTTATTAATTATTTGAATTGAAATTAGAAATATTATAAAAATGTATTATTAAAAATTTGAGAAAAATATATTCAGAAATTATTTTCGTCAACAAAATATTTTATTATTTTTATAATAAAAAATGCAGAAATATTTGATTTTATATATATTATCAATATTGTAATTTGATTGCTATCAAAAATAGATATCTGTTATATTTTATTCAGAAAAAAATATTTATTATATCAAATATAATATTATCAATATATACAATTATTTTAAAATCCCAAAAAATAATAGACAGAAATTTATCTGTAAAATCAAATACAGATATTATAAATATATACTTATATTATTTAAATTTAGAAATATATCTACAATATTTCAATATTTTATTCTTAATATATTAAAAAATATTTGAATATTTAGAAAAATAATATTTATAAAAATCAATTACAATATTTATAACAAAAAATTATTAATTATAATATCAATATTTAAAATATAGAAAATATATTTGAAAAAAATAAAATAGTAAACTTTTGATAAATTAGATTATAAAAGTTTTATATTTTTATAAATATCAAAAAACCGACAAAACAATAAATCAGATAAACAGAAATTCTGATATAATATAATTATAGAATCAAATAAATATATTTACTTCAATGATATAATAAAATTCAAAAAAATTGTTTTAACTATATTCCAAAAAAAATAAAAACAATTATTTAATCTATAATTATCAGATTTTGACTGTTATTAATAAAATTCTGAATAACAAATTCTGAATATTATACTATACTATACTATACTATACTATACTATACTATACTATATTATACTATAGTAATATCGGCTATAGTAATCAATACAATTACCGATAGTGGTGATATCACTAATCGCCACATGGAATCTAATAGAATTGACTATGTGGCAATTCTTTCAGAATTGATCAGATGACTGATCAGATGACTGATTCTATTCACTATCGTCAAATTAATATCAATAGGGCCGTTACCCCCCGGCCTAGATGAAAGGAATCATCTTCTCTATTTTATTTCAATCTGAACAATTGAAAATTTCCTATTTGGGACTACTCCCCTCTGCTACTAAGACTATTAGTCATCCCTACTACTAGTCTTCACACAAATTAACAAAATAAAATCTTTTTACAAAAAATTCAATGATAATAGAAAAATAAATAGAAATATTTTTTGAAAAAAAAAAAAATAATCTATATTTATAGATTAATTATATTTTGTATAATTTTCAAAATCAAACAATCAAAAATACTATAACAATCTTTTATATAAATATATAGAAATAACAATAATAATTAAATATATCTCAAAAAATTATTATATTTCAAATATCTATAAAAATAGAACAATGTATCAGAACTGTAATATCTGTCAAAAAAACGACATAATATAAAGTATATAAAAAAAAGTTTTCGAAAATATACTGATTCAATTATAGTAATAAATTATAATCAATTTTATTATCAAATTATCAGATTAGACAGATATAATATAACTCTAATAACTACAAATTAGTTAATAAAATATTTATATATAATTTCAAAAATTCCAATAATTGATATCAATAAAACAATATCTCTATTATTCAAATATATTTTTATAAATTATAATATATCGAAAAAATAATATTAAACAGAAGCAAATTTTTTATTATTTTTTATTATTTTTTATTATTTTTTATTATTTTTTATTATTTTTTATTATTTTTTATCTAGTCAATAAATACTAATTTATATTTTACTTCTATTACAATTCTGATTTTTTTATTTTGATTATCTGAAAATAATAATAGTATTTTCTATTTATTGTAATCCTACTACTGATTCTGAGATTTCTTTTCGGTCTTTACAGAACTACAGTATAAATCAATTTCAGTTTCTACTGGAAATATATCGATAATCCGACAAAAATTGTATTCGATTTATATCCGATTCGATCTGATTTCTGAATCCGAAATTGAATCAGTATTTAAAATCAATTTTGGAAAAACTGTTTAGAATAGAATAGCTAATCCGGATATTTTGATTAAAAAAATAAATAAAATAAAACAATCTTGATTTAATAACAGAAATTTCTAGCAAAACCGACAAAAATAAATACCAAATTCTTAAATTTTTTGAATAAATAATATTAAAATTAATAAAACAGTACAATATTTAGATATTTATTATCGAAATAAATAAAAATTATATTATATTCGAAAGTAGTATAATCTGATTATAAATATATAGAAATATTTTCTAAAATAAATCCAAAATTTTATCTATAATATACAGAATTTTTGAAAAAAATATTTATATTGAATATAATAAATTTTAATAGAAATTTGAAGAAAATCTATAGAATTTTTATAATCAATTCAAAAATTATAAATATTATTTAATATCTATATTTGAAAAAAAATATTTTGTACAATTTTGATCTAAATTAAATTAATAATTTACTATTAGAATTAAAAATAATATATATCCGGTTTTTATTATAAAAAAATAGATTAATATTATTAAAAAATACTAATATTTTATAAACAAAAAAAATAATATCTAAAATTTAAATATATAAAAATAATAAAAATAATTATTTTAATTATTTTCAGAATTACAATTAATATTCGAAATATTCTATAAATTAATTAAATCAGAAAAACAACAGTTTATCTTTTTTTGAAATAATAAAAAATCAATTACAAAATATATTTAAATTTTTTTCGAAATAATAATCTATTTTCTGATTCCAGAAAAAAATTCTTCAATATTGAATATTATAATTTCGGACAAGAAAACTCTATATATTCAGAATATTCTAAAATCTATAAATTTCAAAAATTCAATAAATAAAAAATAATTCTATTACAAATCAACAGAAAAAAAATAAAAAATCGGAATAGATTTTACAAGTCCAGATTTATATTTTTTTAATAAAAATAACAGTATAAATTTATATTCCGATTTATATTAAAAACAATATCAAATTATATACAGATCTAGATATATATATAGAAATTAAGCTGATTAATATTGAGCTTACAATAAAATATTAATTCAGAAAACAGAATTTATAGTATCTATTTTTGAAATTCTTGAAAATATATAAATATTTATCTATAATATCTGAACTATTTTTATTATTTTCAAAAAACCAAAAAATACTGAAAAAACTATAAAATAACTATATATTACAGTTAATAGAAATCCGAAATTTGATAGATTTTTAGTTTTTCTATTCAATATAATTTTAACAGATTATATTTCCAAAAAAAAAAAACAGATTACAAAATTGAATTTTAAAAAAAATACTATATTTTTTATAAATGTATTTATTTTTTTACAAACAGAATTAAAAATTCTACAAAAATATTTTGATAAAAATCTGAAAAACAATTGAATCAGATTTTTTATAAATTTTACTGAAATTTCTATTTTCTTTATGCCAAAAAAAAAGTTTTCAATTATATATCGATTACCAAAAATTAAATAAAATTTCTGTTAAAAATAGATATTTTTTATTTTTTATTTCAGAAATTTTTTAACTATCTATTAGATTCTATATTTTTCAATAAAATAGATATCCAGAATATATATTACTGTATTGGAATTAACAAAAACAAAAAATAGAAAACTGTATTTTGTATCTGTTACAAATACTAGAAATATATAAATATATAATTTAATTTTTATCAATACCTCAGCAATATTTCAGAATTATATTTATATTCTATTTGTAAAATTATTAGACATTATATATATTATATATCTAGATAATATATTGATTTTTTCAAAAATCTATAAAAAAATTTTGAAAAACTATAAAATTTCAATTTTTTGCGAAATTTACTAAATATATATTTTACCAATTTTAAAAAGAATTTTTCAGATTTATTATAGATTGATAGAAAATAGTTATAGATTATTTCAAAATAAAAATTATTTCGAATCTATTATAATATATAGATATTTCTGAATTTCTGTAATTCTTATCAGTAATTTATTTAAAATAATTTATTTATTGTTTTATTTTTATTAAACTTTTGAAAAAAAAATCAGAATCTATATAATTGAATTAAAAAAAAACAGATATATTTTGTATTTTATTAAAAATATTTATAAAAATATTACTATTACAATTTTTTAATTCTGTAGAATCTATTTATATAGAAATAGATATTTTAGAATTTAATATAACAGAAAAACTATTTTAATTATATAGAAAAATATAGTATTAATTATATTCTAATTGAAAAAATTTATTAATATCAGAAAATTAAATAAATATTGTTGATCCAGATTTTTGTCTAGAGATTTCTGTATCAGAACAACTATATCGATAAATCGAAATTTTTATCAGAAAAAAAATATTTTTCCGAATCTGTTTAGAACTGTATTTGATTATAATAAAAAAACAAAAATAAAATAAAATAGATAGTAAATAGAAAAAGAAATATAAAAGAATATAAAAGAAAAAAGTTGAAAAATTAATAGAAAAATAAATCTATTTTATACAGAAAATATATACAATTATCTAAACAAAAAAATATAATACTATTTATATAAAATAGAACTATCAGTTATCAATAAAAAGTATATTACAGTTACAAAAAAAATACAATACTATCTATTATAGTACCGAAATATATATATAACTATTTCAATTTTTAGTTTTACTATATAGTATACAATCTATATAATTGGAACAATTCTATTACAAAAAACATAAATCCGAATCAAAATAGATTGAAACTAAAAGAATAACTATTCAAAATTTATTATACTATATATTGATCAAATCTATAATAGTATTGAACATTATAGAATTACTATTATATATATTAATAATTATAACAAAAAATTTTTATCTCCAATTTGTAACCGATATAAAAATTATATATACAGAAAATTAGAATATTGAATTAGTATCTGTTTCTGTTACAAAATTTAGTATTATAAAAAATTTATTTATATTTTTTTCTATTTATTAATTTTACTATAAAAAATCTATATTGTATATTATATTATTTAATAGTATAAATAAATAATATTGTAAAAATATATAAATTGATTACAGTTTTTCATAAATTTCTGTAGTTCAAATAATATTAAAACTATTATAATCTATAATCTAACTATTAACAGATATAGAATTCGAAATTTTATCGATATTTTTAAACTATTCCAGAATATCGATAAACAATTTTCATATTATCTATCATTATAGTAGAAAACTATCAAAATAAATATAAAATAAATATAAAATATAAAATAAATATAAAATAAATATAAAATAAATATAAAATAAATATAAAATAAATATAAAATAAATATAAAATAAATATAAAATAAATCCAGATTATCTATTATTATATATATTTTTTTCCAGAATAATAGTTATAATATTGTTTTAAAAATTATTTTATCAAATAAATATACAATTTCAAAAATATTTTTTCTGAAACTATTTTTTGTAAATATTCACAACTGAAAATAGATATTGTTGATAAAGAATATATCGACAATAATCTACTAACAGTATACAAAATTCTACTGTATTTTTGTTATTAAAATATTATTACTATTACTACTATTTCTATTTCTATTTCAATTATTCTCCAAAATAAATATTGTTTACTATTTTTTTTACAAATTATAGATTGTTTTATTCTATTTTTATCAATTCTTATTTAATTTTAGTAATAATAGATAAACCGATTTTTGATAATAAAATCTTGGTTTTAATTATCTGTATAGATATTGTAATTATAACAGTACAGTTTAATAATACAGATATATCGAAATTATTCCGAAAAAAAGTAAATCTTCATAAAAAAATATTTTTAAATATAATTTTCCGAAAAAGTCGGTTTTTAATAATTTTTCTATATTTATTTTTATTTTTTTAAAAAAAATTCTATAATTTCTATTTACAATATAATTTTTTATTTATTTAAAACAACTATAGTCCAAACCGGATTTTTTTATATTATTTTTAGTCTTTTTTATATTCTTTTCAAAAATATATCTAAAATCAGATTCTGTAAAAGAAAAAAATAATTATTACAGAATTTCTGACAATAAAAAAAATTTATCGAAACAGTGTAGTATAAAATCTATTGTATCTGAATAAAAATTTTTGGATACTACAATTCTGTTTCAGATACCAATATATATCGAAGTATCTATATCTAAATAATTTTATTTGTATATAAAGAATTTTTTGAAGATTTTTCAAAAATCAGTTTTTCTGTATTGTATTAAATAATTGAATTGATTTTCTATTCTTTTTCTATCTAGTCAATAAATACTAGTTGGATATATTATATTTTGTTTAATTATCAATATAAATATAATTAATATAATAAAAAATTTTATCGAAAACAAAAAATCAGAAATTCAAAAATTTTGTATTCGATCAATTTATAGAATCTACAATTAAAAAATTCCAGGAAAAAATATAATCGGCAAAAATTAAAAAATTGTTATTAATGTGAAAAGAAATAAACAGTTATAAAAAGTTCTTTAGAAACAGAAATCAAAAAAAGTCATATTACAGATTCTGCAACAAAGAATTGCAATTTACGGATGAATTATTGAATATTAACCAATCTACAGAGATTTTAAAGTATATATACAGCTAAACAGAACAGAAAAATAAAAACAGTTTTCTACAAATTGCTATATTTTATACTGTCTTTAACAATATAACAGCTAGCGTAAATACTTATATAAATATTTATTCTACTGTTATTAATATTATATCGATAGTATAGAATAACAGTAAATCTGTTATATAATATTCTATCGACAGAATAGAGAAAATAAGATATATAAAACTGGTTACATATATATATTCAATTTCTGGAAATCAAGTCTACTATTGTAATTTGAATATATTTTCATTTTTATACAGTATTATTACAATTATATTCTATAAATAGAAAAATCTTTCGGACTGATCTATTTGATATATATCAATTGATATATGCACAAAATTTGTTCTACAGATCCGAACCTGTATAAAATTTAGTACAGCAACAGTACAATTGTAAAACAGAAAGTTTGAAACATATATTAGAATTCTGAGAGATCAGTCTATAGTAACCAGTTTGTACTGTATAATATTAGTTCCGAAATCAATATTTTTACTGATTCTGTTTCTGGTTGTTTTCTGATAATATTTCTAAATACTATAAAAATATATCTATAATTTACAAAAAATAGTATTTTTTTAATAATTATATATATTATATACAAATTGTATAAATAATAATAATTCTTTCAATTCATGTATTAATAATTTATATAATAATTTAGATATTGTTTCAATATCTGGTTTATCTTTTCTGTCTGACTATTTATTTATAAATAATATATAATAAGAAATTTATATTCAATTTTGATAATGTTTATTGACTGATTATTAATAACAATTATATAATCTGATAAATTGTTGAATTTCTTTATATTTTTGAAATAAATAATGATAAATATCAGTATTTAGTAATAATCAAATTTAGATATTGATAATTTATACAAAATTAAAAATTTCTGTTTTCTTTGTTTACAAAAATAATAAAATATTTTATTGATAAAAATAATTTTTTTCTAACTATTTTTTCGAAATCTTTATCAATATCCTTTTTCAAAATTTATAATTTGAATTCTGAAAATTGATAAATTGATTTAAAAATAGATTTCTATTTCTTTTTTTGGAATTTTGATTTAATAATTAAACAAACCATAATATAATTCCCGGTTATCCTGGCTATCTGGTTCTATTAGAAAAATTTAAAATCGAATATTTCAATCAATAGTCATTAATTTAGCTAAATATAATATTTTTTATATATATTGATTTTGTGGCCAATCTTTCTATATCTACTATATCTAAACAGAATTCTAGTAACCGGTTTAGCTGTCTGATTAGACTGTTTGTTCTGTATATACAAATCTATCTGAATAGTTTTATTTAGTAAATCCAGTTGCTGAACAAACTGTAGATTTTTTTCAACTGTAAAACTACTATTACAGAATATCTGTCTATTAGATCGATTGTATTTCTGATATTTTTTTTATTTGCTGTATATAAAACTGTATTTTTTTGTATCAGTATTGTAGTATTGTATAATACTATACAGTAATTTTTGATAATCTGATCTAATATAGTTTTTGACAGATTTAAAAAACTATTAGATTATTATTTTAATAGATTTTTTAGTATAGAAATTTGTTTGAATAGCTGAATAACAGTTTTAGATATTTATAATATAAATTGATTAGATTTACTATCTGATTAACTGTTTAATAGTATAAATATTTGTAAAAAAATATTGAATTTTGAAAATATTTTTTCTGTATCAACTTATACTATATTATTAACTGTAAAACTATTCCGAATAATATTTGATTAAAAATTTTTTGGTTATATATATTAATAGTTTTCCAAAAATCGAATTTATCAATATAATTATATTTTCTGTATATTAGATTATTTATAAAATAATTATATATATATATATATTAATACTGTAAAATAGTCAATATTTAATAACTGTAAAAAATATAATAAATATATAGATATATAATTATTTTATAAATAATCTAATATACAGAAAATATAATTATATTGATAAATTCGATTTTTGGAAAACTATTAATATAATTATATTTTCTGTATATTAGATTATTTATAAAATAATTATATATATATATATTAATACTGTAAAATAGTCAATATTTAATAACTGTAAAAAATATAATAAATATATAGATATACAAAAAAATATAATAATATTTTTTTTTGTATAATCGACTAAATTGAGATATTAGATAATTATTATAATTATCAAAAATCAATAATTAAAAATAATTGTATATATATAAATTTGTTAACAGAATAAATAGTTTTTGTAATTAATATAAAATAATTTAATCAATAATTCAATTATTATTTGAAATTTTATATTATCAATTTTTTAATAGATTATCGAATCAATCTATAATAGTAATTTTGTTTTTGAATATTATATATAGTAGTAATAAATAATTATCTATATAGATTGTTTTAATAATAATAATCTATTTACAGTTTTCTGACTATAATATTGATTACTGTCTATAATATTCAATTTATATAACTATTTTCTGTCTAGATATAAAATCTATTGTAATTCCAGTTTTGTCAAAATTATAGATATTTTCTGACTGAATACTATTTTTATCAATAATATATTGTATATCAGAAAACCAATTTTATAATAATTTCGGATTTTTGTTCAATATATACTAATAATTATATTGTCTAAAAAAATACAATCGAATTTTTTATACTGATTAATAAAAACTGATAGCCAATTTTTGTCAACAGTAAATAGAAAATAATTACTATATACAGTTAATAGAATATTAGCTATTTCAGTTACAGTAGCTGATTTAGAAACTGTTCTATATAAATCTATATAAATAATTTAATCAATAAATAAATTCTTTTCCAGTTAAATCAGTTTATAGTCAGAATTATATTTTTCTGCAATAGAGAATATACTATATATATATATTTGTAGAATACTGTATAGAATATTGTATAGTTTTACTGCTATACAAATAGATTTGATACAGTTATTTTTAATATTATCAAGAACTAGTAGAATCTTTCTCTCTTGATTGGCCAATTTCTGTAAGAATTCAGAGCGAATTGGTGGTATAGTAGTTGGTTGAAACTGGTGGATTGGTAGATTGATACGTTTTTTGATAGACTGACCAGGATGGCCAGAAATTATATTATTCTAAGAATCTTCTATTTTTTGATAATTTAAATATTATTTTTATATTTTTAATATTTTTCAGATATTTGTATTTTTTTTCTGTTGTACAGAAATTTTATTCAGATTTATAATATATTATAATATATTTTTTCAATTTATTATTTAATATATTCAGAATACTGATATCTATAATTTTTTTGGAATATTCTGTTTCCGATCTATTAATCTTGTTAATATTTGTTAATATTTGTTAAAATTTGTTAAAATTTGTTAAAATTTGTTAAAATTTGTTAAAATTTGTTAATATTTGTTAAAATTTGTTAAAATTTGTTTTTATATAGATTATAATGAATATCTATTTTCTCCGGGATTAGATTTTTCAATATTCAATAATTTTTTTCAGTTTATCTAAATTTGGTTTGTTTATATTTACAATTTTCGAGAAAATTTCTGTTAAACAATTCATAAATCATATTAATATAATTATACAATATCTAATATTATTTTATATTTTTCTAATTTAATAGTATCAAAATATATTAATTTCAGATAATTATTGATAATTGTATTGATTTATTGAATATAATATATATATTGTATAGTTAATTTCTGAATTAATTGTAATTTATATATCAATTTTCTTTCTTCTGAAAATTATAAATATTTCTGTTTTTATATAATTGTTTCTATATTATTACTACAAATTATTATTTCTATTATAATTAATAAAATTACAATAATAATAGTTTAAATTTGACTTTATAATAACTTAATTATTTTATATATATTTTGTAATTGTAATTATAATCAAAATATTTTATATATTTTATATAAATCCAGTTTTTTCTATAATACAAATATATATTATTATATTAAAACTGTACAGTAATACTTTATTATCTAACTTTTCAGAAACAATATTTTCTGTATTATAGATTTATTGTAGATTTAATTTTTTCTGATAATTAATTCAATATTTTCCCATAAAATTTCTGGAATTTTAATATTTTTGAAAAACTATTGAAATTGTTTCAAATTTTTTATTTATTGCTAAAAACCAAAATAGAATTTTTAGAATTTTCAATCTTTCTGAAGAAGTATTTGAAATTTGTAATAGATTTAATCTATATATAAAAATTGAAATATTCAGATATTGCAAATAATACAATTTTGGGGATTTTTTGTATATTAATCCTGTTCTTCCTTTTTTGGTATTCAAATATTATTACAACAGGATTATCAATTTTATCAATAATATTCGAAAAAAAGATATTTTATTTAACAAAATTTGATTGTTTGATTTTGATATAGTTTCTATATATACATAATCCAAATATTATTATTATTATTAGGCAATTTTTCCGGATCACAAATCAGTATTTTTTCAATAAAAAAGTTTAAAACGATTAAAACAAAATGTTTCTATAATTATTTACCGAAATTCGTTTTGTTTTTGGAAAATTTATCAGAAAATCAACAATATTTCGATCATTATTGAAATACACAACGTTTATTATAATTTTTCAAAAAATAATATACAATAAAAATTCTAATGTTCTTTCCAATATTGTTTATCAAACAGAATAAACAAGAGTTGAATAATTTTCAGATTCTAAAAAATATAACGGAACTAGAAACAAAATATTTTATATTATGATATACGGACCAAAATCTATATTGATAAAAAAATATCCAATTCTTAAATTTGAAAATAGTATTTATATATACTAAAATCTACTACAGTATTATATTAGATTGATTTCAATTTAGAAAATTGAAGCAATAGTATTAGATAGAATCTGTATACTACAATACCAGATTCTCCGCTAAAAAATTCCTATTAATTTCCAAAATTAATATAAAATCTTGTTTGAAAACTATATAACTCAATAATATATTAAATTTTTCAATAATGTTTCAAATTTGATCTAGTATTTTACTAATAAAAGATCGATCAATTTGATAAATAATAATAGTATAAGATCGACCAGATTTCTGAATTTAATAAACAATTAAAATATATAGATAGAATATATCATTATTCAGAAAATACTATACAAAATAATATAATAGAAACGGTATCAATATCAGCAAAAAAACAATATTACTAATATTACAATAAAAATATATATGATTCATTAAATTCTGGAGTAGTGGAACAAATATGATATTTATATAATTTTTATTTTACTAGATATATTGACTATATATAACTAATAATATTACAATAAATAGTATTACGATATTACTAATATTTTGCTACACTATATATATAGTAAAAGTATTCTAAATCATTTTTTGTATCTAAATAGATCAGAAATCTTTCTAAATATCTATTGATTATATTTGAAACTAGTCTAGTCCAGTTTTTTATCAAATATCTAGATATTAATATAGATATACGTTTTTCGGAAAATTTCCGTATCCAATTCTTCTGCCGAAAAAATAGATAATTGATGTATTATATTTTCGATAAATTTACATAATAATATTTTTTGGAAATAATTACAAAATATTTATATAATATACTATCAATATACTATATCAAAAAATTTGTAAATATAATATTGTTTTCTATTTATATAGTATCGGATTTTTATTTAATTGCAGATATTTTTCGAACAGTTTTCTAGATTTTTCTAGAGATTTCGTTAAATATTCAAATAATCAATATTATAATTATTGTATCGATTTACTAAAAGAATATATTGCCGAATATATTTTTTTCTGTTAAAATCTATGTCAAAGATAAATCAAATCAAATTCGATAGCGATATCTATATATTTAATAGTAGATTCTATAGTTCTACTAATATTATTTTGTATTGTAGTATCTAAAATATTTATATCTATAATAAACTTCGAGTTCAATTTATATATCTAAATTATATTGAATTTTTTATAGTATTTGATAAAAAAAAGTGCAAAAGTTTATTAATATTTATCATAATCAATTTCCGGTTCAACAGATTTTAAAAAACAATTTATAAATTTACTGTTTTATATATATCAGAAATAACTATATGATTCAGTTATTCTTTTCTACAACGAAATTTATTATTTTCGGTATCTATTGTTTCTATCTATCAAACTAGCAAGATACCATTGTTACTATTATACAAATATATACTGTTATCTGTTTTATTATCGATCTATTGACAATAATAACAAATCCACAATACCTATATTTTAGATTACAAGACTTTTCAAGAATTTCTACCATATCAGATTTCTAGTATTTGAACATACCGTAACTATAACAGTATTGGACAAAAATACCGTTTGGATTAAGGTATATATTTAGTATCTGAATAGTATTTTATCACTTTTTTCGTATTTATACATTATTCAGATAGTATTTTGGTGTTATTTAGAATTGGGATAGTATTTAGTTGTTTGTATATCGATTATTATTATTTTTAGTAACAATCTTCTATCTAATAATTGTTGTATCATACCGATCTTTTGTCTATAATACAGTATTTATATAGTATTTATTCTCTACCAATATCTGGTATCTTTACAGTATTCTATATTATTAGTTTTCTATAGTAGTTATCGGAATTTAGATTCACGGATAGTAGTAAGACAGAAACCTTCCAAGTTTCTTGCCTTAGATAGATATATATATCCATTCATCTCCATTCTCCCCTTCCATCTTTTTCTCCCTCTATCTTCTCCATCTTTTCCACTTCTGCTAACATTGGCATTTAGATTTTTGTTTTATATCGTGTTGTGTAATATTTTACATATTGTAAAATACTTTGTTTATATTATTTTACAGTATATATTGTATCGTCAATATAACAAAAAATACTGTAATGTTAGCAAATACCATATTCTAGAGAATACAGCAGAAAAAGATATGAAAGTCGGGTTTGATGGAATACTTTCGGTATAACTGCCGCTGTAACAACGCTATTTTGAATAAAGGAAAATGGGAAATGGTATTGTACCAAAAGAAAACAAAAATTATATTACAAGAAACCGATCGACTAGTATATCTCCGAAACAAATTCTGAAACAATATTGACATACATTAGAAATGTTTATACAAAAAGATAAATTTGAAAAAAATAGTAATACAGAACAAGGAAAATATATAGACAATAAAAAAATTATTTTTAATTGAATAGATATATATTCAGTATGAATTGGATTGATTTGATAGTAAAACGAACTATATAAACTGATTAGTCCGAAAATATCAGTTTCTAATAGAGCTAGAAATCCAAAAACAATTAGAAGTATAGTGTAAACAGTAAAACAAAATATATTGTATGTTTTGTATGTTTTGTATATTTTGTATATTTTTGTTGTAAAAGTAGTGGATTGGATTTCTATCGAAGATTTTATTCGATATCTATTTTTTCTATTAGAAAAATATAGATTGATAAAAATATTAAAAAGATTTCATCGAACTATATCTATATGAGTATATTACTATCGGTTTACTATAAATAGATTTATAGTAGAAAAATCTGTTTGTCGCCTGTGAAAAATAGAAAAATAAAAAATATTAACATTTAATGAATACTGTTTGATTTGAATAATATAACGAATTCAATTGTAAAATAATTTTTAGAAGTATAATAATAAAAATTGCTATTTTTGGTTTCGAATTTTGATATTATGAAATAAAATAATATAGAAATTATATTAAATCAGTTTCATTAATTGTTTATTCAATTCACAAAATTTCAAAAATTTCAAAAATTTCAAAAATTTCAAACTGCACAATATTGATATTATAATAAATCAAATCTGTTAACAATTTTGTTTTTGAAAGTAATTATAGAATAGTGTTTTTAAAAGAATTTCTCAAGATTGAACATCTTTTTCCAATATCAATATAATCAGAATGGATAACAATCTATACATTATCTATACTGAAAACAGAACTGTATAATATATTGGATGTACCATTTCCCAACAAAAAAAAATATCTAAATAAATTCAAAAATCGAATTTATCGGATAATTCAATAGTTAATTGTTAGAAATAGTTGTACTGATTTTAATTATCAAATCAAATTTATAAGTCTCTATTTAATTTATCAGATTATTGATATTGTTGTCTAATAAATTAACAAACATATTTTTGATTATAATAGATAATACAAACTAAGATTGTTTACAATAATTTATTTACTGATACTGTAGATATTTAATATTTAGGAAAAAATTGGTTGATTATAATTTTATAGTATACTATATCGTAAACTGTATTATCGGGAACAAATATAAATTTGATGGCCCGTATATATATATATATATATATATATATTATAGATATAAAAATATATAGTTCTATCTATAGAAATGAATACTGAAATTTGGACTATAATATTCAACAAATCAGATAAGCAAAAGAAAGTATTTAATAACCAAAAAAATAAGATATAGAATACTATTATTTCTAGTATAGAAAAATCTGCAGAAAAACAGATTTTAGGAATAGATAGAATTTGTTTCTAGATAAAATAGAATATATATATTTATAAATTCAGTTCAGTAATAAATCTGGAAATTTTTGAATAACTAAAATTTTCTATTGATTGATCGAATTTTGAAAAAAACGATTGTTATGTATATTGGGATTTAATTTTATATATATCTATTTGCTATAAATCTAGACAGAAGAATTTGGTTCCAAATTTGGGACTATATAACAATAATAATAGAAAACAGATTTCGACAATATTAGAAAATGAAAATTTTGGTTTAAAAATTTTAAACAACAATTTATTGTAATATATAAATATAGATATTACTATTGGTAATTAGAATATAAAATTTCTTTTTTAAGAGTATCGATATTGTTATTCGAATGAGCCAAATAGACATATTTACTATTAGATCGGTTTTTATTTCTGTTCCCGAAAAAAAAGCGATTGGAAAAAATCCGATTGTTAATTTAATTAATATTTACAGTAAAAATGAATATACTCATAAGTAGAAATATCATAGCAGAAATAATATATTGAAATACTATTACAGAAAAATAAGCTAAATAATATTTCTGAATGTTATACTACATTATCGTCAAGTCAATGAATACTAATATTGATATTCGATAAATTGTTAATATTATTACCGATAATAATATTATTATTCAATTACAGTTGTATAGAATGCAATAGATAGAATTAACTATATAGCAATTTTTTGATTTTAAATCATTATCAGAATCGATCAAATAATTATTATATTTACTATTGTCAAATTATTATTAATAAATACCGTTATTCTCCGGTGTAGATAAAAAAAACTATTTTCTCTAGTTATTTTCAATGTGAACAATCTATTTAATTTTCTATTTGGTATTATTTTTCTGTTACTAAAACTACTAGTAATAGAAATTACTAGTAGTTACAGTACCACTACAGAAATGACAGACACCGAAAAAGATTTGTCAGAATATATATATATATATATACTTCTCTTAAGATCCAGAAAATTGGTAGTATTGATAGTATTGTTTCTATTTCAGAAAAGAATTTTATAATCATTATTATAAATCAGAATAAACTGACTAATCTACTACAGAACTATCAAAAATATATTGATTTCGATTACATTATTCTGCTATATAATTTTTATTTTGTTACAGTAAAATTATATTCAAAATCTCTAAACTAGTATTTAGATTCTCTGTCCTTTTCAATAATCTCCGCAGTTGTTCTAGCTATATTATACCAGAATTCTCTGAGATAAGAAACTGGCATTTTGTTCCAACAGACTTGAACAATAGCTATCAATTCACGATATCTAGATTTAGGTATTTCCACCATTCTATATTTCTTTGATATTTTTTCTTTTAATTTAGTTCAAAAGTTTTTCTGTGTATTTAAATCAGAAGTAAAAAAATACTTACTATTATGAATATTGATATTTAGACCGTGTAAAATATCAATAATACAATAGACAGTATAAAAATTTTTTTCTGTATTAACATAGTTTCAATATTATATTTATTCCAAAAGTATGTAAAAAAAGATATTCGATGTCGAATTCTGTATTGATATTATTACCATGATTATAGTTCCAAATAATCAAATATTTTTTGATATTATTACAAAAATATATCCAAATTATCAATCCGGATTTCTGATTAGTTTGTTTGAATATAGCAATTTTATAATATCTTTTCCCTGATAATCGATAAACCCAAAATATTAAACTAAAAATATGCAATATCAGTCCGATTTAAACTATATTTTGTTTGTAAATATAAAATATTTTTATTGTACCAAAAACCAATTTCTTTTCCAAAATCTATTGAAATTATTGTTGACGATACAAATTTTTGTGGAAAATTTTTGTACAGCTATATAAACTATTACTTTTTTTGTCTTGAGCTGTAATTGTAATACGTCTGCACAAATTGATACATAAAGAATTTAACATTTTTCTGGTATAGAGATATTCGGTATTCAATCGATTTGTATATCCAGAATATTATATTTTCGAGGATTTGGACAGAGAGTTTGACAGCGGCCGGTTTATCCTTTCTGCGAAGTTAAATCAACAGTATGAACTATATTTTATCTGGTTTAGTGAAATATTGTTTAGTCTTGCAATATTGCTAAGTGTTTTACCATAATTATACTGAGAATGTATACAAAGGTGCTTATTGTGTGTTAGATGTTTATATATGGTTCAGTGTGCGGATAGGGGTGTTGTGGAGAAGAGGTTTGATATTGGTATTGTGTGGTAAACAAGATAGGCAGTGAGATCTATTCAGAGTAACGAAGGTCAGAAATATTCCTTGGTAGTCCTGTATACTGGTATAGAATCATTCTTTGAGCCATCAAAATAGTGTTTATAGAACTATATCAGATTTCTATAAATAGAACAATTGTAGAAATAAACAAAATAGTAGAAATAATTTTACGACTATAGTCGGAGTATATTATATTTCTAGCAAATATAGAATTATATCTGTAATATCAATCACTAAAATTGTATAATCATATACAGTAAATATAGTTTTTGAAAATTCAACATTTGAAATATATAGCTATAATGCTAACAATTAAATATTTATAATTATCAAAATAGTTATATGGAATAAGAATTCTCAGAATTAATTCATATATATTATAGATATTGTTACAGATATTCTTAGGTTTCACAATTAATTTTATAATCTATAGAAGATTTTTCAATTCCGTATTTAGACAATAGCTATACTATATGGGTTAATAATATATAGTATATCTAATAGTATCGTGAATAACTAACATTAGATATTGTATACTTTTGGCCAAAAGTCTAAAGTTCGATATTATTACAAAAAGAAATTTTGATTAGTAAAAGTATGATATTAATGAAATTCCCAGCCGACCCGACCACCCAACCCCATTATAAAATTTCAAAATCGATTATCTCAACCGACACCCTTTAACATAACTAGATATAGTGATTTATATATATGTTGATCCTGTGACCAATCTCTCTACACCCACTATATCTAGACGGAGCCCTCGCAGCCGACTGATTTGAAGTAATAGACAATGTATTCTGTGTATACGATTCTACTGCAGTAACTGCAACGGACGAATTAGGCTGCTGAATTGGCTGTATATTCTCTTTAACTGTTAGATTATTTTCACAGAATATGTATTTAGTTGACCGATTGTATTTTTTGACAATTTTTTTATTTGCTGAATATAGATATGTACTCTTTTGTACTAATAACACTGTGCTATATAGTAATATACAGTAACTTTTGATAATTTGATCTAATATAGTTTTTGATAGATTTGTAAAACTATTTGACCGTTGCTTTAGCAACTATTTGATTCTTTTAGCAGTTGACTAACTATTTGAAATGTTTCTCGTATAAATTGGCTAGATTTGCTATTTGGCCGTCTATTCGGTGATAACAGAAGTTGTAGAAAGATATTGAATTTTTGGAAATGTCTTGTATTAATTGATACTAGATTATTAGCTGCAAATCTATTTTGAATAATAGTTGAGTATTGAAAATTTTATAGTTGTATATATTGATAATTATTCAAAATTTGAGTTTGTCAATATAATTATATTTTCTATATATAAAATTGGTTATAAAACAATTATATATATATTCAAATATCGTGAAATATTCAATATCGAACAGTTATAATCAATATAAAAAATAGATTTATATATAAATATATAAAATAATAATTGTTTTCTATATAAATTTGGTCTAATTGAATTATAAAATAATTTCTATAACTGTCAAAAATTAATAACCGAAACCAGCTGTATATATATAAATTTGTTGATAGAATAAATATTTTCTGATCGTATTCCGTTTTTTCAATTATATATTGTACCATTGTAAACCAGATTTGTAGAGTAGAACTTTTGGGTTTTAATTAATTTATACTGATAATTATATTGTTGCAAAAAATATATTCGAAATTTATTACATCGCTGAATAAATATTGATAACCAGTTTTTGTCAACAATAGAAAGGAATTTGCTACCGTATACAGTCAGTAAAGTAATAGCTATCTTTTGTACAGTAGACGGTCTAGATATTGTTTCATATAAATCGAGAGAAAAATCTATTCAGTAAACGAATTTTTTTCTAACTGAATCAGTTTATAACCAGTTGCACAGTTGTCAATATATAAGATTAGACTGTTGATATATCTATATAGTATAGTATAGAATATATCGTATAGTTTAGCTGTTGCGTGCAGAGATTTGATACAGCTATTTTTAATATCAGAAGGACCCACAAGACCCTACCCTCTTGACTGGCCAATTTTTGAGAGGATTCAGTACGAATTGGCGGTATTGTAGATGGTTAAAATTGGTATACAGATAGGAGAACGCGATTTTGGATGGGGGGATCGGGTTGGCTGGGAATTACGTTACTGAAAATAGATAAATTATAATAGGGATATTGATTTATCCAATAATTTTATATTTGTTGCCGAAATACTAGAAAAAATTTACTACAATACTATTTGGAAAACAACATTTATAGAAACTTACATAATATCAAATTAATTTACTACCATTAATTATACTGTTAGATATTACTAAATACTATTAATTTGAATTTCTTTCAATTAATCAAAAATCAACAAAATTAATTTATTGGTATAGGTATACAGTTTACCATATTAGATATAATAATGTTACAGTCGAAGAAAAATAAAAATCCAATCAATATAGAAAAAAATACGAGATAGCTAGTTGAATTTCTCGAATTGTTTCGATATATTCATTATTCGACTAACTAGAACCCAGATTTGTTGAAATTTAGTCAATACTGCACTATTCTTTGTTTAGAATATAGAAAATAGTTACAGCATTGAGAAAATCAACAAAGGAATTGACCGACGGAATAGTTTGACTGAATATTCGTTTCAGCTAGATAAAAAATAATAGTACAGAACTTTTTCAATACAGTTGTAATATCGAGATTGTGGTCGATACAGAATACCAGTCAGAGAGTTTCGAATATATATTCTTTTTGTTTTTTTTTTTGCAACAGTATAGTGGTATAACGGATCGGAGAAAGGCGAAAAGAATATCAATCGGTTCGTTGTATAATACTTTGAATACAATAGTAGAAATTACTTGAAATATATTATTTTAGAGCAAAAATATATATTTGCCAAAAAGAATTGATGTTTTTATACTATATCTAAAGTATATTTTTTTTCTATTGGTATTTTTCCAGATAGATTTTAGATAGTACTAAAATATATTCGACAAATCTGTGATTGCTATAATAATATAAAACAATTATCTATACGAGTAGTGATAAATCCAGATTCGATATTAATACAGTTATATTTATTAATCTAGAAAATAATCAGAAAACAGAATGAAATAAATTTAGATTATCTTATTTATATTACTGTCACAAGATATTAATTTTGTTTTAGAAATATAGATATATATCTATATAACAAAAATAGAATATCAATATTATTATACTATTTTATAATCAAATAGCTATTGAAATATATACTAAACTATATAGTTTTTCCGGACAAAAAATACCATAGATAATTGTTAAAATATATCGATAATATATATATATTTCAAAAATATTGAATTCTGAATCTATCGTATTCTAATAATTTCAATGTATTTAGCAACAATTATATCAATAAAATAGCTGAACAGACAATCTATAGCATTTATATTCTTTTTCAGGAATTCTTATATTTCTTTACTCTATATTTATATATAAACTAGTAATTGAAAAATGAAAATATTGGTAATAAACATAAAGTTCTCATCATTATTCTGTTATCAATAAATATCCTGTTTATTAAATCTATCGAATAAATTTTTATACTATATGATTATCTACAGTTTATTGATAACAATATAGCTACAAAAATTGTTCAATGAAATTGTTTGTTCTAATAGTTTATCTATAATTTTCTAATGGCAGAAAAGTTACTAAGAGATTCTATAGGAATTCAGTTTATTACTTTTATAAAAATATACAAACTATATAATATATTCGATTATTACTGTGTTTTCGATATCATTAAAAATTAATGTTAAAATTGAACAATCTATACAATCCAATTCTACTGTAAAACCAATATAATCTATACTAATATTTATTTTATCGATCAATCCTGTTTTTTTTTCAATTATCTATGAATTTTTTATAGAGATAATACAATATAATATTTTTGTATTATAATATCTACTAGAACTATTTGTTGAAAAAAATATCTATACTGTATCTCAGTACAGTCGATTCGATATTTGTTTCGGATTGGATTTATTTTGATTTGTTATAAAAATATTTCGGAAAATTGCTGGCCAATCAGTTGAGAGAATTCTACAATTTAGAATAGCAATATCTATTGTCTGAAATCGGATCTGTTACCTTTGTCAGTAGAATAGTAAATTAGATAGAAATAGCAGTCAGAAAGAAAAATTACATATACTGAATATATATATAATAAAATGTTAGAATATTCAATTCTGGTAATGGATATTAGGATTAGCAGAATTTGTTGCAAAAAGAGAATGCTGTATCATATAATTATTTTGATATGGATATTCAATATTAAATGTCTGAACTATTCCGTAGATTCTACGTAAAGCCGTTGATTAGTTCTGACAAATACAAATAGAATTTTATGATTATTATTGTTGTTTGACTAAAATATATTTTGTAATATCTAGATTCCGATTTTATATATTAATATTAGATCGATTATTCGATAGTCTGTGAACAAATATTATAAACATTTGTAGTAGAAGAATAATATAGATTTTCGATAAAAGAAAATATATATTTATATATTGTTAATAATTCAAATCTTCCAGATTAATTTTTTAGACTACATATTCTACAAATATATATAGTACTTTATATTACTACAAATTCTATACTATTAATAAATAGCTTGACTCGACTATCTAATCGATTAAATACTATAGTCAATTTTTTATAGATAGATGAACATATTCTATATATACAATATATATATGAATCAAGAGTATTATTGTTTTGAAAAATATTATTTTCAATATATTACTGTAAAATTATAGTTAGCATAATATTGATGCCATTCTAGAAAATATTAATTATATATATTAGCAAATAAATTACTGAAGATTCTCAATATATATTATTTTTTATTGTTCACAAATATCATGTATCGATTGAGTGGTATCAAAATTTAGGCTATATATATTTATTAAATAAAAAAGATATTAATACAATTAGCTAGATACAATATTGTAGTTTTTAATTTAATAACAATGCTATATTTAACAGTCAATTATCTGATTGCTAAATATTCTATTAATTTTATCTGAATATTTTTGCTGGAAAATTGTTTTATACAACATAGTATTCTAAAATTCTGTCTAGTAATGACAATACTGAAATTTTCGGGTTGAAAATAGAACTAAAAAAATAATTCAAATATTTGCTGTTTTATCAAAAAATAGATATACGATCCAGTATATGTTTTACAACAAATTCTACTATTCCCACTATCTATCATTTATATATCAATTAATCTGAGAATTTTTCCTATATACAATTTCTACAAATTTTTTTCTATCAATTTACCATTTTTATACCATTTTTTTACAAATATTTGATAATAGAACCAAATTTGAATTACATATATCTTTATGTTATATTATAAAATCTTTCAAAAATTTCAAAAATTTCAATTCTGCCCTAAAAATAAAGATTTTTCACGATAAATGAATCGGTTAGTAATTTCTCTAAACAAATTCTAAAACAAATACCGAAACAGAAAATATACTAGTTATACTGATTTACAATATAGATATTTAGATCGAAAAAAGATAGATCCAATTAAAATATAAATTCGGAGATATCACACTATTCTACTATGTTATTTTCTATAGAAAATATATCGATCATGGAAATTACTGCCTTGGCCAAATAAATATATATTTAGTATAGAAATGTTGGTTTGTAATAGAAATGAAAATATAAAAACATCCGGAACTGTTAATATAGATAGTAAATAAAATCTATTGTATATTTTGTATGTTTGCTTTGGAAAGATAACTAAACTTTTATTTAGTATTTGTTCTTTATTACAAAAAAAAGTATCAGTAGATAAATTGTATCTGTATTAATGTTTTGTTACCGATATATTGTGAACAAATATACAATACAAAAATATATTTAATAGATTCTGCAAATCGAATATATATATATATATAGATATAGATATTAGAATTGCAAATGGAATTGCCAATATTATATTACTATTATTCCATTTTTTAGCTATTTATATATGTAGCAGAAAAATTGCTAGAATTTTTGGCAAAGATTCTTGAATATTCTCAGTTGTCTATTTCTCTATTTGGTCGATAAACGTATTACAATATATATCGAAATATTTAGAGATTTTGGAATTCAATATTTTCAGAACATAGATAGATAGTTAGTTTATATACTTAATAATCATCTATAATATTTTCGGATCAGAGAATTTATATTGTATATAATATATCTAGATATCTTCCGGTCCAAAGATCTGTTTTCACTAACCATTGAATACCAAAATTCGAAATAAATTTTGATTTCCAAATATTGCAAATATATATCAAATATTAGTAATATAGACTATTTTCGATAATTTGTACAAATTTTCAAACCAGATAAATATACTATATATCTAGATATAGCTATACTATAGTTTTTGCTAAATTAAAAAAAACTAAAACTGATAAAATAATCAATTTCAATATGTTTATTGTATATAGAAACGTCTGAACTATAAATTTTACAAATTTTTATGATATTATTTTTCAATAAACAAATAATTTTTTTTCGAAAACAGATGATATACATCAATTCTTGTTTTTGGATAATTCTATATAGTAAAAAAGCTATTCCCGGATATATCAGAAATTTTGACTATCATTTTCCCATTATAATAGAAATAGATACTGAAATTTTTATATGGAGAAATTCAAATATAAACACATAAATAATATTCAGATCGGAAATATTAGATTTTTTTACAAAAAGTCGATATCCAATAATATATATTAAGTTTTAGAATAGAAATTATAGTAGAATTCGATTTTGTATCGGAATATAATTATTTGCTCATCTGTAAAATAGAAAAATTTCTAATATTCTATATCTACTATATAGAAATAGTATTGTATATATATATAATCCGAAACAAAACAAATTTTATGTAATTTATTAATATAGAAAGAATACTCTATTGTTGTTTCTAGCTTTTTGTTGATCATTTCTGAAATTGTTATTATTGATATAGATCAGTATTATATTGATATTATAGTTGTAATGACCATAAATATTTAAACTATGATTCTCCGTATTACTATAATTTTGATTGAAATAATATAAATAGTTGAAAAATTACTAGAAAGATATTACAAGAAATTCAATATATTCGAAATATATTATCAAAAATTCTAATCTGCAATAGATCAGTAATATCCTTCGAATTATGAAATTTTCTGTCAGATATAAAAATATTATCAATATCGAATTCAATTTAGTATAAATCTAGAGATATTCCTTTTTAATAAATATATAGTAATACTAATAGATTGAACAAATAGCAAAGTTTTTAAAATAATCCAGAGAATAGTTCAAAAAATATTCACAATTTATTAAAAAATCAGATACTATGTAGAATGCAACATAGTAGTATTATATTTATTTCCAAAAGATTTTTGATCTAATATACTAGTAATATCGATTATTCCGTAATAAACTACAAAAATAGTATTATTATCTATATTTGTTAGACAATATAATATATTGAAAAAAATTATAAAATAATCAATAGAGAATTTTGAGTAAGATATTTTGTAGTATTATATCTAAATGGTTGATAAAAACTAATATAGATTACTCAAACTATATAGTAAACATATATAGAGATAGTATATCAAATAAGAATATATTTGAAAAAATTTGTAGTCTATCCAGAAACTGAAATTAGTTTAGAATAATTAACTACTCTATATGTAATATTTTATGTCAATCTAATATAAATCGGAAAATATATTGATCAGTCTATTTATTACAGAAACTATAGAAATATTTCAATACAATATAGTATACAAATCGAATTTCTCTATTAGAATTACTATATTATCGATACAGACAGTTACTATTATACAAATATATTATTAAATCGGAATTATGAAAATAACAAAATTCCTAGTATCGAAATTATGAAGAGGATTAGTATAATAGAAAAAAATAAATCATGAACAAAAGAAATTTCTTAAATATATATATATAATTACCAATTTATTTTTACTAAATTTAGTATATTGATTGATTAAAGAATTGCTGATTCAATTGGCAATAGATTTGGAAATATAATATATATCAAAATAGTAAAATGAATACTAATACAGTATATTATTAAAAATATTGATAATATTTCGTATAAATACTATCAGTATATTTCAGTATTTCTTTTACTCTTTGTATGTCTTTTCTAGAAAATATATAGAAAGAATAATTATAAAATTTGTTGATTGATTTTCAATGTAAATAGATAGTAATAAATTATATTTTCTATAAGAGAACTAAAATAAATAGTTGTAGTAATTTCATAGATTTTGTCTGATATAGAAGATAACTATATAGTACAATAAATTTCGGATATGGTAAAATCTAATTTTTTGTTTCAATTTGCATAGTATTATAGTAATAAAAATCCGAAAATAGTAAAAATAATTACGATATTACATGAATACCAAATAGTAAATGGATGATTGATTGCTGTATACAAAATACTACAGATTCCAGATCAAATAGAATAAACTTCATCTTTCAGACAAATTTCCAATGGTTCTCCGGATCCGGTCGGTACGAAACTGTCTGGACTGATCTAAAAGTCTGGAGAAAATGTGGAAACTGTTTCCAGAATTTCTGTTTGTCCAAGATATTTAGTCAGACAGATATTGTCTCGAATGGAATATTATTACAAAATTCGCTGCAATCTGTTTTTTCGTAGTATATTTGTTTTTAGTTTTATTGTTATTATTATTGTAGATTTGCTGTTGTATTGGAAAAAAGATTTTCCGAGTTATATTACAGTTTGGAATCCAGAATTTCTGGTTCTCTGTCAAATGGCTACTCTTTGCTATCCAATATTTATAACGGATATTGTCCAAAATAAAACGGTACTAAAATTTGTATTTTTTAGATTTTTTGTTATCCAAGAAGATACAAGATTTCCGAATCCACTGCTATTATTATAGAAATACTATAGTACACACATTCTTTAGTAATAGATTTCAGTTAGCAAAAACGTTTCAATATATAGTTATAGAATATTACTATACAGTATTACTAAAGAAAATATAGAGTTTTGTCTAAAATCGATACAATAAAGAATCTACTGCTGTATTTAGAGTCAACGGATTGCAGATATACTGTTTACTATATTACATGGGATAGAAATATCTGAGACAAAAATCTTTAGAGCGACGGTCTGAACAAAATTGGTATATTATGTAATCATTTTCGGATCCAATTCCAAAGAAGGGAAAATTAAACTAAGTTCAAAAACTATGTAATTTGTATGAATATGAAATATGTACAATAATTTCAAATTTTACAATATTATTGAATTGGGTTCGAATATCACAACACCACCATATAGTATTTTTATATCCAATCAACGTGAATAGTGTATTGGGGATGAAAAGTTGGGGGAAAAGAATCAGGAGTAGATAATTAGAAAGTGAGAATTAAAAGTAATGAATTGGCAGTGAAAAATTGAGAAACAGATGGTTGCCGAGATTTTTGAGACCATCCAAAAAAATAAACAGTATATTAGATTTTTTTCAAATCTAATAAATTGACTCTTTATAATTTATACTATAATCGAACGATGACAGAAAAACTTATCAATAATATATACAATAGAAAAATATTTTCGGAATATATTTAATCTTTTCAGAGATGTTGTTGATATTGAATACTGAATAATATAATCTAATAAATAGTAAAATCTCTATCATCAATTTTTCATTTTTCCCGAAATATTTAACAAATTCCCAGATATATATTTCTCCGCCAGCCGTATATCATCGGTGAACAATTGTTAATATATACAAATTATATATATGTTGTACAGTAATCATAAAATTAGGATTTTCACTAAATTACAAAATATCAGCCATACTGTATACAAGTTTCCAAATTCTGTTTCTTACTCTCCGTATATTTGATTCCAGAAATATATATTATATATTTCTATTGAATAAGTTCTTGAGACCAGAGCTGGTTTTTTCAACAATTTATATATTTAATAAGATATCGAAGATATCTATTGGATTTTATTTTATATAAATATCTATCTACCAGATATTCTCTACACCGAAATGATCCCATTTTCGGTTCTCTTCCGAAAATATCCATTTTGGCGGTAACTACAGTATCAGATAATTTTTTATAGACAACAGAATAATATATAGATCAGCGAATCGAAGATATTTTTGATCAAATAGAATAACTGTTGATGGTTCTTATTGTAGAACTATTTTTTTCTATAAATCATTGCCATTTGTACCAAATAGTCAATCGAAACAGATATAGACTATAGTTTTTTAGAGTCTATACTATTTTCTAGAATTTGTTACCAGAAAATAAATCAACTTTTGCTGAATATAATATACTGTCTGTAAATTCGAGAAACTGCGGATTTTTTATATATAATTGTGCCCTGTTACTCGCACCACATCCTTCGGATATTGGTGCTCCCAATTTCAATACAATATCCAATTCCAATACAATATTTTATCTTCAGATAGTTTCGATATAGATTCTTTAATCTCTGAATACCACCAAAATGGAGCAAATAGATTATCAGATATCGGTGTTTTATCTGATTTTTTTTTTCTAGACTTTCTTTTTTTTCCATTTTTGTCTGTTTTTTTTAAAAAAAATCGGTCAATTTTTCTCGAACTATTTTATTTTTAATTTTTAATTTGATATTCCGAATTTTTAATATATTAATATTATTGAATTTATATTTTGTTTTAGATTTTTTGCAGATCGATTTAAAATCAATTGCTGTACTTAAATTTCTTTTTGAAATACGGATATATAATTTGAGATTGTAATATATTGTATCAAAATCTGTTTGATACAATATTCAAAATTGGAAGTAATTATTCTTTTGTAAATATATATACAAATAGATTGTTTTAATTTCTTTTTCATCATTTTAAAAATTCGAAATAACAAATCAAATAGATTTGAAATTTTATTTGATAACAGAAAATTTTTATTTTTTTTCAATAAATTGTATATCAGAAATCGGTTCTATTTAGTTTCGAATTTTGAAAAAATAATTCTGGAATTGAAAAATCAAATTCTGTAATTCTTGAACAATTTGTAAATTGTCTTAACTGTAAAATTATTTTATAAATCTGAATAATATAATTTGAAAAAAATTATATTTTTCAAAATAAAAAAATATATAAGAATTCTTATTATTGATAGAAATAAATTCAGTTATTGAAATTGATTTATTCAAATTTTTAATAGTAATATAAATTATCCGATATTTGTTGATAATAATAATTTTCTAGAATTTTAACTGATCAATTTAAAAATCAATTTTATTGAGATTATAGATATTATTTAAACCAATTTTATTTATAAATCATTCAAAACAACCAAATGAATATATATATATATATCAATATTCTTAAATATAAAACAATTTTATTGATCAATTTCTGTTTAATATATTTCAAATTCAATAATAGATATACAATAAATCTATAAATCCAGTATCTTAATATGTATTATTTATATATATCTGAATTAACCAGATTCTGTTTCAAAATCCGATTGATACAATCAATAATTATATCTGCAGTAAAAAAAAATATACTGAATCATATACCGAATCTTTCGAATCAGAACAAATTTTTGATTTTCGACAAATCTATTGCTGATATCAGAACAATTCAAACCAATTTTTTGGTATCCGGATATATAATCGATATACAGATATATCGAATTTATATACCAATTTCGCTATATTTGGATTTTTGTGCAATTTGATATATTCGCAGATCTTGATAATACAGTTTTCGATCTTTTTGTACAATTCAGATATTGTTATAATTGGTAGCAGTGGTTGGTAGAAATAATATTGGATTGAAATTGGATATTGTGTTGGGGTTGGGAGTACCAATATCCGAAGGACGTGGGACGAATAGCAGAGCACAATCACAAATTCAGACTGAGAATTGTCGGATAAATTATTGTTCCGACAAAAATATCTAGACGGTTGGATTCGACTATTTCTTTCTGTATGTATTATATTATATAATATAAAGAATCAATCAAAGATTCTCGATTCATTTCTTGTATCAATATCAACAACTGTATTGGTATACTATCCCAAAAAAACTAAAATTAGAGAAATACCAGAAACGAATATTCTCCAGTGTCAAAATATTCCATACAAAATATTCGAATCCATTTATTGATTTCAGTTATTGAAAATTGTTGTTGTTCAAATACTATTAAAAATCTCGCAATCAACCGATAGAGATTGGATATTGAACAACAGTCAGTTTTTTATTTTAAATATATATAATAACCGGTATTCTATAAATATATCTATAATCCAGTTCTTTCTTAGAGAATTATATACTGTCTTTACCAAATATAGAACGAAAAAATATAATCGAAATTCGGTAGAATCCGACCAGATTTGGAAAACAATCAATAATATAATTGCCAGTATCAGTTTTTCTATACAAAATAGGAAAAGATCTGGGACGAATATCTAATCTATCAGTATTTTACTGGAAAACAGAAATATACCAAATCCGAAACTGATCTTTCTCCACTATCGGTTTTCTCAGCGGTATTGGTTATTCAGTAAATCTCTATCGATCTTCTACTGTAAATATAGAGAATTCAATATATATACCGAAATATTGTTCCGTACAATAGTAAAAATACTTCTATCTTGTCAGACAATTATTACCGAATTATTATATTCAGTTTTCTGAAATTGATCAATATATATTAAAAGATATCGATACAATCAGAACTGTATAAATATATTTTATATTGCTGTTTTTGGACAATTCGTTTGTTTTAGAAATCAATTGGCGGTAACCTGTAATATATTTTCTAAATATTGTTTATCAATCGATATAGTAATATCTGGCAGTATATAATATATTCGGCTATTCCAGAAATTAATAAATTTCGCTAAAAAACTTTTTGTAATTATATAGCGGATTAAATTATTGCCGCAGTAGATATTTTTTTGGAATTGTTCTATAGTTATATTTTATCTGTTTTCGGTACGATATTTCAGTTGAATATAGTCGAATATATCTGTTTTGCCAGAATATTCATTTTTTCTGGTTGTATATTTCAGAAAATCTGTAGAATTTTTCGTAGATAGATAGATTTTGCCGTTGATTCTGAATATAGAAAATTCTGTTTTTTTGGCTCTGTATAGAAATTATCTATACGATACAAATACAATACGGTTTATAGAAAAAATATCTGTATTTTTGGCGGTTTTTCTGTCAGAATCTATTTCGATTCATTATTCTAAAAAATATTAAAATTTTAAATAGTAAAATTTCTTTGGATCGGAAACGGAGGTATACCAAAAAATAAAATCTAAATAAATCTGACTGTTTATAAACAGTTTATAAACGGTTTATTTTTATTAGTCAATTATTGACTATATAAAATAGATACTAAAATAGATACAAAACCAAAGCAATCAATTATTAGTTGATCTGTTTAAAAGATATACTGGTTAACAGTATACTAACAATATAGCTAACAGTATAGATTACTACTGACTAGATCTCGCCAATACCCAACCCTAGGGCAAATTTCTATACTCTTGTTCTAGGGTACAGTGTACCGTACTCTGTCTATATCCGAAATCTATTCGGGCAAAAACAAATTTCTATATTTTTGTTTTTGGATACAATATACTGTATTCTGTCTATATTCTAGTACTATATCCGCAAAATATCTGGTTTAGTATAATTTTATACAAATTTTAGAATATAAGTTTTTTTCTATATCAAAAATATTATTGTTGATTGATTGGTAATTCAATCTATCAATAATAACTTGATTATAATTTTGAAATTATAATCAAATTTTTTGTATTTGGATAATCAAATAGTATTGTTATTTTTTATAATTTGAATATTGTTTTATTGTAAAATAAAATTTATATAATAGTACTGATAACAAAATAGAAACTATATATTTTATATATAGAATATTGTTATTATTTTTATAGTCAGTCAATTTCCAAATAATCTAAATTCTGAATAAATTTTTTAAATTTTTAAAAAAATATAGATTAAATAATATATCAAATAAAATTCAGATAAATAATAGTAATTATATTACTACAAAATAGTTATATCAAATTTCTATTTTTATACAAAATTTTAAACAAAAATAGATATTATTATATAATATTTTGAATTTTTATTTTTCTCTATTTTTCAAAATCAGAATATATATTTATAATATTCAACAATTCTCGATTTTCTATTCCGAAATTCTCTATTTTATTATATTTTTTTTCGGATATTTTTTCTTTTTGTAAACTGATTATAATAAATTTTTAACAATAATAATAGTAAAAACAATTTCTATATCTGTGAGATCCCGGAACTACTATCTTGGTAGATTACGGCCACCGTACAGGTGTCCTGAGTACCAGGGTATCCGCACGTGACCGAACGGGCACGTGCTTATCCATTCGTATATAATACCGCTAGCCGAGTACAATATCAAAACATGCAACTTCATCCCTCAGATCTTATCTGTTTCTATATCAATATCAATATTAATATCAATATTATCAATCAATCTATCTATATCCAGATATCAAACAATATTGAAATTTCTAGAAAAAACAATCCAAAAAAATTGAAAAATATATCAAAATAAAAATAAAAAAGATTTCGAATATTAATAGTTATAAACTGTATATATCAAAAAATCAGAAAATCAAAAAATCAGATATATAGAATATATTCAGCCAAATAATTTATTTCCAGATTAGTAAAACTAAAATTAAATACTATAAATATAATAGTGAGATCTGAGAGATAAAATTGTATATTTTGATATTGTACTCGGCTAGCAGTATTATATACGAATAGATAAATATATATCCGTTCGGTTATATACAGATACTCTGGTACTCAGAATATCTGTACAGTAGTCGTAATCTACCAAAATAGTAGTTCCGGGATCTTATTTTTCCTTATCTGGTTTGAAATATATCTATATATTTTATTCTGTAATCGTATATATACAGTATAGCTGTTTAGATACAATTCGCTACAATTGTAGACAATTTTCTAAATATATCAATAAAAATCGGCAATAACAAATATAGTAAATATAGAATAGTAATTCTGGCCGGTTTTTGTTGATCGAAATAATTTTATTATTTTCTAAAAAAACAAATAAACCGGAATAATCCAGAACAATCAGTTTGTATTGTCTGATAGATTCTATTTATCGCCAACTGTACTATTTATCGGAGATTGCTATATTGTACTATCCGGAAAATTTTTTTTTGTTCCAGATTGGATTTGTTTGTTTTCAAATTCGGAATTGTATATATATATTTTTTCTGTTCTCTACGGATTTTCTTTTTTTACTATTTTTATTTTTTTTTTCCGGTATTTTAATCGAAAATTTCTATTTTACTATTGTTTACTGAATTTCTCAAATTAGATAAATTTTGCTGTATCTGTATATTTTTGTATATATTAATCAGTTCAGTAGTTTTTTTTAATCAAATTTTATTATTTTTTATCAGAATTTATATTATTCCGGATAGAGATTTTCTATTTTTTTAATATCTATTATTTTTTTTAAAATAAATAAATTTGTATCCAATCCGATATAATATTCCAGTATTAATAATTTTCGATCAGTATTCTCTATTCTGAAATAGTTATAGTCTAATCAGATTCTGATTCTATAATTAGTAACAAATTTCTGTAGATTGATAATTTCTGTTTACTGTATAGTAATATTATTTTCAATCAGTTATTAAATAACTGAATATAAATTTCTGTAATTTTTTTTCTGTTTTTTTATACTAATATCTGGCTACAGATATAAATTTAGATATTTTATACAATTCTGTAATTTCTATTTTTTCGATTGAATTGAATTATAATCTACTAATTATAGATTTTTTTCGGATAATCAATTGATATTCGGATTCAAAAAATTATAGAAAATCTCAATAACTATATATAGTTTTTGTATAATATATTGGAATAATAATTTTTTCCGAATATATTTATATATTTTATAACAATAATTACAATTTTTTCGGTAATTATATTGCAATAGTAATAAACAGAAATATATTTTTCGGAAATTTCTGTTTTAATTGTATATTCAATACCGGATTGATTTGTTGTAGTTTTCGAATAAATTTTTCCGATTTTCTACTAATTCAGTTCAAAAAAATCAATTCAAATTATTTTTTATTCAGTTTTTTTATATATATTTTAGTTCGATATCAACCGGCAATATAGAAATTCAAAAAAAAACTGATAATTGACTAGAATTTTTCTATTCAGATTTTCTGATTTTTTTTAACAGATTCTAGAATTTAATCTAATACAGATTGATCAGTTATTTATTCTATTCTAATATATATTTTAGATATAATTATCTATTTAAAAATCGAATAGATTTGATTAAAAAATTTTTTTGAAAAAAATAATTAATTGAAATCGGATAAAAATATTAAAATAGAAAAAAAAAATTTTTTTTCAAATAATTATTTTGATTTTTTTCTGTTTATATATATTTTTGTTTTAAATTATATTTTGATATTTATTAATTCAATTTATTCTATCTATTGTTTCTGTTTTTTATACTAATAATATCGGTTGAAATTATTTTTTGTTTAAAAATTTCAAAAATATTTATATTTTTGCTGTTTTCTGTTTTGATTTTTCAATAAAATTATCTGTATTTTTTATTTTATTTTTTTTATCTGATATCGGATACAGTTATTTACAATCAGATACAGAATTATTATATAATATTTATTGATAGTTTTATATTTTCAGTCGAAAAAAAATACAGTAATAGTACAGATAAAAAAAATATAATAGAACTGTATATTTTTATCTATTTATATTTTTTTTATTATAATTTTTTTTTTATCTATTTCAATTGTTTATATACTGTTTTTTCTATCAATTTTATTTTTTTTATTATTATTATTTATTTTCTGTTTTATCAGTTTCAGTTTATTCAAATATATTAACTATAGATAAATTTTTTTCTATATTTTTTTCAGAATAATTGATTGATTTTTTGTATTAGAATCCAAATCCAAAATTTCTGTTTCTGTTCAATATAATTATCTATATAAATATATTTTTAGTTATAAATTTATCAATATCTATCTATAATTTTATACTAATCAACTGTTTCTATATAGTCGAAAACAGTAACAACAATATATATATATTTTTTTTTAAATATTTCTGTATCTCTGTTTAATTTACAGTTATTTTTTCTATCAGAAAATATTGTTTATTCAGTCTACTGTTTTTATCTATATCCAAAAATATTTTTTGTAAAATTTTTTCGGTTCTGTATATTTCTGTATATAAAACAATATCTAAATCTATAAAAAATAATAGTAAAAAAAACAATATAAATTTTTTTCTATTCTATTCTGATATATTCAGTTAATTTTTACAATCCAGTTTTAGCTGATCTGAATATCAACAATAATTCTATTTTATTTTTGATAGATACCAAAATAGATCAGAATATATATATTCAACCGGTTTTCTGCAATATCAATTAATATATCGATCTGAAATTTTATTCTAATTCTATTCAGTTTTATTCAGTTTATATTCAATATACTGATATTACAGTTCTATCTAATTATATTTATTATAAATATAGTTTTTGCTAAAAAATTTTTTGTTTCTGTTGTTTTATAATATTACTGTCTGGATTTGTTTTTGAAAAATTATATATCAACTATAATTTTCAGAACAATAATTATAGTTATTTATTTTATAAATTCTATCTAGTTCTCTATCAATTCCGATACTGATTTTTTATAGATTTCGAAAATAGTAATTATTCCGATTTTGTTTTGAATATTTTTCGTCGGATAAATTCTGAATATTCTGTTTTATATAATTTCAGTTATTCTGATATTTCTGAAAAAATATTTCAATAGAAATTATTTTCTATTACTATTTACTACTGTTCTATAACTGTTTTTTTTATTTATTTTATTTCAGTCGATTTTAGTTTTCAGAAACTGATTTTTTTTTCGAATCTATATCTACAGTTATTTTTTATAGATATTTATTTCAGTATCTGTTTTTTCGATTGTAGAAACAATTTTTGAAAATTCTGTTATAATATTTGAAATTATATTTCTGAAATAATTCAGTAACTGAAATTCGAAAATAATCGACTATATCAGTTTTTAGAACAGTACAGTTAATTTAATCTATCTACAAAAAAATCGATTTCTAACAATCTGTTTTTCAATTTTTTTATATAAAATTGGAATTTTTGTTTTTTTTCCAGAATTTTCGATATTTCTAGAAATATTTTTTTGTTATTGATTTTTTATATTTTTTTATTTCAATAGTATTTTTTCTATAATCGATCAGTTGTAATCTATAATTTTTTTTTAATTATAGTTTTTTGTTTTGTAACTGAAAAAACTATAACAGTAATTGATTTTTTAAACAATATATATTTATAGATATCAGTATTCTGATTATTTTGAATATTTTTTGAAAAAATATTTTTTCTATTCAATATATTTTTATATTCGAATTTATATTCAGTATTATTTCCGGAAATTTCAGATAGTAATTTATTCCAGTCTGTTTCTGTTCAATTTTTTTCAGTAATATATTTTACAATTGTTTTTTTCTCTATTTATTTATAATATATACTGTTATATCTAAATTTATTTTATTCTGTCTGAATAAATATAGATAAATCCGAATATCGAAATAGTAAATTATCTATATCAAAAATTTTTCTAATTTTTTGGAATATTTTAATCTGATCTTCAATTGTTTCAATATATTCTGTATTGTAGAAAATATCTACAATTATTTCGGATTTTTTATTTTTGTTTTCAGAAATCTAGATCTATTGATAAAATTTTATAATATATAGTTGTTTGATTTTTCTAAAATATATATTCTAAATAGATAGAATTCCAGAATCCAGTATAGTCCAAACTATTTATATTCAAATTTTTTTCTATTTTTGTTCTGTATTAATATCTAGATATTTTTCTGGAAACTAATTTTTATAATTAGACTGTTATATATATAATTTATTCTAATTGTACAGTTAAACAATAGTTTATTGATTTTGATTTATATATTCAATAGAATTTCCAGTTTTTCGATCTGATCTGTAATCGGATTGAATATTATTAAATTGTTATTATCTGATATATAAAAATATATTCTATATATCAGATAGTAAAAACTATATTTTGTATTTATATACTGTCGAATCTGTATAGTAAATATTACTATATTTAAATATAAATTCTATAATTTAATAGATTTATTTATTAACAGTTTTGTAAAAATATTATCAATTAGATTATTAAAATTTTTGATTTTTCTATTGATTTATAGATAGAAAAATATTTGTACAATATTTTATATTCAAATATTTGAAATAGTAATCGATAGTTTCCGATATAAAATTAGTATTTTGATCTAAAATTAATTCAATTAATATATTATAATTTATAAATAAATATTTGTATAGAAAACAATCAATAGTTTTTTTATTTATTTTTTCTACAGTTTCAGTAATAAATCAATCAATAATATAGTTGATAGCTATAAAAATCTATCTGTTACTATTCGATATAATTAATAATTATTCGATAAAATCTATATTCTATCGCTAAAAAAATTGTATATCTATAGTAACTATATATTGTACTGTTTTTTTTTCGAATAATTTCCGGAAATTCTACAATATTTGATAAACCAAATACAAATATACTATTTGTTCTATATTTTGTCTCAACTGTAGCTACTATATATATAATCGAATAATATTCAATAAATCTGGAAAATCCAGATATTTATATTCTCTATATAAATAATACAAAAAATCTCTACAGAAAACAATTTCTAAAAATAGAATAGAGATTCTATTATTGTAGATAAAAATTAGTTGACAATTTTCTGTTTTAGTATCCGGTTTTGTCTAAAAATTCAAATTTACAGTAAATTAAAATACTGTTTAAATAGTAAATTTATCAACTAGTATTTTTTTTTCAAAAAAAAAAATTTAGTAATTGTTAATCAATTTTTTTCGAAGATTTTTATTACAGTTTGTAAAAAATCAGAAACTGTCTGTATAACAGCAAAAACAATATTCTATATTAATTAGAATTTCGATATATCTGTCGGACTGTTTTCGACAAAATTATCTATAATTTAATATATCAGAAATTACTATATTCGATTTTTTACAGTATTGAATAATCAGATTATATTTTTAAAATTTGTAGATCTACTATATCAATTATTTACTATAAATTTTTATTGTTTATAAATATTTTAGTTTTTTATAATCGATTATAATAATAGTTTGAATACTGTTTTCGATATACTAATTCTATTTATACAATATTTTTTTAATAATCAGAAATTTTTTTTTATATATAGAATAATTCAGTTCGATATTCTGAATTTTTTTTTTATCGAATACAACTAAATATAGTTATCTGTTTTTTTTTTTTTTTAAAAATATTATTCTTATATTTTTTTTTAATTTTTTTTTTTTTATAATAAATAATTTAAAAAAATTTATTTTAATAAAAAA
>Ga0102593_1000804_pt1 | contig 41405 bp, 40 predicted proteins | sample AraplaCol_mMS_r2_2_FD_76862 | JGI IMG/M metagenome (GOLD analysis project Ga0102593, IMG submission 76862) | Arabidopsis root microbial communities from North Carolina, USA - plate scrape MF_Col_mMS_r2 (SPADES assembly) (version 2) | ecosystem: Host-associated > Plants > Roots > Endosphere...
AGCTTTTGCTGGCGCACATCGAGAGCGAGGATGATGGGACGACCCCTGTGACCAACAGGGTGATCCTCGAGGCGACGCTTGTTATGCGCGACTCGGCTTGAGACCGGGCGGGTTCCCGCTTCAACGGGCAAGCGCAGGGTCCATGGCGCGCCATGCCATTGCAATGGCTTCGAGGGCCTCTTGCCCCTCCGGAATGGCCCGCCTCTTCGATACGAAGCCATGGATCTGTCCGGGCCAGGTCCGGCTTGTGGCCTGCGCTTCCAAGCTCAGCCGCTCGGCATAGGCGGCCCCTTCGTCAAATAGTACGTCGTATCCGGCAAGGATCACGAAGGCGGGCGCCACCCCCGCCAGCGACGCTGCGCTGAGCGGCGAGGCGCGCCAATCCGGCCCGCTCGCGGCTTCCGGCAGATAGTGGTCTCGGAACCATTTCATCGCCGCGGCCGTCAGACCGAAACCCTCCGCATAACGCATGTAGCTGTCGCTTGCCTGCAACTGGTCGGTCACTGGATAGATCAACACCTGTCCGATGACAGCCGGCACCTTTCCGTCCCGCGCCAGGAGGGCGACGACGGCGGCCAGATTGCCGCCGGCGCTATCGCCGGCGACGATAATCCGCAAGGGATCGATGCCGAGGGCATCAGCTTGATCGGTCATCCAGACGAGCGTTGCGGCGCAATCATGGATCGCGGCCGGAAAGGGGTGTTCCGGGGCCAGGCGATAGTCGGGTGAAACCACGACGGCGCCTGCCATATTGGCAAGCGTCCGGCAGATATCCTCATGAGTTTCCGGCGCGCCGATCACAAAGCCGCCGCCATGGAGATAAAGCAAGGCCGGTGCCCCCTGGCGCGGCGCGGCCCGGCCGCGCCATATCTTCAACCTGATGGCGCCCACATGGCTTTCCAACATCTCGGCCACGTCCTCGAGTGGCCACTGGATGTCTGCGAAACTGTCCAGATACTGCTGCCGCGCCTGCGCCGGGGTGCAACTTTCCACCGGCGTTTCCGGATCGCCCGGCCACGCAAGGGCGCGTTTGGCGGATTCGTCCAGTTGCGTCATGCCAGCAAGCTCCTTGCTTCGTCTTCCCGCAATTCTTTTGGCTGCGCGACGATACCCGTAATAGTCTGCGCTATACCGGTTTCACCTGCACGCAGGATCGCTTCCATGACTTCGAGCACATGCAGGGCGAGATCGCCCGAAGCGCGTGGCGCACGGCCTTCGATGATTGCGCGCGCGAGATCGGCAAGGCCAAGCATGCGGTAGTTGGCACGATCCGGCGCTGCGATCGGCCAGTTGACGGCACCGAAGAGTTCGCCTGATGTATCCGTTTCCTGCCAGGGAGCGCCACGGCTGGAGAGCGCGACGGAGCCGCCGAAATTGTCGGGGTCGGGCAGGCGCAGCGAGCCTTCGGTACCGTGGAGCTCGATGGGGTGGTTGGAGTGGCGGAAGACGTCCCAGGAGCTGCCGAAGGTGACCGTGGCGCCGCAATCGAATTCAAGCAGCGAAAGCACGCTGGTCGGCGTGCCCACCCTGAATGTGGTGCCCCGTTTCGGCCCCTCGGCGGTGATGAGCCGCTCTTCCTGCCCGCTTGTGGCGACGGCCTGCACACGGCGGATCGGCCCCATCAGATTGACCATCATCGTGAGATAGTAGGGCCCCATATCCATGACCGGGCCGGCGCCGGCCTGGTAGTAGAAGCTGGGATCCGGATGCCAGTGCTCCATGCCGCGCCCCATCATGAAGGCTGTTCCAGTCACCAGCTTGCCGATAGCGCCGGCTTCCATCTGCCGCCGGGCATGGCGTCCGGCCGCTCCCAGGAACGTGTCTGGCGCCGAGCCGAGCATGAGGCCCTTGCCGGCGGCGGCATCCACCAGCCGGCGTCCTTCCGTGGCCGTGACGCCGAGCGGCTTCTCCGTGAAGACATGCTTGCCTGCCGACAGCGCTCGTATCGAAACGTCAAAATGCGCAGCCGGGATTGTCAGATTGAGGATCAGGTCGATGTTCTTGTCGTCAATGAGGCTATCGACGTCAGCCGCCCGCAGATCGAATTCCGCCGCGCGGCGCTTGGCGGCGTCTGCGTTGAGGTCTGCACAGGCGATGATTTCGACGTCGCGGAACAGCGGCGCGTTGCGCATATAGGCGAGCGAAATATTGCCGCATCCCACAACGCCTATCCTGAGTTTCATACCATTGGTCTGTGTCATCGAAGAACCTGATTTTGCCGTTGCGGTGCGAAGGGTTGAGGTGCGTTACATTTTAATCGCAAGGAATAAAATATATTGACGCACGGTAACATTTGACCGTAGGTAATGGCAAGACGCTGGCGTCGCAATCCCCGCTGAAGAGCCCGCCGTTCCGGTCCCCGACCGCCTCTCCAGGCGGAGGGGGTTGGCAAGGCCGGCGAAGCCACGAGGATTGCTCGCGCAGGGAAGCCGCCGGCTTCGGTACCGGCTGTCATCAACGAATAGGTCAGGACCGAGATATGAAAAATGCTGAGCTGCAGATCGGCTGCCAAACATTCACCTGGGAGATGTTGGGTACCGGTTGGAGCGGCGGTCCGGACGATCTGGTGCGCGCCATTGCCGATGGCGGATATGCCGGTATCGAAATCACCGACACGATGATCGGTCACTACGCGCTCAAGCCTGCCGACTTTGCCCGCACCCTGACGGATGCCGGCTTGGCGCTGGTTTCTTTTGCCTTCGGCTCCGCCAGCGGCTTCACGATGGCGGAAAAGATTGCCTCTGATCTCGACGCGGCGCGGCGATGGGTCGATTTCGCGGCGAACTTTCCCGGTGCGATGGTATCGATGGGATCGGCGACGGTCGTCTCGGATGGTCCACTCGATGAGAAATTCGCCATTGCGGCCGAGTGCTACAATCGTGCGACCGAGATCGGACAGTCGGCTGGCGTCGCCGTTGCGGTCCATCCTTCCTCGCACCACAATACGCTCCTCTTCACCCGCAACGACTATGATCGCCTCTTTGCTCTCTTGGATCCAGGCGTGGGTTGGGTGCCGGATACCGGCCATATCCTGCGTGGCAGCCAGCAGATCGACGACACGCTGGCGGCCCACCGGGACCGGATCCACTACGTGCATCTGAAGGATGTCGACGCCGGCGGGACCTGGGCTATGCTGGGGGAAGGCGTCTGCGACGTGCCTGCCGTGATTTCGGCCGTTCGGGATGCGCCGAACTTTATCGGCTGGATCGTGGTGGAAGAAGAATCGGACCATGCCGGAACCGATCCTGCCGCGGCCGTTCGCGCGAACCGCGAGACGCTTCGACGTCTGGGATTTTAGCCCTTCTCGTATTCCATGGCGTCGGCCAAAGCCATCCGTCGACGCCAAAGCCTCTCCTGTCTCTCTTGTAAATTGGAGAGGTGGACTGCAGGTCACGCGTAGCGAACCTCCACGCCCAGCTTGTCCAGCCGGTGGCGAATGCTGTGCGGCATGTTGCTGTCCGTGATGATCAGGTCGACGCGCGATAGCGAGAAGGCTTTGGAAGAGGCGCCGATGTCAAATTTGCTCGAATCCGCCACGAGGACGACACGCCGGGCCATGCGAACCAGGTTGCGCTTGGTTCGCGCAATATCCTCGGAGACATCGACGACGTCGAAGGCCTGATCGATCGCGTGAGCGCTGACAAAGGCCTGGTGGGCGACGAGGCCGCCGACCGCCTTGTCGGAGTCCGATACGATCGTGCTCACGGTGCTGGGAAATACGCGGCCGCCGATCATGTGCACGTCGAGCCCTGGCCGGTACATCAAATGCTGCGCGATGTTCATCGCCGTCGTCGCAACCACGACGTTGTTGACCGGCGGCATCTGCATGGCCACTTGCAACAGCGTCGATCCGCTGTCGAAGACGATCGACTGATTGTCGATGATCTGCCGCGCAGCCATCTGGGCGATGCGTCGCTTCGCATCGAAATTGCGCTGCATGCGTTCCTCGAAGGCCGCCGCTGGCGAGTCGGATGGCAGGGCGATTGCCCCGCCATGTGTTTTGATCAGTTGCTTCTTCGCGTCCATGATTTCGAGGTCGGAGCGGATCGTCACTTCCGAGACCTCAAAGAATTCCGCGAGCTGGCGGGTGCGTGCCTGACCGACCCGTTGAAGTTCCAGCATGATCTGCTGCCGCCTCTGCTCTGCAAGCATTTGTGATCCCGACCTGTCGCCTTTTGCGACCATATGACTTTTGAAAAACGAAAGTTCGCCGCCTTATCCTACGGCTCCTGCTGCAAAAATAGCCGCATGATGACGAAAATGCACGTCAAAAATTCATCATCCATGTAAAAACGAAAGAAATCGAAATATTGAATATTTGTTTGTTTTCGAGTTAGGGTTTCCTCAGCATCGGCGCCAGCAATCGCAAAGCCGGCAATCACGAAGGAAGTATCGCCATGGGTCTCGGAACCAAAGTCCGCCTCGCACGCCTGTTCTCGAACCCATCGGGTCATCTTTTCGGAGGCGCCGTCGATCATTTTGTCGGTTATGGCAATGTGCGTGAGGGCGGGCTTGCCGACCTGCCGGGTGCGCTCAGACGCGTCATGGCGGGGGGACCCGACTACATCAGCATCCAGCCCGGCGCGGCGCGCCACCTCTGGTCGGAATATGCCGGGAAGGCAGCGCTCGTCATTCAGGGTGGTTGCTTCACCGCTGACGACCGCATTCGCCAGCTTATTGCGACCCCGGAAGACGCGGTGCGCTATGGTGCGGACGCTCTGGCTGTCGCCATTCCCGTGCGCGGCGCCACCGAAGGAGAGTATATCCGCTGGCTCACCGATACGGTCAACGCCGCCGCCCGCTTCGAGATGCCGGTCGTCGCCCATGTCTATCCCCGTGATTTCTCCGACGGCGGCAAGATCGTGTTCACCCCGGATGAAATTGCCTATGCGGTGCGCATCGGCTTCGAGGCCGGTGTCGACGTGATCAAGGTCGGCTATACCGGCGATTTCGAATCCTTCCGCGAGACGGTTGCGACCTGCCCGATTCCGGTCGTGATCGCCGGCGGCCCCAAGACCGATACGCTGCTCGGAGCGCTCGTCCAGACCTCGGAGGCATTGCGCGCTGGAGCCAAAGGCGCGGTCGTCGGTCGCAACCTTTGGGGTCACGGCGATACGACCATGGCCGCGCGCGCCTTCAAGTTCGTCATTCATAACGGGATGGCGCCGGAGGATGCGCTGGCGGCGGCCGGTGCTTGAGACGTGTCGCGCCCTTTCCAGGTTCTGGGCTTCGGCGCCCTGGCAATCGATGACATCATCTATGTCGATCGGGGGCTGACGGCCGGCAAGGGAAAAGTGATTAAGCGTGCCACGGACCATGGCGGCAACGTGGCGACGGCCCTGGTTGCCGTCGCCCGGCTTGGTGGGCGGGCCGGCTTCATCGGCTGGCTCGGCGATGAGCCAATGGCCGATGTGGCGGGTAGCGAGCTCGAGCGGGACGGCGTCGACATATCGCTGGCTCCCCGCCACGCTGATGCCGCGCCGATCCGCTCCGTGATCACGGTCGGTCCCGACGGCGACCGGTTCATCGCTTATGACGACGATGTGCTGCACGGGACATCCGACGCACTGCCCGACGATGTTCTGATGCAGGCCCCGGTCCTGCTGATCGATGGCTATGCCACGCACGCGGAAAGTGTCGTGGCGCGCGCACGCGCCCTGGGTCTGGCCGTGATTGCCGATATCGAATGGACGGTCGGTGCCGCGACAGACCGGATCCTGGCTTTTGCCGATCACCTCGTGCTGCCGCTCGCCTTTGCGCAGGAATACACCGGCGAAGGTGATCCCACGATGATCCTGGAGAAGCTCTGGTCCGGGGATCGGTCCGCGGTTGTCCTTACTGATGGCGAACGAGGAACCTATCTCCGCCAGAAGGGCGATACCGTCAGGTGGCATGTGCCGGCCTATCAGGTTCAGGCGGTCGATACGACCGGCGCCGGTGATTGTTTTCACGGTGCCTACGCCCTTGCCCTCGCTAGGGGTAAGCGCCCGCTTGATTGCGCTGCCTATGCCACGGCGGCGGCCGCCATTTCCGTGACCGCACGGGGAGGGCGCCGAGGCCTGCCAGATCACCGGACATGTCTGGCATGGATGGCGGCGGAGAATGCACCTGCGCCGCTCCCGATGTCGGGATGCCAAAAGTGAGCGCAGGTGTGACCGGTGTCGACACTGGTCGACCGACCGAGCGGTGCGTCGCTGATCTGCAATTGAAGCGCCTTGCGAGATCTCTTGACAGTCATGGCGTTGGCCATAAAAGTTACGCGCGATAAAAAATATAATTCCGCAAATTAATATTCGTTTCATATAAAATGATGATATTTTTCAACTAGATACGATTTATTTCCGATAGATTGCGATGAATTCCCCTCGATTCTTTTGTTGACTTTGACGCTCAGGCCTGAGCTTTCTTGTCAAAAGGATCGGAGACGGCGGGGAGCGCCGTTCAAGATGTGATCCGGACTGGTACGGGAGGACGAGACGTGGCTGTGGTTGTACTCGACAAAATCTGCAAGACCTATGGAAACAGCTACCATGCGATCAAGGATCTGAGCCTGACGATCCATGATGGCGAGTTTCTGATTCTGGTCGGGCCGTCCGGATGCGGAAAATCGACCGCTCTGCGCATGATTGCCGGGCTCGAGGAAATCAGCAGCGGAACATTGAGCATCGGCGGTCAGGACGTCGTGGATCTCGCGCCCAAGGACCGGGACATTGCCATGGTCTTTCAAAGCTATGCGCTTTATCCGCACATGACCGTGTTCGACAACATCGCCTTTTCGATGAAGCTGGCCGGAAAGAACAAGGCCGAACGCACCAAACGCGTGCATGAGATCGCCAAGATCCTGCAGCTGGAATCCTTGCTGGGCAACAAGCCCGCACAGCTTTCCGGCGGCCAGCGCCAGCGTGTTGCGATGGGCCGCGCCATGGTCCGTGAGCCCGCGGCATTCCTCATGGACGAACCGCTCTCGAACCTTGATGCGAAGCTGCGTGTTCAGATGCGGGCGGAGATCGCCAGCCTGCAGAGACAGCTGGGCGTGACGACGATCTACGTGACGCACGACCAGACCGAAGCGCTGACCATGGGCGATCGGGTCGCGGTGCTGAAGGGCGGCGTGCTTCAGCAAGTGGATACGCCCAAGGCTCTGTATCACCGCCCGGTCAATGCGTTTGTCGCCGGCTTCATCGGTTCGCCGTCGATGAACCTTTTCGAAGGGCGTCTGGAGGGCGGGCGGATCCATCTGCCGGGCTTCTCCATTCCCTTGTCCGACGGCGCCTTCGAACGCGCTCCCGGTCTTTCCGCCTTCGAGGGAAAGGCCCTGATCTTTGGGGTCAGGCCCGAGGACCTCTACGACAGCCGGTTGCCGTCGGGTGCCTCCCATCCGACGATCCCGGTTGTCGTGAAGTCGATCGAGGAGCTAGGCTCCGAGTTGATCGTGCATTTGAAGATCGACGCGGTCCGGATCGACTCAGGCGACCCCGATGCTGTCGAGGACTTGAGCGGGGCCGCCAACGCCGTTGCGCGGTTCGAGGCTGTCAGTGCGGTCGAGACAGGCCAATCGATCAATGTGGCGATCGACCCAGCGAAACTGCACTTTTTCCATCCTCAAACGCATATGGCGCTCTGAATTGACGAGGGAGCAGCGGGCGGCGCTGGTGGCGGCCCGGCCAGAAGACGTCGTTGACGTTTGAAAGCATTCCATCCGACGCCGAAACCGGCGTTCACCTCAATATCCGACCCGAAGGGCTTTTCGATGCCAGCAAAACAGGAACGACGTCTCCGCATCGGCGTATTGGGAGCGGGCCAGATTGCCCAGGCCGCGCACTTCGAGAGCTGCACGAAGGCAGCCAATGCCGACCTCTATGCGATTTGCGACGTTGCCGAGGATCTCCGCGAACGTATGGCAATCACCCACGGGGTGGAAAAAACCTATGACGATTACGATAAGATGCTGGCCGATCCCGACCTCGATGCCGTGGTGATCGCGACCGCCGATGCCTTTCACGTCCCGGCTTCCATTCGCGCCCTTCAGGCAGGCAAACATGTCCTGTGCGAGAAACCCGTCGGTGTCACCGTCGAGGAATGCCTTGAACTGAAAGCTGTAGTCGACAGGGCGGGAAAGGTGTTTCAGGTCGGGCATATGAAGCGTTTCGACGCGGGGCTGCAGGCTGCCAAATCGTTCATCCGCGATGAAATGGGCGAAATGGTTGCTCTGAAAGCATGGTATTGCGACAGCACGCACCGCTATCCGATGACCGATGCGGTCCAGCCCCTGATCGTCACCAGCGCCAATGCGCGGAAGCCCTCCGCCAATCCGAAAGCCGACCTGCGGCGCTACTACATGCTTGCCCACGGTTGCCATCTGATCGACACCGCACGTTATTTCGCCGGCGACATCGTTTCCGTCAACGCTCGCCTGTCGGAGCGCGCCGGTATCTGGTGCTGGTTCGTGGACGTGGAATTTGCCTCCGGCACGCTCGGCCATCTCGATCTCACCGTCCAGGTGCGCATGGACTGGCACGAAGGCTTTCAGATCTATGGCAAGAATGGCAGTATTTTGGGCAAGACCTATAACCCGTGGTACTACAAGACCAGCGAGGTGGACATTTTCCGCGAAGCCGACGGCGCCACACATCGCGTGCTCGGTGCCGACGGCCATTTCTACCGCCGTCAGGTCGAAGGCTTCGCCCGCACCATTCTGGATGGCGCGGTGATGGAAGGCGCCGACATCGATGACGGGCTGGCATCCGTACGGGCCATGATCGCCATCGCGCGTTCGGCCGAAAGCGGCAGGGCGGTTGCGCTGGCCGACGTCACGGGTGGCGTGTGATGAAGCTCGGCATCTTCGCAAAGACCTTCGAGGGAACGGAACCGGTAAGCGTTCTCAATTCGGTCGCCGCGGCCGGGTTCACCTGCGCCCAATATAATATGGCCTGCTCGGGCCTTGCGCCGATGCCGGAGATCATCACGGAAGCCCAGGCCCGCTCGGTCGCCGAAGCCGCGCGCGAGAGCAGCGTCGAAATCGTTGCCGTTTCCGGCACCTTCAACATGATCCACCCGGATCCTGCCGTTCGCGCGGCCGGCCTTCGTAACCTCGCGACGCTGGCCGAGCGCAGCACCGGCATGTCGACCGCCCTGATCACGCTCTGCACCGGCACACGCGATCCCATCGACCAGTGGAAGGCCCACGCCGACAACAATACGCCGGAGGCCTGGCGGGACCTCCTCGAAGCGATGGGAACGGCCATCGAGATCGCCGAACGCTACGATGTCGATCTCGGCATCGAGCCCGAGCTTGCCAATGTCGTCAACTCGGCTGAGAAAGCCCATCGGCTGATCACGGCACTAAAGAGCCCCCGCATCAAGATCGTGCTCGATCCGGCCAATCTCTTCGAGCTCGCGACGCTGGATGAGCAGCGGAGCATCGTGTCTTCCGCCATCGACCTTCTGGCCGATCGGATCGTCATGGCGCATGCGAAAGACCGCAATCGCGACGGTAGTTTCGCGACCGCCGGCAAGGGCGTCCTCGACTACGCGCATTATCTCGGCCGTCTCAAGGCGATCGGCTTCGAGGGCAGTCTCGTCACGCATGGTCTTTCGGCTTCGGAGGCGGCCGGTGTGGCGGCCTTCCTGAAGAATAGTCTCGACGGTCATTCTGCGGGGGCAGGAAGATGAGACGGGCTCGACCGTTCGAAACCAGCGACGGGACCATTCTCAATGTGGATATGGCGGGCGATGGCGCGTCCGCCATATTCCAGCATGGCTTATGCGGAGACGCGGCGCAGACCGACGAAGTCTTTCCGCTCGAAGCGGGTTTTCGCCGGGTAACGATCGAAGCGCGTGGCCACGGCCACTCCCAAGCCGGCAATCTGGAGCGGTTGTCGATCGCGACCTTCTGCGATGATATCGCCGACTATATCGAGAAAAACCTTACGCCGCCGACCGTGATCGGCGGCATCTCGATGGGTGCGGCGATCGCCTTGCGTCTCGCGGTCAGGCGGCCCGATCTTGTCAAGGCTCTGATCATCGCAAGGCCGGCCTGGCTGACGGCACCCGCGCCGGAGAATATGGCGCCTAATGCCGAAGTCGGGCGGCTTTTGAAAACTCTGCCGCCGGATGAAGCAAAGACCACGTTCCTAGCAGGGCCGGTGGGCGTGCGGCTCGCCGCCGAGGCTCCGGACAATCTGGCGTCACTCGCCGGCTTTTTCTCCCGCACGCCTTTGGATGTGACCGCCGAACTGCTCACCAGGATCTCAAATGACGGTCCTGATGTGACCGACGAGGAGGTCGGCAATATCGCCGTACCGACGCTCATCATCGGCCATGATCGGGACAGCATTCATCCTCTTGGCCACGCATGTGCTCTTGCCGAGCGCATTGCCGGCGCGCGTTTCGTGCAGATCACATCGAAGACTGTGAGCCGTCCGCAATACGTCGCCGACTTCCGGCTTGCCATGGGCCATTTTCTGAAGGAGCTCTGAAACAATGACGACCCCCTCCAAGACCTGGATCGCTGATCTTCCGAAGGATCGCTTGATTGCTGAATTCTCCGTCTGGTCGGCCGATCTTGTGCGTCTCGCCGATGATCTGATGCGTGTCGATACGCACGTCGACATCCTCCATATCGATGTCGCCGATGGTCATTTCGCGCCGGCAATGTTGTTTTTCCCCGATCTCGTCGCCGGGGTGCGCAAAATTTCCGCACGCCCGATCCATGTTCACCTGATGGTCGCCGACAGCATCATCCTGTCGCAGATCGAGCAGTTCGCCGATGCGGGCAGCGACCTGATTAGCCTGCATGTTGAAAACGAAAGCGTCGCAGACCAGGCGCTCGATCTCCTCGATCGCCGCGGCGTCGCCGCCGGCATGGTCCTCAAAGTCGATACTCCCGTCGAGCGGGTCGAAAGATACGTTTCCCGGCTGAGTTTCGTGACGCTGCTCGGCACGGCGATCGGTGTGAAGGGCCAGGGCCTCGACGAAAAGGCCGGCGCCCGGCTTCAGCAGGCCAAGCAGATCATCGCCGGCTGCGAGGCGGCGCATCGGATCGTGCTTGCGGCCGACGGCGGTATTCGCGAGCACACCGTGCCTCACCTGCGCCAGTCGGGTGCGGAGACGGTCGTTCTCGGTTCCCTGGCTTTCAATGCGCCGTCGCTCGACGAGCGGATGGCATGGGTCCGCGCACTCTAACTCATGGTCTTCACATGCAGCAGGTTGCCATTGGAATCGACCTCGGTGGGACGCAGGTACGCGCTGCCCTCGTCGATGAGCAAGGCTGGATTCTGGCGCGCGCAGCCGAACCTACGGATGCGCTGGCGGGTCCCGACCGCGTGCTCGCCCAGATCTGCGGCCTGGCGGATGGACTGCTTGCAGCATCAAACCCTGCTTCGGTGGTGGGCGTCGGCGTATCCGCTCCGGGCCCACTTGACACGGTTGCCGGTGTCGCGACTGATATCCCGACCCTCTCCGGCTTCGTCGACTTTCCGCTGAAGGCGGAGTTGCAGAAGCGGTTTCCGTTTCCTGTCGACCTCGAGAATGATGCTATTGCCGCTGCCATCGGTGAGTGGCAGTTCGGTATCGGCAAGGGGCTTGATAACCTTGTCTATGTCACGGTCAGCACCGGAATCGGCGGCGGTGTTATCTCGGATGGTCGCGTGGTGCGCGGCCGCAAGGGCATGGCGGCTCATGTCGGCCACATGTCGGTCGTGCCGAACGGCGAGCTTTGCCCTTGCGGCAACAGGGGCTGTTTCGAGGCCTACGGCTCCGGACCGGCTTTTGCACGACGCGCCCGCATAAGGGCCATGGAATCTAGCGGGACGACGATAGGCAGCGATGGCGGTGCCATCGACAGCCGCAGCATCTTCGCGGCCGCGAGAAATGGCGATCGTCTGGCAAATCAACTGGTTGACGAGGAAGCGGAAATTCTCGGTCGCGGCTTCACCAGCCTGATCCATATCTTCAGTCCCGATATCATTGTGATGGGAGGTGGGCTTTCCCACGAGTTCGATCGTCTCCAACCCGGCATTCAAGGCTACATCACACAATGGGCGATGCCGGCATTCAAGGATGTCAGAGTGATGCTGGCAGCATTGGATCAGAACTCGGGCCTCGTCGGCGCGGCGGCTCTGGCGTTTCTGACGAGGAAGGGCGCTCGGACGTGATCCAGACCCTCGAGGCATAGGCTTCGTCAGGTGTACCGATTCAGCTCGTCTTCGCTGATCCCGAAGTGGTCGAGAATGATGCCGACGTTTCGGCGATGAGACTTGAAATAGACGTCGAAGAGATCGCCGATCAGGGGAACCGTTCCGCCTGCGGCGTCGATCCCGAGATTGACGGCCATACGGGCGAGCTTATGGGTGGGAACACCGAGGCGTCTTGCCTCATCGATGATGAAAAGACCGATCAGAGATCCGGCAATGTCGCCGACGGCCGGGATAAGGCCGAGAATTGAGTCCGCGCCGATCCGCACGCCGATGACAGGCAATCTGACCGCAGTATCCATCATGCTCGCTATGCCGACAGCGCGCCGAATTCTTCCAAGCTCGATAGAGGTCAGGTGTTTCGCGCTGGCGGAAGCTGGCATCAGCAGCCTTTTGGCACGAACGATCGCTCCGCCCCCTCGAGTATGGGCGTGGGAGCGATTTGGTCGCATTGCCGCGAAATAGTCCGACGCAACGAAAGGCCGGTGCCATCATGATTTTCCATTGCCGTGAAACGCTGCAAACCCGATAAGGTTCGCCCGCGAAAGCAAGGATCATCTCTCGTCGGGAACCACGATCAATTTCAAGGCCGGCGATTGCGTTGCCGTCGTGGCGATTGTCTTGGACTAAGGTTGCCGAAAGAGCAGGGGCTTCCGTTGCCGCTCCCGCCTCAAGCAGCTTTCTGCGGTCTGGACGTGCTGGCTCCCGCATCGACCTGAAAGCGGTTGACGACCCCCTCCAGTGTCTGCGTTTGGCTACCGAGGGCGCGGCAGGCCGAGGCAGTTTCGACGGCCATGGCAGCGTTGCGTTGGGTTACCTGATCCAGGGCGTTGACGGAGGTGTTGATCTCGCCGATCGCTACCGCCTGTTCGGAGGATACCGAAACGATGCGGGCGATCAGGCCGGCAACCTGCTCGACCTGGCCCTCGATTTCCAGGAGCGCCTTGCCGGTGCGGTTGACGAGTTCCACACCGGTGGAGACCTGGGCCGAGGAGGTGGAGATCAGAGCTCTGATCTCCTTGGCGGCGTTGGCCGAGCGCATGGCAAGTTCACGCACTTCCTGCGCCACGACGGCAAAACCCTTGCCTGCTTCGCCCGCGCGCGCTGCTTCAACCCCGGCATTGAGCGCCAGAAGATTGGTCTGGAAGGCGATTTCATCGATGACGTTGACGATGGCGCCAATCTGGGAGGACGAGCCTTCGATCCTTTCCATGGCGGCGATTGCTTCGCGAACGACGGCTGCCGAATGTTCGGCGCTGGTGCGGGTCTGCGCCATCATGCCGGTTGCCTTGCCGGCATGGTCGGAGGCGTCTTTCGCCTTAGTATTCATTTCATCGAGCGCGGCTGTGGCCTCTTCGAGCATCGCGGCCTGCTGTTCCGTGCGCGACGCAAGACTGTCGGCTGCATCGGTGATGCCGGCCGAGGAGCTGCCCACTTGCTTGGAGGTCTGGGCGATCTCCGCCATCGAAGCGCAAAGCGCGTCCATACTATCGTTGAACTTCGCGCGCAAAGTCTCGTAGGCAGCGGCAAAGGGTGTCTTGATCCGGCAATCGAGGTTGCCGGTCGATAGCTGTTCCAGTCCGTATGTCAGCTGATCGATCACCGTTTCGCGGATCTGCTCCTCTGCGGCCCTTTCGGCCAGCTGACTGCGTTCACGCTCGAATTCCGCATCGCGAAGTGCGGTCTCGCGCTTCTGTGCGTCCTGCCGCTCGAGTGCGTTGCGGCGGAATACCGCGACGGCCTTGGACATGGCGCCGATCTCGTCGGAACGGTTGGCGTAGGGAACGTCGGTCGAAAAATCGCCTTCGGCAAGATTGCCCATATAGGCTTTCATGCCATCCAGGGGCACGATCGCCCGGCGACGCAAGAGATACAGTCCCACCAGCAATAGGCCGAACGATCCGAAGCCCGCAGCACCCGCATAGATCGTCCAGGTCACGATCTCCGAGGCTGCATTGCGTTCCTCACCCTTCAGGAAGGCGTCGGAATTGGCAACGAGTTTCTCGACCGCGTCCTGGTGCGAATGAAAGGCGACGCGCAACTGCTCGATTGCACCGTGCGCCTTGTCTTCATCCCTGGCATTCAAGGCCGGGATGATCTCATGGTTCATCACTTCCCAGAATTCATCGCCCTTGGCGATGACATCGTTTTCAAGCTCGTCCTTCAAGGCTTGCGGCAGCCGGGTGGTTTTCCAATAGGCGCGGCGGTCGTCATAAGCGGCCTTGAGATTTGCGATCTTGGCAAGATTGGTGTCGGTGAGTTCGGGAAATTTGCTCGCCTCGAAGGAGAGCATGTAGGATTCGACCACAAACAGCGGCGGCGGCAGAATATCGGCAATCAAATCCTTGCCGTAGACGACCTGCTCGTAAACCGGCCCGTTGACCTTGAGCCTTTCGAGCGCCGATTGCTGCAATCCGATCGACATGAAAAGACCGACTGAAACGGCGACGCCGAACGCCACCAAACTGCGAGCAATGGTGAATGCCAAGACTGTCTCCAAATAACTTTGGCTTCTCTACTTCGAGAGACCTGATCTACGTATGGCATTATTTCGCAAGAACACTGAAATATGGTTAATTATTCTGACATTGGAGCTTAGCAAGCTCTTGCAGGTCCAGGGCAGCCGTCCATTATTGGGTTGATGATTTACGAAGACAATGGCATCAAGCCATCACTTGCCATCTTGATGGCTAACGCTGCCTTTATATCCTATCGCAAAGGAGATCGGCATGGCCGAACCTCAGCTTTCTGTACGGAGCGCAAAAGCGCGTGATCTTGCTCACCGGCTTTTCCGCCGTGAAAACCGCTCGATAGCCGACATTGTCGAAAGGGCCCTCGAATCGTATGAAATACGCGAAGCCGGAAGAGAGCCGGCTGTGTCCTTCTATGCCAGGGCTTTCGCAGCAAAGCGGGACGGATATCGACCTCGAAGCCGTTATCAACGAAGGCAGGCAGGTTCATAAGGGCATCGAGCTTTGATTTTTCTCGATACCAACATTGTTTCGGAAACTTTGATAAAATCACCCAATGAAGCTGTGATCTCATGGCTCGTCCGCCATGATGCTGAATTGGCGCTGCCGACAGTAACGATTGCCGAGATCGCTTTCGGTATCCAGAAGATCCGGCCTGATCAGCGAGCCGAACGCCTCGAGCAGGGACTGTCCGACTGGCGTCGTCGCTTTGCAGCCCGGATTTTTGGCCTGACCGAAGAGCCCGCTCTTGCTTATGCTGACATTATGGGTTCGGCCGCTCGTCAGGGGCGCGGGATGTCAGCGCCGGATGGCATGATCGCGACGCGAAATCTGGGCAATTTTGCGACCTCAGGTCTTCAATTGATCTCGCCATGGGAGTTTTGACGTCTCGGAAATGCGTGGGCGCTGGTACTTGGGTATCGACACCTTTCAGGCCAATCGCATGAGCATTTCATTCAGGTTGCCGATCTGGCGGAGCAGTTCGACCAACTTATCCGTGTCGTCTTGACTGAGCCGGCCCGTTCCGCCGCTGCTTTTCCAAAGATGTTGAAATTCTTGGCTCGTCTGTAGCGCGATGCCCATGATTTCGATGATTTGCGTACGGTTTTCCCAGGTTGCAACGACCGTCGGTTGGTCCATTCCCATCGACATGTCCGGTTCGCGTTCCAGCAAAAGCAATTCCTGATTCCTCTTGGCGATGGTGGGTTGGTTCGGCAGTCAGCAGCGATTGAAAATCAAACGATTGCCTGTCGGGTGTGGGGCGGACCCGATAGACAATCGGCAAGTCCTTCTTGGGAATCCAAATCAGGAATCGCAGGAACAATAAATGGGAAATTTTCCCATATGTCAATGTGCTCGACTGAGCCTTTCAGCGGGGACCTGGAAAATCTGGAGGCGGCGGGCCGCGAGGCGCGGTATCCCCCGGTGGCGGACCTCGCCTGTTCGGGTCGGGATAATCTCCACCAGGCCCGCCTCTGCCGAAGGAGGGGCGATCATGCGGCGGCCCGTCCGGAGGGCCATCCGGCGGGCGAGGACCAAAGCCGTCTGGGCCCTGCCTGTCCGCAAAGCCCGTCATTCTGCTTGAATCGCGTACGGTGACGTCGACAAACCCATGGCCGTCAGGGGACATTCGCATCGAGCCGTAAGGCGTTGAGCCCCCGGGTCCCGAGCCAGCCCCGCCTTTGTCCGCGGACCTGAAGGTCTCGACGTTGACGATGCCGCGTTTCAGACCCGGCACCACAGGCTCGGCCTGAATGCGTATAATCATCAATCGGTCGGCGACTGTCTTAAGACGTACGAGCGTTTGCTTGCCGACCAGATATCCATGCGTGTTGCCAAGCGAAAGGCCGCCGATCCGGACGCGATGACCGCTCTTCGATGGCACGCCTCGGACATGGGCGCCATCGGAAACGGAACGAGGCTCGATACGCCGAGCAATGATGGTGCCATCCGGTTTACGGATGCCGAACACGGCAACGCGATTGCCTTTTCGCAAGCCCTTCGTCACCAAACCTGTCGTGTCGACGGTTTGCGACAATATGGTGATACCGGTCTTGTCAATCCGGTCGATGCGGCCCTGAACCTCGCTGACGATCGCGATGCGGGCAGCACGCTTTCCCGTCAGCAGCACCCGGGCCACATGACCGACCTTCATCGCGCTTGCAGGAGCGCGCCGTCCATCGATCTCGATCGGGGTCGTCGCGCTGAAAGGTATGTGGACGTTGTTGACGATGATGCTTCCAAAGCCCTGGATGGTCCCGACGATGCCGGTTCCGCCGATCCCGTGATCTTCGTTCTCCCCACCTCCCTGAATGGAAAGACCGGACCCGCCGATTCCATGATCGCTGGTCCCCGTCGGTTGCGCGGCTACGGTCTCCGGTCGCACGATCTGAAGTGCGATGCCGCCCAGCAGAAATTGCCTCCTGGAGATCATTGACGGGCTCATTCGTCTGTCTCCGTCCTGGAAGCGGCGTCTGGCTGAAGATCGGCCTCAGCCGCCTCGGGCATGACATAGACCCCCGCAATCCAGCGGCTATTGCCGCCGGGATCATCCGTGATGGCCCGATGGGCGATCTTGTTGAGCTTCAGGAGCAGCGCCATCCCTTCCTCACGCGCAATCTCGTCGAGTTGGGCCGCCAGCTCAGGGGATATCCCGTCGTAGTGAACCGCGCGTTCGAAGTAGGGGGGAGGGTCGTTCATCAGATTGATGACCGCTGCCTGCACATGGTCACGAAGATTGCGTGTAAAATAGTGCCGACGGGCTTCGTCACCGGCATTCGGAACAATTGATGAGAGGTTGAGCTGGACCTGGCCGTCCTGATCGAGAACGACAATGCCTTTATCCAGCCAGTCGTCCAGGATGGAGCGGGGATGAACGTCCTTGGTGATGTCGCTCACCAGGCTCTCGAATGACGGACCGCCGTCGCTGGAGGTCCGGGGCAGGGCGCTTGGCCTATCCTCCGCATCGCAATAAAGCGGATCGGCAAGCCATCTTGCAAGGATGCGGCTTGTCTGTGAAACGCCGACGGTCAGAAACGATGCCGTGAGTGCCTGTCCACGCAACCGGTTGACGTCCTTGCGGTGGATGCCGGTCAGAAGCGAGATGCGGCTATCCGTCTGCTGCTTGTTCGGTAGCGCGAACTCCTTCTCCGCAACCTCGATATAGAGGCGGCGAAGAACGGTCGAGAAGGAGATGAAGTTGAAGCCGGAGGCGAGTGCGAGCTTGACCAGCGGGCGAAGCACGCGGATCAGCATGGCCTGCAAAGTCTCTTCGGAGAATGGAAGCTTCGCGCGCGGCTTTGACATTAACAACACACTCGGTCTCTGAAAGACCATTGCCGGCAGACTTCGGCAGTCGCCCTCAGCCTCCCTATGGTAAAGTCCAGACTGCCGCAACGGACAAACCACATGCAAGCCCAGCCTATGCCATGCTCCCGAGCGGCGCGGCCGTATAGCGCCGCCTTTGAGAAGAGATTTTAGCGTGTTCCGTTAATGAGTTACCGGATGCGGCTCGGGCGACAGCACTGCGCCATGGCGCCAGTCGATCAGCCGGTCGATGCGCGCAATCTTGTGGAAAACCTCGAAAACGTCGAATGACGTGCCTTTCTCGATATGGGCTGCCAGCAACTCGCAAAGCTCGAATATTTCAGGGGGCGTACCCGTCATCTCGACGCCGTCATCCGTGAAGACACCCGATCGCGGCCATGCCCGCGTCTGTTGTTCGTCGAGTTTGCTGCCGACGAAAGGGATCGTATCGATGATGCCAGAGGCGAGCGCGAAGGCCGCCTCCGCCACGATTTCGGAACACGTCGTGTTGGGTTCCCTCGTTAGGGCCGGTATTTGCATCCGCTTGAATTCCCGCATGTTCAATCCGTCAGAGATAGTTGACCAGACTCAGACCCTGGAGTTTCGAGACGAGCGTGTAAGCTGTCTCCAGTTGCGTCTGCAGCTGGTTGACGAGCGTCGAAGCCTCGTAGGCATCCACGCCCTGGAGATCGACAAGGTTTCCCTGAAGCAGAGTGGATTGAGCGTCGAGGGCGTCATTTGCCTTTTCGAGCCGCTCCTGTGAAAGGCCGAGCTCACTTTGCTGCGTCACGATGCCGGCGGTGGCCTGAGCCGCATAGGCGATCGCCTTGGATGCGACGGTGCTCTGCGCGTCGGAACTGAGATCCTGGCCGAAGAGGGCGGAGACGACGACGGAGGCAAGAGCGAGATAGCGCATGCCTTCGGAATTGGCATTGGTCGACGAGGTGATGGTTTCCGATCCGCTGATCCGGCTCGTCATGTCGGTGCTGGAAGCGGTGGACCAGCCTTCGGAAGCGTCCGTCCAGGCGCTCTCGGAGAACATCGGCTCGACCGTGTCGGTGATGAAGCTGCCGATTTCCTCGCCTGTCAACTCGTTGACGTCTTTTCCGAGACCGGTTGCATAATCGTTCAGAGCCGAAACGATCGTATCCGAGACCGCCGAGGATTGATCGGTCAGAGGCTGGCTGTCGAGGTTGGTTCCGCCGAACAGGAACTCGCCATTGACCGACGTGTTTGCCGTCGAGACCAGCTGCGAAATCGTGGCGCTCGCCGTCTGCAGGGCAACGGCGATGCTCGTCGTATCCTGGCTCGCCTGGAGCGCGGTCAGGTTCGAGACCAGGCTGTCGCCGGCATCCTTCAGGCTCGAAAGGGCGGTTTGCGATGCGTTCATGCGCAATTCGACGACGGCATTGCTCGTCTTGAACGAGGCGGCCTGGGCGATGGCGCTGGTGAGATTGATCGACTTTGCAGCGCCGGCGCCGAGGGATACGCCGATATCGGCGTAGGTTCCTGTGGTCGCTTCCGTCGAGGCCTGCTGCAGCTTGTTTTGGGACTGGCTGATGGTGAGCCGCAAAACATTCTGCATCGCCGATGATGAGACAAAAGATGCTTTCATGACTAGCTCGCTATGTCGAGGAGCGACTGGAACATCTCGTCGATGACGTTCAGGATCTTCGTCGCTGCTTTGTAGGATTGTTCGATGTCGAGAAGTAGCGTCAGTTCCTCGTCGAGGTTGACGCCCGTTTCGTTGGAATAGGCCTCGTCGGAGCGTGACAAGGCCGCAGCCGTGGTTTCGGAAGCCGCCGTTGCATCGCTTCGATATTGTTCGAGCCAGCCGATGGAGGCGCTGGCGTAGTCCGTCAGGCTTTGCGACGTCGAGAGACCTGCGTCGGAAGAGAACGAACGCTGTTCCGTCAGCGCCTGATACAGGGCGTCGAGATTGTCCGAGAAGCCGCTGTCTCCCGAGGTGTTGAGATCGGTGATGCCGCTGATCGTTCCGTCGCGCAGCTTCGTCGCATCGCCGCCCTCGCTTGTGACGACGGCTGAATTGACCGAGATAGTGGAGGCGATCCCTGTCGTATCGTCGGAAGCAGCAGGTGTTCCCCCGGTTGTGCCCGACGCCGTCGTCCACACGAAAAGTCCCGGTGCGCTCGTGCTGCCGTCGGTTTCCGAGAAGATCTGGACCAGTGATTTGGCGATCTCGTCGAGCTGGTCCTGGAATGTCGGGGCGATTTCGTCGCGAAGCTGCAGCAGCGCCTGCAGGCTGCCCGATGCACTCGTCGTCGATCCTTCGCCGGCGTCGAGTGCAACGCCGTCGATATAGATGGAATTGCCTTCCGTTCCGGCAACGTAGGTTGCCGTCGACGCGAACGTGACGGTGCGGGGAATGGTCTCGAACAGCACGGTGCCATCAGAGGTATAGAGCGCCATGTCGTTATTGTCGCGCACGGTGGAGGTGATGCCGACGATCGAGGAGATCTGCTTCAGGAGCTTTTCACGCTCGTCGAGCGCCGAGGATGTATCGGTGCCGGTCGATGTCGCCAGCTTGACCGCATTGTTGGCCGCCTCGAACTGCGACAGCAGCGTGTTCAGGGTGGAGACCTGTGTGGCGATCTCCGCATCCGCCTCGGCTCTGATCGACTGGACGCCGTCGCTTGCGGTATTCAACGAATTGGCAAGATCCTGCGCGGCGGTCACGGCCGATTGCGCTGATGTCGTGCTGCTCGGGGATGTGGCGAATGTCTGGAGCGCCTGCTGGAATGCTGTGAGATAGGTACTCGGCGAGGTCTCGTAGTCATTGCCGCCCACCAGCGACTTCAGGCTTTCGAGGCCGGTCACCAGCGTCTGCTGGGCGCTGTCCTTGGCATTCGTTTGCAGATACTGGGCAAGCAGCGCCGTTTCCTGCGCCCGGCTGATGCTGACAACTTGGGCGCCGGAAAGAGACGTCGTAACCGACGCCTCCCGTCTCACATAGTCGGAATTTCCGACATTGACGATATTCGTCGAGATGACGCTGCTTTGTTGGCCGGTCGTGTTGAAAATACTTTGCACGCTGTTCAAGGCGGAGGTGAGCGACATGCCGGCGTCCTCCCTATCGTTTCAGATTGACGAGGACATCCATGATATCGGAGCCGGTCTGGAACACCTTCGAATTGGCGGTATAGCTGCGCTGCGCCTCGATCATCTCCGTCAGTTCACCGGCGAGATCGACATTCGAGCTTTCGAGAGCACCGGACTGGATGGAACCAAGCCCGTTCGTCTGCGGGAAGCCGGTGACCGTTACCCCGGACAATCCGTTGGCACTGTAGACGTTGCCGCTGAGCAGCGTCAGATTGTCGGGGCTGGCGACCGTCGCGAGAGGGATCTGATAGAGAGCCTTCGTCGCGCCGTTTGCATAGGAGACCGACACCACGCCGTCCGCACCGATAGACACCGAGTTCACGGCACTTGCGGCCTGGCCGTCTGCGGAGCCCGTCGCCGAGAAGTCGGAGGCGAGCTGGGTGAAATCGGAATAGTCCATGGTGATCGTCTTTGCCGTCACCGGATCGACGATATCAGTGTCGGTCGCGGAGGTGAGCTGCCCGTCGGCGTCGAAGGAGAGCGTCGCGACGCTGACGGCATCGGAAGAGTAGGGAAAGGACGTCGTGCTGCCGGTGGATGCATCGGCATTGCGGTAAACCGCGACCTCCCAGGTGCTGCCGGTGACTGCGCCGCCCGCGTCCGTCGTGACGCCGGTCTTGGTGAAGTAATAGTCGTACTGGACGGTGCCGCCGAGGCTGTCATAGGCAACCAGCGACATCTTCTGCGTGTCGTCGGTGACGCTCGCCGTGTTGGCGCTCGGCAGCGTCGTGGTATCGGTGACGACAGTTGCCTCGGAATTCAGGTTGCCGCTGAAATAGGCGCTGCTCGAAGCGACAGCGCTCAAGCCCGATTGGGATACGTTGACCGGCACCAGGCCGTCGAAGCCATTGACCACCACCGCCGGTACGCCGGAATCATAGGAGTATCCCATGAGCGTGAAACCGGCGCCGTTGACGAGATTGCCGTCGCTGTCGACCGAGAAGTCGCCGGCCCGGGTGAGCACCGGCGTGCCGTCGGCGCTTTCCACGATGAAGAAGCCGTCTCCTGATATCGCCAGGTCGTAATCGGAGGTCGTATAGGAGATGTCGCCCTGTTGAGAAATCGCCTGGCGCACGGATGTCTGGACGCCGCCGGAATTATAATTGCCCGAGGAAGAGGGCAAAACCAGCGACGAGAAGGACGTGGAAACGGCTTTGTAGCCGGTGGTGTTCGCATTGGCGATATTGTCGGAAACCGTGCTCAGCCGGTTTGCCTGGGCGCTCATGCCGGAGACGGCGGTTTTCATGCTTCCAAAAATGCTCATGGCTCGATCCTTTAAGGTTTGGGAACATGCCATGTGACGAGGGGCTTCCAGAGCCCGGATGGCGGGCGCACGACATCGCGGGCGCCGGGCAAAGGCCGACACCGGTCGATGATCTGATTGCCTGGACTAACCCCGTGATGGCGATAGGCGCTTCGGCTCATCCGCGCGCTAGTTATCCGTGCGCCTGTGACGGCGCACCATTTGAGTGGTTCCACATGTCAGTAGCGACCCGACTGAAGGCTCTGCCGGCTCGACTGCCGGGTCGCTTTCAAACCGTCTCAGTGCAGATCCTCCAGCGACCGCAATGGCGACGGCTTAACGACCGTCAGCTCGCGGACTGTGCAGACAATGAACCGGTGCGTGACGTGTCGAGCAGACTAAAGAGCTGGCTTGCCTGACTTTCGGTGACGTCGTCCGGCTTACCCGCCATGAATTCATCCAATGTCACGAGCCCGTCTCCGTCCGTATCGAGATCGGAGAGCAGAGATGCAAACTGGTCGTCGTCAGCGGACGGCGGCGGTCCTTCGGGACGTTCCGACTGCTGAGCTGACATGGCCTCGGTCAGCGCATCGACCGATAGCGAACCGGAACCTTCGCTGTCGAAGCTGTCGAACAGCGTGCCGGCCTGCTCCTCGCTCAAATCGGACGGCCGACTTGCAACGAACTCGGCTTTGCTCACAAGCCCGTCGCCGTCGGTATCGAGATCGGAGAGCAGGGATGCAAGGTCGTCATCGTCGGAGGGTGGCGGGGGCGGCGGCCCCTCGGCACGTTCCGACTGCTGGGCGGACATGGCATCGGTCAGCGCATCGACCGATAGCGAGCCGGAACCTTCGCTATCGAAGCTGTCGAACAGCGTGCCGGCTTGATCCTCCGACACATCCGACGGCCGGGCTGCGACGAACTCGGCCTTGCTCACGTAGCCGTCGCCATCGCTGTCCAGCTGCGCAACGTCCATGTCTGCGCCGCCGTCCTGCTGCTCGCCGGAGCCGGACTGACCGGCGAGGCCGTTCATCGTCAGCGACATCAACTGCGACATGAGTTTCTCGGCGCTGTTGGTCGCGTCTTCGTCGAGCTGCTGGGTTGTGGTTGATTTTTTTGCCGAAATCGTATTACAGGATAGGGCGTCCTGGGATGCTGACGTCGAATTCTTGCTATAGGAATAGGAAGAAATTGATGTTGCGGCGGAAATGGTCGTCATAAGCGCTCCATCGCTAGAGGGTGGGGATGCAACGCATTACAGAACTGATGAGTTCTCTAAATCGAAATTGCTAATGCCACAACCGAAAAAATCGTCCCTCAGAAATCGTAGTTTCCTTTCTGCGGCTGTCGGCTTGTGCTTTAACGGGGCGGTCTAGACCATCATGGATGTTGCCGACGAGCCTGTAGATGAGCCGCGCAGACGGGGCCGGCCGAAAGTCTCGAGCGACGATGACAAGCGAGTGCATATCGTCGAGATTGCCCGCCGCGTTTTTGTAAAATACGGGTATGCCGGAAGCACGACCGCGGTCGTCGCCACCGAGGCGGGAGTTTCAAAACAGACGCTTTACAAGCTCTTTCAGAGCAAGGAAGAGCTGTTTGCCGCTGTGGTCGGTGCTCATCGACGCATGATGCTCGATCTGCCTCGGCCTCCGGAAGATCTCTCGATCGCCGAGAGCCTCGAACGCATCTTCATGATCGATATGGATGAGGACAAGGATGCGGATCGTGCCGGTTTCCTGCAGCTCGTCTTTCGCGAAGCCGGGCAGTTTCCCGAACTCGTGGACATTCTGCAGCGCGAAGGCATGCTTGCCAGCCGGCAGCAACTTGCCAACTGGCTGAGCGACCGTAGGGCGGAAGGCCGTTTGTCGCTCGACGATCCGGCCAGCGGAGCCCGCATGCTGATGGATATGATCTTTGGTGGCATGGGACCGCCGGAAGGACGCGCTCAGGCCTGGCCCGACCGGGCGGCGCTGCTTGCCCATCTCCGGCGCTGCATTGCCATCTTTGCCGCGGGCGTCGGCGCCGCCTGACCCGATAAAGCCGCGATCCCTCGACTTTTGACGTCCTGTTGCATTTTGGACGAATTATAGTACCATATAGTTCTATTAAATTGATTCGGCCGCATGAGTGCGGTCCGTATGCGCCATGAGCGGCGGCAAGATCTCAGCAAATATGAAAAGTTTCAACCGTGGCTGCCGGCAGGCTTTCGCGCGCGCGTGCTTATGAAAGGGACAGAAGTTGGTTTCCACCTATGTGAGCTATCTCTCGGTCGCGCGAAATCTGGGCGCCAGTCTCTCGAGTGTAGCTTCTCAGGCAACGGTTGCCCGCGACAGCAGCTATTACAAGGAAAACATTGGCAAGGTCACGACAGTCGATGAATTCATGGGCGATTATAAGCTCTACTCCTATGCCATGAAGGCCTACGGCCTTGAAGACATGACATATGCCAAGGCGTTCATGAAGAAGGTGCTGGAAAGCGATCTCAGCGATTCATCCAGCTTTGCCAACAGTCTGAGTGATGGCCGCTATGCCGAGTTTGCGGCCGCTTTCAAATTTTCCGGCGAGACGGAGACAGCCCAGTCGGATGCGCAGCGGGACAGCCTGCTCGACGCCTATGAGGAATCTTTCGACACCGAGGCTGACGATATCGCAGACCAGACGGATTATTTCGAAGAGAATATCTCGTCGATCACCTCGGTCGACGATCTCCTGTCGAGCTCGAAGCTGAAGAACTATGTGCTGACGGCTTTCGGCCTCAACACCGAATACACCTCAACCAGCTTCCTGAAGAGTGTTCTGACGAGCGATCTCGACGATGCCGATAGTTTCGTCAACCAGCTCGACGACGATGTCTATGTCAACCTGGCGAAGGCCTTCAACTTCAACGAGGATGGTTCGACCGACGGCGACGTGATGTCGGAAGATCAGCTCTCGTTGGTCACAAGCGCTTATGCGGTGGCCTCGGCGACGATCGCTTCCTCGGAAACCGGGGAGGCCTATGACACCTATTTCGCTGCACAACTTGGAAACATCACCTCCGTCGATGAGTTGATGAGCGACGACAAGCTGGTTTCCTATCTGAGAACTGCCTACGGGCTTACCGATAGCGAGACCGATAACTTCATTTCCGCGGCGCTGAAAAGCGCCGACGTCGCCGACGCGATCGGCTTATCCGAACTGCACGATGCCTTTAATTTCGATGAGGACGGCGCGCTTGCCGATGGCGACACGGCCCAGACATCGGAACAGACGGCCGCGACCACGGCGGCCTTCGATGAAAATTATCAGCTGCTGATCGCCAATACCGACACCGAAGACGCCGTCGACAACTATACGACGCGCATCGCCAGCGTCACTTCGATCGATGATTTCCTGGTCTCGAACGATGACGACGACGATGACGACAACGACGATCTCCCGGAACTGTGGGAAATGGCGTTGCGAGCCTATGACATAGACCCGGACAGCGTTTCGAGAAGCGAGGTCCGGAAAATTCTCGAAAGCGATCCCTCGGACTCGAAAAGCTATGTCAACAGCCTCGACGACGATCGGTTCGTAGCCTTTCGCAAGGCCTTCAACTTCGACAGCAATGGCGACGTTACCGTTCCGCTGCAGGCCATGTCGGAATCCGTCATCGACGACTATGCTGCCTATTACAAGCAGAACAAGATCCGATACCTCGAAGGCGACGAGCTGACGGAAGCAACCGACGCGGCGGACGAGGAGATTACCTATTTTCGCGAGCAGATGGCGACGATCACCACGGCCAGCGAATTTCTGGCCGACGATCGCCTGGTTTCCTTCGCGCTCGAGGCGAAGGGGCTCGATCCTGATGATGTCACGTCGGAGGAGTTGGAGAAGATGTTTTCTTCCGATCTCGACGACGAAGATAGCTATGTCAACAAGCTGGACGACAATCGTTTCGCCGAACTCGTCGGTGCGTTCAATTTCGACCAGGACGGCAATATTTCCGACGAGCCCACCGGGACGGTGCAGCAGCGCGGCGACGTGCTGGAGACGATCGACGCCTATGTCAGGCTGACGCTCGAGGATGATCAGGGCGACAGCAACACCGGCGTGCGCCTCGCCCTCTACTTCGAGCGCAAGGCGCCCGAGATCTCGAACGCCTATGACATTCTGGGCGATAGCGCGCTCTTCGAATTTTTTACGACGACATTCAACCTGTCCAGTTATGTCTCGAACATGGACGTCGACAAGCAAGCCGAGATGATCAGCAATTTTATCGACATAAAGGATCTGTCTGATTCGGAAAAAGTCGACGATCTGATCAAACGCTTCACTGCCATGTATGACATGGCCAATGGCACAGGCACCACGTCGACAGCCCTTTCGATCCTGACGGGATCATCGACGATAAGCGCTGACACGCTACTTGCGATGGCGCAGTTGAAAAGCGGGTGAGTGGCCGGCAGGCCGCTGGTCCCGGAGAACCTGACGGAAATTCTATATCGCCCAACGCAGGATAGGGATTGGCCCTTTGCGCCGACGCGCGTCGTCACGACGCACCTTACTGATGCAGCGCTCATTCAAAACGAAACATACCTGCAACGTTTATTCATAATTAAATATCCATTAATGATCATAAGCGAATATTCGGGGCATGGCTGGATACACAGCAGTGAAATCTAGGGGGATTGCGCGTGAATATTCTTGATCGTGGTGCAAATGCTGTCGCGGTTCTTGCCGCTTTGTCGGATTCGCAAGCCATGATTGAGTTTGACTTGTCTGGCAAGATCCTCACTGCAAACGAAAACTTCTGCAGGGCGCTTGGCTACGAGTTGAGGGAGATTGTCGGAAAACATCACAGCATGTTTGTCGAGCCTGCCTATGCATCCTCAACGGAATACAAGGCTTTCTGGACGAAGCTCGCAGCCGGGAAATTCGATCAACAACAATACAAACGCGTCGGAAAAGGCGGGCGCGAGGTCTGGATCGAGGCATCCTACAATCCCGTGTTCCGACGCGGGAAGCCGGTCAAGGTCATCAAGATTGCAACGGATATCACTGCGCAGAAACTGAGGTCTGCCGAGGATTCGGGCAAGATCGACGCATTGTCCCGGGCTCAGGCGATCATCGAATTCACGCCGGCCGGCGAAATCCTGACCGCGAACGACAATTTCCTTTCCGCGCTTGGTTATTCGCTTGCCGAAATCCAGGGCAAACATCATTCGATGTTCTGTGAAGCCGACTACTCGAGGTCGGAGGCTTACAAGGAATTCTGGCGGAAACTTGCGAGCGGCCAGCTGGTTGCCGACGAATTCATGCGTGTGGGCAAGGGCGGACGAAAGGTCTATATCCAGGCTTCCTACAATCCGATCTTTGACCTGAACGGCAAAGTGTTCAAAGTCGTGAAGTTCGCAACCGATGTCACGGCGCGCGTCGAAAATGTCGAACAACTTGCCCGTTGCCTGACGAATCTTGCGGATGGCGACCTGTCGCAGATGATCCAGAAGCCTTTCATTCCTTCGCTGGAAAGGCTGCGTGCCGACTTCAACAGCGCCTCGGAGAAGTTGAAGGGCGCAATGGCAACGGTTGCCGAAAATGCCAAGGCGATATCAGCCGGTTCCAACGAAATCCGCACGGCGGCCGACGACCTGGCAAAGCGTACCGAGCAGCAAGCGGCATCCGTCGAAGAGACGGCAGCCGCGCTTGAGGAAATCACGACGACGGTCAAGGATTCGAGCCGCCGCGCCGAGGAGGCCGGTCAACTCGTGGCGCGCGCCAGAAATCACGCTGAGCATTCCGGCCAGGTGGTGCGTGACGCAATCGGAGCGATGGACCAGATCGAAAACTCGTCACGCGAAATTTCCAACATCATCGGTGTCATCGATGAGATTGCCTTCCAGACGAACCTTTTGGCGCTCAATGCCGGCGTGGAGGCGGCACGAGCAGGGGAGGCCGGCAAGGGGTTTGCGGTCGTTGCCCAGGAGGTCCGTGAGCTGGCGCAGCGGTCGGCGAAAGCTGCGAAGGAGATAAAGAGCCTGATCACAGCGTCCGGTTCCCATGTCGCAAACGGCGTCGCCCTCGTGACGAATGCCGGATCCGCGCTCCAGGAAATCGCCAGTCAGGTTCACGAAATCAATACCAACGTCACAGCGATCGTGGAGGCGGCGCGCGAGCAATCGACTGCGCTTGGCGGGATCAGCCAGTCCATCAACACCGTCGACCAGGGAACGCAGCAGAATGCCGCAATGGTCGAGGAGCAGACGGCTGCGAGCCATGGTCTCGCCCGAGAGGCTGCCGCTCTCTTCGAGCTTCTTGAACAGTTCCGTTTCAATGATGCGCCGAGATCCAGGTCTTCGTTTGCGCAGGCCGATCGTCACCCCGTCGCACCGACGGCTTTGAAAGTCGTTCGTACTTCGCCCCTCGCATCCATCCAGCGCGGGTCAGCCTCCGTCGCGCTGAAGTCCGATTGGGAAGAGTTCTGATTACTCTGACTGAGCCATTCTCAGCAGTATTGGCGACAATCAATCGAGCGACCACGAGCCGGGATAGTTCGGCTTGCGACGCTCGATCCACGCGTCGAGCCCTTCGCGCAAATCGTCGGTTGGCGCCATGCGGGCGAATTGTTCGCCTTCGATCAGGAGCCCCTCCGCAATGCTCTGGTTGATGCCGCGCGTCACCGCCGTCAGAATGCTCGCCGCTGCCAGCGCTGAATGACGCAGAATGCGCCGCGCGAGGTCGTGGGCGGCCGGCATGAGAGCGTCATGCGGGACAAGCTGGTTGACAAGGCCGAGTTCGAGGGCGCGCTGCGGGGAGAATGCGTCGCCCGTCAACAGCAATTCGAGGGCGCGCTTGCGCCCGGCCAGCCTTGGCAAACGCTGCGTTCCGCCAAAGGTCGGCGGCATTGCGAGATTAATCTCGGGCTTGGCGAACAGGGCGCGTTCGCTGGCGATGGCGAGGGGCACAGCCTCGGTGATTTCGCAGCCTCCGCCAAAGGCAAGGCCGTTGACGGCGGCGATGACGGGTTTGCGGAAGGCTTCCAGCCGCGCAGTTAATCGCTGTCCGCGCGCGACGAAATCGCGCATGGCGACATCGGCGCCCTGCGCCACGCTTTCCGAGAATTCGTAGATATCGCCACCCGCCGAGAATGCCCGCTCGCCTGCGCCGGTGAGGATGATCACCCGAATTGAACTGTCGGTTTCGATGGCGTCGAGGATCGCGAGCAAGCGGTCTATCAAGGCATAATTCAGCGCATTGAGCTTTTCCGGGCGATTGAGAGTGAGCGTGGCGATTCCGTCGTGGCTGTCGATCAAAACAGTGTCGGCCATTCGGTTTTCCTTTCCGCTATGCTGCGTCAGGAGAAGTATGCCGCCGGTCGATGCTTGTGTATATTCACTAGTCGGTATACATAGCGACATGATCTCACAGCCAGTCCCGACGCGCGAACGCATCATCTCGGCGGCCGCCAAACTGTTTTACAACGAGGGCATCAGGAGCGTCAGCGTCGATGCGGTGGCTGAAGAGGCCGGTGTCACGAAACGCACCCTTTACTACCATTTCGCCAGCAAGGACGATCTCATCGGGGCCTATCTGGAGGCGCGCGACCAGCCTAACCTCTCTCTGTTCAAGCGCTGGTACGCGGAAACGACGGGCGAGCCGGCGGATAAGGTGCAAGGCATCTTTCGCAATCTCGCCCGCGCGGCCCGCCATCCGAAATGGAAGGGCTGCGGCTTCCTGCGCACCTCTGCGGAACTCGCCAATATGCCTGGCCATCCAGCCATGAAAGTCGGGATTGAACACAAGAAGAGGGTCGAGGCCTGGTTGCAGGTTACGTTCGAGGCGGCCGGAATCAAGACGGAAGCGCCGCAGCTCGCTCGGCAGATCGTCCTGCTGCTCGATGGCTCGTTCGCCGTCGTTCTGTTGCATCGCGACCCGACCTATATGGAAGCCGCAGGCGAGGCGGCTGGTTCGCTGATCCGCGCTGCGACCGCAAACGCCTAAGGCGGGCGGTTCCTGAGGCGCTCGCTCTGAAGGCCACATCTTCCGCCCTCGGCTTGGCTGTCAGGTCGCCGAACGAGAAGGCAAGATGTTGAGCCTCTGAAACAAGAGAACAATGCTGCACTGCCGAAAAAATCACCACGCGCACCACTGCGCGTTTTTTCGGCATGACCCATTGACAATTCATCCTTGATGGCACTTCATAACATTGTTCCAGTAAAACAGACATGCGTCCATTATACTGGAACAACAGGAACCATCCATAAGGGGAACGCCATGACCATTTCCTTTCGCACCGGCGTGATGTCGCTGGCCGTCGCCGCTCTGTTGTCCACGCCTGCGCTGGCCGACGGCAGCAAGCTCGATGAAGTGCTGGCCCGCGGCCATCTCGTCCTCGGCACGGGCAGCACCAATGCGCCTTGGCACTTCAAGAGTGCCGACGACAAGCTTCAGGGATTCGACGTCGACATGGGCCACATCATCGCCAAGGCGCTCTTCGGCGATCCTGAGAAGATCGAGTATGTGAACCAGTCCTCCGACGCCCGCATCCCGAACATCACCACCGACAAAGTCGACATCACCTGCCAGTTCATGACCGTTACCGGCGAGCGCGCCCAGCAGGTTGCCTTCACCATTCCTTATTATCGCGAGGGTGTCGGCCTGATGCTCAAGGCGGATGGCAAATATGCCGACTACGCAGCCCTCAAGGCGGCCGGTTCCTCCGTTACCATCTCGGTTCTCCAGAACGTCTACGCCGAGGCGATGGTGCATGCCGCATTGCCGGAGGCGACTGTCGACCAGTACGATTCCGTCGACCTGATCTATCAGGCGCTGGAATCGGGACGCGCCGATGCAGTCGCCACCGACCAGTCGTCGCTCGCCTGGTACATGACGCAGAATCCGGGCCGCTATAAAGATGCCGGCTTCGGCTGGAACCCGCAGACCTATGCCTGCGCTGTCAAGCGCGGCGATCAGGATTGGCTGACCTTCGTCAACACCGCCCTGCACGAAGCCATGACCGGCGTTGAATTCGACTTTTACGCCAAGTCCTTCAAGACCTGGTTCGGCAAAGATCTGACGCCGCCGCAGATCGGCTTTCCCGTCGAGTTCAAGTAGCAGCCATGTGGAGCGGGACTTTTCTCCCGCTCCACTAGCAGGATGATTTCAGGCCGGGTCGGCCTAAAATCTGAATCCTGTTCTCAGTTGAGGAGTGAGAGCATGATGTTGTCCGAAAAGAGCTCACACTTTTCGGCATCATGCTCTGGTCTGAAAGGGCGGCCCGTATGGGTTATACGTTGAATTTCGCCGCCGTCTGGCGCAATTTCGATTTTCTTTTGAGCGGGCTTGTACTCAGCCTCGGTCTTGCGGTGATCTCGATCCTGATCGGGGCCGCGATCGGCTTGGTCGTGGCCTTCGCACTGACGTCCAAAAGCCGTTTTGCGATCGTGCCGGCGCGGGTCTATGTCACTGTCATTCGCAACCTACCGATACTCGTCCTGGTGCTTTTTGCCTTTTTCGCGCTGCCGCAGATGGGTTTGCGCCTCGACAAGATAAAAAGCTTCGTCCTGGTTCTATCCCTCTATTCCGGCGCCTATCTGGCCGAGGTATTCCGCGCCGGGCTGCTGTCAATTCCGAGAGGACTGACGGAAGCGGGTCTTTCCATCGGCCTGACGGGGATGCAGATCCGCAGTTCCATCATCGCGCCGCTGATGCTGCGCAACGTGCTGCCATCGCTGTCCTCGACGATCATCTCGCTCTTCAAGGACACCTCGCTCGCCGCCGCCATCGCCGTGCCGGAACTGACCTTTGCTGCCCGCAAGATCAATGTCGAGAGTTTCCGCGTCATAGAGACCTGGATGGTCACCTCAGCCCTTTATGTCGCGACCTGTTTCCTCATCGCCGCCGTAATGCGCTTCGTCGAGCGCCGTCTGGCCCTGCCGAGATAAACCCGGATGTCCCACACCTTTCTCGAACAACTCTGGATCGCCCGCTACGTCATCATGAACGGCATCGGCGTGACCGTGTCGATCTCCCTGTTGGCCATCCTCGCGGGTTCCATACTCGGCGTTTTCGTCGGTCTGGCGCTCGTCTATGGCGGCGTTGTTTTGCGTCTGGCCGTGCGCGCCTATACGGATATCATCCGCGGCACGCCGGTGCTCGTGCTGGTGCTGGCAAGCTACTATGTCTCTGCCGCCGTCGGCCTCGATCTCGGGCCGTTCTCGGCCGGCGTGCTTGCCCTTGCCATCTTCTGCTCCTCCCATGTCGGCGAAATCGTGCGCGGAGCGCTTCAGGCGATCCCCAAGGGGCAGACCGAAGCCGCCAAGGCGATCGGCCTGACCTTTACCCAGACCTTCACCTCGGTGCTATGGCCGCAGGCCATGCGCCAGTGTTTGCCGGCCTGGGTGAATACGGCGGCCGAGATGGTGAAAGCCTCAACGCTGCTCTCCGTTATCGGCGTCGCCGAGCTTCTCCTGCGCACGCAGGAGATCATCTCCCGCAATTTCATGAGCCTCCAGTTCTATTTCCTGGCCGGTGGTCTCTATTTCATCATCAACTACGGCATCGAGCACTTCGGCAAATATGTCGAGCGCAAGACCGCCCTGCCATCCTGAGGAGACACCCCGATGGCCAAGACCATTCTCGACATCCAGGGCCTGCGCAAGACTTACGGCATCCACGAAGTCCTCAAAGGCGTCGATTGCGCCGTGCAGGAAGGCGAAGTCATTTCCATCATCGGCTCGTCCGGCTCCGGAAAAACCACCTTGCTGCGTTGCATCAACATGCTCGAGGAATTCCAGGGCGGCACGATCAGCCTCGACGGCGAAGAGATTGGCTATCGCGCCGAAGGAGCAACGCGGCGCCGCAAGAGCGAGAAGGAGATTGCACGCCAACGCGCGCTGACCGGCATGGCGTTTCAGCAGTTCAATCTTTTCCCGCATATGAGCGCCGCTGAAAACGTCATGCTCGGCCTCGTCAAGGTGAAGAAAATGACGAAGCCGGATGCGCGCGCAATCGCGGAAAAATGGCTCGATCGTGTCGGCCTTTCCGCCCGCGCGAACCACTATCCCGGACAGCTTTCCGGCGGCCAGCAGCAGCGCGTCGCAATTGCTCGCGCCATCGCCATGTCGCCGAGGCTGATGCTGTTCGATGAAGTGACCTCCGCGCTCGACCCGGAACTGGTGGGCGAAGTGCTCCAGGTGATCAAGGGGCTTGCCGCCGACGGCATGACCATGCTGCTCGTCACGCACGAGATGCGCTTTGCCTACGACGTTTCGTCACGGGTCATCTTCATGAACCAGGGCGTCATCTGCGAGGAGGGCGATCCGAAGGACATGTTCGTGCATCCGAAGACTGAACGGCTGGCGGAATTCCTCAAAACCTCGAGTTTCAACTAATGCATGTCGCCCAAAAGTGCGCAGCGGTTTTGGGATAACGATTTGCATCAACAAAACTTAAAGAATGATCCCGTGACGGTCCGCTCTGCGGATCGTCACGGGCGCTCGGTCCAAGGGTCGACAAGCTCGATCTCAAAGCCCTCGAAATCCTTTATATTGCGAGTGGCGAGGGTGAGATCGTGAGCAATCGCGGTGGCGGCAATCAGGCCATCCATTGACGACAAGCCGCGCCCGCTTCGCTTTGCGAGCCCCATCAAGTCGCCCCAAGCTATCGCAACCGGCTGATCCACAGGGATGACACGCTGCTCGAAGCGCTGCGGCAGGTCCTGGGCAAGCCATTCAGCCAGCGCGTCGCGCTTCCGGCCGCTTTCCATCAATGCAACACCACGCCGGATCTCCGCGATCGATACGACGCTGATGAATGAGCGATCCTCGTCGAGACTGTCCAGCCATTGTAGGACATGTGCATCGGGACGCGGCCTTGTCACCTCGGAAAGCACATTAGTGTCCAGCAGAAGTCTCACAGCTGAAGATCACGCGGTTCGTCGCGCTGCCGTTCGAGGTCCAGATCAGCGCCACGCAGCGGCGATTGCATCAGAAACTCTGCAAGGGTGCCCTTGCGCGCGGTCTTCCGCTGCCATTCCTCGGCCGAAACGACGACGACGCTTGGTTTGCCATTGCGCATGATTGTTTGCGGCGTTGCTTGCGCGCGTTCGATAACCTCAGACAGCTTGGCCTTCGCACTGGCGACGGTCCAACTTTTATCCTCTGGTCGTGATGGCTGCATTCGCTTTATCCTGACTATAGTGACTATCCTGACTATATAAGCCGAACCGGTCTAGCCGCAAGCAACTTTTCGATAGGGAAGGGGCTTTGTCGGCTTTGGGCGGCCGACGCTGATCTGGGTTCGCAAGGCATTGTGGGCTCGCTCAATTTGCGCTCAGTTTGCATTCCCAGCGTGCAAATTCCAGGGGGAGGGATCCGAGACATCTTGGAAATCCTGAACGCAGAATTTTGGCACGAGCTTTGCTTTCCTGTCTTGTATGCAAGATAGCCAGACATCTGAGACCACGCAGAAGACCATCGAGGAGACCATCGTCTCCGGGATTCTTTCAGCCAAAATTCGGCCTGGGACGCGTCTCAGCGAAAACCAGCTGGCAACGCTCTTCAGCGTGTCTCGAACCCGCGTTCGTGAAGCCATGATGCGCCTGGAAACACGCGGCATTGTGCATGTAAGTCCAAGACGAGGCTGGTTTGTCGTCGAGCCGTCCGCTGAAGAGGCGATCGCGGTCTATGAGGCACGGCGTGTCATCGAGGCCGGGTTGCTGCGCAGCATGCGCGTATTGACGGACGAGGGACGCAAAGCTCTCGACGCGCATTTGAACGAGGAAAAGACCGCAATGGCTGCGGGCGACCGCCAGCGCCTGACCTATTTGATGGGTGATTTCCACATCCGCATCGCAGAATTAAGCGGTAACGCCATCATCGTCGATATCCTTCGCGATCTCACCGCGCGGACGATCCTTATTTCGATGCTCTATCAGTCTGAATTTCACGCAGCACAGTCCCATGATGGGCACTGCCGCATCTTCGAGGCCATGCAAGCGGGCGATTTCGTCAGAGCTGCGGAGCTCTCCGTCGAACATCTGGACGAAGTGGAAATGGGCCTCGACCTGACCACGCGCCCGGATCCGCTCTCGGAGCTGCGCAGTTCCCTGTCACTCCCTCCCAAGGCCGTGTCCTCCGGCCCAACTGTCAAACCCAAAAAACCGCAACTTCAAAGGAGCAATTAAAACATGCTGACAAGACGAGTATTTTTCGCAATCGCGACCCTGGCTGCAACCTTTGGCTTCGGCTCCACGTCTCACGCCGATGCTCTCGCCGACATCACGGCGCGCGGTACGCTGCGTGTCGCCGTCCCGCAGGATTTTCCGCCCTTCGGCAGTGTCGGCACCGATATGGCGCCGATGGGCTATGATATCGATGTCGCCAATCTCATTGCCGAAAAGCTGGGCGTCAAGACCGAACTCGTGCCGGTCACCAGCGCCAATCGCGTCCCCTATCTGCAGACGAATAAGGTCGATCTGGTCATATCAAGCCTCGGCAAGAATGCCGAGCGCGAAAAGGTGATCGATTTCTCCGTAGCTTACGCACCCTTCTTCAACGGCGTGTTCGCGCCGGCCGATGTTTCGATCGCCAAGGTGGAAGATCTCGCGGGCAAGAGCATCGGCGTCACGCGCGGCGCTGTCGAAGATCTCGAGCTGACGAAGATCGCGCCAGCCGACGCGACGATAAAGCGCTACGAAGACAACAACGGCACTATCTCGGCCTTCCTGTCTGGCCAGGTCGACACCATTGCGACCGGCAACGTCGTGGCTGCTGCGATCCTCGCCAAAAATCCCCCCAAGCGCCCTGAGATGAAGTTCCTCATCAAGAACTCACCCTGCTACATCGGTCTCAACAAGGAACAGGCAGCCCTTCTGGAGAAGGTGAACGGCATTATCGCTGCGGCCAAAACCGATGGCGCGCTGAACGCCATATCGCAGAAGTGGCTCGGCGCCGATCTCCCGTCGGATCTGTAAGGAACCCGGTCTCACGGATGTCATCCCGCGCCGCGCGCGGGATGACATGACGCTCCGTCACCGCAAGAGGGGACAATTCCTTGAGTTACCATTTCGAATTCGGCTGGCTGCTTGAATATTATCCTGACATCATCAAGGGCATACTGATCACCCTGGAGCTCATCGCGATCGGCGGAGTGCTCGGCATTTCGCTCGGCATTTTCTGTGCCTGGGTGCGCGCACTCGGCCCGGCCTGGCTGAAGCCTGTCGTTGCGACCTATGTCGAACTGATCCGCAACACACCGTTCCTCATCCAGCTCTTTTTCATCTTTTTCGGTCTGCCGTCGCTCGGCCTCAAGCTTTCCGAACTGACGGCCGCCAACCTTGCGATGGTCGTCAACCTCGGCGCCTATAGCTGCGAGATTATCCGCGCGGGAATCCAGGCAACCCCGAAGGGCCAGTTCGAGGCAGGCGAGAGCCTTGCCATGACGCGCTTCGAAACCTTCCGGCATGTCGTTCTCGTGCCGTCCCTGCAGCGCATCTGGCCGGCGTTGTCGTCGCAAGTCGTCATCGTCATGCTCGGCTCATCGGTCGTGTCGCAGATCGCCGCCGAGGATCTGACCTTTGCCGCGAACTTCATACAATCGCGAACCTTCCGCGCCTTCGAGGCCTACATCGTCTCGACAGCCATCTATCTTGTGCTGGCGATCCTGCTCCGGCAGGTGCTGGCGGTGGTCGGCGGGTTCATTTTCCCGAGGAGGGCGGCGCGATGATCGAGTTCACACTCTGGGACATCCTGCGCAACCTGCTGCTCGCCACCCGCTGGACGGTCCTGCTTTCGCTCGTCTCGTTCATTGGCGGCGGTGCGGTCGGACTGGGGCTGCTCTTCCTGCGCATCAGCAAGCGCAAGGCATTCAGGGCGCTTGCGAAATATTATATCGAGCTCTTCCAGGGCACGCCGCTGCTGATGCAGCTCTTCATCGCTTTTTTCGGTCTCGGCCTTTTCGGGATAGATGTGCCGGCCTGGCTTGCTGCGGGATTGGCGCTCACCCTGTGGAGCGCCGCCTTCCTCGCCGAAATCTGGCGAGGCTGCGTCGAAGCGGTGGCGAGGGGTCAATGGGAAGCCTCCGCCAGCCTCGGCATGGGGCGGTTGCAGCAGATGCGCTACGTCATCCTCCCGCAGGCGCTGAGGGTCGCCATACCGCCCACGGTCGGTTTCTCCGTTCAAATCGTCAAGGGAACGGCGCTGACCTCGATCATCGGTTTTGTCGAATTGTCGAAAGCCGGCACGGTGGTCACCAATGCCACCTTCCAGCCCTTCACCGTCTACGGGCTCGTCGCCCTCATCTACTTCGCCCTTTGCTGGCCTTTGTCAAAAAGCAGCCAGATCCTGGAAAGGAAGCTCAATGTCGCTCATCGAAATCACTGAAGTCCGCAAGAGCTTTGGCACCACCGAGGTGCTGAAAGGCATCAATCTCGATGTGGAGGCCGGCGAAGTCATCGCCATTATCGGCAAGAGCGGTTCGGGCAAATCGACCCTGCTTCGCTGCATCAACGGCCTGGAGACCATCACCGACGGCTCCATCTCCGTGGCCGGCGCGCAGCTCCTCGATGACGAAGTGCATCTGAAGGCACTGCGCCTCAAGGTCGGCATGATCTTTCAGCAGTTCAACCTCTTCCCGCACCTGACCGTCGGCGGCAACGTCATGCTGTCGCAGACCGTGGTCAAGAAGACCCCGAAAGCCGAAGCCGAGGCGACCGCCCGCAAGATGCTGGAGCGGGTAGGGCTGGGCCACAGGTTCGACGCCTATCCCGACGAGCTCTCGGGCGGCCAGCAGCAGCGCGTCGCCATCGCCCGCGCGCTCGCCATGCAGCCGACCGCACTTCTCTGCGACGAGATTACCTCCGCACTCGATCCGGAACTGGTCGCCGAAGTTCTGGCCGTGGTGCGCGAGCTTGCCGCCGAGGGAATGACGCTTCTGATGGTAACGCACGAGATGAAGTTCGCCCGCGATGTCTGCAGTCGCGTCGTCTTTATGCACCAGGGCCGCGTTCACGAAATAGGCCTGCCGGAGGAAGTCTTCGCCAATCCGCAGACGGCCGAGCTGAAGCAATTTCTCGGCGTCAATTAGGAAACGACGACATCTCTCGCTTATACCGGCCGGCATCGTCGTCGGGGATGGCGCGCGAGCGCCGCTTTGCTCGTGCGGAGGCAGACGAGGGAAGAGGCCGCGCATGCCAGACTATTGTGTCCGGTGGGCTGCTCATGGTCGACCGTCCTCAGGACTTCGACCGAGGGTGTCCCATCAACGTTTCATACTCTCTGTCGGTCAATCGTTCGACTGCCCGCAGCTGTGCGGGAATGTCCATCCGCTCGTGTAAGACCGCGGCAATGACGAAGGTTGCATCGTCAGCGACAATGTAGACGGCGTAATGGTGCTCGACTTTGTGCAATCGGAAGAGTGAGTTCCCGACGCGCTCGTCGCTCTTTGTCCTCACGCGGGCATGGGCTTCGGGGATGCCTTCAAATCCTGCCCGCAGCAGGCGGCCGTACGCCTTTGCCTGTTCGGGGGACCATTTGCGCGCCGTTTCGCGGACGGCCAAACGATAGTTATCAAGTGCGGCCGGCAGGATGAGAACGCGTGGAGCCACTAGCGCAGTTCTTCATCCAGTTCCGCGTCGACGGCATCAAGAGCCGAAAGGGGCAGCATTTCTCCGCGCCGGAATTCCCCTTCCGCCCGCAGCAGTGATCGGATGGCATAGCGGCGGTCTTCTTCGCGTGCCATATCTTCGCGAATAAGGGCGCGCACATATTCACTCGGGGTCGTGTACTGGCTCTTCCCGTTGGCGCGCATATCGACAAAGGCGCGCATTTCATCGGGCAAGCTCACATGCAGGCTGCTGGTCATGCCGCACCTTCCTTCAAATTTCTGAATGAATTGTTGTGTATCCATACCTCGATGTCAATATTTGACATCGAGACGTTCGGTTGCAGACCGGGATGCTCGCCTGGATCATGCAGGGACTCGCCAGATCGTAAGGGAATCCGTCTGATTAAGGCATCCAGCCGCAGATAGCGACGATGAATCTTTCCACCTGCTGGCCAACAAGCGAGCAGGCGCTCCAATCCGCAGGCGTGCCGGGAACGGCAGGCAATGCTGCCGTTCCCGGGAATTGTCAGTCTTTGCTGCCAGTAGGGGCGGGCAGCAAGACGGGCTCGGCCGAATGGAGAATCTACACCAAGTGCAACATGGGCGTTTGAAGGGTAGGGGATCAGCCGCATTCACGCAAATGCGCCATGAAGACCTCGGCCGGTGTTTTGTAGCCCAAGCACTTTCTTGGCAGCGAATTCAGGTGATGGGCGAGGTCGACAAGTTGCTTCTGAGCGACGTTGGACAGATCCGTATCGCCAGGCATGAAGCGTCGAATGCGCTTGTTGGTGTTCTCGACAGCGCCTTTCTGCCAAGGCGAATTGGGATCGCAGAACCAGCTCCTGGCGCCGATCCCATCTTCCAAAGCCCTGAAAGCGGAGAACTCCGTGCCGCGATCAAAGGTGAAGCTTCGGCGTGCAAAAGACGGCAATGGTGAGAAGGCATGGATGATCTTGTCCATGATCGGTCGCGAGTGACGGCTGCGGTTCTTGATCATCACCGTATAGCGGCTCTTGCGCTCGACGAGAGAGGTGACGTTGGTCTCTCCGAGTTCACGCCGGAAGATCAGGAGATCGCCCTCCCAATGCCCGAACTGTGATCGATCATCAATAAAATCAGGTCGTTGGGAGATTCTGTAGTCGAGCGGGATTAAGCCGTCGCGCGGTTTGCGTGCGCCGCGGCGCCGACGCCTGCGCCGTCGTTCCGGCAGGTGCTGATACAGCCCGAGCGGATAATCTTCCTTGCAATAGATGAAACGATAAATCGTTTCCGGGCAAATGCGCACAGGACTGACGCCATCGGCGAGAAGCCGGCCAGCGATCTGCTCAGGTGACCAATGCGCCTTCAGCCGGTCGATGACGAGATCGCGCAGATGCGGATGGCGTCTGAGTTTGCGCAGCCGTCGTCGGCGCTCCTTGCTCATGTCGTTGGCGATACCGCTGTAATAGCCGCTGTATTCCGGAAATTCGTGATCCTGGAACGTATTGCGTTTAAGCTCGCGATAGATCGTCGAACGATGACGACCGAGTTGGCGGGCAATCTCCGAGACGGAAACCTTGCGTTCTCTAAGATGAAAAAGACGCTTGCGATCAAGCAGGGTGAGCTGCGAATAGCAAAGGGACATGCATATATCTCCAAGGCGAAGCCATTGTTTTTATAAGCATGTCGCACTTGGAAATAGAATGTACCGGCTACAATCAATTGTGGCGGCAAGGTTGAATTGTCCGCCGGTTTGCAAAGTAGAAATGTCACTTTGGGCGCGTCTTCAGCCATTTAGAAATGCAACACTCGACATGTCCTTGCGCTGCGGCAAGCCCCCGACCGGACCGGCTGGGCCGGGTTGCAAGGGAAGGGAGGGGGCGGGTGAGACGCACCAACCGGCTTTAGCTTTGACAGTTGGAGCAGCCGGTCATTCCGCCGCCTGCTGCCGGGACAGCGCTCGAAGCCGCTTGGCGATGACGACTGGATCATTCATGAAATCCGTCTGCTTGCCCGGCTTGCGGCCCCGCGGTGTGTAACCGTTCTTCTCGCTGTTGGTCTTCACCTTCGGCGGCAATCGCTGATCCTGCTGTTCCTTGATGTAGGTCAGCACGTCGGAAAGCCGCTTGTTGTCGGTGATCGCTGCATGCGTCACCCGCTGGTCCTTGTCGAACACCCGATAGGACAGCGAATGGCCCTTCCAGCGCACGTCGAGCCGGCCATCGGCATAGGCATAGGTCTCGACATAGCGGCCGACCAGCCCACGCGTGATATCGGTCTCTTCCAGCATGATCCGCTGGCGCTCGAACGAGAATGTCAGCTGCGCCCCGACATACCGCTGCTCACGCTTGCACAGAATGTCCTTGAGCCGGTCCAACGCCAGGTTCACCGGCCGGTGCAGATTGTCAGATCGGGCAGGGGCAACCGCAAACCGCGCGTTGTAGCCTTCCATGAACGTCGGCAGAAACGCATTGCCCGCCTGCATGTCGCAGATCCCTGCCAATCGCATATCCTTGATCAATC
>Ga0102593_1000806_pt1 | contig 41303 bp, 42 predicted proteins | sample AraplaCol_mMS_r2_2_FD_76862 | JGI IMG/M metagenome (GOLD analysis project Ga0102593, IMG submission 76862) | Arabidopsis root microbial communities from North Carolina, USA - plate scrape MF_Col_mMS_r2 (SPADES assembly) (version 2) | ecosystem: Host-associated > Plants > Roots > Endosphere...
TATTTAATTTTTGATTTTTGCTGTTTTTCCCCTTTAACGGAGTTGTTCAAAAAAAAAAAGGGCCCCCCCCCCCCCCTGAACTAACAAACTGATCTTGTGATCACAATACATCAAATGACTATTGACCAAGACCACACGCTGGCTAAAGAGAAATGTACTACACAGTTAGCTATTTTAGCTATTTACATATGTAGTTAACTCGTAGATGTGAAGTTTCTCCTGAGTCCAACTGTAGAAGATTCTCCCAGCATTGAGTGAAGATCCAACCGCATCAAAGGAGTCAACTTATACTCTGATCTACAGCGTAGAATGAGCCCTGACAAGCTGAATCTGGCATTTTTTCGGGGCTACAGGAGGGTCAAATTGTTGCCCACCACATAATTTATCTCATGCAGAGACATTCCTTCAGCTCTGCTTGAGACAGCCTCATGATTACTGTACTCAGTGTGTACATACTTTGTACAGATCGATGTTCGATAGATCCAATCAGGAACAACGTAGTACAAGAACGTTTCGATTGCATTCGAAAGAAATCTGGGCCTAGAATCCCACCTGTTAACTCCTATCCTGCATAATAATAAAGAAAAAACTAGGTACCAATGGTCGCAATGCTAGGAGATCGTCGGTATTAGGGGTTCAGCCATACTGAACCCCGGCGGCTGTGCAGTCCAAGCCCAGGCAACACTTTCTATTATCATCGAAACTATCTGAACATATCATTTCACTTCTATTCCTAGCTTAAAATACTGGAGGGAATGATTCTCAAGTCCATAAGCCCAAGACACGCTGCTGCAATATGATCTACAACCCTCCCTGTACCCAATGTCGACCGTGGAAAGTATGCTCAAACAGGCCCTTGGTAAATGGGAAAGCCGTGATCCTAACCAACTCGCTCTACAGTCCAAGGAAAAGGCCAAGAAAAACTTCTCCGTGATACAAGAAAGGAAATCAAAAGCAAAGCACTGTAGATGCGGCAGTCAAACCTCGAACTTAGATCAACCCATACCACATCTCTCCGGGACTATCGAAGCAAATACTACTATAGAACGAGGCCATTTACAAGATACAATAAGCCCGAAGGACCTTGCGATACCGAAAGAAGAGAATTTACTAAATTCATCTGCATACACTTCCGGCTCGCACTTTGAAGACGCCATGGGTTTCTTTCCAACGACATCACCTCCATCCTCTACAGATCCATATAATCAGCTTCTTATGGGCCACGAAGGAACGCAGACTCCACTGGCAGATGATGTACAGATGATATCGGCCTCTTTTCAAGATACTAGTACTAGCTGGATAGACCAGTCTGTTCATACATTCGACACCTTTTACGATCCTTCACTAAGAGATTTGTCCTCAGTATCTTCGATGGAGACTGCCGCAGACGACTTTCTTGAATTTGATGGGCTAAAAGATTTCGACCTTGGGAATTTGGACGCTTTATTTCCCAACTCAAATGAGATGTCGCTCGATGATATCAACTTTCCCTTGGGGTTAGATGGCGTCGAACAGAAAACACCGTCGACAACAGCTGTTACGGGGGACAATAAGAACAAATCGCTCGGGAAAGAGGCCGATGAATGTGAATATGTTTTAGGCGGGATAGGAGGAGAGGTTCCTTTGATTCAATGACCTCTGAAGGGCTTGAGCAGCTGCTGTTTTGGAGGTGCAAAATGTACAGAGAACGACAACAACGACGTGAGTCGGGGAGTTCTGGACCATTGAGAGATATTTGAAGGATAGAAGATCATGAAGCGATAACGCTAATGCTCTCATAGATTCAGAATATGGTATCAACTAGAAATGTATATATGAAACAAAGAAAAGAATTTTGAAGAATCATTTACCGCACTTTCTTAAGCTTGTTGCGCTTTCGGCCCAGTACATCACGACCTTCGTCAATTTCGCCCATAGCCTCACGTTTCGCAGAGCCAACTTCCTTCAATGCGCCAGTCCTTGTCACGCGACCTTCAATGCTGACACCCTCTTCCGAGAATTCTTCCATTTGTCGACCAACACGTTGTTCAATTGCCAGAATCAATTCCACATCCCGCTGTCCGACGAGCGTAACAGCCTCACCAGTCCGACCGGCACGGGCAGTACGACCAACACGGTGGACATAATCATCTGGGTTTCGAGGGACATCAAAGTTGACGACGAGACTTACGGACGGAATATCCAAACCACGAGATGCAACATCAGTAGCCACCAGGATTCTTGCAGCGCCAGCACGGAACCGCCCGAGATTGGAAGTACGCTCCGACTGAGGAAGGAGACTATGGAGAGAAGTAGCGCGATGACCAAGTCGGCGCAAAGTACGTTCAATCAGATCAGCGGTCTTGGTGTGATTGCAGAAGATAATGGCGGGCTTTGAGATATTCTCCTCGGTGGAGAGTAAGACATGCAAAAAGACCTCACGGTGTGTCATAGGCACCTTGAGGTATGTCTGCTTGAGGGTGGGAGGGATGTTTCCTTGGCTCTCAGTAGAGACTTCGGTTACAAAAATAGGCGGCTTGTTGGCAGGGCGCGGCAGCGACTTCAATGCGCGCACCTCAGCAGTCAGGGTAGCCGTAAATAGCAGAGTTTGTCGCTCATCGGAGGGAGGAAGAGCGGAAAGACAGGTCTCCACGTCCGGCAACATGCTACCCTGTCCACTGGCGAGAAGTCGATCGGCTTCATCAAGCACGACCATCTTAACTCGACCCAATCCAGCCACAGTATCTTGACCGGAAGTTTTGATGTGATCAGCCAGTCGTCCGGGTGTTGCAATCACAACGTGAGGCCGTTGAGAAAGGGCAATTGCTTGTTGCCGCATATCTGTGCCACCAGTGATAAGAATAGGCTTCATGCTTTGGGGGGCCGAGACGGCCTTGAATTGCTCGAAAATTTGCAGTGCAAGTTCTCTGTATATACAAAAGGCAGGTTAATATATATCCTTTGTCAAATGTAGACTCACTCCGTCCTGGAAAGGGAAGAAACTAACCTCGTCGGCGTCAAAACAACTGCAAATATACCAAAGGGATCTTGCGCCCATTTCTGCATAATTGGAACAGCAAAGGCCATGGTTTTTCCGGAACCAGTACGGCTACCACCAATACAATCTCTTCCCTTTAGGATTTCCGGGATGCAAGCCTTCTGAATAGCCGTGGGCCGTCGAACAGCCATAGTCGTTAAAGAACCAACAAGCCATGGAGATACATTCAAGTCGCCAAATGTAGATGATTCCGCTCGGAGTCCGATTTCCAAAGCATCTTTGATTGTAACGGGTTCTTCCTCGTCCTTCGGTTCTGGTTTCTTGGTATCGTCTTTCTTCTTAATACGAGAGAGGGTGGGGAGTGGTGCTGGAGCGACATATTCGTCATCTGACGATTCGGAGAGGCGGCGACGTTTTGGCGCACGGTTTTGAGTGTCTTGCTGGCTTGTTACAGACTGATCAGACTCGTAAGAGTCCTCAGACTCCGCGTCTTCTTCGCGAGGTGCCATTGTTGCTTGCTGCTGCTGCTTAATTCTTAAGAAAATTTGCGGCAGAAAAAGTTACTTCCCAGTGGCGGTGAGAGGTCACCGCCGTGGCGATTGGCAAAATACGATCTATAAGTCACGTGAACGTCATCAGACGAAGGATATCCTGTAATGTTTTCTAATTTTTGGAATGAAAGCATCGATTTTTCATTTTGAAACACTACTGAATAAAAAGGTAGTTTCAAACTAGCCAAAAGTGAAGCACACTCAATCAATGCGACTGGTGGTGCTTCTTCTGCGCACTGACGAACGAGAAGTCATCTCGAATGCTTCGCCCCTCTCAAGATCATTTCCCTCGACAGCCGATTCTGAAGAAGAAGAAATTCGACCTCCGAGGACCCCATTTGAGTTGCTAGAGGATGTTTGAGCACCACTTGCTGCTGCTTCGGCAGCATCTTCTTCAAGACCGTAAGTGCCCCCAACACTCTCCATGGTAAATGGGCTAGCAGTAGGAGCATCCAATGCAGCAAGCTCCTCACGGGTAAACCAAAGAGGCAATAAGAATGAGCGCACAGGAATCAAAAGAAGAATAATGACTGGGAAACCAATAGCCGCGATAGTCTGAGTGATGGCAAAGGTAGCCCCAAAACCAACCAATTCGAGAATAACAAAGGCCCAGATTGCAACGCGGCGGTCTAGTCGCTTGAGGGGATTAGAGGCAGAAGTGAATGCTTTGTCCTGGGCGAGGAAGATGAGTTTTTGGGTAATTCCGTTGCCCTGTAAAGCTTGGACACCCATGACAAAGAACAGACCAGCCATGACACCTTGAGGGATCAAGTGCAAGACAATAAGAAGAGGGCCAGACATGGTACCAAGAGTTAGCAAGCCCTGGGCAAAATTGCTGACACGCTGCTCCACAACATGATCTGTGACTCGGACGGCTTTTCCCTTATTAGCCTCGTCCTCATCCGCTACCTGTCTAGTAACACAGAGTGCAGCAGTATGAAAGGGAGCCTGAGGAATAAGCCCATTGGGAAACGGAACACCTAGAAGACCACCAACGAAAGTGGTCAGCCCGAGGAGCCAGAGGTCCCAGTGGAAACCAGCGGGCTTCCGGAGGGGAAACTCCGTGCCCTGGGCCATGAGGGAAGAGACTGACGCCATGGTCAATAAGTAATAAGGCAGTGATTGTGTTTGGGACGAACTTACCATTGTGGTCAAAGTAGAACAGAATAGTCAGAAGAAGTGCAAAAGGAATAGCCAGGAAAATGTCTCCGACATCGATATTCCAAAAGTGTATGAGCCACGGCCGATCAAGCGTAGGAAAAAATGCCTTGCTTGTAGGAAGAGTAGCAACATCAACATCCCGCATATGGCCAATGTGCACAAAGCCAGTGAAAAAGACAATCGTCAAAGGAGTACCGTAGTCTTCTAAGAATTTACGAATATATCGTTTGAAAAGATTGCTGTTGCCCAGCTCTCCACAGATCCAGGCGCTCATGAGAACGAGAAGTGCCACCATAATCGCAAGATAGGCAGATGTATCTCCAACTTGTCCCCACTGCCGAGTCAGAACTTGAATACCCTTTTGAAGGTAAATGCAAGCGACATAGAAACCGAAGATATCGCATGAGAAACGAGTCACGTATGTCAACCCATTGCAGGAGTTTGTGATGGCCAACACCCAATGCATGATTAAAGACCAGCTAGAGTGTAATAGTTAGCTTCGATCTAGCAAGTATATGTACATTTGGGTAACTTACATTCCGATCCAGCACATGAATGGTAGATATGGAGTACCTCTGGGTGTGACGATATCATAGACCGTATAATTAAAGACGGTTATGGGGCCTGGCATTGTTTTGTTATTAGCTCGATGGACAAACGTTGTTTCATAAACGACATCTTGGAATTGGAAACGAACCAGTCACACCAACGATGACCAAAGGCTGTGCAGCAAAAAGCGAGAAAACAACCGCTCCAAGAACAGACGCAAGTAGGACTTCATTAACTCCATAACTTTGATTCGTCTTCTCAAACATATCCAGCGAAAAGGCTAGAGCGGGTAGAATACTGTACAAGAATAAGTTTTCAAAGACAAATGACGACAATAGTCCGATATGTCAAAGTTGAATGAATGAATGATTGAACACCCAGGCCCAACCAATATTAATGTCCGAAGGAAGATAACGAGCACTTAAAGGGGAAAAACTCACTTTGCAAAGTACATATAAACGGTCGCAGGTACAATACGATAGTCCCAGGCATCTGTCCAGTCACTCCAGTAATAAGGTGCCCTTCGTTTAACATCTTGAATCATACCACGAAATAGACGAATGCGCCACCATTTTGAAGGAGACGACGCGGTCGAGGCGGATACCGAGTGCCGACGTGTCGAGTCCTCGCGCGCAGATTCCCTCAGATTGTCTGATGGAATTGAGTGTCGTAGAGATGGTGCATGACTCGATCTTTCAGATCGACTCGATGATTTACGCTGAGATTGGCTAGAAGAAGGTTTGCGCTGAGTGGGTGATGCGGCATCGTGCATGTTTGGCCCCAAGGGCAAGCCGTCGCTGTGCGACGGTCCCTGCATGTGCAAAGCTATGGATGATTTTATAATGAACTGATAATTTGCGGGTATTGAATGAACATGACCGACGAGTAATCTTGACGAGAACAAGATTGATCATGTAGTCAATTTGCGGGGGGTTTTGCAGAGTTGTGATAAAGCCAAGACTGTAGTTTGGGGCCTCAGGCAGCACTTGATATACACTTGTTTTTTTCTAGTTGGAACAAAAAGCCACTAGGAATTCTCCTTTCAAAGAGCGAACCTCACATTTGATACTATTGCTTTACTCTGATAAAGCCATCCAGATGATAGAGATTACAGATATCAAAATTCTGCCGCGGACTAAATTGTATTACTTCACATAGGGGAAAGAAAAGAAAGAGAAAAAAAACTAGTCCATCCCGTCGGTATCACTGAGAGCAAGTAAAAAAGCAAATGCAATTCTGGTGACTTTTCTTTTAGTAATCCCAGCATCATTTATGCTGGAGGAGGGGGAGGGGGAGGCTGGTCACTCGGGGGAGGAGGAGGTGGCTGATCGCCTGGTGGAGGAGGTGGAGGAGGGCTACCGGCACCGCCATACATAGGAGGCATTCCAGGAGGCGGCGGAGGAGCGGCCATACCAGGAGGATAAGCATAGCCTGCGTAAGCACCATATCCATAGCCTGGTTGACCACCGGGAGGAGCTGGCTGTTGCCAAGGTGCAGCGCCGGGTGGAGCGCCGGGGGCTGTTCCTGGGGCAGCATATCCAGCTTGTTGGCCGTAGCCCCCGTAATCGTTGCCGCGGCTCTGAGCAGCCCATGGGGGTGCGGCATTCTGGTCACGGGAACCATAATCGTCACGAGGGCGATTCTCACGCTTCTGTTGCCAGGGAGCGACATCGCTTGGTGGTGGGCCACGCTGTTGCCAAGGCTTCGCATCGCGATCATCGGGATATCCAGAGTCGGGACCGGCCTCAATGCGGCGAGGTGGGTATTCACCGGGAGCACCGCCAGACAGTTCGTTCATGAGTTGCTAGTAGGCCAGTTAGCATTTCGCTGACATGATTATCCAGGGATAGAAAAGAAAAAACTTACCTCCATCTCACGATCAACAGCATCGCCAGTGCCAAGTGCACGAGGACCACGGCCACCAACGCCGCCGTTGTTGCGCCAGTCGCTGCCCCTCTGGCGGTCGGGACAATCGCGGGCCATGTGGCCAGCATTGCCACAGACGCGACAGATAATATTGGCAGTGAAGTTTCGCTGTTCGGGGCAATCGTACTTGCGATGTCCGATTTGACCACCTAATCAAGGTTAGAGATGACACATAGAAAGCGACGAAGATAGACTTACAGTTCTGGCAAGCTTGGTTCTCATCATCACGCAGAGTACCGTTAAGAGCGGCAAGCTCACGAAGCTGGTTGCGCTTGAGCTCATTCTGGCCTTCGGGGATGGAGGCAGCCTATAGATAAATGGTCAATCCAAGTTTTCGAAAGAGAAAGAGGGATATGCTGGGACTTACTGTCTCGATAACATTGTGCACAAGTTTCTTGGCCTTGTTCACTTTCTCTTCTGTATCTGCCATGATCAAACAGTGAAGATCCTCCTCTTGATTGCTAGCGTGAGCGGCATCAGAGCGACCCTTTCCTTCCTTTACGGAGCCTTTACCACGAATGGCAATTTTAGCCCCGGATTCAGTCTCCATTTTCTTCAAGGTGTTTCCACGGGGACCTATAAGTAAGCCAACTTTAAAAAGATAGCAAAGAGCTAAGTGTTAGTAATCCGGTAATTTAGAAAAATCGCGTCAAGCAATGTGCAGCATCGAGCACCAAGAGTTAGCAAGAAACGGGCTGACGACATCGGAGAGAATGTCTCGTCAACTCGAGTCGAGCAGGGGAGTCATGGCAGACACGATGGAGGGACAATTCGGAGTTAGAGGGTTAGTTATCATACTGAAGTTAATCTCTGGATAGTCATTCACTGGCACATAGACCTTCTCTTGAGTCTTTGTGGGGCGTCTATAGTCAGAGGGCGGGTGGTAGTTAGGAATAGTCTTCATGGCCTTCTCGACCAGCTTGTGGCGTTCATCCTCAAGACGCTTGCGGTAGCGGTACTCGCGGGTGTTCACACGGCGACCGAAGTTGTCATACTGAGGCGCAGGCGAGGGAGACCTAGAAAGAAAAGTATCATGAGCATGCTGCAACCAAAAGGGCAGGATCATGGAAACACATACCGATCACCATCAGCCGGAACTACATCGTTGATCCGAAGCTTCTGGCTGATCTCCTCAATACGCAAGTGCAGGGTGTAAGCCTCAAGCTGTTCGCTAGTGAAGTTGGCCATGATCATTGTAGGCAAGCCCATCAGACCAGCAGCCTTGTTCTCCTGCTGATCACCCCAACGGTTGCGCTTCTTGCGCCGCTTCACGCCATCGGCCGGAAGGGGGTCCGCTGTTCATGGGGAAAAAAGAAAACTATCAGTGACGTTTCTTTTCGACTTTGTGAATAAGAGGGAGACTCTACTTACCTCGGACGGGGCTGCGGCCACGCTTGGGGCCATCAGGCATGGAGGAAGGAGTCGCGGTGCGACTATCTTCCTCTTCTTCTTCCTCACCACCACCCCCGAACCGACGTCGGCCCAAGGGGATATTGTTAGAGCCTGTTATTCCTTGGTTACGCCAAGCCATAGCACCGGTTTGACAGTAAATACAAGATGGTGTTAGTGATCGGGACTTGAAATCAAAAAGAAGTGTCTTCTTGTTCCCCGATGGAAAGAAGTGGCAATGAAAGCACGTGATCGCGAAATCTTCGGAGGCGGTGAGCCATCTACATTACATGTACAGATGCATTGTCTTTCCGATGTTCAGCTTACAATTGTAAGCCACTCTTACCTTGATCACTCTATCCTATCTGTTCTTGGTAAACCGCAAGTGCAATAATTGCATCCTACAAAGAGAGCTGGGTTTGAGATTATGTCACTTCAAAATTCAAATTCAAATTCACTATGTTTTCTGCGACATGGTTCTTAACATAGGGCAATGGCGCTTGCAGGAAGTGTCAAGTTTGCGTCAAAGACTCTATTTCGCATCATCCTTCATTCCCTGTTGAACCCAGGCCCGTGTCTCCGCGGCATACTTATCAGCTGTCTCCTTATCCTTCATGTGCTCCTTGATATTGTGTGGCGTAGGGACATGGCGTCCCTTTTCTGTGCCTGGGCGCTGGTACATACGATCCTCCCATGCCTTCAGATGCGGGAATTCCTCAATATCAATACCAGCCCACGCAGCTGCTGTGATCCAACCCCAGTGTGAGATATCAGCGATCGAGACGTGGTCACCGACCAGATATCCTGACTTGGACTTGGCCAGGTGCTTGTCGAGAACTCCGTAGAGACGGCGCGACTCATTAATATACCGGTTCACGCCATACTCGATGCGCTCGGGGGCATATCGGTTGAAATGATTGGCCTGGCCTTGCATAGGGCCTACACCTGCGTTCTGGAAGAAGAGCCAGTTGTTCATCTCGTAGTACTCGCGAGAGCCTTTGGGGAAGGAAATCTTGTGGTCGGGATCATATTGCTCAGCAAGGTATTGTAGAATACTGCCGGATTCGAAAAGACGGATCTGCTGGCCATCACTGAAGGTATCAGTCAAGGCTGGGATACGACCATTGGGGTTGATCTCCAAGAACCAGCTAATGCATCTGGTTAGCCTTTTGTAAGGTTGGAAGCTGGGATGTCGACAGATTCATACTCTTCTTTCTGCGTATTCTTAGAAATATCAATCCGCTCAACCTTGTAGGGAAGACTGTCTATTTGTCAGTCTTCTCCATCAATACGTATACCTGTATCTGCTTGGTTTGCTTACCCCAGCTCTTCAAGAGCCATAGAGATCTTGATCCCGTTAGGTGTTTGGGCAGTGTAAAGGGTGATATTGGGGCGAGCCATGATGAATAATGAGCAACTGTTATTTCTTAGGAGAACAGATGATATTTTGGAACAAGCTTGGCCAGTATTGCGGGGGAAGCTCGGAATGATCGAATGATTTCACCCCCACCAAATGGATTTATAAGCCCTCCCGAACTCGCCGAGCCCAATCGATTAAGCGTCAACACTTTCTAAGCCTTCCTTTGAAGGGCGTCGGAGGAATAATTGTAAAGTGCCGAAGACGTGAGAATTGAGTCATCTAGAAAATGAAATGTTGGCCTGTTCGTGGTATCATCTGAGACAAGGCCGTCTATTTGCAACATTGTCAATTAAAACCTTGCAATCTTCAAGTTTGGACTATAATCGAAATTGACATTTAACATGCTGCTTAATTGGTTATTCAGAGTTACTCGATCTAAAGAGCCCTTAAGTAGAACATACCTACTAACATAAAATGATTTTTCATCTTAAGGATATACATTGATACCTGGACACTAAAGTAGTAATTGTGACCTTTCGTCTCATCATGCCATAGCTCCATTAACCCTCATAACTTGACCAGACATCCAACTGCTATCCTTGCCACACAGGAACATCATGGCTGCGGCAATCTCTTCGGGCTCCCCAATTCGGTTAAAGGGATTATTTGAAGCCACGGCCTTAAGAACCTGATCGGATTTTCCATCTAGGAAGAGATCTGTGGTAGTTGGCCCTGGAGCAATCGCATTCACCAAAATACCCTTTCGTGCCAGGTCTTTGGCCATAACACGGGTCATCTGTTCAATGGCACCCTTGGCAGAGGCATAGAGAAGATATGCAGGAGCAATATTGGATAGATTAATGACACTAGTTGAAACAAAGATGATTCTTCCTCCGGATGGCATATGTATAGCAGCTTTCTGTATCAGAATCATTAGAAACTGTTTCCCGAGAAGTTTGTTAAGAGAATAATTCAATCCTCCGAACCTTAACTAACCTGAGCAAGGAAATACGGTCCTTTAACCATGAGATTATACGTTTTGTCAAAATCAGCCTCACTGGTATTCTCGAGGTCTTTCATCGGCAAGATACCGGCATTAGGAATGAGGACGTCAATCCGGCCAAATTTTGCAACGGCCTCATCAACGAGACGATCTAAATCGGATAATTTAGAGACATCGGCTCGTACAGCCAGAGCTCGATCTGATCCGATTTTCTCGACGAGTGCATTAGCAGCTTCTGCGCCAGAAAGGTAGTTGATCACCAAGCTAGCACCCTCGCTAGCTGCGCGGAGGGCAGTTGCTTTGCCAATACCCCTGGAGGAACCGGTGATCAGGATGACTTTTCCAGTCAGAGACATAATTCGCGGATAGATTGATCTCTCGCTGTTTTATATGGAATAGAGGTTATGGTTGGGGTTTGAAGATTGGGGTTTGGAATTGACTATTCTGTTTCTCAGATTCATGATGGCCATATTGCGTGAGTCCTTTATAATTCTTGTCTGTTCATGATCTGATGGATGGCTGCAACAGACAGCGGTTGAGGGCCCGGACTTAGATTCAAGGCCGTAACGATGGGGCTCAAACATTTGATGAAATTATAGCTCAATCGACACTAGGATTTCAGAAAAAAAAAATGGTTGACGAAAAGATATTATTCGAATGTAAGCTTTGCAGGGTGTTTACTTCGAGAGTGGGTCGAACTGAACTTTGATTGCCAATCGGCCTTGGCTGTTAAGCCGAAGCCGAAGCCGGTGGGGTTATTCCCGACGGATTTGCTCGTTATGCCGCCCGATAGGTACAAGATGAGAAATTGGGACGTGGTCTATTACATTAGTGCTAGGAGAATATTTTAGAAAGACACTCACTTTGTATGTACATAATGAGTGATCAAGAATGAACAGAATGATTTGAACTGGGCTCAAAGAAACCAGAATAACCTCCTTTCTTGACTAATACTTATAGTTACTTACCTACGCCTTTTCTGAGCCGAGGAAGAGTATGAACCTAGAAGAAAGCACTTCATATCTTGCATTCGCTAAGAAAGATATCTACAACTCAAACCTCTCCGAAGACCGCTATACATCAAACATCCAGGCCAAACCGGAATCACCACACAAATGTACAAAAAAAAAGCCAGGTTCAGGGCTGATAATAAAAAAGGATTGAAGTATACTCTGTAAACAGTACAGAGCATACTACATCAAAGAGAGAATCGAAAAAGAGGGGCTTGAAGAAGCAAAGAAATGAAAGCGACCACGACATGAGAACTCTCTAACGGCAGAAAGTCAGCAATACATTCCAAAACATGCTGGCTACCAATGCGGGACGTGAGACATACCAGGAAGTCTGGTGCCATTGACTACCAGGTAAAACTCTCTTCAACGTAGTCGACGTTTGTCCGCTTTTGTCGACGGCGGCAGACCTTGCGTACATCATCGCTCAGTCCTCCGTTACCACAAACCAGGACACCCATGGATCCGACCTGGTTCTCAACTTCCATACCGACAAGAGTGTCGATATTAGGGCGGCCAGGGAACATCTGCACTGTCGCAGACGGACTCTGGATCTCCTTGGTGTTGCGTGGACGAGTAACGAAGAGCATGATGCGGAGAACTTCACGTCGACGGTCCATCGCCAGAATGCTTGTCATCCAAGGCCTGATCCACTCCAAGTGTTCGGGCGATTGAATAATCCAGACAAGTGTCAAGCGACGACAGGCAACAGTACCCTCAGCAAAGCCAGCAACGAGGTGGCGAACAAAAGGAACGTGATGTGTGATACCGACACCACCGGCAAAAAGCATGACTGTTCCGTAGGAGTCCATGGTGTGGATGTTGCCGTAGGGTCCCTCGGCAAATGCGCGAAGAGTAACGCGGTTACCAATGGCGTTGGCAGCACGCTGGAATAGCTTGTCAGTCATGCCAGTACGACGGCGAACTAACAAGGAGATGGTCTCCTTTTGAGGTGCGCCGACTAAATCTTGCTTGGACATAGGCAGGGATTTTTCGTCTGACATCGAGTCTTCAACCTCGCTCCAGGCAACGGAAAAGGGGTGCGAAGTCCACCATCCAATAGCCGGGATGTATAGGTAAATGTGCTGGCCTGGAAGAAAGGTCCATGGGCGAGCCATGCGCAGAGTGATACGCATCGCGTCTCCCGGCATGGCTTCGACGACAGCGGTGGTAGATTCGCGGCCGAAGTTGCGGTAAATGATGATGAATAGTCGAGTCGTACGCTAATAGATATGTGAGTTGATTGATGACTTAGTAGGATGGAACACGATATAAACTTACCTCAAGAGCCCACAAGATAATAGCAGCGAGGAGATAAGTTTGAGCCGCCAAGCCATTCAAGTGCACCCAAAGGAAGCCGAAGCAGGCAGCTGCGAGTGCGAAGTGAAGGTGGACGAAGACTTCGTAGAAGGCATGGCGAATGGGCGAAAGAGAGTGCAGCATCAGCACCACGAAAGCGATAGTTCCCTAAACATAAAACGAGTCAATGGCGAGTCGACGAGAATGAGCTGATCAGACCAATTCATACCCCCAAACCAGTGTACAGGAAGCTACTCGAGCTAAGGGCAATTCCAACAATATCCCAACCGGCTGCAATGACGTTAGCTTAGTTTCAATAAGTGCGATTTCGTTTAATGCTAACCTGTTTGAGCCTTGGGGATCATCCAAGCAAATGTATGGGCAAGAGCCTCTAGCACAACAATACGACCAAGCCAACGGTGAAGCAAGTTCCAGGTATCAAATGGCACATGGAGCATGGCGATCAGAGGGTTGTTCCGCCCGGCCATGATGATCAGTGGTATGAGATTGACAGTGGCCATAGTACCCGTTCGATTACGGATGATACCCGACAGAGTCTTCTCATCAGAGGCATAGGGCGTGGTAACCACGCAAAGGATGACATTCATGGCAATCACTCCAAAGACGAGGAGACCGTGAAATCGGCTGGGAAGGGTACCCATGTTGACGGCGGTCGAAAGCTGAAACTCGCGGTTGTGACGGACACCAAACAGCGGAGCATAGATCAAATGCTCCTTGAACCAGGAAAATGTACCATGTGCAGGCACGAAGTATCGCTGCTTGTCGTCGGTGAAACTTGATAGTCGTCGCAGGTGGCCGGAGAATCGAAAGACGAGAGACCAAATCATCATCGCAGCAGCCGCGCAACCAAGAGCGAGTATACAGTAGCGAGCCAAATCATCATTGACTGCCTCGTAGAACATGAAATCCCCACCGCCGCCTCTCTTCTCGACGTCTGCGGCATTGCTCAGGCCCGCAAGGGCTAGAGCAAGAACAAGGTGAAGCATGGTGTTGACCTTTCGTGGACAAGTTTCATGCAAGAGTTGAATAGTGGTTTCTTCCTTTTTTTCCAGCAAGACCAGCTTGCTTGGGGGATCAGTGGGTGAACAGTTAATGTTCTATCAGAATTGCAAAAAGAACGGAAAGCCTGTGTTGAAGGTTTTTGCGAGGTCGACACACAAGCTAGAACAACACCAGGTTGCTCTAAAAAAAATAAAAATAAAAGATAGTGAACGCAAAGGTCGCCAAGAGGTCGAGAGACGTTGTAGATGAGTTGCTGATATTGAAGACAGAGTCTTCTAGATTGAAATTGTCGGTCGGAGTGAATGACTCGTAGCAACAGGCATCGATTAGAATACGGTTTCTTCACGTCAATGATAGTGCTCAGCAACAACCCAAGGAATGTCAGATCTGTCCAAATGTTTTCCAATGGCTTTTGTTGTTGATGGGCAACGGAAAGAATGCTGGTGATCCTGTCACTACTGTAGAAAAAAGAGACAAGAAAAATCACCAAAAAAAAAACAAAACCGATGGTTCTAGCCCACCAGTTCGAATGACTATTGTCAAGAAGAAAGGAAAGTTGAAAAGAAAGAAAGACACCAGACAATGAGGATTGTCGCGTGGAAAGGAAGAAAGAAGAGACAAGCTCTTACAAGGGGCAGTCAAACGAAGGAAATAATAGTATTTTTTTTCCCTGCGTCCACTCTTCCAGAAGGGTGGGGAGCAATGAGACAGGCCAAGTGCCACGCCGGGGCCAGCACGGTGGAATATGTAGAATTAAGCAAGGCTAGGCCGAATGGCGTTCGCACGAATCGTCGCTATCATACCGTCATATCGTCATCTCATAGATCATCCGGAGGGCCATGCTACCAGAGGGGGTTTTGGCGCTGTTCCCGGGAAGATCCTCGATCTGAGGAATGTCCATCCGTACCAGATGAGAGGGCGAAAGGCCATATCACAATTGGCAACCTAGGAGGGCCTCAGGTCGACACATCCACAGAATGGGGATGGTTGGATCGAATCAGGGGTAATCAAGGACCCATCCGAGCGGCAGTGCGAAGATTGCCATGCTCAGTAAAGTAACATGCGACATACGACAGGTCGAGATAATCTTGGCGCTGGTAGTGGCGGGCCATGATGGTTGGATGTCACTGGCTCGCGCTGAAACACCCAGTGAGCGGCCAGAACTGAGCAGGAATCCATAGACGCCCGCTAGATTTTGCGTTGATCCTCGTCAGCGTGCCGGGGTGTTTGAGAATGGTCCTTGCTTTGTCCGCTGTCCAATCCGCTGTATGAAGGTGGAGAAAGGGGGAGGCAAAGTGCGGAGGAGCTTGACAGAAGTGGATTCGTGGACCAAGATTTCTGCGTGGTTGGTGAGGTTGGTGTGTTTGATGTTGTTTGATTATGTACGGGGAGGGAGTACTGTATTGTATGTACAGCATCAGTTAACGCCCACGCACGATGCTATCACAGTGAGCAAATTCATGAAACACAATATGTCAAGTACATTGCTTATCATTTGCTGACCAACTCTTCATCTGATAGCCGAAATATCTAAAAGAAACAAAGTGCGAGAAGTTCAAAGTGTGTTCCGTCGGCTCGGGGCACTTCTTGGCAGGCCAATCTATGTCAGACCTTTAATCTCCCGAGTTCCTCTAAAAAGAACCCTAATGAGTCGACTAAACCCGATGGTCGGTTTATTTGACCCACGAATGCCCCAAACCAGCCATAAACTATTTGCATTGGGCTGAAACAAGAATAGATTGAATGATAAGTACAAACATAGTGCTGGGTATGTCTAGGGCATTCCATTTTTACCTCCTCGTCACCTAACACTAACCTCCCCATTGCCGAATGCAGTGTATGCGCCGTTGGAGGACCCTCGGCGAAACTAATTCCTTCCTACCACAGATAGAATACATTCCTTGTCAATTCTGAACATCTGCATGATTCGAAACACCTCAAGGTTTTGACAGGCGTCATGCGAACAAATAACCTCAGATCCGAAACACAGGGACTGCTGATCCGAAGTATCAAAAGAGCAGGATGGATCAGATATCGACCCATACAACTAGGACAGGAATCCTAATGGATTAAGCAAGCAATACAGTACAAGAATGAGACAAGAAAAAGTAAAAAGAGAGGGGAAAAAAAGAGAAAAATCATACTAATGTACATAAGTCAACGCCAATCACGATCCAAGGGTATCATATCATGCCAGGTCCCAAACACCAATTCTGTCCATCCCAATGTAAGCCCACTCCACGCTCTATCCACCGAGTTCTTGGAAAAATGAGCCGAGTAATTTCGATCCTGTTCGGTCGAGCTCGGTCGAACCCAATATCAAAGAGAGCACCTCAATTTCTAGACAAGGTCCGTTCGCAAGGTAAGAAATTGGTGATCCGCGTGAACCGTGGATAGACATCAAACTTCGAAAGAAGTCCAAGTTATCCATATTCCCTTCTCAGAAGGCCGATGCGTGTTTACAAAAAGCTAAGCTCGTCATCACTATCCTCCGAACAGGGAATAATCGTTCTCGGCCTAGTTGGTTCGCGTACTATCGTTTTGTTACCGAATGCACCGGCTGATTCTCGTTGCCTGGGCCTTCGCCGCTCCATTGTTCGGTGGACCTGCATTTCAACCGGTTCTCTAACAGGTTGGGGACGCTCCTGGCGTGCGGCGGTCTCTTTTTGATTAATGATCACCACCTCAACCTTGTTTCCACCGGCTCTCCTCGTGGCAGGTCGATGATTGCCCCGCTTTTGAGTCGATATATCACGCAAGATACGACGGCGGGAGGGCTCCCGCTGCAGGTCAGAGGAGCGAGTTACCATCCTAGGGGGAAAGGAAACCGCTTTGCTCGTTTCTGGGTTATCCACAATCACCGGATCTGGTCGCCGACGTTTGGCCGGGCGAGTGGGCGAGGAATCCATCACCGCAAAATTGCGCTTCGCTCCAACAGAAGTGGGTTCGGTCGACGTGGGAGAGGATGTCACACTCGATGTAATCTTTGCAGAGCGGTCCGATTCAGGTGAGCTGCTGTCAGTTGAGCAGGGAACATATGGAAGCGATCTGGCGGTCATTGAGTTGCGTCCTCTGATAATCACTCTAGGCGCAGGATCTGGTTTACACGCAGGCGTTCGAGCCACCCATTCGCCAATACTTTCTTCCCAGCGATAGCCTCTGCTCACACTTGGCTTTGGCAGGTCATCGATAAAGCCAGGGCTTGTTTCTTTCTCGTTGCTGAGTACAATGGCCGTTTCTTGAATCTCAATTGCCCACAAGTGGTCGTCCGGATCTCCGGTTCCTTCTGCAAATTGCATAGCTGTTTCCACGGCGACTTGACGTAAAAGGTCCGAAAGACAAGGCAGTTCGCCCAAGCGAAGCAGACGCGAAATCATGCGGCGAATGTCTCGACCCATGCCGAGACGTTCATTCTCAGTGGCACCGCCAAAGCAGCGGAACGTCTGCTGCACGAATAAAGCAAGTTCCTTTACCAAGTCAGATCGTACAGACAGGTATTCACAGATATCTTCGAGATTAGGTGCTGGCGGTATCATGTGCTCATCATCGTCTCTGAGCAGTGCATCATTACAATGTAGAAGGCAATCTGCCATAATGACACAGCCCCGCCTAAAAGCATGATGCGAAGTAGCTGCGGTAGCCAAGCGAAGCGGCTTCCGTTCTATGTCCCTTTCTACTATGTAGAAAACATAATTGATCATTTGACCGGCTTTAGTTCCATTCCTTTCTGTATGCTCATCAAGACCGCGAGATCGCGAGATATGCATACCACACAATGCTGACAAGAGACTTGTAATATGATTGCTTAGCGCATCTTCAACAGGTATCGGGCAAGGGCTTAAGAAGTCAGACTTGTCCAAATTTCCTGTAAACAAACCCCGTGTTCTTTTGCCTGCACCGATATCGCGCCGGGGTTGACGAAGTTGGGTAGCCTGCGCAGAGCCAGCTGTCATTAGAACATCGCTTGAGCTCATGAGAACGGCTTCAAGCAATCGCGAGGCAGCCGCGTAATCACCATCCTCTCTGGAGAAAGATACTATGGCTCGAGTCATCCAGCTCGTCCAGACTTTCGTCGACACCCATTGCGGTGGCAGAACACCACGTTGAAGAAGCCTCGCTAGCTCGTCAAATATAAATGAGCGATGCAATGGTCCGTAAGATGCATACTTGCGTAATAGCCGAATAGGATCCCCGGACACACTAGATTCGACGGGAGGTTTGACGGCAACGGGGTACGGATAGCAGGGGCACATAGAGAGGAAGGTTGACAGTAGCGCCTCGCATGCATCTGGTTCGTCAAGTCGGCATTTTTCGATCAGGGCATATGCGATAGAATCGGTGACCCATCTGTTTTGAATCATTGAGGAAACCAGATGAATCCCCTGGGCACGAACAGCTTCGCGTAAGGGCTTCCATCCCCTACCATGAGGTGCATAAAAAGACTCAAGCTCGGTAAAGTATGCATCGCACACATTATCGTCTCTATCTTCCTCCATCTCATTTTGCAGCTCTTGCTCATTTGCTATGAACTCCGGCAAACATCGAGCAACCATAGACATTAACGAACGAGCACCGTGCTTGGGCCCTGTCCCCACCTCAGCCGTTGCTTGTCTGTATATCCGGGTATTGCAGAGGAAGTTTTGGAGAACACGGTCGAGGTTGCGTGCTATGTCAGCAAAACCTGTATCTCCTGACTGGTCTAACAACTCTTGCCACGGGCTCTTTTGGAGCTTGTATCGATCACGAAAAGCTTGCGTCTGGCCCTGAGAATTCCTAGTCCTCGGCCGTTCCGCAGATCCCTGTGATTGCACACTCGGCGGTGCCTCCCATCGTTTTCCAGTGATCAGGGGGGTTGCCAACTCAATTGCGCCGGGTAAGGTGCGGTTCGTCTCCGGGCTGTGTACTGAAATTCGTGTTCGTCTTTTGCTAGTTCGACCACCCCGGTTCGAATATCTATGCTTAAGACGTCGTTGGTCAAGTTTCTTGCCGGGTATCCAGACAGGGTCGTCTTCGTCCGCGTCTGATCCAGAATAATTGGCCTGGACAGGCGCGCTCTCATCTTCGTTCAGCACATGAGTTTCGGCAGTATCAATATCTTCACCCTCTGCTTTCGACTCGGCAGCAATTATTGCCAGCGTTTCTTGGTGTTTTTCGAGACGACGGTAAATGGACGTCAAAGGGCGTAAGATGCGGTTCGCCCATTTTGCTGTCGCTTGTAGGTCGCCCATTGGGAATATTCGGAAACAATGCTATGTACTAAATGCTAGAACTGCAAATGGATTATTAGAGATGCCAATGGCGAGGCGACGGCGTATCTGAACTGTACCGCAAGAATAGAGCCTTCCAGCACAATCACTGCTGCGAGTGTGCATATTCACGAGTTGGGGCCTCCAAGCATATCTAATGTGTTGATAAAATGCACATAAGGGTGAAAAGATACAAGTTTATCAAATGCAGCCTAAATAGGCTCTGATAAAAACGCGCGATCAAATGCGAGGTCAGGATGATTGAAGGGAGATCGGAGGCGACGGGCAGAACAAAGTAAACAAAAGGCGTCCCAACGCGGTCAAGCGCACACTCATCCGACTCCAAGCGTGACAATATAGAAAGATATGGCAGTGAATACTACTACATAGTATACCAAATTTCTTCAATTTAAGCAGAGAATTACCAAAAGAACAAAGACAATCCAAGTCATGCATCAACGAACCAATTCATATTATCATATGCAAAGTAAAACTCGTAAATGTGTCCGATAGACCTTCCTCATCCATTCATACCAAGGTATCGGGCCATATAATACAACCGAATCCCAAATCTAGATCATATTCAGTGACCTTGGACAAAATCAACAGACGAAGAAGACATGGAACAATAAAAAAGAGAGGAGAGGAGAGAGATCTAAAATAATAAAACAGGTTTCCGCTCAAGCTTGACCGCGGCCGCACCAAGAAACAAAATAATGGAGAATTTTATTGTTAAGACAAAAAATGGCAAAGAAGAAACCAAATATTGGAGTATCAGGGTCTAATCAAGCTGTGAAGAAGAAAGGATTTTAAGCCTTAGACTGCTTAGAACCACGGAGCTTGGGGTTGGCAGTGCGCTTCTTCTGCTTGGTGCGGGAAGAACCAGCATCACCTTCGATGAACTTCACCAGCTCGTCAATGCTGCGGTTGTGAATGTTAGGGTCAGCGGCGCCAGCGCCAGCGGTCTCAGGAGCGGTCTGGCCGACCTGGGGCTGGACACGAGTGCCCATAGTAGAGACACGGGGGTTGATGTTGACACGACGCAGTCGGCGAGCCTGGATATCCTTGGCGTGCTTAGCAATGGAGACAGCGTTCTGAGTAAGTTGCTCCAGCCAAGTCTCGGCTTCCTTGGTGTTGCGGTCCTCGGGACCGAGCTGAGCAAGGAAGATGTTATAGGCCTCACGCATCTTGCCGACGGCAGCCTTGGAGTCTTGGTCCAGGGCAAGAGCCTGGGCCAGCTGGAAGAGGATGGTAGCGGTGTTGATAGACTGCTTGCCGAAGAGGTTCTCGCAGATGGATAGAGAGGCCTCGAACCACTTGCGAGAGTCGGCGTACTGCTTGAGGTGCTGCAGCATCACGGCGGCGTTGTTCATGGTGGTAATGGAGTCGGGGTGGTTAGCACCGTAGATGATCTTCCAGAGATCCATGGCGTGCTTGATATATACCAGAGCAGTCTTGGTGTTGCCAGAAGCATGCTCGAACAGACTCAAGTTGAGGTAGGCCAGAATGGTGTCAGCCGAGTCGACACCGAGGGTACGCTCAGTGACGATGACAGCCTTGCGGGCCAGCTCAACAGCAGCCTCCTTCTCTTCGGTCTGATAATAGAGCATAGAGAGCTGGTGATAAAGCTTGGCGACCTCAGGGTGAAGGATGCCATAGATTTGCTCGTGCAGCGAGAGAGACTCCAGAATGAGCTCCTGGCCCAGTTGCTTCTGGTTTTGCATGAGCGAGATACGGCCAGCCTCAAGAGCCTCCTCGGCTAGAGAGCTGCGAGGCGAGGCATCCTTAACCAAGGGGACGATGTTCAAGATGTCATCGGCAGTGATGGTCACTGTAGGCTTAGTTTCAACAGGGGCGCGGCTGGGAGACTTGTTCTCGCCACCCTTCTTCTTCTTCTTGTTCTTGCTACCTTCGTCATGACCGTTTCCATTGGCAACGGGAATGGGAGCCTCCTTAACCTGGTCCTTAGTGAAAGCGAACTCGCGGGCACCAAGCTGGAGACCCAACTTGATAGAGATATCACGCAGAAGCTGCAGGTGACGGAGAGAGCTTGCCCAGCTCTTGTCCAGAGAGAAACGGTAACGGATAGTGACCTGCTTCTCGATCTCAGCGCGAAGGGAAGCGGGGGTGACCTTCTCGAAGGAGAAATCGCCCTCGGGGTAGATCTCACGCAGCGACTCGTCGATTTCAGCGCGGGGAGCAGCATTGACATCAGTGCCAAGCAGGCAGTTCAGCAGGTGTGCGATGCAGGGAGCGACAAATGGAGCCGGTACGTTGCTCAGGTACATGTGAGAGACGTGCTTGAAGGCACGGGCGATCATCTCCTGGACCAGAAGGGTGGAGAGAGCGGCAAGACGGGGTCCCTTCTCGCTGGACAGCTCGGCCAACTTACCAAGGTAGCGCATGTTGATACCACGCTTGTGCAGGAGCTGTGTCAGCGACTGGCCATCCATAGGGAAGCCAACATCTCCATCGTGCAGGTCCTTAACCAAGTCGGGGATGATCTTGGAGCGCAGGTGGTCGCAAGCACTGCGGACCTCCTTTTCGTCCTCGGCCCATTGCTCCTTCTCCTCCGTAGTTTGGGGAACCTGGCCGCTAAAGACATCAGGGTTGAGAGCAAGCTGGAATCCAGAGATATCAACCCGCTCTTGGTCCGCAGACTCTTCGGTCTTTTCCTCGGAGTTCTCCTCACTCTTGCTTTCGGCCTTCGCGGCACGGCGGCGTTCAACCTCAGCCTTCACGTACTCGCTCATCTTGTGGCGCCAGTAAGACTCAACGAGCTCCAATCGCAGAACTGACATACGGTGGGGGTACACATCACTGCCATCCTCCTCTTGCCACGGGGCGTCCATGGGGGTCATGCGGTAAAGGTCAAGGGCATACTTGCGACCATCAGTGCCCAAAAGACCCTTGGTCTCAACACTGCCCTCGAGGTCATGACGCTTGCCATCCTTGTCCCAGACAGGGTGCTGCTTAATACGGAGAGCCTTGGAAAGTTTCTCGAATACGGGCTTGAAGTCAGGGTGGGTAGCGACGACCTCCTTGCCCTCAACACCGCCGTAGTCGATCTGATGCTCACCAGGCTCACGCTGCTTGAAGATACCAGGGACGATACTCTGGCCAACAATACGCTTGCCAAGGTAGTCGACAACGACAGTACCAGGAGTGAACAGGCCCTGGATGTCAAGCTGGTTCACGGCCTTAATACCCAGAACATCCTTTCCGACAGCCACGCGAGCAGCCTCATCGCCACCCTCGGAGGTGAAAGTGCCGACACCGTCAGCACCGAACGAGTAGAAGATGTTGTTGTACACGAAGATCTGGGCTTCGCGGGCTTCGGTGGGATTCAGAGGAGCAACCTCACCACGGGCGACCAGAACAGCGCCACGGGCAGCAGCCTCGTTATAATCGGCGAACAGCTTAGATGTCAGACGTTCGCGGAAGACACGGTCCTGGACAGTGTCGCGAGTCAGCTCACGGGTGGTCTGGAACTCCTCGTTCCAGTCACGCAGAGTCTCGGCATTGTCCGCGCCAGAGATCAGGTAGCTCTCTTGAGAGCGAGTGATGTCAGGCTGGTGGGCGTTCTGGCTGGAAGACACCGGGGTGACAAGCCATGGGCTGTTAGGGATGGCGTTCTGGAAGGGGAAGGTGGTGAGAAGGTCCTTCTGGTTGTTGAACTCCTGTAGGGCCTCGAAGGAAGCGTTGAAAGAGGCGGACAATTGGGAGATCAGAGTGAGTAGAGAGTGGGCGCTGCCCTTAACACCCTTTGGCATAGCCTTGGGGAAGGGGTCGAACCGAGTGTTGGAGTTCTTGTTGACGAAGAATCCTGACACGTGCGAAGTGATCTGGAACTGCTCGCCCTCGTTGGAGAGAACTTGAAGGTAAAGCAGGTGACCCTTCTGACGGAGGTTGTATGGCACAGGGTTCCATGGTGACAGCGAGATAGACTTGACGGTCTTGGGCAGAGGCGAAGTGGGCTTGGGCAGGATGGTCTGCAATGAAGAAGGACCAGCCAAGTTGTACTTGAGAAGCGAGTGGTCCTTCTCCGACTCAGCAGCACGGGCGGCATCAGCGGAGATGTCGTCGTGCAGCGAAAGACCGGCAGAGATGCCGTGCAGGCTATCGACCCGATCACCGGCAGCACCGACAAGCTCTCTCAATCGCACAATGTGCATGCGGGCCTCCTTCTCAGTATAGGGATCCTCAACCAGGGTGATCTCGGAATCTGCTTGAAGGCCAGGGACCTCGGACAACTCAACGAAATCGTTGATACGAGATCCATTAAACTCCAGGTGGAAGCATGTGTACTGGAAGGTACCAGGCAGCTCGACAATGGATTGGCGAACATCTTGGACTTGTTCTTGGCTCGATACCTAAAAAAAGACCACGGTGTCAGATAACCGATTCCTTCGATCAATATTCAGGAATAACCTACCATGACCTGGATCTTGTAAGGCTCATGTGGCAGCTTCACAGTGATCTGGAAAAGGCCTTGAAACAGGTCAGAAAACCACAGCTTCAAATTGGTTTCGAATTATCCCACATACCACCAGCAGTTTCATCCTCCACACCCTCGGGGTGGTCGCCATTGGTCTGTTCCTGAGAAGTTGGGGGAACCTCTAGATGATGGTCAGATATGTGAGTCCTCTATTGCGGTCTGCCACGTTGTATGTTGCGTTCCGATGTATCGTGTGACAGTGTCCGGGAAAGCTTCGAGGGGTAGGCGGACCTTTCGAGTGCTCCAATTCTCCGTTGGATTGAGCCATTATGATCGGTGATTATAAATAATAGCTCCAGCAAAGTCAATTTGCGATAGGCAGCTATCTCACGCGCGATGCGAAGTCGAGACAAACGGCGGCGAGAAGAAAAGGTGAGGACCCGCGGGGATTGGGAAGAGAGAGAGGAGAAAAAAAAAAGAAGTCGCTATGGTACAAGAGAGGAATTAGGGCAATTGAGTCAGAAAAGAAATTCCAAAACCCCCGTACCCCAGATAATGGATGCAAAAAGGAAAAGCGTCTGGTGAAGAAGAGAAGCGGTAGAACGGAGGAGAAAATTTCGCGGGATGCGGCATACCCTCGGAAGTGCTCGGGCGGTGGGTTCGGGGAAGCCACCGCGGAGAGAATTCTCCACTGCGAGAAGAGATGTGTCATGGATAGCAATAAGGGGATTGGCCTGGTAGAGAGTGGTATACTATGTACATACAGTATATGAGGTTGGTCTGTACTCACAGATTACAGTCAATCTTGAATATGCCATGTATATACCATAGCTATTGTGGCCATTTTATGGTAGAGACGACTATTCCAATACAGTCGGGTGTATACGTAGTACTTGAGAGTGCGCCCTTGGCATTAGACGACCCCTAAAGACTCAGAACTCAATTGTGTAATTATTGCTTAAATTTTTTATCTTGGAAAATCACATTGGCCTCAATTGTTTAGCGTTGACAGTAGTAGTACGGAGTTTTATGGGGTATATCACCTACCGAGCTCCTCCAAACCCGGGTAGCTTCCCGACCACAGCAGGTTTTTTCTGGTGGTTCATTGGGTCAACAGCAGATCTACATAGTACACCTACTATGTATTACATAGTAACTAGCAGTAGTAGTGTATATATACTGACTATTAATTCAATGCGCCAGTGTAGGGAAAGTGAGTTAAGATTGCCCTTTATCATGATATTGCTGGGCATTGGCATGAATGCAGTCTTTTTTCCCCAACTGACAAAACCAATATATTCTTGTGTAGTTCCAAGCTAACGAAAGTACTACTAGTTATGCTGCATCTATCATGAGTAGCCTGATTTAGTGCCAAACTGAAAATGACCTACTACATTCTAGTATATGCAGTACATCAAGTAGTGTATACTACAGTAGGACATTTTCAGCCCATTCAAATCATAGTTTTGCCAATTCATCCCCTCCAATTGCACTCTCACACACACGTCACAATCTCGTGAAGCCCCAATAGAATTACCAAGCCTATCAGAGCCCTGGTCGATCGGGGCTGGGGACTCCACCGCGACTAAGCCACAACACGCATGTTCTCCCTTCCTTTCTCTTTCTCTTCTCTAAGCACTATTCATTCTCTTTCACTCTTTTTGTTTTATTTATTCTGTTAATTTGTATCGATCCTTGTCATATTTGCACGTTTCTTTGGGCTATCTGCCCGTCCGCTCTCTTTACATAACACGTCGCCCCTTGTGATGTGGCGTCGGAACCCATCCAGCTAAAAACCCCCTACAGAGTACTACGAAGTGCATTGATCGGCTCTAATTGCAGTCTCTAACGGTAATACATGACTGAGAACTAAATTTTTTTCTCTCTTTTATTGGCAAAAAAAAAGAGAAAAAGGACAAAAGAAGAAGGAGAAGAAGGAGAAGAAGGAGAAGAAGGAGAAGAAGTAAAATTTCCTAAAGGAGTCTCTATATCAAGATTCTCCCACCGAGAGTCTAGACACTCCTGGCCTAAATTCCCCATATCACAGTCTCTGGAAATTCATTGTGATATAATTGCCATCATGCCGTGGAATAGGCTCGCACAGCCTCTGTCTCGTGCTGCCCGTCAGGGTTTGCCGAGAACCTTCAGGTCTCCACCAAGAATTCTCCCTTACCAAGGCGTACGATTTAATTCTTCTGATCCAAAAAATACGGGTCAATACAACCCTGACCCGACAGATCAGAATGACTCCGAAGAAGATCAAGGCCGCGGTCGCAAGAATGATGACCCTACTCTCAAATCCACAATCTTGAAGATGCTGGAGACAGCGGCCACGACAGCCGCATCTATCGCTATTCTTGGGTAGGCCTGATATCTGACCCTGTACTGCGCTCATCTTCTGACTAACTCTGTTTCAGAGCTGCGGGCTACTCATACCATCAGTACTACAAGTATTTGATACTGGACAAGATGGATAATGCGTTCAACCCTGGCGATCCTGCCCTGGAAGTAGCAGGCGTTGTATCTGGCAAACATCAATATCAACACGAGGAGCATTGGGTTGTACGGGACGAGCAGATGAAAATCGATGACATTATAGCCGGTCGACGTCGCGGCCACTACTATCTAATCATCGGCGAGAAGGGTACTGGAAAGACCTCTATGCTTCTTGAATCAATGCGCAAGATCAACGGTGATGGATGTGCCCTGTTTGAGGCCCATGCTGACCTCGAGATTTTCCGAATCCGGCTGGGAAAGGCTCTTGATTACGAGTTCCATGAGGAGTACGTAATTGCTTTGTTTCATCCGTCTTGTGAATACTCTCTAACAAACATATAGCTATATCGGAAGTTTGTTCAGCATTCGCGGACCACGTGACACCACGGCCTTGCTGGATATTGAGCGAGCCTTCAATAAACTAGAGAAAGTCGCTCTCAGCAGGAGGAAGCTTGGATCACCGCCTCTTGTCCTTATTATCAACAGCACTCACCTGGTGCGGGATGATCACGATGGCCAAGATTTGCTTGAGATGATCCAGCAGCGTGCCGAGCAATGGGCTGCTAGCGGCCTTGTCACAACGAGTAAGCTGTCTTATAGGATACTGTGGAACTTCCAGCGACTGACATCTTTCAATAGTCATGAACAGCGATGACTATTGGGTATATGAGCGCCTGAAGCGCTATGCAACCCGAATGGAGGTTATTCCTGTCACCGACTTGCCCAAGGATAAGGCTATGACTGCTCTGAAAAGATACCGAAAGCAATTCTATGGTGAGAACCTGCCATCTCAGATCCTAGAGGAGGTTTACGATAAGGTGGGCGGCCGTCTTTCCTTCCTGAACCGAGTGGCCAAGTCTCCCGATATTGTCAGAACTTGCAATGAAATCTGCCGGGCCGAAAAAACTTGGGTGCTGAACAAGTGTTGGATCCTCGGAATGGAAATGGACGATGATGTGATGGACGAGCAAAAGTACTCGGTAAGTTTCCTTTCGGCATACCCATCGATTCAAGCTCGGATACTAATATCTGAATCCAGTCTGCTGCCATGGTTCTAGCCAAGGCCCTGGTGGAACGTGAGAAGGAAATGGAAAAGACCTACGACCCAGAGAAGGGGCACATCTTGCCAGAAATTCCTCTTCACGAAGCACGAGAGATTATGACACGCGCCGACTTTATCCAAAGTTATGACCACGAGAATATTTTCACCATCGATTCGCGAGCGATGGTCCGCGCCGATTCTGTCCCCATGCAGCTTGCTTTTCGGGAAATTTGTGCAATCGAAGGGTTCGATAAGCATCTGGAACTCACCTTGGAGCGCATTGGTGACATCGAGAGTCTTGGCCGTACACGTGAACTCACTATCAAAGATCTTTGGAACTCAGGCAAATATCGCATTGTTGTGCGAGATACCAGAGGAAATGAAAGCGGGACTGTTGAGTTTGCTGTGGCCGAGAGCGAGGATGACAAAGACAATTAGCCAAAGTGCTGGAGTCTTTCAAATTCATGTAATTTCTAGTTTTAAAATATATTATTTTCTTTTTCCTTCACACATTTTCTTTTTCCTTTTTTTTGATGTCAGGAGTAAATCTTAGTTGGCCTTGAGAACTGCCAAGACGTGACCTTGGAAGCTTCAGTAGTGACATCATCATCGCACACACCGCCGACCAAACATTCCGCGCTCTCCCAACCTCGTTCTTTCTTTTTTTTCTTGCTCTGTGCTACTTCAGTATACGAAGCTACTACCAGTGATTGCAGTACGAAGCTCAATATGGCTCCGAGAAAGAGAACTTCGTCGACAAATGACCAGACAGCTCCCGCCTCTCAGGCGCGCGACCCAAAAGACGCGCTCACGGCAGTGGCATCTACTCCGTCATTGGCGCACATCCCCTCGCCAGCTCGATTCGCTCTAGTTGTCTTTGGAAGCCTTATCGCGAGTTCGATTCTGTTTACTTTGTCCGCAGATGTCACTCAAGGCGAGCTTGGTTTGGTCAGCAAACATCTCGAGGAATGGTGGGAAGTGGGGGGACTGGTGGCATGGAGAGCCGCGGAGGTTGGACTGGCCTGGTCTCTTGGTTTTGACAGTACGTGGAACGCTTTTGGCTTTAGAAACATCAATAAAAGATAGTGCAGCTTCTGAGATGGGAATTTGCAACTAACATGAGTGTGTCTCGATTGCGCAGGCTGGGATGTCGCATCATTCCTGTTCCTAACTCACCAACCCACATTCTCGCTACTCTCTTTTTTCTATGGAGTACGACCGACCTCGACCCTGGCATCCTATTTGATTACGATTCTGTCGACTGTAATTCCGTTCGCTTTTCTGCGCCGGCCCGCTTCGGTCCATGACATTTCTCATGCCCCGTCCGGTGCAGTGGCCAATCGAACAATTCTACAGGACACTCCCACCACAATCTATACTATTCTTGCGGCGACGTCGATCTTCAGTGTTATCCTTTATGGTAGCTATGCGACATGGCTCCCCGCTGAGCTCGTCGTGCACTTCGAAAGCCTTCCGGATATTAGCGCTGCCCATGCTGGCCCCGCTGGCCTTCCCGTCCTCTTCATGACGCTCATTCCCTCTGGATACGCCATTCGTGACTTTTTGTTTGTTAGCTCTACGGGTCACACTAACAATGAGGTGGAGACAGAACATCCTCCAAGCCGTGAAGATGAGTACTTGGCAGTAGCTATCTACCGCAAGACCTGGTGTCAGCTGTCAACTAAGACCCGTATCCTTGTTTCCAGGACGCTTGTTCTTTCAGTCAGCGTCTTGCTTAATACGACTGTGCAAATTGCTGGCACCATTAAGGATGTCTCCGTCCAAGGTGCCGCTATTTGGGGAAGTGTTTGGGCCATCTCCGCCATCGTGATCGGTGCTACCTTTGGCTGGATTGAGGCCGTGGACGGTGTATGATTCCTGATGTTATACGCGTATGGGGTGTTGTGGTGTTGTTAGAAGTTTCTGAGTCTATTTTCTATCTTGAAGTGGCGCTTGATTGCTGAATGGGTTTTTATTTATGATGAGATTGAGTCTGTTACTCTGTTACTCTACGGATCGATCATATTCGTCCCAAGTCCTCGGAGGCTCTACCGTCTGCTTTGGGTTGAGGTGGTCATCCATCTTCGGAGGAGGTGGACTTTTTCAGTGTCGTCTGGTGGTTCTTTTTGTTTCCCTTTCACATGCTTGTAGTTCTAAATTTGATACCTCTTTATTCCTTCTTAATTTCTATTCTATTGTAACTCTCTTAAAAACATTATAAGCCTCGTCCAAAATTCGAGGTAGTGGGCCCGATGAGTGAGGTATCGGTGTGCACGATGGGTATTTAGAAAGTAAGGTAAAACTGATTCTTCGACAAATTGTCCTGCCAGATGTAGGCTTTAAGATCCATTCTGCTCTGAAGAGTGGCTCAACTCGGCATCTTCAACAGAGGGCGCCTCCCTCTTAGAAGTAGCTACATTTCGAGGAAGCAGCCAGCCAGGGTGAAGAACGTTAAAGACGGCGACGGCGACAATCATCATAGCACCGTCTAGTGCAATAAAGTAACTCTCATGAGTGATCAGGTAGCCTGACCATCCTTGTGACAACTCAATAGTACGGTAAATGCTTCTTATATAGATGCAAACCACGGAGAGAATTGTTGCGGCAAATAGTGGGATAGCAGAACCATCCAGGTTTTGCAAAAGACGAAGACGTAAGCAACGACGAACGAAGTCAGCGGCACAAAGGACGAATATGGTGATCGAAAAGAGCTGGAAGACGATACCAGCCACCATGATGTGTGTCCCAGGAGCAGTGTTTCCGTCAATCTTGCTTGCTTCGCCAGAAGCCAGACCGCCACCAATAGCTTGAATGACCAGAGATATCACATCGCAAGTACAGAAGATCCAAAGATATAAACTTGGTTTCAAGATGGAAGATTCGCGGCCTAGGACTTGAATGAAGCGGCCGAGAATAACGTAAATACCGGCAGTGAAGAAGGTCGGAGCTATAAACGGTTGATTGTTAGCCTGGTGAAGAAATAAAGAAAAGTAAGCTTTTATCTTGTACGACTCACCAATAATTAAGGTTGAAATTTGCATTAAAAACGCGGTCGAGTTATATGGACACTCCGAGGACCAAGTTCGACCTGCCCATCCGATCACTTCTACCAGACATCCGACAGAGAAGACTGAGGCCCACCATGTTCGTTTCCAGCAGAACTGAAAGGTGTGTAAGAGCATCGAAAGGCCGAAAAGAACACAATAGGCAATACCGGCTCCGAGAGTCGGAACGTATCCATAGGAGGTGTCAAGTCCTTCAATCTTGGCATGGCAGCCAATTTGTAGCTCTTGTCTATCCATAGTGGAGGAATCCCTCGATTCTATGAAAGACCTCAGGCTCGGAAATGTTGTTATAAGTCGGTGAAGTGAATAAAGCAGGTATTAGGTGATCAGGATACGCGAATGAGATTATTGTTATCGTTTTGAATCGGGCTTGACTCTTCGGATGTCACCGGATATAAGAACTGAATGACCGAGAAGTCGGTTATTTTCGATGTGTTGGAAGAAAGCAGCAGCTTGGCTTGGGGTAGAATAAAAGAAGCCTGGTGTAAGATGGCAATGCTTGAAAGATGGATTCTAAGGTCCCTATGTGAGAGAATTAGAGGAGTGCTGAGTCGTCTATTCAAGAAAGACTTCTTGCTGAGAGACCTTAGCAGTATGTATAGTATCAGGGCTGAGCAGTGGCGCTAGCCCCCAAACGTATACAAATAAGTTGAATGGCTCGCTCGCAAGCTATACGAGATGGGAGGGAACTCGCATGGTATTTGTGCCGTCCTTTACTATGATATCTTTGGGCCACATCCAAAATTCTACGAGAAAAAACCAATCACGACTTGCATTGACTCGCAAGCATTCACATCTCGAACGGGTTTACTATTATGAATCAGAAAAAAAAATTGTATAAGTGGGGTCTATACATGACAAAGTGGATCGAACTCGCCATGCGATATGGTCTTCCGCCCTATGAAAAATGACATCAAAGTCCAAGAACCAAAGAAAAGGTCTTGATCTGACAGGATTTCGGACCGACATGCATATCCGCTGTTGTTCACTCTGCGTGCTCCTCGCAAGATCCTCCCATTTCGGTTTAGTTCCGATGGGGCTCACGTTGCCAAGCCGCCGAGTCGTGGAGGGTTTGCGGGCATATTCTTGTCCTGACTCCGATCCGATACACCCCGTGTCCGTGTCCGTGTCAATACTCGCGTCCGAGCGATGCCGCTGGTTGGTTCGAAGGGAGAATTTCGGATTAAAGAGTCTAGAATTGGTTGCATTGACTTTAGGCAACATTTTCTTCAATCAACACATAGTTGATCCTTGGCCCTCATGCGCAGCTGTTTACTCCGTACGGAGTACTGCTGACTTACTTTGACTAAGCCAGCCTCTATGCGGTGATCCTTATCTGAAATTAAGGTATACACAGAGAGTCGCGAAGTGCTGCCAATTAGATTGCTTAGACCTGTATCGTACAGGCCTGAGAGGCTTCCAAATTTACGAAGTTGGTGGGGCTATAGCCATCTTGCTGACGTGGGATATCACAACGGTTGGTGATGGTTAAAACAAGAATCTTGAGATCATGGCCTACTGGTATCTTCTACAAGTCGGGCCTCGAAATGCTCCAAGGTTTCGAAAGAGGTATGAGGTACTCTTACATCATGATATTCTGAGACATACTACAAGTATGCTCAGGCAGAATTGGCTCGAACACACCTAGGCAGCTGGGGCATGGCGAGCACTATTCTTTATTAGCTAAATCACATACTAAATATAATGTCCGTCGGGCGTAGTCAATTATCCATCACCTAAGTAATAAGTGGGGACATGATGGCCATTATCTGATTCGGTATCTTCTTTTAGAGGCTATAGACGAACCTCGAAAGCCTCGATAAATCATCCATGGACCTAGTGGACTCTACAAATGTTTATCTTGTCACTTCCCCGGAGGTCTCGATGAGTCCCATTATCGGCACAGCATCCGATAGTTTGCCGAGACGGGTCGGCCGCGTGGAGCACATCAAGGTCCTTGCACGCTTGATGACCTTCCTACTTCTACAATCTAGTTCGCATACTACAATTGATGAATGCTTTCTTCCAGGAATTCTTGAAATTTATGGCGATATGTACTTGAATCACCTCTATGAGAAGCTTGGCATATCGTACATACCCTCTGGATCTGGGAATTGTGTTAATTTTCACAGTGAGACGGATTACAGTGAAATACTAAATGACTTACCTTCCTGGTGCTCAATGATGTACTTCCGCGTATGGACAATATCATGCTGGAGCTCGGCATCCAGCTCGTGCTGACGGATCTGAACCTTCTCATTGCGCTTGCCACCACCACGTATAGCAGCTTGGGCTACATGGTAGCGAGACGTACGATTCAGCAGCATCATATCAAATGGAGTGGTCGTGCTGCCCTCCTCCATATACCCGGCTATTGAGACTCGTTCAAGTCGTGGTCGACCGAAGAGTAGCCCCTTCATTTCAGCCGGATAGCCATGGTAGTTTATATGGATGGGCCTATCTTTAGTGAACAGGCTATCGAATTCCTCAGTCCCCAAAGCATGTGGGTGCTGTCCTTCGTTGTCGAGAATCATCAGATCAGTCACATTGACTACTCGGACGCGCAGGGATGGTACGCGCTGTTTCAGAAGCGCGGCGGCTTGAATGACTTCTGTCATAAGCTCAACACCAATTCCAACCAGCACCACATCCGGGTCTAAACCATCGTCTGTGCTGCAGAATTTCCAGATAGAGGCACCAGCCCGGCAATGGTTCTCTGCTTCTTCCGGTGATAGGTAAACGGGTGTCGGCTGCTTGGAACCGATCATGAGATTGACGTAATCCTTTGATTTCAAGCAGTGATGGATTGTTGAGAGGAAAGTGTTTGCATCTGGAGGCAAATAGACACGAGCGAACGTGTGTTTGAGATTAAGAACAGACCCGATGAAAGAAGGGTTCTGGTGAGAGAATCCGTTATGTTCTTGGCGGGCCCAAGTACTGGTCTCGATGTAGTTGATACTACTGACAGAGCCATGCCATTGAGTCTCTTTGGCCTGTTCAACGAGTCAGTGAGTGAGTCCTCAACAGGAGAATCAGATATTGAAACTCACCATCTTGATGAACTTGGCGTATTGTACCATCATAGTATGAATGATATTGAGGAAACTTTCATAAGATGGGAATATGCCTGTTCGACCGGTCAGGGTATAGCCCTGCATGAATCCCTGACACAGATGCTCGCTGAGTACCTCAATGACCCGACCTCCACGAGCATTGGCAAATTCATCCCACTGGAAGTTACGATTGGTGCTATCGAACACGGCATCGAGCTTGTTGCTCTCCAACTCGTCTGGAGAAAATAGCCGAACGTTGTGTGGATTATGGATAAAGGTCTCATTGATGAATTTTCCGACGGCTTTCATTGCACTCTCCTGTGTCCCCTTCTCTGCGCAGAGGTTTTTCCAATCAGGAAGCTTCGGCACAATGTGTTTGTTATAAGCCTCAATACGTTGGCCCAGCTTCTTGGAATTATCGATCGGGATTACAGACTTGATCTCATCGACAACGTCGCCTGATTCCGTGAAGAGATTTTGAGGTTGATAGCTAGAGAGCCAGTTCTGTAACAGACCTAATTGCCCTTTATCGGTCTTGGCCTTTGGTAGTGGTACCTGGTGAGAGTGGAAAGAGCCCTCAATGAATTGGCCATCGAGCTGCTTTGGTCCAGACCATCCCTATAGAATACAATCAGCCCAAGTCTTCTTGTTGATAGTTATTAGATGAACCTACCTTTGGAGTACGCAAAACAAGCATCGGCCATCTTGGCTTGAGGATTGGCTTATCAGATCGAGCAGCTTGCTGGATCTTCTGGATCTCGTCCACAGCCCAGGACATAGAGCAGTGCAAGTCTGTATCAATATCGTTTATGTCTTCCACAATGCGGACTTGGTATCCGTATCCGGTGAACAGAGCCGTGAGCTCTTTGTTATCCATGCAACCAAATATTGTGCGCTCGCTAATTTTGAATCCATTCACATGAAGGATAGGTAGAACAGCACCGGATTCCTTAGGGTCCAGGTATTTGATTGCATGCCAGGAGCTGCTTCGATTAGATCCTGCAGTTAGGTGGATAAAGGGGTGTATTGGTGGTACTTACGTAGCTGTAGGCCCTGATTCAGCTTCACCGTCTCCGATTATACACGGAACAATGAGATTGGGATCATCCATAACCGCGCCGAATGATACGGCTAAAGCGTACCCTAGCTCTCCACCCTCATGGATGGCGCCGGGGGTTTCGGCATTGATGTGACTATGAAATGGTTAGATTATTCAGAAAAAAAAACGATATTGTAGTGATAAAAAACCTTGGAAGGCCAGCGGTTGTGCTGAATGAAGAGACGAGGTTATGAAGACCTGTAGCATCCCGAGAGTACTGAGGATAGAACTTCTCCAGGGAGCCTTCTAACCACAAGGAAGCCAAGATTGCAGGTGCCCCGTGCCCCGGGCCAACCACATAAAGCATATCTAGGTTCCTCGTCCTTATGAGATAATTCAGGTGGGAGTATACCAGTATCAGGCCAGGGCATGTTCCCCAATGTCCTGAGGAAAGTGTGAGCATATTATTATCTCAAGGTAGCATACTAGTAGATCAACGAGAAAGAATGGAAAGGGTCAATTTACCAAGCAAGCGAGGCTTGATATCATCATGGGTTAGATCACGCCTCAAAAGGGTATTATCTCGTAAAAATATCATCGCTGGTGAATTGTTAGTGATGTCCGATAATGTACAGTCTGCAAAGCTTTAATTTACCTGCAGCGATGTATGAAGCTGCTTTTCGGAATTTCAGTAATGCATCGCATGCTTGCTGATTGAGAGAATTAGAAGAGATTCGAACTTCCAATTTCTCTAAGAAATCCGGTAGCTGTGATGCCAACGGGGCTGGATTTGGATGGTCGATGACTTCTCCCGGCATTGCGAGTGTTTGGTTGAGCCTAAATTTAAACTCCGATCGGCACGGGAAGTACGGGAACTTCGGACACAATTGATAGACAATGTAAGTTGTATAGTACTGTAGACCAAAGTTGAAGATAATAGATTAATTGAGAAGAAGAGGTAATGCAACAACAAAGAAAAATGCATGGATCAGGCAATTACCACATTGATGGGTCATACCATGTCTGGCCAGAACCTGTTGAGGGGTGCTAGTATATTAGCCGGGGCTTTTCTCTTTGACGACGTCATATCGACCATCTTGACATCACCTCTTTTTGCGCCAACCGCCCAACCAGACTCAAGTTGAGCCACACTTCTAACCTCAACTCTTGCAACAGGTAGTCGCTATATTTCCTGCTCATAATTTACTGCTATGGCCAAAGCTATTCTGTCCGTCAATGCGGGTTCATCCTCGGTTAAGGTGACGTTCTATGCACTTGAGAATCCCCCGCGCGCCATTGCAGATGCTCAGGTGTCTGGTATAACTGCACCACCAGCCACTTTTAAATACCAGCGAGGCGATTTTCAGCAAAAGGAGCAACCACGGGACAATCTTAGTACACCACAAGATGCGTTCAAATATATCCTTAAACGCTGCTTTAGCGACTCCGATTTAGCCCAGGTCGCCAGCGAACAGGATCTCGCCTACATTTGTCATAGGGTTGTCCACGGCGGCGACTATCACGAGGCGATTGAAATAAATGATGAGACCCTTCACCACTTGGAGGAGCTAGAGGACCTGGCGCCGCTGTACGTGATGAAGATAACAGGATTTCCTTGATGTCACTGGGTTGTAATATATAGATACTGACAATGTGGTTTCTCTTTCGCGACAGGCATAACTTTTCTGCTTTAGAAATTATTCGACTATGCAAGAAAGAGCTTCCAAGCGTGGCAAGCATCACTTTCTTCGACTCTGCCTTCCACCAGACCATGCCTCTTCACGTGAAGACATACCCAATCAACCAGGAGGTCGCGAAAGCAAACGGGCTACGAAAATATGGATTTCATGGAATCAGTTACTCTTTTGTTCTTCGCTCTGTGGCTCAATTCTTGAGAAAGCCAGTTCAAAATACAAACTTGATCGTGATGCACATTGGAAGTGGAGCTTCGATTTGTGCGATTAAGGAAGGCAAATCCATTGACACCTCGTGAGATTTTCGTATTTTTCCCAATATAGATGGATTCACTTTCTAACTATATGACAGAATGGGCCTCACGCCTCTAGCGGGCTTACCTGGAGCAACAAGAAGTGGTGATATCGATCCTTCGTAAGTGATACGGGCCATATCCACAGCGAGTATCTCCGAAAATAGTGATGCTGATCATGATCGCGTATAGATTGGTATTCCACTACACAAACCAAGCCGGTAGTCTCAGTCCAGCGAGCACTAAGGATATGCACCTGAGCGTGGTAAGTAGAGAACCCAGTCTCTTATCATCTTCTCACGAGGTCACTAACTCGTGCGCGACACTTGACTAGGCGGAAGATATCCTTAACAAAAAATCAGGGTGGAAGGCTCTGACGGGAACGACAGACTTCTCACAGATCGCAGTTGAAACCCCACCATCAGAGGCGCATAAACTCGCTTTTGATATCGTCGTTGACCGCATCCTGGGATACATTGGGAACTATTATGTCAAGCTTGGCGGCGAGGTCGACGCCCTCGTCTTCGCCGGTGGCATTGGCGAAAAGAGTGCACTCTTGCGCAAAACCCTCGCCGAGAAATGCCAGAGTCTAGGCGTGTCGATCGACTCGGACGCTAATGACAAGGGGGCGGAGGATAATCAGACCGTGAAGGATATCTCCAAGGGCAGCGGCAAGGGGCCCCGCACACTGATTTGCCAAACCAATGAGCAGGTGAGTCAATTCCAACACGGGGGAAAGTTAAAGATATGGTTTGCTAATGGGATACCTTCTTGCAGTTTGAAATGGCATACCAAATCGTTCGCTCGCGGTCGTGAATTTTGTACAAGATGAATACAAGGACGGAGTAAAAGACCGGCAATATGACACCCCCATTGTTGAATACGGATGATGGGCTATGTACTGTACTGTACTGTACTTATTTATTAATTAATTCCAAATCTCGATGTGACATATTTACGTTTAGACATCTTATTTCCTTTTCTGGGACTTTTGTGAAGGATGTCATCACTAGTGGAAAAAGTCAAGGACGCGTCAAGTAGAATAATAGTATGTAATGTGTAGCACCTTGCAAGAGAGTTTGAGGTACGCATCTCACAAAAGTTCCAGCCATATTATATTGTCATTCTTCGTAGGGGGCGGCGATAAAGTCCCTGCATACCAATGCATCTTTCAATCCAACCTGGCTGAAGATCTAGCGATCGGGGAGTCCGACCACCATATCATTGGGTTGTAATCCATCAAGCAGAGGAATGGATGTGACGTATCAATCGGGCCCGAGTGAGCGGATTCGACAGCTTGCATCCGGGGGAATCTGCTTCCCCGATTCCCCTCTCAAGGTTGATCCCCTAGTGTAATGCACGATGCGGGTTTTCCGTAGGGAACAAACCTTAGGACGAGCATTTTCAAGGTTTCTGATCGTGAGCAAGGCGATCGGTGGTCGAGATTTAATTTCGCTTCCCGAGGGATGTGAGCCATGGAAAGCAGCCAAGATCTGCAAGATAATAAAAGCCGTCAGATCTAACCTTGATAGTACAGTAGCCCCTAGTACTGGGTATAATTGTGGATTTCAAATCCATATCCATCAAGTTGATAGACATTGAAATTCATTCGTATTCTCAGGTCATTTCCCTTCATGTGTGGAGTCCAGACTGTATACCAACTACCTAGATACTAGGTAGTAGGTATATATATTCTGCCAGAGTAGCTACACTGTACTCCGAGTCTGAGGTAGGCAATTACAAAGTACTTTTTACGTCTGATATCTCTCTGCACGGTGTACAAGAATGCATGATGCGTATTCAATCGAGTGCAACATGTATGTCAATTTTTAGTCAAATGCTGTATGTAAGTGACCCAGCACAGTGGATGTGTACGGAGTCCCCCGACTTGTACTACTGTACTCCGTACGGAGTGGTGATCTCAAGTATGGATCGACACTGCAATGCAGCACGAAAGTGTCGTGCTTTGCATATGTATTGTGGTGTGTCATGATGCATTTGCGGCGTAACGAGCGAGATCGATCTGGCGCGACAGCCACTTCTTTTCTTTTTCCGTGATCACAAGGGGAAGGGGGACGCTTTTCTGTCCCCAACCTCGCATTTTTCCCGGAGGCGCACATCTGAAAGCTGTGGAATCTCCACTGACGGGCGCTAGTGGGATGGAAACATCAGGCGTTGGCTTTGAACTGGTCGCGGAACTCCTGACGAGGAAGCCGGACCCTCTCTGGCTCTTTTCTAGTTTTTGTGGTGGGTCACACTGGCGTGAAATGTGTCCAGATTGTACTGTGTATGGCTCGATTTAGAGCTGATATACAGTACTCCGTACGGATGTACCAGATACGGCCTTCCCTCCCCATATGCACCTCGAGAATGGACAGCCTGGACCTGCGTCACTGCACCTTAGAGCGAAATGATCTGGAGAGTGTGGAAGTGCAAAAGTCAGGGGCGGCTGACCCGGCAGGGAGGTAAAGGATGAACGATCGAATCCGACGTGGTGGGTGTTGGGGCGGCAGTGGATAGCTAGCGATCCTCATTACAGTATTCTTGTACAGCATGTATGGACATGCTTGATTTAGCAGCTGTGAGCCTACCGTACATAGTAGAAAGGATTGGAGGCTGTCGCTCGTTTTCCCGTGATGGAACCACCCATCTCCACCGGATGATATCCGGCTGGATTGACGGAGAGTGGCGCGCAAACAAACAATTTATCCCCATCGCGGGTCTCGCCGCAGTGCGGTTCTCCGATGCTCTCAGCTAGCGAAAAGATCCATATGACATAGATGAAACCTGAGAAGTAAAGGGGAAGGGACTTTTGGATGAGTGGTTGACAGCGATTCAGCATGTTGCATTACTAGTAAACACATTATGGAAAGAAGTACGTAGTATTCTATGAGCTAAGTACTCCAGTACAATAGGCTGATGTATACTGTAGCAGACAGAAGAGAGAAGAGTTCCGCAGGTGCTCCTCCACTTTGCCAACCTGCTATTTACGGAGTAGCTTGTACTCGGTACAAAATACAGTACTATACAGATGCATCGTGGATCATAAAGCCATAGGTTCCAGAACCTCGGGTGCACGCAGGATCTTCTTCTTTCTCTTGTCATCCGTACTCTTGTCCATCACTTGCCTCTCACGATTGCCGCTGCGGAGCACAACGGAATGCTCTTTACAGACATGTACGCTCCAGGTCCGGCGAGGGTGGAGGGAGGAGGTGGACTTGGGTGGACATGGTGGATCTAGTCATGTCCACATGTTCCAGAATACTTCTGTTGATGGTGCTGAATTTCAAGGAAAATCCTCGCTAGGATCGTCCGGCTTCTCACTTCCGCGTAGCCCTAGCTAGTACAAATACCTACGCCACCTTGAGAGACAGCTTCGTAATGGGTGGACAAATGATCCCGGTTGGGACAAACAATGAGGAAAGCAAAACGGCCGCATTTTTGAGGGATTGACATATCGATCGACGGCTGTCAGAATAAAGAAGATCCAAAAAAGGACCCGCTCTAGTCTCTTCCTCCCCTGCTTGGTTGTTCTCATCGTCTGTAAGGCGGCTCCGGCTGTGCTTCTTTGCTTCCAGTTGGCTCTGGACCAGCGCCACTCTGCAGGAAGGCTGCATCTGCGTCCAGGACGGGGGTGCTGTCTATAGTACTAGTATGCCTGATCTGTCGATCGGAAAATTGAGACCACCGATTTCTACTGTACTATTACTGTACGCGCATATGTACCTATCAAAGAAATTTCAAAAGTACGATGTGTACTCTGTACTTTCTTTTATCCCCAACGATGATCATCTGTGATGCGGTGGATTCAGATTCAGACTCCATGGACACGAAAACAGAAGTAACGACAGTCCAGTTCATGCAATCCAGCTAAACTTTGTTTCCACGGGAGAACTAATGCATCGAGCCGCATTCTGGAGACACATCCAGAAACCCGCTTGTGGCGAGCTCATCCGACAGGATCGGCTCGGCATAAGACCTTAGCAACCCGAGGAACCAACGAAACCAGAACCCTGGATCAAAGGACGGGCCGTTAGGCTCTGTCGGAGAATCGTAGCTCTTATTTGCTGGAAATCTTGGCCGCACTAGTCTTGTACTGTATACACCGTGCAGGGGAATTTCAACCTTGGAGGTTACGTGTAAAAAAGGTACTTATTACGGGGAGCACGGAGGAAGAGACCGAAAGGATCTGTAGCCGGTTCAAGTTTGTTTAAGATAGAGAAGCCTTCCTAATCGGGCGATCACAAAATACAATTGGGTCTTCCATCTAATTTTGACTTTTCATTTGTTCAAATATATTGGAATTTTCTGTTCATTCTTTCTAGCGTCATTCTAGCCCGTAAAAGCGATGGAGTCTTCCCGAAGATGGAGACCTTTCCCCAGTTCCTGGATCCACCATGGACGAAGAGGAAGCTCGTTTTCCTGTACTCCGTTTTCTGTACGAAGTCTGTAAAATTCCCACGCCTACTCTTCTTTCGTACAAAGTCCCCGACGGAAATGCGTGTTGTGCCCGCATCCAGTCGCCCTAGTGCAACGTAAATACCGTCGGGTCCATTATTTGGGGCGTTTCTACCGCGTGGGCCCCACAGGGGATCATCGTTACCATCCCCCCCCCCCCCCCCCCCCCGCCCCCCCTTCCGGGGTTTTTTTTCTTCTCTACCGGTCAAGACAAATGGTGGTGGAGGGGGG
>Ga0102593_1000808_pt1 | contig 41175 bp, 44 predicted proteins | sample AraplaCol_mMS_r2_2_FD_76862 | JGI IMG/M metagenome (GOLD analysis project Ga0102593, IMG submission 76862) | Arabidopsis root microbial communities from North Carolina, USA - plate scrape MF_Col_mMS_r2 (SPADES assembly) (version 2) | ecosystem: Host-associated > Plants > Roots > Endosphere...
CTTGCCCTTGCGGCGCCTGGACTTCTTGCCGTCCTTGCGCCCTGCCGCCGACGCCCCGTCAAATTGCGGCTTTGCGCCGCCTTCGGGGTCTTCCACGTTGTTTTTCCACCGCGCCGCGCAACTCCCTGAGGTATGCAGCAGGCGCTCGTTCGATTTTTGCGTTGCGGCAAGAATATCAGCGCCCGCCAAAATCACCAAATTCTTTTTTGTGAGCGGGATTTGGGGATCCTTTCACCGCTTCGCGGCAGCACCGAATTTTTTCAAAACGGGTATTTGCAATCCGCCCGCTTTTGGTTATAAGCGCCGCACAGCAGCCAAGCCATGCTTCGGCGGCGACTGCTGGGGAATAGTTCAATGGTAGAACGACGGACTCTGACTCCGTTAATCTTGGTTCGAGTCCAGGTTCCCCAGCCAATTGATTTTAAGTCCGTTCCGGACGCATGAATTGCGGTTATTCCTGAGACATACGTAACACTTTTGAGCCGAAAGAGTTCGCCAGTGGTCCGAGTCTGCATGTCTGTGATCGAAATGTCCAAGTCGCAATCCATGAAGCTTGCGCGCCAGATATGGTTTTCGCCGACCCCTCCTGTCTGCTGGAACGTTTTGGATCATATCGGACGCCGTCCAATGCTGATTTACAACAGCGTGGGAAATAAAGATTGATATCGGCCCCGCCGACAAATCTTTTATCAGGCCATACTGTTCTCCCTCCAAGATCTCTGTGATAGGCAGCCCAAAAGCGCCATTCTTGCGCGCGAAAACCTAACGCTCTCGATACCGAAGGCAGGCGCTAGCATTGAAGGCTTACCGACCAGAAATCGATGGCTTAAGGGCCATATCGGTGATCGCGGTTATTCTTTATCATGCCGAGTTCACAGCTGCCGGCCACACTCTGCTGCAGGGTGGATACATTGGCGTCGATGTATTTTTTGTGATCAGCGGCTTCCTGATTTCCCAAATTTTGCTGACAGAAATCGAAGCAACTGGGCGCATTGATTTCCTTAAATTCTATACGCGGCGCGCGCGGAGAATTCTGCCTGCATTGTTCGCCGTCGTATTCGCGACAATTCCCTTCGCCTATTACCTTTTACTACCCTCGGAACTCCTGGATTACGCGAATTCCATAGGTTCTTCGCTCCTGTTTGGATCGAATATCTATTTTTATTTTACTGCGGCCCAGTACGGGGAGCCGGATACCCTTCTCAAGCCTTTTCTTCACACCTGGTCGTTGAGCGTCGAAGAGCAATTTTATATCGGCTTTCCGCTCTTATTGCTGATTACGCGCCGATACTTGAAATCAAGGTTTTTGCCGTGCGTGTTGCTCATGGCAACTTTAAGCTTCGTATTCTGTGTCCTCACGGTACGGCATGACCAGCAACAGGCCTTCTACTCGCCTCTCACCCGGGCCTGGGAACTTCTGGCCGGAACACTTCTCGCCTATTACGAGGTGAGACATGGACGTGCGCGCCCTCGGCCGTTGCTCGCGGCGGCCGGGCTTGTCCTCGTTGTTGGTTCCCTCATCCTGTTTAGAAAGGATACTGTTCATCCTGGGCTGTTCACAGTCATCCCGGTCATTGGGACCTGTCTGGTGCTTGCATTCGCCAGTCGTAAGGATGCCGTCGGACGCCTGTTGGCTTCTCGGCCCGCGGCGCTCACCGGAATAGTCTCCTACTCACTATATTTGTGGCATTATCCGGTCTTCGCCTTCGCGCGACTGACAAGCCTGGATTTCAACAACGGCGATAAGGTTCTTGCCGTTGCAGCGACCGCCTTGGTCGCGGTCGTCAGCTTCGTCGCCATCGAAAAGCCCATTCGCTACACCAAGAGAAACCGCGCCTTCTGGATCTACCTAAGCTCTTCAGTCGTGACCATCGCGGCTGCTGTCGTGTCGGCAATCACTATGGCCGGTTTTCCTCACAGGTTGGATGAGGTCTATCCACCCCTTGCGCAGACGAACGAAGCACGACTCGAAAGCACTTTTCTAGGCTTGAACAGCAACATTCAGGCAGGGAAGCCGGTTATCTTCATCATCGGGGATTCGTACGCCAGGAACTGGTCAGTCTCGCTCAAAAATTACATCGATGCCGACCGATATCAAGTTGTGGCCATCAGCTACTTAAACTGCATGGTGGAGATCAAAAACGATATTGTTAAGGCTCCTTCTCGCGCCAGCATTTACGACAAATACTGCATTCCCTTTGAAAAATATATCAACGACAAGTCATTGCTCAGCCAAACGAAAGCGATTTTCCTCACAAGCCATCGGCCTTTCGAGTACACGGTCAACCCGTTTCGGTTTGAGCTTCTTTCCTGGATGAAAAGCCATTCGGACGACGCGAAAATTTTCGTCTTCGGAAATTATTATCAGCTGGACCGATTGCATTCGTGCCTGGGGCTGATGTTTCAGACAAAATCCGATGCTTCTACGTGCCTGCGATTGGCGACCTATCCGCCGGCCAATCAGACTGTAGCGCAGCTGCCATTTTTTCCATCGGATCTTGCCTTCAACTACATCGATATCATCAAGCTTCACTGCGACTACGACAAGGAGAAATGCCTCACCAGCAGCGGAGGTGTCCCGTTCATGATAGACTGGGGCCATCTGACAGCGGAATTTCTGACAACCTTGCTTGGTGACATTTTGGAAAAGAGAGCCGCCGACCTGCGTGGCAGCGGCCTCCTCGATTACCTGGTATTGCCGCACGATCGGCAAGCCGAACGAACTGCAAGTTCTCAACCGCACGCTGGTTCTACGTCTTCCGCTTCTCCATCAGATTAGGCGGTAGCAGCCACGTCGCCTAAAGCGGACGGCTCACACGTCACGCCAATCGCCGCCCTTTGGAGTTCTGGATGCGCGGCAGCTATTGTAGCGCCACGGCGGCGTTGCCTTCGAACTGCAGAAACCAATCATACACTGCGCGGATACCTTCCTCCAGCGAGATGCGTGGCTTCCAGCCCATGTTCTTCAGCTTGTCGGTGCTCATGAGCTTACGCGGCGTCCCGTCAGGCTTGGAGAGGTCGTGGGCAATTTTTCCTTCGTAACCGACAACACGGCAAACCAACCGCGCCAGTTCGATGATTTCAATGTCCTCGCCCGAACCGACGTTGACGTGCTGCGCGTCCGAATAATTCTTCAACAAGAAGACCAGCGCATCCGCGCAATCGTCAACATGGAGGAATTCCCGTCGCGGCTTTCCCGTTCCCCAGATGGCAATTTCGGATGCCCCCGCCACCTTTGCGAGGTGCGCTTTACGAATCAGCGCCGGCAGAACGTGACTCGATTGCAGATCGAAATTATCGCCCGGACCATAGAGGTTGGTGGGCATGGCAGAAATATAATCGCGTCCGTGCTGCTTGCGGTAGGCTTCGGCCAGCTTGATCCCGGCAATCTTGGCAACAGCATACCACTCGTTGGTCGGCTCAAGCGGTCCGGTCAGAAGCGCATCTTCAGAAAGCGGCTGCGGCGCGAGTTTAGGATAAATGCAGCTTGAGCCCAGAAACAGAAGCCTGTCGACGCCGCTACGATGCGCGGCTTCGAATATATTGGCCTCAATAATCAGGTTATCGTAGAGAAAATCCGCCGGGAAGGTATCGTTCGCAAGAATACCGCCAACCTTTGCAGCAGCGAGGATGATCGCATCCGGGCTGTTCATCTGGACGAATCTTTCGACCTCGTCTTGCCGCTTGAGATCAAGCTCCTGCCGCGTTGCCGTGATGACGGTGCAATTTTCCGAGTGGAGCCTGCGCACAAGGGCGCTGCCCACCATGCCCCGATGACCGGCCACCCAGATTTTCTTGTTGGACAAGTCGGACAATCAGCTCTCTTTCCTGCTGTTCAGGGCCTTCCAGTGCTTGACATCTTCACGCACCATTTCGGCGGCAAGTTCGCGAACCGGCGTCTTGTGGTGCCAGCCCAATTTCTGACGTGCCTTGGTCGGGTCGCCAAGCAAAAGGTCGACTTCCGTCGGGCGAAAATACCGCGGGTCAATTTCTACAAGGCAGGCACCGGAAGCGGAGTCATAACCTTTTTCGTCGACGCCGGACCCCTTCCATTCCAAACCAATGCCCACGTCGGCAAAGGCCCACTCGACAAACTGGCGGACACTCGTCGTCTCGCCGGTGGCCAAGACGTAGTCATCCGGCTTGTCCTGCTGCAGCATACGCCACATACCCTCGACATATTCACGCGCGTGGCCCCAGTCACGCTTGGCGTCGAGATTGCCGAGGAAAAGCTTGTCCTGCCGACCCAGATGGATGGCAGCCACCGCCATCGTGATCTTGCGCGTGACGAAGGTTTCGCCGCGAAGCGGACTTTCGTGATTGAAAAGAATGCCGTTGGATGCGTGCATGCCATAGGCCTCGCGATAATTCACAACGATCCAGTAGGCATAGAGCTTGGCTGCGGCATAGGGAGAACGCGGGTAAAAGGGCGTCTTCTCGTTCTGCGGCACTTCCTGGACAAGACCGTAGAGTTCGGAGGTCGATGCCTGGTAGAACCGGGTCTTTTCCTCGAGCCCCAGGATACGGATCGCTTCGAGCAACCTCAACGTCCCGATGCCATCGGCATCCGCCGTATATTCAGGGGTTTCGAAGCTGACACCCACATGGCTTTGTGCGGCCAGGTTGTAGATTTCATCGGGCTGCGTCTGCTGCACGATCCGCAGCAGGTTGGTCGAGTCGATCATATCGCCATAGTGGAGAATGAAGCGAGGATGTGTCTCATGCGGATCCTGATAGATATGTTCGATGCGGCCGGTATTAAAAGACGAGGACCGCCGCTTGATACCGTGCACCGTATAGCCCTTGCTCAGAAGCAATTCCGCCAGATAGGCACCATCCTGACCAGTCACCCCAGTAATAAGCGCGGTTTTCGTCATTTTTTCACATCGTCTTTCGATACAATCTTCGGGTCGTGTTTATGGAAACGGCCGAACGAGTGCAACCCCCATGTAACTGCCGCCAGGCCGGCCAAATGAGCATCGTCGATCTCTTGGGTTGGCGTGAGACTGGCACAATGAGGCTAGAGCTTCCATTTGTAAGATGTCCCAAGGGGTAAATATGATCCTGGTGACTGGAGGAGCCGGCTTCATCGGTGCGAATTTCGTGCTCGGCTGGCTTGCGCTTCACGACTACCCTCATTGAGCAAGAGGTCATTTTGCCTTTGTTTGCTTTCCCGCTCCAGGGTTTGATGGCCATTCAAGCACCATAGAACAAATTGTCGATCACTGTCTCCAGATTGCAACGACACCCTCCAAACAGGTCCAACTTTGCTGGTGACCGGGCCGTTGTGGGTGTTGTCGTGATCACCGGATATGCTAAGGCAAAGACTAGGAATTAGGTAGGTGCAACTGAATGGATGACGCGGATGCCCCGTCGCGCCAACCGCTGAAAGCGCCCTTCTGCGGTTCTCCGGCCTGATCGAAATGTGAAGTAGGCGTCTGCTGACGCGGACGCTGAGGTTAGTCAAAGCATGAAAATTGGCATCTTGTTAGAAAACCCGATCCAGGTCGGTGGCGGATTCAATCAAGCAATCAACGCGATCGTACAACTCCAGCGTATCATCGGAAAACAGCACGAGGTCGTGGCTTTCACGACGATCAAAGCCAGTCTGCAGCATCTCAAGCGGATTGGCGTTCCCGCAGAATACCTGCCTGCCGCCGGAAGGCTGTCTCGAATTGCACTCGCCGTATTGCGCCGCTTAATCCGCAAGGAAATTGGCAAAGCGTGGATGGCAAACAAGATCGAAAAGGCGCTGCTGAAAGCCGGCTTGGATCTGGCGTATTTCGTTACGCATTCATCAACTCCGAACTATTTCCGCAAGCTCAACTACATCACGACCGTCCTTGATCTCTGTCATCGGGACGATCTCGAATTTCCGGAAGTTAGCGCCGATGGCAGATTCGAAGAACGAGAGCGGCACTTTTCCACCTGCCTGCCACGCGCCGTCGCCGTCTTGGTGGCATCACATCAGCTATTGAAGACGATTGTCGTTCGCTACGGAATTGACGAAGAGCGCATGATTGCGATGCCGTTCGAGCCTTCTCCGTTCCTAAGTGAGGCGCATTCGGTCGATCGCACAGCCGTGCTCGGCAATTACGGGCTGAGGGATGGCTATTATTTCTATCCGGCGCAATTCTGGCCTCATAAGAACCATATACGCATTCTTGAAGCGGTCTCGCTGTTAAAGCAAAAGACGGCCGTCACTTCCGACATACGCGTGGTCTTTTCGGGTGCAAACGGCGGTAACTTGGCCCGGATCAAGCAGCAAGCGCAGCAGTTGGGGGTCGCTGACAATGTGACGTTTCTTGGCTTTGTGCCGGTTGACCACATGCGCGCGCTTTACGAAGGCGCTCTGGCCGTCGTCATGTCGACTTATTTTGGCCCAACCAACCTACCGCCGCTGGAAGCATGGGCGGTCGGTCGGCCGTTGATCTATTCGGCGCACCTCAATGAACAGGTCGGCGATGCGGCGTTGTTTGCCGACGCTGATGACGCAGAGCAGTGGGCCGACGCCATGTTGCGCATACGAGATCCTGCGGTGGCAGTTGATCTGATCGCAAAAGGGCGTAAGCAGCTTGAGGTGGTCGATGCGGAACGGCTCGAAGCCGAGGCTCTCTTCGTTCGCAGGCTCGAGCAATTTGCACAACGTAGGAAGTGCTGGGAATAGCCATGGAATGTGCACCCGTCATACTTTTCGTCTTCAACCGGCCCCTGCATATGGCGCGGACCGTGGCAGCTCTGCAGGCAAACGAACTGGCCGAAGAAACGCCCTTGTTCATTTACTGCGACGGTGCGCGCAATGAAAAAGAAGCCGAGCGCGTGCGCCAGGTCCGTGAAGAGGCGAAGACGGTAACGGGTTTCAAGTCGGTCACCGTCGTCGAACGCGAAAGAAATTATGGCCTGGCAGGCTCCATCATCGATGGCGTGGGACGTCTGTGCGAGCAATATGGCCGGGTCATCGTCGTCGAAGATGACCTGATAACCTCGCCCGACTTCCTGCGCTATATGAACCAGGGGCTCGACCTCTATGCCAGCGAGGAGCGCGTCGCCAGCATTCACGGTTACGCCTATCCGGTTCCGAATGACGATGCTCCTGAGAGCTACTTCCTTCGGGGGGCGGATTGTTGGGGATGGGCCACCTGGGCTCGGGCGTGGAAACACTTCGAACCCGATGGGGCTAAGCTTTTGACGGCCCTGAAGGCGAAGGGCCTCACCAAAGGTTTCGACCACGGCGGGAACGCCTTCTTCGTCAGGATGCTGCGCAATCAAGTCAACGGCAAGAATCAATCCTGGGCGATCCGGTGGCATGCGAGTGCTTATCTCGACAACATGTTGACCCTCTACCCCCGCCAGAGCCTCGTGGTGAATTCGGGGTTTGATGACAGTGGGGTCCATTGCAGCGATGTAGACTATTACGAGAGCAGTCTCGGACTGGCGCCAAAGAAATTGCAAAAAATCCGCGTAGAAGTTAACGAACAGATGCGGCTGCGGGTGGTTGGCTTTTTCGAGAAAATGCGCCGTCAGCGAATGAAAGACTTCTACAAACTCGTCTTCTCGGCCGGGGTTAGGCGCATACGTAAAGTGACCGGTTTGGCGGCGTCCTGACGTATCGGTCGATTTGGGAAAGAGAAACATGATAGAAAAGATCACGAACGGTGGCGAACTGCAGGCCCTGATATTGCGGTCGAACTACACGGTCGATGGTATCCAGTTTTTCACGCCGGACGAATTTTCGCAGCAGCTCGCCTATATGAAGCGGCCGACGGGCTATGTCATCCAGCCGCACGTCCACAACGCCGTCGCGCGTGAGGTTCTCTACACGAAGGAGGTCCTGCTCATAAAGTCGGGCGTCGTTCGTGTGGACTTCTATTCCGACGCGCAGGAATATTACGAAAGCGCGATCCTGCGCGCAGGCGACGTCATACTGCTCGCCTTTGGCGGACATGGCTTCGAAATTATCGAAGAAGCTGAAATCATCGAAGTCAAACAAGGACCTTATGCCGGGGAATCCGACAAGACGCGATTTGTGCCGTCGGCGCGGGAATTGAAGATAAAGGGTGCCGAATGATCCCCGTCAATGAACCGCTCCTGAACGGCAATGAGAGCAAGTATCTGCTGGAATGCATCGAGACCGGCTGGATCTCCTCCGAAGGTCCTTTCATCACGCGGTTTGAGCGTGAGTTTGCTGCATCTGTCAGCCGCAGGCACGCGATCGCTGTCGCCAACGGTTCGATGGCTCTCGATGCAGGTATGATGGCGCTTGGTCTGGAGGAAGGCTCCGAGGTCATATTGCCATCCTTCACGATTATTTCCTGCGCCGCAGCCATCGTGCGAGCCGGCTGCGTGCCGGTCGCGGTCGACTCGGATCCTCTGACCTGGAATATCGATCCGACGCAAATCGAAGCGGCAATCACTCCAAAGACGCGCGCCATCATGGTGGTGCATATCTATGGCCTGCCCTGCGATATGGCCGCCATCAACGAGATCGCCCGCCGCCACAATCTGAAGATCATCGAGGACGCGGCAGAAATGCATGGCCAGACATATAACGGCCAGCCTTGCGGCAGCTTCGGTGATGTCAGCATTTTCAGCTTCTATCCGAACAAGCATATCACCACCGGCGAAGGTGGCATGATCGTCACCGATTCCGACGCGATTGCCGATCGATGCCGCGGCCTGCGAAATCTCTGCTTTCTTCCTGCCCGCCGCTTCGTTCATGAAGAGCTGGGCTGGAATATGCGCATGACGAATATGCAGGCGGCTCTCGGTTGCGCGCAGCTTGAGCGCCTGCCGGAATTCGTCGAGCGCAAGCGGGCGATGGGCAGCCTCTATACCGAACTGCTCCAGGATCTGCCGGGCATTCAATTGCCGTTGGCCGAGACATCCTACGCTCGCAATATCTATTGGGTTTACGGGATCGTGTTGAAGGACGAGATCGATTTCGACGCGGCCGAAGCGATGAAGCGACTGGCCGCGAAGGGTGTCGGCTGCCGGCCATTTTTCTGGCCGATGCATGAGCAGCCTGTCTTGCAGAAAATGGGCTTCTTCAAGGATGCCGATCTTCCGGTTGCGGCGAGGATTGCGCGACGCGGCTTCTATATTCCAAGCGGTCTCGCACTCGGGGAAGATCAAATTCGCGAAGTCGCGAGCATCGTCGCGGAGGTCATCCGTTGACGACCAGTTTCGGCTTATATTCCCAGTATTACGACCTTCTCTACAAAGACAAGGACTATGAGGGTGAAACAGCCTATGTGAAAGCTCTGCTGGATCGCCATGCCACCAGGCCCGTTGCCCAAATTTTGGAGCTGGGATCCGGCACCGGCATCCATGCCGGCATGATCGCGGAGGCTGGATACGAGGTGCTGGGGGTTGAGCTTTCGGAAACCATGCTTGCCGCAGCCATGCCGAAGGCGGCACAGACGAACGGCAAACTTGATTTCTCGCTGGGCGACGCACGTAGCTTCCGGACGGATCGACGATTTCAGGCGGTGATTTCGCTCTTCCACGTTCTGAGCTATCAGATCTCGGACGCCGATCTGGAAGCAATGATGGACACAGTTTCCCACCATCTCGAAAATGGTGGGATTTTCATCTTCGACTTCTGGTACGGGCCTGCAGTGCTGTGGCAACGCCCGAGCACGCGGGCCAAACGCCTGGAAAATGATCAAGTTTCAATCGTCCGTGTCGCGGAGTCGGTCGTGCACGACACTGAGAGCGTCGTCGATGTCAATTACACGATTTTCGCGACAGAGAAGCTGAGCGCCAAGACCGAGATGGTTCGCGAAACCCACCGCATGCGTTACCTCTTCCTCAGTGAGATCGATCGCCTGCTCGCAAATGCCGGGATGAGCCGTGTCGTTGCCGAGGAGTGGATGTCCGGCGCGGCCCCGGGGACTGACACCTGGGGCGTCTGCGTCGTAGCCCTGAAGAACGCGACCTGACCATTGACGACAGATTTGAGCGGCCAAGATACCTTGCGTCGAAAAAAGATTGGCTTCTATCTCGGAGTAGGTCGCCATGCCGGCGGCATGTTTCAATATGCGCAGAGCGTTGTTCACGCCTTGTCCTCGATCGATGGCACCGAAGCGGACGTCATCGTCGCCTATGGTGATGAAGCATGGCGCCCTCAGTTCGACGCCAACGCCCTCAAGGCCGTCCCCTTGCGTCATTGGAAGCGCGGTGAACTGCTCGCCAAGATCTTCATGGTTCTGCCCGGCTCCATTGCGCGTACCCTCGCCGGATGGTTCAATCCGCTCGTTCGCGAATTGTCGTCCCTGCAATGCGACCTATGGATTTTCCCGGCTCAGGACGCACTGGCCTGGCAGATCAACGAGCCCTCGGTCGCAACCATCCACGACTTGATGCACCGATACGAGCGCGGCTTTCCAGAAGCTGGAAGCTGGTTGCGCTTTCAACTGAGAGAAAGCCGCTTCCGCAACCTAGCAAACCAAAGCGCTGCCGTACTTGTCGATTCCGACATGGGGCGACACCATGTCATGGAAAGTTACGGGACAGGGGAAGACCACATCCATCCGCTGCCTTATGTTGCTCCGAGTTATCTGACAGGCTCCGTCGAGACCGCCGACTTCGCAGAACGCTACCGGCTTCCAAAAAAATTCTATTTTTATCCAGCACAATTCTGGCCTCACAAGAACCATGCGCGGCTCATACGAGCGCTTGCATCAGCGCGCATCATCCATCCGGATATGGAACTGGTTTTGGCGGGGAGCACAACGCGCGAATATGACACCATCAAAACCATGGCGAGCGAGCTCGGTCTCTCCCAGGCAATTCATTTCGTCGGTTATGTGCCCGACGTGGACCTTGCCGGATTTTATCATCGTGCGAGAGGGCTGGTCATGCCGACTTTCTTCGGCCCAACCAACATTCCGCCTCTTGAAGCAATGGCATGTGGTTGCCCCGTTCTGATCTCGGACAAGTATGGTATGCGGGAACAGTGCGGTGACGCAGCTCTCTATTTCGCGCCGCAATCCATCGAGGAAATACAAGGTGCAATGAACCGTCTGTGGGAAGACGAAGACCTGCATACCTCCTTGATCAAAAAGGGGCTTGAAAGAGCTTCGTTATGGAAGCAAGAGGATTTTGACCGCCGTCTGAAAGTTATTTTGGGGCGTGTCCTCGATCAAATCGCATGATAGATGGCGTTGTCTACGCAGCTCGTGAGCCGTCGAAAATATGGCCCGGGCAGCGGCTACCGGAGAATTTGAGCCTATAATATGACAGGTCACGTTACGAAGCCGCTAGGAGAAAGCGGCACCGAACACTGGGATATCATCATCAAGCCGTCCGGCAATGTAAGCGGCCGGCTGACGGCCGCTTGGAAATATCGTGAACTTGTCTGGATGTTCTTCAAAAGGGATTTCACGACGTTCTACAAGCAGACTGTGCTCGGACCGGTCTGGTATCTCATACAACCGACACTGACGGCGATTACCTACTATGTCGTATTCGGAAAGATTGCCAATCTCTCCACCGATGGAATTTCACCGCTTGTTTTCTATATGTCCGGAACCATCATCTGGAATTACTTCTCGGCTTGTCTCACCAACAACGCGGAAACATTTTCAAAGAACTCAAGTTTGTTCGGAAAGGTGTACTTCCCCCGGTTGGTAGTGCCGCTCGCGGTCGCGATGAGCAGCCTGGTGGCATTTGTCATCCAACTTATGCTTCTGCTTTTAATCACCTTTGCTCTCTGGCTCAGCCAGGATGGCATGGTGATCAGCCTGCGTTTCGTCTTAGCGACGCCGCTGATTTTGGCATATGTAGCAACACTTGGCGTGGGCGCGGGACTCGCGGTCTCTGCATTGACGGTCCGATATCGTGATCTGGTTTATGCCGTTGGCTTCATGGCTCAGCTTTGGATGTATGCCACACCCGTCGTCTATTCCTTCAGCCAGGTTCCCGAACGATATCAATGGATTTACCACCTCAATCCGATGACGACGTCGGTTCAGCTATTCCGTTGGGCACTATTCAATTCATCGCCACTCCCACTTAGCGTTTGCCTGGCGAATGTCGCCGTCACTCTGATTGTTTTGATCGGCGGCCTGATGCTTTTCGCGCGAGCCGAGGCAACCGCGATGGATACCGTCTGATGAATGATATCGTTATTCGAGCGGAGCATGTCAGCAAGCTGTACCGCCTTGGCGTGATCAATCACGGCACTCTCTATCGTGACCTTCAGAGCTGGTGGGCGAAGTGGCGCAATCGTCCGGATCCGAACCTTTCGGTATCCGACTATGCGTCCGCCAAGGGCAAGCAGTCGCGGCTGAAGGGAGACATCTTTCATGCGCTTGATGATGTCTCCTTTGAGGTCGGACACGGCGAAATCGTCGGGATTATCGGCAGGAACGGCGCCGGAAAATCCACGCTGTTGAAGGTGATGTCGCGGATCACCATGCCCAACTCCGGCTTCATAGGAATACGGGGCAGAATTGCGAGCCTTCTTGAGGTTGGCACCGGATTTCATCCGGAGCTCAGCGGTCGAGAAAACGTCTATCTCAATGGCGCCATCCTTGGCATGAGTCGTGCCGAGGTCAGATCCAAGTTCGATCAGATCGTCGAGTTTGCTGAAATCGGCGAATTCATTGACACCCCGGTGAAGCGATATTCGTCCGGAATGTACGTGCGCCTGGCTTTCTCCGTTGCGGCCCATCTGGAGCCGGAAATTCTTCTAATTGATGAGGTATTGGCTGTCGGCGACGTCAACTTCCAAAATAAATGCATGGGGCGCATGCAGGAAGTCACGAAGGCCGGTCGGACGATTATCTTCGTCAGCCACAATATGACTGCGATCAGCAGCATCTGCCCGAAGTCGATTTTGATGGCCGACGGCAAGGTCGCTGCAATGGGCGATACCGCAGATGTGATAAAGGCCTATCTCGATCGCCCGGAATTCGGCGGCACGGCAAGTTACTCCGTCAATCCCGAGGACGTCGACGGAAAGGCGGTCATCTGCCGTGTTGCGGTGCTGAACGAGAAGGATGAGGTTTCGGGAACGCTGGAACTGTCTAAAGGCTTCTCCGTCGAGGTGGAATACGAGTTGAGAGAGCCTCTGTCCGGCCTCTCGGTCGGAATGCAGATCATGATGGAGGACGGCTATACGCCCCTCGTCAGCCTTTCCGATCCCGAGCTCGACGTCAGCCGCCTGGACGCCCGGCCTGCAGGTTATTATCGGGCCCGCGTGAAATTTCCCGGATATCTCCTCAACACCGGCACCTTTTACGTGCGCTTGGGCATATCGAGTCGATTCTCGATATATTCCGTCGCCGAAGGTATTCGGTTTGACGTGGAGGATAATGTCGGAATTATCCAGATGCTTGGTCAACAGCGGAAGCCGTCGATTTCGGCGATACAGTTGCCTTGGGAGGTTGAGAAGGTCTTCCAGCGCAATTCTGAAGGTGTTTTGAAATGAAGAAGGCGCTTGTCACCGGAGCAGATGGGTTCATCGGCTCTCATCTTGTCGAGACGCTGGTGAGATCGGGTGTGGAAGTCCGCGCCCTCTGCCAGTACAACTCATTTTCCAGCTGGGGCTGGCTCGATCAGTCCGAATACCGCGGCAAGTTCGAGGTGATCCTCGGAGACGTCCGTGATCCCGCTCAGATGCGCTCTGTCGCCAAAGGTGTCGACACGATCTTTCATCTCGCCGCTCTGATTGCGATTCCCTATTCCTATCAGGCTCCCTCAAGCTACATCGATACCAATGTGCATGGGACGCTGAACGTCCTTCAAGGCGCTCTCGACGCCGGTGTCGGAAGAGTGATCCAGACCTCGACGAGCGAAGTTTATGGGACCGCACGTTTTGTGCCCATCAGCGAAAGCCATCCCCTGCAGGCGCAGTCGCCCTATTCGGCATCCAAAATCGGCGCCGATGCGATCGCCTACAGCTATCATTCGAGCTTCGATCTGCCGGTGACGATCGCACGGCCGTTCAACACCTACGGCCCGAGACAATCTGCAAGGGCGGTTATTCCAACCGTGATTTCGCAGCTTCTGAGTGGACGAACGACGCTGAAACTTGGTGCGCTCTCGCCCACCCGGGATTTCAATTTCGTGCAGGATACATGCGACGGCTTTCTGGCGCTCGCGGCCTGCGACGAAGCCATCGGACAGACGGTCAATATTGGCTCGGGCGGCGAGATATCGATCGGCGATACCGTTCGGCTGATCGCCGATATCATCGGCGTCAACATCGAGATTGAATGCGATGAACAGCGTTTGCGTCCCGCAAACAGCGAAGTGGAACGCCTGTGCTGTGATAACAGCCTGATCAAGTCTCTGACGGGATTTTCGCCGCGCTACAGCTTGAAAGACGGGCTCCAGGCGACGATTGAATGGCTGCGTCAGCCTGACAATCTGGCACGATATAAGGCGGATATCTTCAATGTCTAGGCGTGCAGTCATTCTGGCGGGAGGGATGGGAACGCGGCTGCGGCCCTATACCGTCGTGCTCCCAAAGCCGCTGATGCCGATCGGCGATTATCCCATTCTAGAGGTCATCATTCGCCAGCTGATATCAGGCGGGTTTCAGCATATAACGCTTGCCGTCAACCATCAGGCTGAACTGATCAAAGCCTTTTTCCAGGATGGCGACAAATGGGGTGTGCGCATCGATTATTCGCTCGAGGATCAGCCGCTCGGCACCATGGGTCCGCTACGATTGATCAAGGATCTGCCTGAGAATTTTTTGGTGATGAACGGAGACATCCTGACGGACCTGAACTATGCCGATTTTCATGACGCTCACGTCCGGGAGGGGAATATATTCACCATCTCGTCAAAGACACGGGAGCATCGGATAGACTACGGCGTTCTGGACACCAGCGAGGCGGGGCTGCTGACGGGGTTCCGGGAAAAGCCGACGGCTGAGTACAAAGTCAGCATGGGCGTCTACATGGTTTCTTCGGGGGCGGTCGAGCACATACCACAACGGGGCGCCTACGGTTTTGACCAACTGATGCTCGATCTTCTTGCGGCCGGAAAGCCGGCAACGGTTCGAGATTTTCCAGGCTATTGGCTCGATATCGGACGGCCCGACGATTATGCACTGGCGATCGAGCAGTTCGAAACCATGCAATCCAGGTTCTTGAATGGTTGATGCAATCGTCACCGGTGCTGGCGGCTTTCTCGGGAAGAGTCTGGTTGAGAGGCTTAAAAAGGCCGGTGTCGACGTGCTTGCGGTTGACCGAACGCATGGTGATATAAGCGAAGAGGGAATCTGGCAGGAACTTCCCGCAGCCGGCACGCTGTTTCATCTTGCCGGCCGGACGTTTGTCCCGGATAGCTGGTCGCAAGGCCCGAGTTTCATGGCCGCCAATGTTCTCGGTACGCAGCATGCTCTGAACTGGTGCAAGCGGCACAAGGCCAAGCTCGTATTCGCAAGCGCCTATGTTTATGGAGTGCCGGAGCGACTGCCGATCCAGGAAAGCGATCCGGTCAGGCCGAATAACCCCTACGCGCTGTCCAAGCATCTTGCCGAACAACTTTGTGAGTTTGCTGCCACACACGAGCAAATACCGGTCGTGGTATTGCGGCTTTTCAATATATATGGGGCTGGGCAGCGCCCGGAGTTCCTGATACCGACACTTCTGAACCGGATACGGGCGAAGCAGGACATACAGGTCATGGACCTCAGTCCGCGGCGTGATTATGTCTTCGTTGACGATGTCCTGAGCGCCTTTGCCAAGGCCATGGGCGTGCCGGAAGGTTACCACTGCATCAATATCGGCTCCGGCAGGTCGTATTCGGTGCAGGAAATCATCGATATCTTGCAAGAAGCCGCCGGCACTGCTCTACCTGTAGTGTCATCTTGCGCCGTTCGGCGGAATGAAATACCTGACGTGCGGGCCGATATTACAAGGGCTCGCGCTGTTCTTGGATGGCGGCCAGAATGGGATCTGCCCGCCGGCATCCGCGAACTGATGAAGGAGTCTTAAATTGAACGAGCGTTACGTTCCGATCAACAAAGGCAACTACTCGATGGACACGGACGAGCGCGAAGCCGCGTTCGACAGATACCGTGGCGAGGGTTGGGAAGCCGAATACGCAGATTACCGTCGCAAGTGGTCGGAATATGCCCTGAACCAGCAGGTTTCGGATTATCCGCTGCTGGTCGATCTCGAGCTGGCGTCGATCTGCAACCTGCGCTGCCCGATGTGCTATACGATCAGCGATGAGTTCAAGAAGAGCGTCAACACCACTCGGATGGACTGGGACCTCTACTGCCGCATCATCGACGAGATCGGCGGCAAGGTTCCTGCGATCCGTCTGTCGCTGCGCGGCGAAGCCACGCTGCACAAGCGCTTCGCCGACTGCGTACGCTACGCCAAGGATCATGGCATCAAGGAAGTCTCGACCCTCACGCATGGCTTCAAGCTCAACAGAGACTATTTCGCCCAGCTCGTCGATGCCGGCATTGACTGGATTACCGTTTCGATCGATGGCACCGGTGAGACCTATGAGAAGATACGCAAGCCGATCAAGTTTCAGGCCCTGCTCGACAAGATCAAAGACATAAAGAAATACAAGGACGAGCGTGGTCTCCACCGTCCTGTCATCAAGGTGCAGGGCATCTGGCCGGCAATCCGGGAAAATCCCGATCTCTATTACGACACCTTCGCCCCCCACGTCGATCTCGTCGCCTTCAATCCGCTGATCGACTACCTCGGCAACGATTCAGACATCGCCTATCTCGACAACTTCACATGCCCGCAACAGTACCAGCGTTTGGTGATCGGTGCCGACGGGTTGGTCATGAAGTGCTCGAACGATGAGGAGAACCGCGAGGTTATCGGCAATGCGAACACCGAAACCGTACACCAGATATGGCACGGGGAAAAAATGAACGCCGTCCGGGCTCTGCACAAGGAACCGCAGGGCTTCCTGAAGAGCGAGGTCTGCCGCAGGTGCTACCTGCCGAGAGAGACCAACGACGAAACCGCACAGATTTGCGGCAGGCAGGTCATTGTCCGGAATTACGTCGACCGGAACCAGGAAATCGGGCGATAATCGACCGCAATGTGCACATTCTCCTAGGGCATGCCATCAGCGCGCAAGGCAGCTTGCCGGTCGTGAATTACAGGGAGTGACGAATGTTCCGCAACTACCGGCCTGATCGCTGCTATATCATAGCCGAGATCGGCGGCAACTTTACGACGTTCGATCAGGCAAAGCGCCTGATCGACGAGGCAAAGGCGTCAGGCGTGGATGCCGTCAAGCTCCAGACCTATCGGGCCGAAACATTGTCGAGCCGGAATGCCATGTTCGACATGGAAAACACCGGCGTTACTTCGCAATTCGAGCTTTTCCGTAAATATGAAATCGGTCACGAGCTTCATGAAGCGGTTTTCCGCTATGCCGAGGAGCAAGCCCTGGACTGGTTTTCGTCTCCCTCGCATGAGACGGATGTCGACCTGCTGGAGAGATGCGGTGTTGGGGCCCACAAGGTGGGTTCGGACGATGCGGTCAACATCCCCTTTCTCCGCTATCTTGCAAGAACGGGCAAGCCGATCATCCTGTCGACGGGCATGTCGACGCTCGAAGAGGTTCGGGAATCCGTCGCCGCCATCAAGGACGCGGGCAACGACAAGCTCATCCTGCTGCACGCCATCACAAGCTATCCGACGCATCCGGAAAATGTGAACCTGGGTGCGATGCAAACGATGATGAAGGCGTTTCCGGATCTCGATGTTGGCTATTCCGACCATACATTGAACCCTGTCGCGAGCCTTTGCGCGGTCGCGATGGGCGCCCGGGTCATCGAGCGGCATTTCACCTACGACAAAGCCGCCGATGGTCCCGATCACATGCTTTCGGCTGATCCAGCGGAAATGAAATGGCTTGTGGATGCGATACGCGCATTCGAGATCATGAAAGGCAGCGGTCGCAAAGAGCCGGCTGCAAGTGAGGCGACGACCAGATTGAACAACCGCAAGAGCGTCGTTCTCAATAGACGGCTCAAAGCCGGTGACGTCATTTCCGCCGGCGACATTTCGGTTAAGCGACCGGGGACGGGAATCGAGCCTAAGCATCTGGAAACTCTCGCTGGGCGACGACTGCTAAGAGATCTCGAAGGCGACGCCGTCCTCCAGTGGAGCGATCTGGCGTGACGCTTGGAATCATCATCCAGGCGCGGATGGGATCGACGCGGCTACCGGGAAAAGTCCTTCGCGACATTGCCGGCAAGCCCCTTCTCGCACATGTCCTTGGCAGGCTTCAGATGTTGAAGCGGCCGGCCAAGATCGTCGTCGCGACATCATCGGCCGGCGAGAACGACATTGTCGAAGCTTGGTGCCTCGAGCACGGCGTAAGCTGCTTTCGCGGCGACGAAGCCGATGTTCTCGATCGTTATTTCCAATGTGCAAGATCGCTTTGGATGTCGGATATCGTGCGATTGACCGCCGATAATCCGTTCACTGATATCGAGGAGCTGGAGAGGCTGATCGCCCTGCACCAAAAGCACGGGTTTGACTACACGCACGCGTTCGGACAACTGCCCATCGGTGTCGGCGCCGAGATATTTACATTCGAAGCCTTGTCGCGCAGTCATCGCGACGGGAAACTGCCGCACCATCGCGAACATGTGAACGAATACTTCACCGATCGGCCCGAGCTCTTCAAGATCGGTCAGCTCGATATTCCGCCGGCCAAAGTCGCTCCGAACCTGCGTCTGACGGTGGATACCGAGGAAGACTGGCGACGTGCCTGTGCGCTCGCCGCCCAGGCGGGTGGGACCTGGCTTGGGACAGAGGAAGCGATCAGACTATGTTCGTCCTCTGCATAGAGAGTTCGCATGCCCGCGGCATGGGGCATTTGTTTCGGTCGTTGACGCTCGCCACCGAACTGCGTTCGCGCGGGTATTCGGTCCGTTTCCTGGCGAATAATCATCCGAATTCGCTGAGAATCATTCGGGAGCGCGGCTTTGATGTCGCGCTCTACGATCTCGCCGCCGTCACGGGATGGGAAGAGGCTTTCGTCGACCCCGCCGGTTCGTCAACGATCTGGATCAACGACCGTTTGAACACGCGGCGATCTCATGGCGAAACGATCAAAGGTTTGGGTGCCAAGCTCGTCACCTTTGACGATCGCGGCGATGGCGCGGAACTCGCCGACGTGAACATCTGCGCTCTCATTTTTGAAAATACGGAGGATCTGAGGGGCAAGGATGTGAAGCTGGGGATGGAGTACATGATACTCAATCCTGAAATCGAGAGATATCGCAGAGTTCGGCAAGGTCTTGCATCGATCCTTGTCACGCTCGGAGGCGCCGATACCTATGGCGTGACGGTCCGCGTCGCCAAATGGCTGAGCAGCAAGCCTTTTCCGGTCACCATCGTCACGGGCCCGAGCTTCCAGCACATGGCGGAGCTTGAAGAGGTCGTCTCGACCGCCGCGCCGGACCGGTTCAAACTGCTGAGCCAGGTGCCGTCGCTTGCGGCAGAGATGTATCGGCACGATCTGGCCATTACCGGTGGCGGCGTTACGCCCTTCGAAGCCTGTGCGGCCGGCCTGCCCTGCGTGGTGATCGCCAACGAACCTTTTGAAATCCCGGTCGGCCGTGCTCTTGAAGGATTAGGGGCCGCGTTCTTTGCCGGACATCACTCGGCATTCGATCTCGGCATCCTGGAAAAGGCTATTCCCATCAGGAGCATGAGCGAGACGGCCATGACCAAGGTCGACCTCGGTGGGGTTGGCCGCGTTGCCGCGTTGCTGGAAAGATTGGCTGCATGACCATCACGGCGGTTATTCATCAGCCGGACTTCGCTTCATATCTCGGCTTTTTTCAGCGTTTCCTGAACGCCGACCTCTACATCGTTCTGGACCACGTTCAGTTCGTCCATGGCACGAGCAAGAGCTGGACGCATCGCGATAAGATAAAGACGGCGCAAGGCGATCGGTGGCTCACCGTCGGAATCAGGAAGCCTAGTCTCGGCACGCCGATCAACGCGGTGGAATTGGCGCCGGGCAACGGATGGATCGACCAGAACCTTTCCCTGCTTCGTGAAAACTATCGGAAGTCCGCCGGTTGGAGTGAAGTGTTTCCGCGCATCGAGGCTCTCTACGGCAAGCGGTTCGATCTGCTGGCCGATTTCAACATGCATTTCCTCGACGGCATCCTGGATATGCTTGAGATCACGATGCCGACAGTGCGGTCGAGTACGTTAAGCCCGGAGGGGCATAAGAACGAATTGCTGATCGAACTGCTGCACAAGGTCGGAGCAACACGTTATCTCTCAGGTCTCGGGGCGCGCGGCTATATGCAGCCGGAACTGTTCGAGGCAGCCGGCATCGAAATCGAATGGCAACATTTCGTCCATCCGGTCTATCCACAGCCCTTCGGCGAATTCATGCCGTATCTCAGTATCCTCGACACACTGCTGAATTGTGGTATTGCAGGCACGCGTGATCTGCTCTGGAGTTGCAAATGAATATTCTCGCGATCGGTGCCCATTTTGACGACGTGGAGCTCGGCTGTGGCGGTGCCCTGGCGCGCCACGCGGCAAACGGCGACACGGTTTACGTCTATGTTGCAACCGTATCCGGCTTTTCCAATCAGTATGACCAGTCCGTGCGCAGCAGCCAGGTCGCCAGAGCCGAGGCGGATGCCGCGATGGAAATTCTCGGCGTGCACAAGATGTTTTGCGGCGAGTTCAAGACGCTGCAGATCGAATTCGTCGATCCGCTGAATATCGAGATCCTCAAGCTCGTGCAGGATCTGAAGATCGACATGGTCTATACTCATTGGGTCGGTGACATCCACCATGACCACTTGGCACTGTCGCGCGCATCACTGCACAGCTGCCGCCATGTGCCGCGCCTGCTGATGTACCGCAGCAACTGGTATCACTCGACGGTCGATTTCCGGGGGAATTTCTACGTCGATATTACATCCCACTGGGAACAGAAGGAAAAGGCGATCCTTGCCCATGAATCCGAGATGGAGCGTACAGGGCGGAAATGGGTGAGCTTCTTCCGTAATGAAGCCGAGAACGCCGGCCAGCGCATTGGCGTAAAATACGCCGAAGTCTTCGAGGTGGTGAAGTGGCTGCAGCCTTGAGAAAGATTTTGACCTTTGGCTCCATGCTGCTCCCCTATGGTGTGCATGAGCTGAAACGCAGGCTAAAAAATCGTCACAAGTTATCTGCTGATGTCGCGAGATCGTTGGCAGAAAATAGGCAGCTTGCTGGTCTGCACGCGAGGCAGCGCTGTTTTATTTTAGGCAATGGCCCGAGCGTCAAGGGGTTGGATCTGTCGCGACTTCAAGGCGAAGCCGTCATAACCGTTTCCAACGGCTACCTGCACTCCGATTTTGACAAGTTCCGGTCGCGTTATCACTGTGTTCCGCAAATTACCTACGTCACGATGACACAAGAGGACGTGATCAGCTGGTTTGGCGAGATGCATTCGCACCTGGGCGCCCAGGAACTCTTTCTCAGTTCCACTGAAGCGGAGCTCGTTCGAAAACACAATCTGTTTTCAGGGCGAAAGGTTCGGTATCTCGTGCTCGGCGAAAGCTTCGACGAAAGAACATCAGAGGAAATAGTCGATATCTCTCAACCGGTCCCTCGTGTCGAGTCGGTGCCGGTCATGGCCTTGATGATAGCGATGTATCTTGGTTTCAAAGAGATCGTCCTGCTCGGCGTCGACCATGATCGTTTCTTGTCGTCGACCTACCAGTACGCGTTCGATCTCAAGGTGCAAAAGGGAAAAGATTTTACCGTAACTGCTGACGGCACCTTGACAAGGGGCCATCACGATGAGTTCCAACAGCTGGCGCGGCTGTGGCGGCAGTATCGAGCCATCTCGAATATCGCCAAGGCAAACGGTATCCGTATCGTCAATTCCACACCCGGCGGAGCACTGGACGAATTTGAGAGGCGGCCTTTCCAGGCTTGGTTCGAAGAATGAAGCGCCTTCATCCTGCGCAATACCGGTCGATAGGACAAATGCGCGGTTCGCTGTCGCCGATGTGTCTTTTGTGCGCCGGCCCAGGTTTCGGTTGGTTCGGTAGGAAAGACGACAATATTTCATGCGCGTAAATGTCCTAATTCCGATCTTCAACCGACTTGAGCACACTCGCAAGGTTATCTCGGCCTTGAGGGAGCAAACCGTTGTCGACAATATTCGAATTGTCATCATCGATGACGGTTCCACCGACGGCACGGCTGAATTCCTCGCGGCGCTGCCAGATGTAACAAGCATAAGAACTGACGGTAATCTATGGTGGGGCGGAGCCATGGATGTCGGCCTGAGGCGGGTCCTACCCGACTGCGGCCCCGAAGATTATATCCTTTTCGTCAACAACGACACGTGGTTCGGCCCGACTTACGTCGAAACTCTGATACGGTGCTCGCGCGAAAATGGAGATGCGATTGTAGGCAGCGTCGTTCACGAGGAGGAGAGTAATCCTCCTCTGACCGGTGTGGGGCCACGTTTGAACATCAATCGCATTGCGGTGTGGGACATTCTCGCCGAATTGAGTGAAGAGGAACGCCGCAATCCCAAGCCGCTCTATAAAGCCGACGCCTTGAGCGGCCGTGGAACATTGTTCCCCGCGGAACTCTTCAAGCAGCATGGGACAATGCGTCCACACCTCCTGCCCCATTATATGGCCGATTACGAAGTCTCCATGCGCTTTGCGCGAGCAGGTGCGCCGCTTCTTGTTTCCAGCGAAGCTATCGTTTATTCACCGCCTGTCTACGGCGCGCATGTTTCGAATATATCGCCGTGGAAAAAGCATTTTGGTCGGCGCTCGCCCCACAATGTATTTCAGCGGATCGCGTTCTACTCTTTGATCGGCACGCCTCTGCAGCGGCTCACAGCGCCATTGCGCATGGCGGCTTTCATGGTTATCCGGACGATATCCGTTCTGCGGGCAAACAAATGAAACAATGGACAGCAACGACGCGATGAACAACGACCATCAGATGCAGTGTATGGCCTGCGGCTCGAATATGGAAACATTCATCGAGCGCATATCCGACGACCGATACGGTTGCCCTGGTGTATATTCGATCAAGAGGTGTGTGTCATGCGGGCATATGACGACGACGCCACCGCTGACGGAAGAAGATTTACCTGGGCTCTACAGCACCTATTACCCTCGCCGGGCGGTTGATTTCTCGGCCATAGAACAAGAAGCTGCGCTAGTAAACAAGCCTTTCGCCGCTTTCAAACGCTGGATAAACGGCACCGATCACCAGGGTCACTATCTGGCGCAGCCTGGTGAGAAGGTGCTGGATGTCGGTTGCGGCTCATGCATTTCGCTGCTCGAAATGAGGAACAAGGGTATCGAAAGCTGGGGGATTGAGGCCGACCCGAATGTTCGGACGATTGCCGATCACTTCGGTTTGCAAGTCCATATCGGCAACATTTACGATCTGCCTTTTCCCGAAATGAAGTTCGACCTGATTGTACTGAATCAGGTGCTCGAACATGTGCCGGATCCCCCGGCCATGCTGCGGGCGGTACGAGAGCGTCTCACCCCTCAGGGCCGCGTGATCATGGCGTTCCCCAATACGGGCTCGTTTCATCGCAAGATCTGGAAGGACCGCTGGATCAACTGGCACATTCCCTATCACCAAAATCATTTCAACCGCAGCTCTTTTACCAAACTCGCCGGCAAGTTTGGTTACAAGGTCGAAAACGTCAGAACGGTTACGCCCAATCTCTGGTCGGTCCTGCAATTACGGACCGCACGCGAGCGGAAGCAGGAGGGCAAGTCATCATTCACCTGGACGCACAATGCCGATGCAATCCAAGTCAGGCCACCGTTCTTCACTCGGCTGAAGAACGTGGCCCTATCGCGTGGTGCACGTGGGGCCGGGATGGCGATGGGATTGGGCAATCGAATTCTGGATGCTGCAGGCAAGGGCGACAGCCTTCTTTTCGTGCTGAGGCCGATCTAGAATTTCTACCCCGCTCTCCCGAGGGTCGGGCGATCGCGCGTAGAATATTCCACGGAATGCTCCGACTGCATAGGAGCGGGTATGCAAGCACGGGTGCAGTTCAAGCTCACGCCGCAAGGCCCGGATAGAATGAGGTTTGGCGTGTCAAGTACCGGAAGAAGTTGCTTCGAAATCTCGAGGGTCGCAGCATGGAGCCGAGTGCCCGCGCTCCCGGCTAGCAAGATGCCCTGCGCAGCTTTGTCTTCGCAGACAAGGAACCTCCCGCATTGATCCAGGATAATCTCCAATGCCGGATTGCGACGCCGCCTTTCCGTCTGCTACGGCTTGGCCAGATTTCGCCCCTTAGAATGTGAGCAAGACACCCTTCAAAATGGCTGCAGACACTGCCGATCCACGCCCTCCCCGGATAAGTCTCATCACCGTTTGCTGGAACGCAGAGCGGACCATTGCCGATACGTTGCGGTCCATCGACCAGCAAACCTACCGCGATTTCGAGCACATCATCATTGACGGTGGCTCAAGCGATTCCACACTCGCCATCATTGCTTCGGCGCCGGCGGAGAACCGCCGCGTACTTTCGGGACGGGACGGAGGTATCTATGAAGCCATGAACAAGGGGATTGGCCTTGCGAGCGGCGAGATCATCGGCTTCCTGAACGCGGATGACACTTTCGAGAGCAGCGGCTCCCTCGAAACCGTGGCGGCCGCGCTGGGCGATGAAGCCTATGACGGCTGCTATGGCGATCTCATTTATGTTTCCAACCAGCATCCCGATCGCACAGTCCGTTATTGGAAATCCCGTGCGTTTGAACCCGGTTTCTTTAGACGGGGCTGGTGTCCGCCGCATCCGACATTCTATGTTCGGCGTCGCATCTATGACCGGTTCGGGACGTTCGATCTGCGTTATCGGCTGGCAGCCGATGTCGAGCTTATGATGCGTTTTCTGGAAGTTGCGCGCATCAGGACCGTTTATATTCCCCGCGTATTGGTAAGGATGCGCTTGGGGGGCGCCACAAACAAGAACATTCAAAACATATCGCGTCAGAACAAGGAAGTGCTGCGTGCCCTTGCCAACCACGGCCTAGGGGTCTCGATCCTCACGTTCTGGGCATCGAAGCTCGTGAACCGCGTCGGTCAGTTCGTGAAACGAGATCGATAGCAGGATTTATCACGCCCGATTTCAGGTCGGGCCAATGGCAGGTCAGGCAGCCACCCTTCCCCGCACCCCATCGGCAATCGCCGCCATCCTGTCCGCCGCTGCATGGCCGATCAGCATGAAGGCGTGCGTGCCGTTCGACCAGTAGACGACGTTCATGCCCCTGCGGCTTTCGAGATCCGGCGCTTTGGGACCGGCATCGGAGCGGACGATGCAGAGCGCCATCGGCCCGGTTTCGGGGTCGAGATAGGCGAGCTGGGCGAGCGGTTTGCCATCATATTGCAGCAGCAGAGCGCGTTTGAAATCGATGCCCGGCAGCGAAACGGATTCGGGGGAGAGCGATAGGCCGAGCTTTTCGTCGAGGCCTGCGAGCTGGGTGGCCTGGTCGTCTCTTGCGGGCACGGGGCCGGCAAGAGCCTCCGGTGTATAGAGCGAGATATAGTCGGCAACCACGGCGCGCCATTCGCTGTTTTCGTCCTTCGCCGAAAAGCCTCTGCCGATGGCGAGGACGGCGCGGTCGATAGCGATGCCGGCGACAACTGAGGCGGCAAGCGCGCCGAGGAAGCGGCGGCGGCTGGCGTATACCGGCGTGGCGCCGGATTTGGCGCTCTCAGGCACGGGGATGGCGGCGAGCATCGTTTCCAGTTTATCGCGTGGAGCCTGCGACATCAGCGGCGCAAAGGCCTGCTCGAAGGGCAGGCTGGCGCGGGCCAGGAATTCCAGCCGCTCGGCGACGGCCTTGTCTTCATTCATCAGACTTTCGATGCGCGCGGCTTCGTCAGCCGTCAGTTCACCGTCGATGAAGGCGGTCAGATCCTCGTCGGAGGGAATGGTGCGTTTCGTATTCACTGCCGTCCCCCTTCCCGCTCGTCACTGGCGAGCTTGGCGCGGGCTGCCGCCAGCCGGCTCATCACGGTTCCGATCGGAATATCCAGTATGCTTGCAACCTCGCGATAGGAAAGCCCTTCGACATAGGCGAGGAACACCACTGTTCTCTGCGCCTCGGGCAGCGCATTCACCCGTTTCAGCACCTGACCCGCCATCACATGGGTTTCGGTGTCGTGGGCGCCGTCGAAGGTCAGAGCCTCCCCGGCATCGACGAAACCCTGGCCCTCACGCACCCGGCGGGAGCGGATTTCGTTCAGCCAAATCGAATGCAGGATCGAAAACAGCCAGCGGTCGAGCCGGGTGCCGGCGACGAACTGATCGGCGCGTTCCAGCGCGCGCAGGCAGGTCGCCTGCACCAGATCGTCGGCGACATCACGCTGATGCGAGAGAACGAGACCATAACGCCAGAGCCTTGCCAGATTTTCCGTCAGGCCGCTCTTGATATCCGCTGCGCTCGCGATAGCCGCCTCCGACGATCCTGCCTGCCTCGGAACCGCCGGACGAACCGGCGATTCCGTTCTCGCGCGACTATAGGCAGGAAACGAAGTGCGCGCGACCGACATTCTTACATCCCTCCCCCGTGGTTTCCCGTTCCCGCCCGGTGCCGGCAATCAGATCTTCGACGGATCGATGATGGCTGCGCTCAAGTCCTGATATTCCTCGCAGTCGGTGCCGCAGATCGACTTGATTGACTTCAACTGGTCCTTTGCCAGATCGAGCCTGCCCTTGATGACATAGGCTTCGCCGAGATATTCACGGACCTTGGCGTATTGCGGATCCATCTTCACAGACTTGAGATAATAGGAAATGCCTTCGTCGGTGCGGCCGAGCTTGCGGGTGGCGTAACCGCGATAATTCAGCACCTCGGCGGTGTTCTGGTCCTTGACCGTGTCGAGCATGGCAAGCGCCTCCTCATAGCGACCGCTCTTGGCCAGTGAATAGGCGTAGTCGGTGCGGTTCTCGTCAGAGACGTTGGCGCTCTGCTGCTTGACGCATTTCTTGCTCTTCTGGTCGTAGATCTCACCCTTCTTGCAGGTCGGCATCGTGCTGTTGTCATTGCCGGCTGCGAAGACCGGGCCCGAGAAAACGGAAGCGGCAAGGCAGCCGCCGAGAATGAGGGAAGCAATACGGATTGTCATGATCGTCATCGGAAAACTCCTCGAAAGTGACGTTGCGAGGAGAAAACACCGCTGCCCCGAGCTTTATTCGGCAGCCTCTCTATTTTCTTCATCACGGCTTCGTGAAGCCACCGAGGCCGAATAGATCGTCGAAACCGGGTGTTCTCAACGTTACGCCGGGAACGACAAGGAGAACTTAGTGACCGATACCGTAAAACTCGTCAGCCTCGCCGTCGCCGCACCCGAACATGTCATTTTCCAGAAAGAAGCGGTCGAAGCCTCCGGCCGGCTGTTTGCCGACCGTTTTGAGGATTTCCGCCATCTTGCCCGCGTCTTCGACAGCGCTGGCATTCAAAAGCGCCATGCGGCGCGACCGCTTGCCTGGTTCGACGAGCAGCATGGCTGGCAAGACCGGATGCAGGCCTATGCGGAGGTGGCAGCTGAGCTCTTTGTCGAAGCCGCCAGCTCAGCGCTTTCCCGGGCGGGGCTTGAAGCCGGCGATGTCGACTGTGTCGTGACGGTCTCGTCGACCGGTTTTACGACGCCGAGCCTCGATGCGCAGATGGCGCGCCGGATGGGCTTCAGGGCCGATATCGAGCGCGTGCCGGTGTTCGGGCTCGGCTGTGCGGCCGGTGTGTCGGGCTTTGCGATCGCCGCGCGGCTGGCGCGCAGCCGGCCGGGCGCCGTCGTGCTCTTCGTCTCGATCGAGCTCTGCACGCTTGCCTTCCGGCTTGACGAGCTGACGCGGCCGAACATCATTGCGACGGCGCTTTTCGGCGACGGTGCCGCCGCCTGCGTGCTGCGATCCGGCGAAGGCGGGCTGGCGGAGGTGGAATCGACTGGCGACCATCTCTTTCCCGACACACTCGACATCATGGGCTGGAAGATCGACGACGGCGGTTTCGGCATCGTGCTGGCGCAATCCCTGCCGCCTTTTGCCGAAAAGGAGCTGGGCCCGGCGGTGACCGCCATTCTGGCGCGAAACGGACTGACACCTGCAGATATCGATCGCTTCATCTGCCATCCCGGCGGCACCAAAGTCCTGGCGGCGATGGAGAGCGCGCTTTCGCTGACGCCGGGCACGCTCGATCACGAGCGCGGCGTGCTTGCCGACTACGGCAATATGTCCTCGCCGACCATTCTATTCGTGCTGGAGCGGGCGATCCGCGCCGGATTGCCGGAGCGCTCCGCGATGATCGCCATGGGGCCGGGCTTTTCGGCGAGCTGCGTGACGCTTCGGAGGGTGGCATGATCTGGCCGTCGATCGCGCTCCTTGCCTTCGTGACGCTGCAGCGGTTTGGCGAACTCGTGCTAGCCCGGCGCAACACCGCCGCCCTTCTCGCCAGAGGCGCCAGGGAACTGGCGCCGGAACACTATCCGGCCATAGTGGCGCTGCACGCCGGCTGGATCATCGGCCTCTGGCTGCTGGCACCCGGCAGGCCGGTTGAGCTCTTCTGGTTTGCCGTCTTCATCGGGCTGCAGGCGCTGCGGCTTTGGGTTCTGGCGACGCTGAAAGACCGCTGGACGACGCGCATCATCATCCTGCCCGGCGCGCCGCTCGTCACATCCGGCCCCTATCGCTTCCTCCGGCATCCGAACTACGCGATCGTCGTCGGCGAGATCGCCGCCCTTCCTCTGGCGTTCGGTCTGCCCTTTTACGCAATCGGCTTTTCGCTTCTCAACGCCTGCATCCTCTATGTCCGCATGAAGGCCGAAAATGCCGCACTGAAAAGCGCAATGATTTTGAAATGAAGGCGATTTTTCGTTTGCCCCGGCGGTATCGGCAGGGGCATTTTCACTGCGATAACAAAGTGGAATGCAGGGAAATGACGAAAAACGCAATCGTGCTCGGCGCCGGCATCGTCGGCGTGTCGACGGCTATCCATCTTCAACGGCGCGGCCGGCAGGTGACGCTGGTCGACCGCAAGGATCCGGGCAACGAAACCTCCTTCGGCAATGCCGGCCTGATCCAGCGCGAAGGTGTTGCGCCCTACGGCTTTCCGCAGCAGCTCGGCCTGTTGCTGCGTTATGCGCTGAACAACCGCATCGATGCGCATTACCATCTGCGCACGCTGCCGAGCCAGCTTGCCTTTCTCGCCCGCTACTGGTGGAATTCGAACGCCCGGCGCCACGCTCTCATCACCCGAGCCTATGCGCCGCTGATCGAAAATTCGATTGCCGAACACAAGGATCTCATCGAGGCGGCGCATGCCGAAGCGCTGATCCGTAGGGACGGCTGGATGAAGATCTTCCGGACTGAGGCCAAGCGCGATCAGGCCTTAGCGGAGGCAGCACTCTGGCAGAGTGAATTCGGGGTGGAATATGACGGCCTGACTTCGGCCGACATCGCCCGCATGGAGCCTGACATGACAGGCGATTTTGCCGGCGGCATCCGCTGGCGTGATCCCTGGTCGGTGCTCGATCCGCATGCGCTGACATCGGCCTATCGCGGCTATTTCGAAAGCCTCGGCGGCAGGTTCGTCACAGGCGACGCCGCCTCGCTTGGCCAGTTCGGCTCCGGCTGGAAGATTATGACCGGGGAAGGCCCGCTCGAAGCCGACGATGCGGTGATTGCGCTCGGCCCCTGGGCAGCGCTCGCAACGCGCCGCCTCGGCTATTCCTTGTCCCTTGGCGTCAAACGCGGCTATCACATGCATTATGCCGCCAAGGGAAATGCGGTGCTCAACAACTGGATGCTCGATGCCGAACGCGGCTATCTGCTGGCGCCAATGCGCCGCGGCATCCGCCTGACGACCGGCGCGGAGTTCGCAACGCTTGATGCGCCGAAGACACCGGTCCAGCTCGACCGGGCCGAGGCGGTTGCCCGCGCGATCTTTCCGCTCGGCGACAGGCTCGATCCCGAACCCTGGATGGGCGCCCGCCCCTGTACGCCGGACATGATGCCTATCATCGGCAAGGCGCCGCGCCATCAGGGCCTGTGGTTCGCCTTCGGACATGCCCATCACGGGCTGACGCTCGGGCCGGTGACCGGCCGCGTGCTTGCCGAACTCATTACCGGCGAGACGCCGTTCATCGATATTGCGGCTTATTCGCCGCAGCGTTTCAACCCGTGACGCCGAGCGTGGCAAGCCCTTCGAGAGCCGCTACCGCGATGCCTTCCACAGTATCGTCGATATTGACGGTGACGACACCTTGCTCGCCGGTGGGCACCTCAAGCGTTGCCAACTGGCTTTCGAGCAACGACACCGGCATGAAATGGCCTTTGCGCTCGCCCATCCGTTTGGTCAGCAAGGCTTTGGAGCCTTCGAGATAGACGAAGAACAGATTGCCGCCGGCCGCAGCCCGCAGCCTGTCGCGATAGATGCGCCTCAGCGCCGAGCAGGAGACGATGATGCCCTCGCCTTTCTCAAGCGAGGTCTTGATGTCGTCGCCGATGAGGTCGAGCCAGGGCATCCGGTCCGCGTCGGTCAGCGCAATGCCCCTCGACATCTTCTCGACATTGGCGGCCGGGTGCAGTGCATCGCCTTCGACGAAAGCCAGGTGCAGGGCTTCCGCGAGCTTTTCGCCGACGGAGGATTTGCCGCAACCGCTGACCCCCATGACGATGATCGCATGAGGTTTGTTCGTCCGCCGTTCCGGCATGTTTCCTCCTGAACCTTCCAACCTGTCGGTCATTCCGGACGGAAAACCGCTTCACACTTTTCCTGGAATTACTCCATTTTCCCGCTCAATCGAGCGGGAAATGACAGGCATATTGTTGGGCATCCTCTCCCCTTAATTCGGGAGAAACCTGGCGGCAATAGTCCTGCGCCTTCCAGCAGCGCGGGTTGAAATGGCAGCCGAACGGCGGCTTCAGCGGCGATGGCAGTTCGCCCTGCAGGCGGATGCGGTTCTTCTCGCGCTCGGGATCGGCGATCGGCGTCGCCGACAGCAAGGCTGCCGTATAGGGATGGCGCGGCCGGGCGAAGACCTCGGCGGCGGGACCGGTCTCCACCGGGCGGCCGAGATACATCACCATCACCTCGTCGGCGATATGATGGACGACGGAGAGGCCGTGCGAGATGAAGAGATAGGCAAGGCCCATCTCCTTCTGCAGGTCCATCAACAGGTTCAGCACCTGCGCCTGGATCGACAGGTCGAGCGCCGAAACCGGCTCGTCGAGCACCAGCACCTTCGGCCGCAGCATCAAGGCGCGGGCAATGGCGATGCGCTGACGCTGGCCGCCGGAGAACATGTGCGGGTAGCGGCCATGATGCTCCGGACGCAGGCCGACGCGGGCCATCATCTCCTCCACCTTGCGGCGGCGGGCGGCGGCGTTGAGATCGGTATTGATCTTCAGCGGCTCTTCCAGGATCGAGCCGACCTTCTGGCGCGGGTTGAGCGAGCCGTAAGGATTTTGGAAGACGATCTGCACCTGGCTGCGCAGGCTGCGGTCGCCAACTTGGGCGGGCTTGCCGTCGATCAGCAATTCTCCCGCTGTGGGGTTCTCGATCATGGTGACGAGGCGGGCGAGCGTCGACTTGCCGCAGCCGGATTCGCCGACGACGGCAAGCGTCTTGCCGGAATGAAGGCTGAAGCTGACGCCGTTCAGCGCTTTGACCGTGGCATCGGCTTTGAAGAGACCACGGTTAACGGTGTAGAAGCGGGCGAGATCCCTGCCCTCAAGAACAGCGCCTGTCATACCAGGTCTCCTGCGGTTTCAGTGGCCATGACGCCGGGATGGCCGAGCGGCTTGCCGTTCTTCAAAGGATAATTGCACAAAGCCAGCCCGAGCTCCGGTCCCTGGCGTACGACGCCGCGATCGCATTCGACCGTGGCGTAGCCACAGCGCGGCGCGAAAAGACAGCCCGTAGGGCGGCCGTGCTGGCCGGGAACGACACCGGCGATCGAGGGAAGACGCTGGCCGACCTCAGCGCGTTCCGGCAGGGCGGCGAGAAGCGCTGCGGTATAAGGGTGGTGCGGATCGCGGAACAGCGCCTTCACCGGCTGCTCCTCGACCTTCTGGCCGGCATATTGCACCTGCACGCGCTCGGCAGTTTCGGCGACGACACCCATGTCGTGAGTGATCAGCACCAGCGCCATGCCCTGCTCTTTCTGTAGGCGCACGAGCAGATCGAGGATCTGCGCCTGGATCGTCACGTCGAGCGCGGTCGTCGGCTCATCGGCGATCAAGAGCTTCGGATTGCAGGCGAGTGCCATGGCGATCATGACGCGCTGGCTCATACCGCCGGACATCTGATGCGGGAAGTTCGACAGGCGGTCTTCCGGCGCCGGAATGCCGACGAGGTTCAGAAGCTCGATCGAACGTTCGCGGCGCTCCTTGCGGTTGAGGCCCATATGGACGCGCAGGGTCTCGCCGAGCTGGAAACCGACGGTGAAGCACGGATTGAGGCTCGACATCGGCTCCTGGAAGATCATCGCCATGTCCTTGCCGACGATCCTGCGGCGCTGGCGGCCGGAGATGCCGCGCAGATCCTGGCCGTCGAATTGCATGCGGTCGGCAGTGATCTTCGCCGTCCAGGGCAGAAGCCCCATCAGAGCGAGCATGGCAACGGATTTGCCCGAGCCGGATTCTCCGACGACCGACAGGATCTCGCCCTTGTCGCAGGCAAGCGATACGCGGTCGACGGCGCGGAAGAGACCTGAAGAGGTCTGGAATTCGACGGTTAGATTTTCAATTTCGAGAAGTGGCATCACGACCTCTTCAGCTTGGGGTCAAGCGCATCGCGCAGGCCGTCGCCCATCAGGTTGATGGCGAGAACGGTGATGAGAATGGCAAGACCGGGGAATGTTACGACCCACCAGGCGCGCGAGATGAACTCGCGGGATTCGGCGAGCATCGTGCCCCATTCGGGTGTCGGCGGCTGGGCACCCATACCGAGGAAGCCGAGGGCGGCGGCGTCGAGGATCGCTGCCGAGAAGGCGAGCGTCGCCTGGACGATCAGCGGCCCAAGACAGTTTGGCAGGATGGTCTTGAACATCAGACGGAACGTCCCGGCGCCGGCAACACGCGATGCGATCACATATTCCTTCTCGCGCTCCGTGATGACGGAGGCGCGCGTCAGCCGCACGAAATGCGGCTGGTTGACCAGCGAAATCGCGATCATCGCATTGGTCAGGCCCGGGCCGAGCACAGCCACCAGCACGAGGGCGAGCAGCAGCGACGGGAAGGCCAGGATGATATCCATCAGCCGCATGATCGCCGTATCGACCTTGCCGCGGAAATAGCCGGCGACGAGGCCGATCAGAACACCGCATACGACCGAAAGGGTGACGACGACGACGCCGATGAAGAGCGAGAAGCGCGCGCCGTAGATCAGGCGCGAAAGGATATCGCGGCCGACGGCATCGGTTCCGAGCGGGAAGGAGATGCTGCCGCCTTCCATCCAGGCCGGCACGGCGAGCAATACCTGGCGGTTCTGCTCGTTCGGCGTATGCGGCGCAAAGACCGGCGCGAAGACAGCGACCACAAGGATAATGACGAAGACCACGAGGCCGATGACGGCGCCCTTGTTGCGGGAGAAATAATGCCAGAACTCCGCAAGAGCGGATGGCTGGCCGGTTTTGACGGTGACGGTGCTCATGAACCGCTCCTAATGACGAATGCGCGGATTGATGAAGCCGTAGAGGACATCAACAATCAGATTGACCAGCATGATGACGCCAGCGATCAGCAGGAGGCCGCCCTGGACCACGGCGTAGTCACGCTTGAAGACCGAATCGACCATCCATTTGCCGATGCCCGGCCAGGAGAAGATCGTCTCGGTGAGAATGGCGCCGGCCAGGAGAACGCCGATCTGCAGACCGATGGTGGTGATGACCGGGATCATCGCATTGCGCAGCGCGTGCACGCCGACGACGCGCAGCGGCTTCAGGCCTTTCGAGCGGGCCGTGCGGACATAGTCCTCGCCGAGAACCTCGAGCATCGCCGAACGCGTCTGGCGCGCAATCACGGCGAGCGGAATGGTGGCCAGCACGATGGTCGGCAGAATGAGATAACTGACGGCCGAGGCGAAGGCGCCCTTCTGGCCGGACAGCAGACTGTCGATCAGCATGAAGCCGGTGACCGGCTTGAAGAAATACATCAGCGAGATGCGGCCGGAAACCGGCGTCCAGCCGAGATAGCCCGAGAAGAAGATGATCAGCAGCAGGCCCCACCAGAAAATCGGCATGGAATAACCGATGAGGGCGACACCCATCACGCTTTGATCGAACCACGTGCCTCGCTTGACGGCAGCAAAGATGCCGGCGGGCACGCCAAGACAGACGGCGAGCATGATGGCACAAAAGGAAAGTTCGAGCGTTGCCGGAAACAGCGTCAGGAATTCGCCGAGAACCGGCCGCTTGGTGACGATCGAGGTGCCGAGATCGCCGTGCAGCACTTTTCCGAGATAATCGAAATACTGCACATACATGGGCCGGTCGAAACCGAGATCGTGCATGATCTGGGCGTGCCGTTCCGGCGCCATGACACGCTCGCCCGATAAAAGCATGACGGGATCGCCGGGCAGCATGCGGATGAACGAGAAGGCAATGAGGGAAACGCCGAGGAATGTCGGGATCAGCACCGCAAGGCGGCCGATGAAAAAACGCAACATGGCAGATGTCCAATAGTTTCCGGCGGTCAGGGGGTGCCTGACCGCCGGCTGCGCCCAGCTCTGCCGGGCATTCTTACATTTTTCTTGTTATTCGGATACGTCGACGCCGTCGAAGCGGTGAATGCCGAGCGGATCCATGAAGAAGCCGGAGACCTTCTTGCTCATCGGAACGAACACGAGCGAGTGATCAAGCGTCGCCCAGGGGGCTTCCTTCTTGAAGATCAGCTGTGCCTGCTCATAGGCCTTGGTGCGCTCGCCGACATCGGCGGTCAGCTTGGCCTTGGTCATCAGGTCGTCATATTCCTTGTTGCACCACTGAGCACGGTTGTTGCCGCCGACGGCATCGCAGCCAAGCAGCGTATCCATGAAGTTGTCCGGGTCGCCATTGTCGCCGGTCCAGCCGAGGATGACGGCGCCGTCGCGCTTCACGTCGGAGGAGAGCTTCAGATATTCGGCCCATTCATGGGTGACGATCTCGACCTTGACGCCGGCCTTGGCAAAATCGGCCTGGATCAGTTCGGCAGCGCGGCGCGCGTTCAGCATGTAGGGACGCGAAACCGGCATCGCCCAGACCTTCATGCTGAGATCCTTGACGCCGGCATCGGCGAGAGCCTTCTTGGCGGCATCCGGATCGTACTTGTCGTCCTGAACGGCGTCGTTATAGGACCACATCGTCGGCGGAATGGGGTTCTTGGCAACGGCGGCCGCACCCTGGAAGACGGCGTCGATGATCGCCTGCTTGTTGATCGCCATGTTCAACGCACGGCGAACTTCCGGCTTGTCGAAGGGGGCCATCTGCGTGTTGTAGGCGAGGAAGCCGACATTGAGGCCGGCCTGTTCCATCACCGTTAGATTGCCGTCCTTCTTCAGCTCGGGAACGTCAGCCGCATTCGGATAAGGGATCAGGTGGCATTCGCCGGCCTTCAGCTTCTGCGCGCGGACGGCGGCGTCAGAGGTGATGGCGAAAACCAGATCGTCGATCTTTTCCTTGCCCTTGAAATAGGTTTCGTTGGCCTTGTAGCGGATGACGGCATCCGGCTGATAGGCGACGAAGGTGAAGGGGCCGGTGCCGAGCGGCTGCTGGTTGAGCTGCGCCATCTTGCCGTCGGCGGCAAGCTTGTCGGCATATTCCTTGGAAACGATCGAGGCGAAGTCCATGGCCAGGTCGGCAAGGAACGGCGCCTCGGGATGGTTGAGCGTGAACTTGACGGTGAGGTCGTCGACCTTCTCGATCGACTTGATCAGATCCGGGAAGCCCATGCCGGCGGCGTATTCGTAAGAACCGCCCTCGACATACTTGTTCCACGGATTGTCGGCCTTCAGCTGACGCTCGAAGGAGAACACGACGTCGTCGGCGTTGAAATCGCGCGTCGGCGTGAAGAAGTCGGTGGTCTGATACTTGACGCCGGGATGAAGCTTGAAGGTGTATTCCGTGCCATCGGCCGAAACGCTCCAGCTGTCGGCGAGGCCCGGTTCGATCTCGGTACCGCCATGCTTGAATTCGACCAGGCGGCTATAGACCGTGCGCGACGAGGCGTCGAAGGTCGTGCCAGCCGTATAGAGGCTCGGGTCGAAGCCTTCCGGCGAACCCTCGGAGCAATAAACAAGGGTCTTGGACCAGGCCGACGTCGCCATGACCGAAATCAGGGCCGTCGCTGCCAGCATGACAGAGATCTTTTTCATAATATTGTTTCCCGGTTGTTCTTTTTTAATGTCTGGAGACCGCAGATATGCATCCCGATCGACGGTCGATGGAACGACATTTATCTACTGAAAGCAACGGGCTACGGAGAAAATTTTTCCAGTTGGACAATTTTAGAAATTTTCAATCAAAAATCGGCCTCATTTGGACAGATTCGGATAAAAACGTCCGGGATTTCGTCGTATTTTGGATAATTGCGCCCTTTATGCGTGTCGTGATCGGTCAGAATCGCCTGCCAGGCTTGAGACGTTTATTCTCGCCGAACCGGTAGACGCGGCAAAATAAAAACCGCGATGGCCGGGGCCATCGCGGTTTCAGAACTCTGTCCTGCTCTTTTAAATTCAGGCGGCGGGCGCAACGATCGCGGGTTTGCGATATGGCTGCTCGCCGGTGATTCCGAGAAGGAAATTGATCTGCGGACGCGCCTTGACGAGGTCGTCGATGGAATATTCCGACAGCACGGCGAAGAAGGCGTTGAGCGCCTTGCGCAGCGCCGAATTCAGGCCGCAGCTGTCAACCAGCGGGCATTCGACCACGCCATCATCTTCGAAGCATTCGGCCATGGCGAAACTGTCTTCCGTCACCCTGACGACGTCGAAGAGCGTAATGTCGGCCGCCGGCTTGCCCAGGCGCACGCCGCCATTGCGACCGCGCACGGTTTCGACGAGGCCGGCCTTGTTCAGCGGCTGGAGGATCTTGAAAAGAAACAGTTCGGACACGCCGTAAGCCCTGGCAATTTCCGGAATCCGGCTCAAGTGCCCGTCGTTGGCAGCACAATACATCAACATGCGAACCGCATAGTTGGTCTGCTTCGTCAACCGCATGCCATTCTCCTGACTCGTGCCTGTTCAGACCTATATAGGCGGTTTGGTAGTTTTGAACAATTCCAAAATATGAAATTCGCATTCAGCTTATGAGGCCAAATGACGCGACGTCAATCCTGCGCCGAAATCTTCTGGTTGCAATCCATAATGTCATGCCCGCGCCCGGCGCGCGCCGGGACGGTCGGAGATACCGGTGCGGTGTGATGGTTTCCAAGACAGTAAATAAAACGGGGGCCATAAGGCCCCCGAATTGCAAATCGATTTATCGTCAGATCACTTCATTGTTGGCATGACGAACTCAGCGCCGCTCTTGATGCCGGAGGGCCAGCGGGCGGTGACGGTCTTGGTCTTCGTCCAGAACTTGATCGAGTCCGTGCCGTGCTGGTTGAGGTCGCCGAAGCTCGAGGCTTTCCAGCCGCCAAAGGAGTGATAGGCGAGCGGAACCGGGATCGGAACGTTGATGCCGATCATGCCGATATTGATGCGCGAGGCGAAATCGCGGGCGGCATCGCCGTCACGGGTGTAGATCGCAACACCGTTGCCATATTCGTGCTTCATGGGCAGCGACAGGGCCTCTTCGTAATTCTGGGCACGAACGACGGAGAGGACAGGTCCGAAGATCTCGGTCTTGTAGATGTCCATCTCGGGTGTGACGTGATCAAACAGGCAGCCGCCGACGAAATAACCGTCCTCATAGCCCTGGAGCTTGAAGTCGCGGCCGTCGACGACGAGCTTGGCGCCTTCTTCGACGCCGCGGTCGATCAGGCCGCGAACACGGGTATAGGCATCCTTCGTGACCAGCGGGCCCATGTCGGCCTGGTCGTCGGTGTAGGGGCCGATGCGCAGCGATTCGATCTTCGGGATCAGCTTTTCGACGAGGCGGTTGGCGGTGTCCTCGCCGACCGGTACGGCAACCGAGATCGCCATGCAGCGCTCGCCGGCCGAACCGTAGCCTGCGCCCATCAGCGCGTTGACGGCCTGATCCATATCGGCATCCGGCATGATGATCATGTGGTTCTTGGCGCCGCCGAAGCACTGGGCGCGTTTGCCGTTCATCGCCGCCGTGCCGTAGACGTAGCGGGCGATCGGCGTCGAGCCGACGAAGGAGACGGCGCCGATATCGGGATCGGTGAGGATCGCGTCGACGGCACCCTTGTCGCCGTTGACAACGTTGAGGATGCCGGCGGGCAGACCGGCTTCGATCATCAGTTCGGCAAGACGAATCGGCAGGGAGGGGTCACGCTCTGAGGGCTTCAGGATGAAGGCGTTGCCGCAGGCGATCGCCGGCGCGAACATCCACATCGGGATCATACCGGGGAAATTGAAGGGGGTGATGCCGGCGCCGATGCCGACCGGCTGGCGGATCGAATACATGTCGATCGCCGGACCAGCGCCCTCGGTGAACTCGCCCTTGGCGAGATGCGGGATGCCGCAGACGAATTCGCAGACTTCCAGGCCGCGGATGACGTCGCCCTTGGCATCCTCGATCGTCTTGCCGTGCTCCTTGGAGAGCATCTCGGCGAGTTCATCCATGTGCTTGTTCAGGAGTTCGACGAATTTGAAGAAGACGCGGGCGCGACGCTGCGGATTGGTGGCAGCCCATTTCGGCTGCGCAGCCTTGGCATTTTCGACGGCGGCGCGCAGTTCCTCGACGCTTGCGAGCGCGACCGTCGCCTGCACTTCGCCGGTTGCCGGATTATAGACATTGCTCACGCGGCCGCTGGTGCCGGCGACCTGCTTGCCGCCGATGAAATGACCGATCTCACGCATGGATGCTCCTCCTGTTTTTGGGATGGCCCACAATCGCACTTCAATTTGCACAAATCAATGCGCTGATATAAGTAACCGTTGTGCGTAAATTATAGTGCCACCATTTGCATCAGGCGCTGCTGCTGCTCTCAAACTTGGAACGGCAGTCGGACAAGTCAAATCCCAAGGGGAGATCAAAACGATGAGCCGCAAACCCGTCGTCAGAATGGCGGAGCTGGAGATCGATCCGGACATGCTTGACGCCTATCGCGCCTTGCTCACCAGAGAAATCGAGGCATCCGTAGCGCTGGAAGCCGGCGTCCTTTCTCTCAGTGCCGTTTGCATCAGGGACGTCCCCAACCGGATTCGCATTCTCGAGGTCTATACCGACAAGGAGGCATACGAGGCCCATCTGCGGACACCGCATTTCCTTGAATACAAGGCCGAAACGGCGGGCATGGTGACATCGCTGACGCTTCTCGACGTCGATCCGATCGTAATGCGGGCCAAGCCATGAACTGGGACGACGTGCGGATTTTCCTTGCCGTCGCCCGTACCGGGCAGATCCTTGCCGCCTCGAAGCGGCTGGGGCTCAATCATGCTACGCTCTCGCGCCGGCTGACCTCGCTGGAAGAGGCGCTGAAGACGCGGCTTTTCATCCGCCGGACCAATGGCTGCGAGTTGACGGCGGAAGGCGAAGTGTTCCTGGCGTCCGCCGAGCGGATGGAAACGGAAATGCTCGCAGCACAGGCCAGCCTCGGCCACACCGATACGGCGATCGCCGGGACGGTACGCGTCGGCGCGCCGGATGGTTTCGGCGTTTCTTTTCTGGCGCCACGCATGGGCCGGCTGATCGAGCGTCATCCGGCGCTGAAGATCCAGCTCGTCCCGGTGCCGCGCTCCTTTTCGCTGTCGCAGCGCGAAGCCGATATCGCCATCACGCTGGAGCGGCCCGAACAGGGCCGGCTCGTCTCCTCCAAGCTCACAGATTACACGCTCGGCCTTTATGCCTCGCGGGACTATCTCGCCTCTCGCGGCACGCCTTGTGATATCGAAGCGCTGAAGGCGCATCCGCGTATCGGCTATGTCGAAGACCTGATCTTTACCGCGTCGCTGAATTTCTCCGGCGAGGTGATGCGAAGCTGGGATGCCAGCTTCGAGATTTCGACGTCAATCGGGCAGACCGAGGCGGTGCGATCAGGCGCCGGCATCGGCATTCTGCACGATTATATCGCCCGGCAATATCCAGAGCTCCAGCGCATCTTGCCGGATGTGTCCATCAGACGCGCTTACTGGACGACCTATCACGAAACAGCCCGCGATCTGGTGCGCGTCAGGAGCGTTGTCGATTTCCTGCAGGAACTCGTCGGCGCCGAACGGCAGATCTTTCTTTAGTTCTCAGAGACGTGCTTGGCCGGTTCGTCGTTTTCATCGGGATTTGGAACCGGCGCCTCGTCCGGCAGCCTGTCCGGCTCCGGTTCGATGATCGGCGGCACCGGCTTCCAGCCGGGTGCCGGCATCGGCGGCTGATCGGGAATGGGTTCGTTGGGCACGGACATGGCCGCCTCCCTTTTGATGATAATGGATTAAACTGACGTCGGGCCGGCCTATTTGTCCGGCTTCAGCACATCGGCAGCACGCATCGGCATGCTGTCGATGATGGCGAAAAGCTCGCCATCGGTGATCGGTTCGCTGACCTTGAGTTTCACCGTACCGTCCTTGCCGACAAGGAAGGCGGCAAATTCCCCAATCTCGGCCGCCTCGAGATCAAGGCGGATCGCCTCGCCGTCAAGCCCGTCCGCCGCACCGAAGAGCGGCCGGACAGTTGCGCCCGAGATCTTGAGCACCACCAGATCACGCTCGTCTAGGGCTGAGCGGTCGGCCAAAAGCTGATTTTCCTGCCGGGCGGCGCGGGCATTATCCTTGTCGGCAAAAACGACGAAGACGCGGTTCTTCCACTGGAACGCCGCGAGGCTTTCGACCGGTGCATAAGCACTGTTCGTCTCGTCGATTTTGGTCGCGCCGTAGAGAAGGGTTTTCGACATGCATATTCTCCCGTTAACTTGGAGAACGGGTCGGGACGGCATGGGTTCCATCGAAATGGCTGGAAGCGGGGTTTCATTCTTATCGTGGAGAAAATGGTACGGTTGGGGGGTCTCGAACCTCCGACCTCAGGTGCCACAAACCTGCGCTCTAACCAACTGAGCTACAACCGCATAAATCACGCTTGGCGCGACGGGGGTCACATACGA
>Ga0102593_1000809_pt1 | contig 41122 bp, 47 predicted proteins | sample AraplaCol_mMS_r2_2_FD_76862 | JGI IMG/M metagenome (GOLD analysis project Ga0102593, IMG submission 76862) | Arabidopsis root microbial communities from North Carolina, USA - plate scrape MF_Col_mMS_r2 (SPADES assembly) (version 2) | ecosystem: Host-associated > Plants > Roots > Endosphere...
CTCTTTTTTTTCTTTTTGTGCGCCCCCCCCCCCCCCCCCCGCGGGAGCCCCCCCCCCCCCCCCCCCCAATCAACCACCACAACCACCACCTCAACCTCAACATCCCATCCCAGGCTTGGTTGCAGCACATCTCGAGCAGTCGCACTCCCTTCCTTGCCATTCACCATCCTTCACTGGTTGGACTTGGACTGGGCTTGGGCATTGTTGGCATTCCAGATTCCCCTCTCCCAGGGCCATGGCCCCGAAAGAGGACATGCTGCCCCAGGGCTGGGAGGATCCCGATAGGTATGTTGATCTTCCTCTTCCGGTGCACACCCTATCCCAGTCACCGCACTCCATCACCACCTACAGTACCCATCTCCTGTTCCCATCTCATCGCGCTGTGGAACCCAGCGATCACCTAAGATGTCCTCCTGTCTGTTTTCCTCTTCTCCAGTTCTCCCTTCGGACAATTAAGCTATTTCCTTTTTGGGAAATCAAGCTCTGAAGGGATGATGCTGTAGGCGAGGAGCTGAGGATGGTGCAGATCATGCGCAATTACTCTCACCGCGCTACTGTATGCTAATGCTAACTCATAATATGTTAGACAAATGGGTCAGCTCTTTATGATGGGCTTCGATGGCACAACAGTCAGCCCCCAGATTCGTTCCCTCATCGAAGACTATCATCTGGGATCAGTCCTTCTCTCCGCCAAAAATCTTAAATGTATCTACTTTCTATTCCCTAGCCTAGGAACAAATCTTTCTCCTCTCCTTTCCCCCTTGGTTTTCTTCTTGCTCTGGTTTTTTTTTTTTTTCTCGCACGCATTTCTACTGATCTCTTACTGATCTTTTATTTTATTTTTCTTTTCTCTTATAGCTGCGGAGGAAGCAACTCGATTGGTTTGCGAATTGCAAACCATTGCCCGCAATGCCGGTCACCCAGTACCATTGCTGATCGCTCTAGATCAAGAAAATGGCGGAGTCAACAGTTTATATGATGAGATTTATATACGACAATTCCCCAGTGCAATGGGGATAGCAGCGACGGGGTCAAAACCCTTAGCTCACGAGGTGGCCGTTGCCACTGCTCAAGAATTAAAAGCTGTCGGCATCAATTGGATTTTGGGTCCTGTCTTGGATGTATTAACGAATGTTCGGAATCAACCCTTAGGAGTTCGAACTACTGGTGATGATCCGCAGGAAGCTTCTCAGTATGGGGTTCAGTTTATGAAGGGATATCAACAAGCTGGACTGGCTACTTGCGGCAAACATTTCCCTTCATATGGAAATTTAGAATTTCTCGGTTCTCATTCTGATGTTCCGATTATCACGGAGTCTCTGGAACAATTGAGTTTGAGCGCATTGGTGCCGTTTCGAAATGCTATTAATCACGGTCTTGATGCGATGATGGTTGGTGGTGTATCGATGTCCTCGGCTGGAATGAATGTTATGCATGCTTGTTTGAGTGATCAGGTTGTTGACGAACTTCTACGAAAAGAAATGAAGTTCCAGGGTGTCGTTGTGTCGGAGTGTTTGGAGATGGAAGCTTTAACTCATAATATTGGAGTTGGAGGTGGGACGGTCATGGCTAAAAATGCAGGCTGTGATGTTGTCCTCCTTTGTCGATCATTTCCTGTACAGCAGGAAGCGATCAATGGGTTGAAATTGGGTGTTGAAAATGGGATCATTGGTCGTTCACGTATTGAGCAATCTTTGCGTCGTGTGCTTAATCTCAAATCACGCGTTACGTCGTGGGATCAAGCTTTGAATCCTCCGGGTTTATTATCACTTACGGAGATGCAGCCTGCTCATACGAATCTATCTACTCGCGCTTATAATGATTCTATCACGGTGATGCGAGATAGGAAGAATCTCCTTCCTCTTTCGAATATCATTGATCCCACTGAGGAACTTTTACTACTTACGCCACTTGTCAAACCACTCGCGGCGTCGGCAGTTACTCTCTCGGCGAATGAATCCGGACACGGCGGTTTGGACTCTTCATCTTGGGAGAAAACCTCGTCTGTCATGAGTGGGGAGAGTGTTTTCAAAGAACTCGGTAGATCCCTTTCTCGACAGCGCAATGGTCGCGTACTGCATACCTCTTATACGGCAAATGGCGTACGACCTATCCATGAAGACCTCGTCAAGCGCGCTAGTGCTGTGATTGTTGTGACGGCAGATGGTTATCGAAATAAATACCAACAATCGTTTTCGAAACACATCTCGCTACTTTGTCAAACACAAACTTTGTCCGTCGGGCAACGAGACCGGGTCGAAAGACCTTTGATTGTGGTATCTGTTAGCTCACCGTTTGATTTTGCCATGGACTCTTCGATTGGAACTTACGTCTGCACATATGATTTCACCGAAACAGCTTTGCAGGCTTTGGTCAAAGTTCTGTATGGTGAGTTGGAACCGTCGGGGACATTACCCGGGTCTATTAGTCGGAGTCAGAAAATCCATCAATCGAGACAGCATTGGTTGGTGGAGAATTGGAATGAAGAACGTGATGGTCATGCTTTGGATGCACTACTTGATGCGATGCGGGAAGATTGTGCACAAGGACAGAGTTCGGAACTTCTTGGTGCTACGTCTAGCAATTTCCTTTTACGGAAAGAAGATATTGACGAGGCGCATTTTGTTGTTCGCAATAGCAGTACACAGGCTCTTTATGGATTCTGTGCGACTTACTTCTTTCGATCATCGGGTACGGGTGTTATTGGATGTTTAATTGTTGATCCGGCGAGACGGAAACTTTCAATTGGACATTCTCTTCATAGTAGAGCTATACGTTCCCTTGTTCAACGGAAATCTATGAGAAGATTCCAGCTCGGTTCTAGACTTCCGGGTATCTATCTGGGAATACCGACTGCTGATCCTGTGGAGAGAAAACGACTTCGACAATGGTTTGCTAATTTGGGGTGGAACACTTCGCTTGCAAGGCCGGTGTGCAGTGTCGTGCTGCGCAACTTATCGACTTGGTCTCCGCCAGATGGACTTACGGCAATGCTGCAGAATGCCGATGTTGTCTACGACCTTGCTTACGGGTGGGACTTTGCTAGTTCGATTCTCGATCACATTAAGACGAATGCTCGACAGGGTGTTACTGATATTTACCGGATGGCGTTGGGGGGAGCTCCGAATTGTGGAATTATTCGGGCGAAACGAAAGATTGATGATTTGATTGTCGGAAGTGTGGTTGTTTATAATGATCGGTCTGCTTTGGCGGAACATATGCCTGCTTTTCGTGCGCAGAGTTCTGTTGGTGGGATTTCGTCGCCTGTTATTGCACCTTTTGCGGACGATTATTCTGCAATTATGAAGGGTTTGATTATGTTGGCTATTCGTCAGATTCGAAAGCTAAATGCCAATGTTGTTGTGATGGACTGTGTATGTTTCGTTCCCTTTGTGATTCACGATTGCGGATGGGAGTTAATGAATGCTAACCTTAATAGGTTGATGGTGACGGTAATTTCGACTGTCTTTCTTCAATGGGCTTTAGTATGCTACACAGTTTCGAAGAGATTAATTGTGACGCAGCCACCTGGTCCATGATGCATCCTTCATAAGGGTTCATATGAATAGGCGCAATTCTTCTCTAATCCTTCTCCGTACACCACTTTTCTTCCTATTACTTATTCTGGATAAGGGTGTTTCATTTCTTCTGCTGATCCTTTCTTGTGCTGGTCTTTTTTGGGTTTCCTATTCTGATGTGTTCCGATTTGTTGCATTATGATATCCATTGATTATAGGGTTGTGCTTGTTTTATTCCGCAATGGTCAAGCAGGGGGGTGTCTAGGGTTTTTTGATGCAGGTACATGCACTCCCTTGAGGAGTTTTCTGATTGGCGTGTCTCATTTTTTTTTTTTTTTGCTTTTCTGTGCTGCCCTTTCGTGTGACGCTCGATTCAAGGCGTGATTCGGGGGTCTTGCGGTGGGTAGGACGGTTTGGCTGGGCGTCATTCGGATCAATCTTACATCATTTGAAGCTTTACATTGTCTTGATCGGTAAATATGTACTGTACTATGTAATAGTAAGCAAATGCCAGTATATAGTATTTTTGTGTATTATTATTAGACTCTGTCGAATATTGGTTGTGAGTGTACTTTTGTGAGAGGGCTTTGTGGATATATTTTGATGTCTTGGATTAAGTCAATTGTCGATCACGGGAGATCCGCAACTTGCTTGCGCCCGGTAAGATTCTTTTCTTTTTCCTCTCGAATCAGTTTTTACTTTTTTATTTTCTAACTTATTTTGATTTATTGTTATTAATTAGATAATTATAGCCCGCTTTATTGGGTGTGAGTACTATACAAATACGGAGTACACCTCCACTGCTCGTATATTCACCCTACCCTAGAGCTAAGGCTAATCAACAACCTCGGTTCATCAACGCCTCTTTGCAAATCGTACATGGGGAGGGGGTGGATCCCTGGGAGGCACCAGGGTATTCCCGTTTGCTTACTGGACCGGACGTCCGTAGGGTCTACGGGCGTATGTACTAAGAAAGTCGACGCCATGGGGAGGATGTGGACTTGATGGTCTCCGCTTTGGCGCCGGAGGCGAACAAAGAATCAAGAAAGGGCGAAAAGTCAAGCATCCACTTAAGAAAGTCAAGAGACAGGACAACACGGAATGAACGGAGAGGACGGAATAACTGAATTAGTTTACTCCGGTGATGAGGTGGGGAGAGGAAGGGGGGGGGGGGAAGTTCTGCAGTTCTGCAGATTCTAGAAGAACCGAGACGGCGTCACAAAAATGCAGGAGTGGACGGAGGGTTCTGCAGTAGTCAGTAAAGTAAATGGGTGAAAAGGAAAAATGCAATCGGTAAGAAGACAGACTAGACCGGAGTGTCGGGGTCAGATTTGCATCCGGGGGTGGTTTGAAAGTACTTCGGTGATTTGCCAAAATGGGGACAAGGTCAATTTAGTAGAGTTTGGCTGGATTTGATTGGGAAATGCCGCAAGTTGCACAGATGTTGGATGAACCTTGGCTGGTTAGAGGAGATCCACTATTCAATGGGCTGGTTGACCCCGTTGACTCCCATTGAGGAGGAGGAGGGGGGGGTGGAGGAAAGAGAAGGAGAGGAGAGGGAGACTCAGATGATCCACATTCCTTATCTTGATCCCATTGCAGCGCAGCAGTGCGGCGGATGCGGACGGTCGCAGATGCGAGTGACCTTAGAATCCGGAGGACAAAGTACATAGTACAGAGCAGAGTAGAAAAAAGAAAGAAAGACCTGATACTGAAAGAGGCGAATGATGATTCATCGAGATCGATCGACTCGGTGATCACCGGGGGGTATTCCTGTTTATCGGGAAGTAATCAGAACAAGCTTGACTGAGCTGTGATTTTGATGGCTGATGGCTGGTTCTGGCTATTCTCTGCTGCTCTGGCTGCATTGCTTTGCCCAGCTCAGCTCCCTTGACGCATCGAGTAAGGCGATCCAGGGACAGCCAGTGGATGGACAGGACAGACTAGACGAACATGGACATTGTGGACCATGTCAAAGACCCTGATCCACACGGTGGAAGTGGACAGAATGCCAGCCAGTGAGAGGGCTCGGTGCAAAGCCAGTCGAATCGGGTAAATGCACGGGAGATGAAGGGCGAGATGATCCTTCAAGCTTCTTTGCCTTTCGGCCGCCACAGCCGTGTGTGAGAGTTTTCACCACAGTGTACTATGTACATACTGTAGTACTGTACATATGGCCCAAGTCCAGGTGTAATAGTACATAGTGTACCCCTGACAACGGCTAGTGTTCCACATGCTCGTGATGCCGTTTCGGATTACACGATGACTGGATGCATCATTCGCGAACTTGCAGATCATGGGCCATTCACGGTGGACGGAGTTGGCCGAGTGGAGAAGAGGTGGAGTGTAGAGTAAAGTGATTAGAGTGTATGGAGTGTTAGTGTACAGTATGGAGTGGTTAGTATGGAGTAGGGAGGAGAGGAGAGGAGAGAGAGAGAGAGAGAGAGAGAGAGAGAGAGAGAGAGAGAGAAAGAGAGAGGATAGTAGAAGTATAGTCAGCCAGGCTCATACAATAGTCAGGAATCAGTATTCTCTGTTATTTAATTATACAAAATATTATACAGTAGAATATTCAGAATAATATTAATATTAAAATAAAATATTAAATAATTCATATAGGATTAAATAATAGTTAATATACACGCATACAGTACTGAATATACTATACTATGCTACTATATATGCTATAACACTCATAGTAGAGATTGTATAGAATAATACTGTATAGATTACTCCTGATTTGCCTCTCGCCCCATCTTTCTTCTTCTTCTTCTTCTTCTTCTTCTTCATTTCTCTCTCTTTCTCAAAATACCATCTCTCCCATTATCTCTCTAAACTACTCTCTCTACTCCCTCTCTAAACTATTCTCTCTGATATTCCGCTGTTCTCGTCTTCTCCGCAAACTCGACGGCTCCACTTTTCCCCGAATCCGTCCATCCGCAAGTGCATTCCATCTTTCCCCCTCTCGTCTCTCGTCTCTCGTCTCTCTCTCTCTCTCTCTCTTTCTTTCTTTCTTGTCTTTCGTTTCTCTCTCTCGTCTCTCTTCTTTCTTCCCTTCCCCTTCTCACCCACTCCACCTATCCTTCTCTGTCCCTCCCTTCCTGAAGATAATCACTTGAACATCTCACCCACCTCACACCCCTTCTCTCCCTCCCCGCCATGGAGGGCTTCGACACTATGGCCATGCCGCCCTATCTGGCCAGTCCGTTGTCCCTCGGCAATCTTCAGGGTACCGATTATCTCAATGCCATGTCCGGTCTCGATCTACCCGATCATCGATCCAACTTTGATTCAGAGACCTTTGTGAGGTATCATTCAACTCCTACTTCCCTCGTGTTTCGTCGGCCCGAAAGACTAACCAAACCGCACGTTCGCGCGCCTTGCTTGTTTAGTGATGATCTCGCTTTTACTCAAAATGGTTTACCACACTCCTTGAGTCGTTTCCCCTCGGGTTATGATGAGACTTTCACCGATATGGTCGCTCCCTTCGACCCGGTACCACCAGAACAACCCCAGGATTCTTCCATAGACCGCAATAACAAGTTGCTGAGCTTCTCAATACCCGTTTATCACTTCACCTTGCTCGACTACTCCATGCGCAGTTCGTCCTTGTCAGTCTCCGCTCAACTTCATGGCATGTTCTTTCTAGCCGAGTCTCCATACACGACTTCTCCATCCGAAAACGCCCCACCCCAGCAAGGGGCCGAGCTTACCTGCTATCGTCGTAACCTTTTTCAGATCACAGGCTCGGTGACCATCCCACGAGGCTTGCGGTATATTATGACTGACCAAGGAGATCGAATTCCCATTCTGGCGCAGGAGCTCACCGTCTCAGCAACCGAATCCGTTGAAGGAAATCCCGTCAAGATTATTTCCGTGCCATGGAAGACCCCATCAGCCGCGGCTGCTAACTCCGGAACTGCCCTCGACGAGACAAGTACAGGCACAGCGGCCAAGATCGAGAAGGAACCGCCCCCAATCCCCTTGGATATCATGGCGGGCCAAGATTTGGATACCGAATATGCGACATTCCCGATTGCCTGGAAGCGCTTGCAATTCCGTGTCGCAACCGCCAACAATGGTCGGCGCAAGGAGTTACAACAACACTTTGTCGTTCGGCTCAAGGTTGTCGCGACCCTGTCTACCGGTGCAAAGATCTCCATCTCCGAGGTTCAATCGGGTCCTGTCATTGTCCGTGGCCGCAGTCCACGCAATTTTCAATCTCGAAAGGACCTACCTCTCAGCGGCAGTGCCGCGGCATCTCGAAAGAACCAGGCTAACTCGGCCGCTGCGCTCAACCGCACGCCGACTAACGACTCTGTACCGCGTCGCCCCAGTGTGACTCCAGCCAAAGCAAAGGCCCCTTCAACGACAGTGCATAGTAGCTCGCCAGAAACAACCTCCGTCCCTCCCCCAACAATGATGCAACAGCCCACCGACTGGACTCCAATTCCACAAGCCTCCACCACCATGATGTCTCATGCCCACCAATCCATCTTCCCACATTCAAGTCCAGAACAACTTTCCCATGCTGGCCAGCAGCGCCGCGTTAGCGGACCGTCGACTGCTGCAGCTGCGCCTATTAATCTCTCACTCCTGGACGACGACGAAAGTGCCGACCCAAGTTTACAACTCGATCAGAAAATTATCCCACCATACGCTAATTCCGACCTCTCTCATCAACGATCAATAAATCTGGACCAATCAACCGCTCCTCCTTCAAAAATGCGAAAATTATCCCATGCCATTCCTCAGGCCCCATCAAGAAGCGCATCTTCTTCAATCCCTCTGTTGGAAACGGCAAACCTCCCGCAACAATTTGTCTCGTCACTTCCGTTCCCCAACGAGAGTACCGACTTTCTTTATGAATATTTCCCTCTTGGGTTAGATGACTGGCAAGCCCCCGTCGATGCGGTCTATAGACCTCACGTCGTTCATCATACCAACATGCCGGAGATGAAATTTGTTGCTTCAAGGGGTCGCAGTAAAAGATATTTTGCTGCTGAGGATGTATTCTAGATTTGAATGGGTTATGATCTTTTTTGACTTGGTTTGGACTTGGGTTATGGTTATGGTTATGGTTATGGCATAGGTACGGTCACAGCACCGGCGCTAGAGTGGCGTTTTTTCTTGATCTTTTGGATGTTTCATCGCATTTACATGGGATTGGAGGGTTTTTTTTTTGTCTTTTTTTTGGTTTTGTTTGGTTCGATCTTTGGGTTTGGGTTTGGTTTTGATTTCGTCTCTGATATTCATTGGAGATACTCTTTTTCATTTCTCGGCTTTCAGTATTTGTTGAGTTGTGACCTGATCTCGACTTTATCAAATACTTTCAGCATAAGAGTTATGATATTGTGTGCTGTGGTGTGAAGGTGTTTTGCTCATTTGCTTGGGGATTTTGCAAAATCGGCGATTCGGGCGTTTTTTTTTTGGTTGGACTTGTCAAAGATCAGCAGTTCTTCGATGGATGAATTTGTCTTGGTTTTGTTCAATTTCGATTGATATTTGGACGTTGGTCTTCCTTTGATTTGATTCATGTGTTTCAATGTCCTGGTTATATCCCATTGTGTTATGATGCTATGCGATTTTTTACTGTTGGATCGGTTTTATTTACTGATCCATTCTGAGTCGAATTAGATTCGGAATTGCCATTTTATTATTTGGCATTAAAATTAAACAAGATACCATTTCTTTTTTTAAAAAAAAAAATCGTGGACCACATCCATTTTTCTTTCTGTATTATGCTCTGCTCTGTCCTGCTCTGCTATGGCATGAAATACTGCTCTTCTCTGCTGGCATAATGATTAGACATGTAGCTAGCTATATCACAAATATCCCAATCCACCACCACCAATAACTTCCAAATCAGCTCTAATTTCCCACTCCGTAGCCCCAACTCGTCCAGCAATTTCTGTCTGACGCTGTTTCCCCAAATTCAACCACTGAAGTAACAAAGTCCCGTCAACCATTCCTCTCCCTCCAGCTCCATCACTCTCAACGGCCCGGTAAGCTCGTGGATTCAATCCACCCGCGTGTTCGACTGTGTTGGTTAATTGTGATTGTAGCGCGGATAATCGACGATAGGAATCCTCTGCTATAGAGGTGATTAGTGCTAATGAGCCGTTTGTTGAGGTTATTAGGACTTGGTGTGGTGATGGGGGGTGATTTGTGTCCGTGTCTATTTCCATTTCGTTTGGTTCGGAGGGATTTCTTTCGGATGTTACTGCTGTGCGTGGGAGTAGGTTGATTGTGGAGGCGAAGTTTCCGGTGTGGAATTTACTGCGGTTTAGGAGGCGGTCGCCGTTGGAGGATTTGGGATCTAGATTGGGGGTTTGTTAGTTTGATTGGGGGTTTGTGGTCGTGATAGTTTTGTGGTGATTTCGTACCTTCGGGGTCGTACTGCAGTACATGCAAATTGCAGTCACTGTCGGCGACTATCATGTATAGTTTATTGCCATCTGGGAGGAAATCTGCGGCGACGACCTCGAGGTATTCTGGGTCTTTGCCGAAGAGAGCCATTTTATATGGTTCTTCCTGAAAGTGGACTGTGGTTAGCTTTATGGACTATGAACCCAACTATGTGTATGTGGTGGACAAAAGGACTTACCGAGTAACCTGCGAACCAAAGACCCTTCATTGCATCGCCGAGTATACACATTCCTGTACCCTTGAGTTCCTTCGCTACATTGACATAACACTGCATATCCATGAAAGCAACAGGGAGTAGACTGCCGTCTTCTTTCAGGCCTCTAACCATGCACTTTTGTCCCTGTGCCACGATCACGAATCCTTGTCCGCCGATTCCTGAAAGCGCAGTCACGGCGCCTTTCACGGTTTCCTGGCCAATTAATTTCAATTTGCGGCCTGTTTCCGGTCGGTCTGGTTCTGGGACTACTTCGATTACATCGAAGACGTAAATGCATCCTCGTGCGGGGATATCTTCACCCTTGGCTGTGGCTGTACCGACGACAATGAGATCTTTTCGTTCGTGGGTGTTTTCTGAGACTTCTATGTTGATGTTCTTCACGGCTGTCACATGCTCGGCTGGTTCCAAGGGGTAACTGTCGATGACAGACCATGACTTGGGACTGACTACCTTGATTGAGCTCTGAGGAACTTGAGGCAGGAAGGAGATGGATTCATTCCGCCATTCGGGGTGTAATTCGTCATTCTCTGGTAGTTTGAAATCGACATTCGTGCTGGTAGCTACCACATAGGTCTCAGAGGAGGTGGAGTACGCCAGGAAGTCTACTTGTTCATTCAGTGGGATCTTGCGTGAAGTCCATGAGCGTTCGAATTGAGTGTCGGGTGGCAGTTGACAGGCGTGGATACGATTTTCTGAATCCACATAGATGAATCCCTTTTCGCAGCCGAGGTCTGCAGAGTCAAGGCCACTCAGCCATTTTGTATATTCTCCTCGAAGACGTATCAAATGTGGCGAGCTTGTCGAGGTTTTAACAATGAATCCAGACGAGTTTCCTGGTAGGAAGACTCCGCTGAGACCTGATACGTCATGGAAAATCCGCAATGGCCTTGCTCGGCTCTGCAGATCATCTGAAGGTGATATAGAAGAGATGTTGGAGAGGCTGTGATGAGCTTCGCGGAAGAATCGTAGATCTTGCGATTGTTGATCATCAGTTGACCTGGCAAATGTGACTGGCTTGTAGACAACGACGTCGTCGTTCTCGGTTCGAGCCTATTCTGGGTTAGAAGAGCTTCACCAGGGCGGGACATTTAATATCATACAATTAAGTACGGTGAGGTATTCGAACGATCACCAAGCTCGGCAATTAGTAGCTCATTAATGGTTTCCTTTGCATTGGACCGTTTAGGTGGTTCGCTCGATATTGTCGGCTGTAAACAATCAATGCCATCGATGATAGAGATTTGCTTCATGTCGGGAAGACGAATGATCTAAACGGGCCGGCGTTAGTTATTCACTTAACAATCATCTGGTTCATCATCGGTTTTGTATGAGATGCTTACCGAAATTTTGTGGTCTGAGGTCAAAAGGAACAAAAGCATGTCACCAGCATCCCCAGCGTCGCCCCTTGATGCCGCAGTAAATGTGCGTGATTTGTCATGATAGAGACAAATAGAGCGACATTTCACGTTTGCAATATCATCAGGTAACGAGACTTCATCAAGGTCGCCACTTGCATCCGCTTGAAGGAGCAAAAGAGACGCATCATCTCGTAATATGGCAATGTAAGGATCCACCAAGCTCGCACTAACAGCCACACGTTCTTCATCGGTGTCTTCATCCCAGATGGGATAAATTTGAGAGAGCCCAAGTTCTAGTAGAGATTCCTGTCAATATTCAAGTTCTTATTTGGGTTGCTTTCCAGATCAGACTTACCAGCATCATAACTTCGTACTTCATTCTGTAAGACTTGAACGAGACGAGTGGATCCTGCTAAAGATCCAATGTCGATCGTGTAATCCTCATTGGGATTGAAATCGGGGGCCTTGAATGGTTGTAAGGAGGATCCTTCAATCTTGAGAATCTCGGACATCTCGTTCGCTTCCGTGGGTCGCGAGACTATGATATATTGATATGAGGTATCCACAGGCCCTCCCTTGGAGGTCATTGTAGCAGACCAAACCGCATCGGCTCCATCAATCTCGGTGGAGATTTTTACGATAGGGTCAACTTCACGCTTGAGTACAACCAGTCCACCGGCCCTGTCAGATCCCTGTGATGCAACCAGCTCTAGCTCCGCAGCTAGTTCAGATGGCTGGTTTTGACCTTCTTTCAGAGGAACCGTGAAGTTTTTGCCTAGAGTGATATCTCGTAAAGGCCCGATGTTAGAAAGTCGGTCATTGAGATGAAGATGATAGTATTCAGAGGCTGTATTGTCTGAGCCCGTGTGTTTGCCGGCTCGACTAGGCTCTGGCGCAGAGGAGTAAAGGTCATCGTCCTCAAATTGATCGTCGTCGGAAACGTCTTCCAAGTCATCAGATGCGTGCTTCGATTCCAACCTGGCCTTCTTCGCAGATGCAGACGAATGAGACCATCCAACAAGAATCGAATCAGCTTCTTCGCTACCGATAAAGACATTGCCATCGCCGAAGCATGCCGAACACGAAGCAGCTGATTTCAATAGGCTTCCACCTAAAGATTCGGGCAAGCGATGAACTGTCATTCCTGAAACAGATCGGCCGTCAAGTTTGAATTGTATTAATGCCATGTCTCCGGAGGCGAGTGCAAGTAGAAGATCGCCACTGTCATCTCCAAGTCGTTCAACAACACATCCCTCCAGTCGGAATGCCAAATCAGATTGGTCAGCCATGGAGAACGACGAAACTTGGCGAGAGAACTCGTTTACGCCCACTGCGTTTGTTTTACCGGCCTGGTCCACGTGCACAATTTCGTTGGATCCAATGAGTAAGGCACCTCCCACGGGGGGTGGAAGTGCCACTACCTTGAATAAGTCACTGGGCAGCCTGGAGACAGAAAGGAGGGTGGTCGATGCGCGTTGCTCTAGATCGATGGTGAAGACAGTATAGAACATCACATCTTTTCTCTCGTGAAGCAAGGCACTGGAAGTTGCAATCTGTGAATACAGAATGCCAAATGTTGGCTCTCGATACTCATAGAGGAATTCAAGACTGACTGGATGCAGTAGTGAAGGGTCAAATGCTGTCAAGGACAAGACGAATGATGCCGCATACGGTGTTTGATATGTGACTCCATCTTTGTTCTTCTCAACGGTAAGGTCATTGCCAGTCCCTTGATCTGGACGCTCTCCATCAAGCTCTGAATCATAGTCATCCATCACGAGATCGTCGCCTGCTTGATGAAAGGGTAGAATTGCGAGATTACGAATCCCGAAGTTGAAGACCGCACAGCGGCTGCTTGGGTCCACGCTAAGAATACTTCCGCATTGACTTAAATCAGGTACCCAAGGACTTCTGGTCAGATCATCTCTCTCGTAGTAGTGAATTGAAACCGTAGAGATTCCATATCGCTCGGGGTCCCACTCAATCAAGGAGAGCTTGGCATTGCGAAGTGCCAAAAGAATAGCCTCCCCGCCACTTTTAGAGTTGAGGGTTTTGACTCGGCTTAAATCTGTGACCGTTCCGGGTAGATTATACTCCTTTTCCAGAACTAGCTTTGTCTCCTGTTGATGAGTGATTGGCGAGTGGGCCTCTGGGACTTCATCTTGTGGTTGGGCGGAGACTTTGACCAGAGAGAACACTTGCAGCAGAGATGATCGCACCACAATCAAATTGTTTTCTGTCGCAGAGATGAATGGTACTGCCAATGCATGGGTAACCCCAGTTGGGGGTAGCAACTCCGTATAACACTGCATTGGAAATGCTGTTTCTTTCTTTCAGGAGATGCCGTTTCCAATGGTCTATTTTCTGCGCTCGTTATGGCCGATGAGCATTGCAAGTGGGATTTTCACCACGCTTGAAGCTCCTCTGCCCGTCAAAAAGTGAGCACTGTTTGATGTTGACTCACGTCGCTTTGAATATCTCGCTGGCTTTGCTTGTTGCAGGGCGGACCGAAAGATGTCCACGTGACCTTCAGCAAACAAAGTCACGTGTTATATATCATCCTGATCGGGTTTAGCGTATGACGACAGACACGAAGGTCTACTTCCGCATGAAACTCGAACGGTGAAACATCCAGTTGATTCATTCAACACTTGATATTTTTGATTCTTTTGACGGCCGGTGATAGATTCCTGCTTCTTATGCAGGACTCATACACTTCATAATGGCACTTCTTCAGACATCTCTTATCTGGATTGTCTACGCTGTCGTAATAGCTATCCTATTGGCGGCAGCTTCGGTTTTCATTTATGTTTATCAAACTCCTCGAGATCGTTCGCCGTCTGTAACTCTGACGTGCATCATAGCAATAACTAGTCTTCTGGCTACCGTGCTGTTGCTTCCGGTAGATGTTGCACTCGTATCATCAACTACTTCATCTAAACTGGGCCAACGAAAAGAATGGGCAACTCAAGAGACCGTTGACCGCATCACTTACTCTTTAACCATCATTTATTATATCCTTTATTCCCTGGATGCACTGCTTTGCCTCCTAGTTATCCCCTTCACTTACTTCTGGTATGAAGAATATGATGAAGTGGCCAGTGAGGGCGGCGAGCAGACGTTGGGCCAACGATTCTGGGGTGCTTTCAAATACACAATTTTATTCATTGCAATCGTCGTGATTCTTTTCCTAGTCGGATTCTTTGCTCCGGTACCTGGTGACAAGAGTGGCTTGGACTTCGACTACTTCAAAAAGCTACTCACTGAGAATCGTGAGTTTTCATATTTCAAGCACAAAATTGAGAGCTAAGCTAACATATCTATAGATGGTGAACGTGCCTTAACATTCGCACTTGGTCTGCTTATGACTCTTGGCCTCTGCCTCTATGTCCTATATACATCATCTGGGCTTGCACTCCTTCCGATCGGCTTGATCAAGACAGCCCCGTCGATATCAAACCCTACCTTGCGTGCAAACACGGCGCAGCAACTTGAAACGAACCAAGAACGTCAACGCCAGCTGGAGGGTAGATGTGGCGGAAACCCGGACCTTCTATCATCTAAGGATCGTCGAGAGCTTGACACTCTTTCCCGGGAGGAAAGAACGCTAATCCGGCGTCAACGTCTAGTTGAAGAATCTCAAGGCGATAGTCGAGGCTGGCTCATGCGAGTTTGGTTCAAGATCGAGGCAATTTTCCGCCCCTTTAAACTACTTGGAGGCATTCTACTACTCTTGATTGCCTTTGTCGTGTGGGTCTCCATGCTTCTGACAGCTATTGACAAAGCCAAAAATTCGATCTGTAAGCACCGGTGTGGATATATTCTAGGGCATGTCAATATTTTCAACCCTGTCAATTGGACTTTGGTTCAGTCTGCCAAAGTGTTTCCAGTCGACTACGCCATCTTTACGGCTTTGGTGTTACTTCTATTCTGCAGTTCTGTCGTTGGTGTTACAGTGGTCGGTATTCGATTCCTCTGGATCCGACTTTTCCAGATTCGAAAAGGCCATACATCACCGCAGGCTTTGCTTCTGGCAACCTCCATGTTAATGCTAATGACATTGGCTCTGAATTACTCCATTTCCATGCTAGTTGCTCCGCAATATGCAACTTTTGGTCCACAGACATTCTGTGATCGGGAATCCTGGACGCCTTTAGGTCAACCAGACTGCTCGAACAGTAAGGAGCTCATCAAACCGTGCTCTGAGCTGGCAGACAATCCTGCCGCAAAGCGGGTTTGCACGCCCAGCGTGGTCAGTACATTCTTGAACCGCATCACTTTGAATTTCCCCTTCTTTGGTGTGGTATTTTTCTGGGCACAATTCTTCTTCCTGGGTGAGTACCTAAGTTTCCCAGCCCTGGATAGTTGATTCACTTGTTAAACTGATACCACTCTAGGTGTATACCTCATTGTTTTCATCACTACTCTATTCCGGTCTCCGAAATTGGATGAGAGACAACTTGACGAGGATGCCGAGGAGGCTGAAGAAGAGGGTCTTTTAGCTAACACTGGGCGAAGGCTGAATGCCAACTGGCAGGACATAACTGGTAGAAGTTCAGGGATTGGACGTTCCAATAATTGATCTACCAATGGGTTGACAGTGATAAGTCGATGTTGTCCTTCTTAATATGCCTTACACTGTATTTTGATGGACTTTTTGTTTTCGATGCTAGCGACTTTTTAAGACGAATACGGAATCTTCCAGCGTTCACTGAAATTGATTAAACAAAACTATTCTAGGGTATTTAACACATACTTTGCGACCTTGTGAAACACAGTGGTCGTATCGAATGAAATGAATAGCTCAGCGTGCGCCAGCGTAGACTAAGCCAGAGTGATTGGAAACTTGGTTTCATCATGATCAAGCCTTCATCTGCTCATTGAGAAGAGCCAATGCGCTTTGGAATGCCTTAACAACATCATTGTCTTACCAGAAGTTGTTAGCTCTGGCAATTCACATGACGGAAGGGGGGGTTACTTTGGACTCACAGTGCTTCTTCTTATTTTCCACGCTCACTTCGGAATTTTGAACGTGTTGCATCTGTGTCTTGAATCTATGTGATTGTGAGAAGTGATATTCATCGCGAATGAGGATATCCCTGGATATTATCTCATACCGTTTCAAAGCTCGTTTCTCATCTTGCTGTACAGTCGTTTGGGACCAGGCTGTGAAAATCTAGATAGACTTAGTATTAGGCATTTCAGTCTCTTGCAAAAAGCAAATCAATGATTACCTCAAGCAATCTTGCGGTCTCGACACGAAGTTCCTCCTCGACGCGACTATGCTCATCCATGGCATCTGTGTATTTTTCTTGTAGTTGATCCCAGTCACATTCTGTTAGACCTTGAGTGAGACGAGCAACGATAGGGAATTCATCGTTCGCACCAGGCTCGATTGGCTGTGGGCTGGGAGTATGGCTGGTACCAATGGATTGAGATGTCATATTGACTTGGGAATCACCGCCTGTTTGCATGATGAATCTGCGATTACTTTTCTCTGACAGTAAGTATCAGATAGGTTTGTTTCGCATCATCCAGCGTGAGTAGATCCCTGATCAAGGTATACAGTATTTGGAAGTTGATGTGGAGATCTTAACAATGTTTGGACTTGTGGATTGATACAAACCGAAACGAAAACGAATGACCCGCGCGGGTGCCCGCGTCAGGTGACATCACCGCGCCAACTCCGACACCGCATCCTTCATTACTCTTTCATTCATTTTTATGGCTTTCGGTGGTAGCTCTGGTAGCTTCTTCGATACGCCGTGGAAATGTCGCCTCTGAATTATCGTTGAGAATTATCAACTTATCTGCGATGAGCTGTCACATATGCGACTCTACCCACTCCCGCCTGCCATTCCTCTGTCCAACATGTGCCCGCAACCGTCTGTATCAACTACGCTTGGAAACAACCCGGGCCCTTTTGGAGAAAGAACACTTGGGGAAACAGATTGAAGCAACGGTTGCCCATGTAGATTTAGAACCGCGGCACCGGGAACCTGGGGATCGGCCCTCGGAATCGACCTCTCAAGGCTGTCGTACTTGGTCTTTACAGCTGACCTCCAACAAACAGGCAGCCTCTTCATCAAGACGAGAAGATTTGTCAAGGAATATTGAGAGCTTGAAAGAGGAAATCAGAGTGAAAAAGGCCGGTCTTGCTGGAAGGAGAGCAACCTTGTCTCGCAGGCGCGCCGATGCTGAATCTGCGCAGTATCAGCTCAAGGAGCGGGAGGCAGCGACTCTGACAGGTGTCCAGAATAACAATAAAAGAACCGAGCATCTATGGCACTTCCTCCATAGTAAGACGGCAGAGGCACGGATCTTTCTTTGTCGAGAAGCTGCCCACCTTTATGGCTTACGGCAGAAAACCGTTAGAAAGGGCGATCCTCGCCAACTCTACGTGTTAGGAGGCATGCCGATTGTGGATTTGAGGGACATGAATGGCAAGGTTCCTTCTGTGTTAGTTTTATCCGCAATTTACTAATATACTTCAAGGTGCCACTGCCGCTCAGATATCTACGTCCTTCTCGAATGTTGCCCAGCTGCTTGTTTTAGTCTCACATTACCTTTCTCTGAGACTACCCGCAGAAATTACACTTCCTCATCGAGATTATCCAACTCCGACGATATATTTTCCGGCTTCATCTTATGACTCGCGCGGAGTGACTAGGAAAACTCGTGCTCAGTCATCGCCGCCGAGCCAGAATGCGTCAAGACCAGGAGATACACGCACACAGTCTCGTCCTCGGCCGCTATTCATTGACAAATCTCTTCAGCGGCTAGCGAAAGAGGATCCCGGAACCTATGCTTTATTCCTTGAAGGGGCGACTTTGTTGGCCTGGGATGTGGCATGGTTATGTCGAACTCAAGGGATTAACCTAACTTCCGACTCTTGGGAAGAGGTTTGTGATATTGGGAAGAGCATGTATCAGCTACTAGTTGCACCACCGGCACAGCCATCCTCTCTCATGCGAGCCTTTGCAAGCCGTGATGCTCAGACTAAAATCAAGCCGAGCAAAGACTCCCCGCAAACGACTATACAACGAAGGAAATCATTCCCAATGCTCGGCCATTATTCACACGGCACGGTACATTCTTTCCTAGCCGCATCCGAAGGGTCTGAATACGTGCGTTCCTGGAAGCTACCAACGCCCACCAGGATTGTCGACAAATTAAAGGCTAATCTCCTCGGAGAGATGACCAGTGCGGAATGGGAACTGTTAGAAGAGAATGAATGGGATGAAGAGGCTGCAGAGCTTCAGAAGTCACCCAATATACAACAGCCTAGTACATCCGCCTCCACCTCGGTCCCTAGTCAGTCGAGAGAAGGGGGTATTGATCCCTCCGGAGTGGGAGATGAGGCTCGTCGCTCTAAGGGCAATAGTGGCTGGATGAAGCTAAATAATAGATAGAATACTAAACGAGCTGTCACTAATCAACTCACTATCACTGTTCATTTACTCCAATCCATCAAATTGAAGTGATAATTAATGTAGAATTCAAACGTATACATACCTACATACACCGTAATTATATCAATCTACCCCATCTGCAAGGCTACGGGAACGGGTTAGTAAGCCGCCGAGATAAGATGGAAATTCATCAGTAGTTAACGCGTGGCCCGAACCACTCCATTTCGCAACAAACGATGCGCCCGCAATCGGGATTGCCCGTACGGTGCTAGTAAATTGCAAGATATCCAATTTTCACCCGAATCTGATTGCGTGATATCAGTCTTGGCAATTAGCGGAACAATACTCCCTTCACCGGACCCTCCGAACTGACCTTTCCGTGCTTGCGGATGTGGCTCGGACCTAAGTGATATCAAGCTCTCCCCGATCCAAGAAAAATGCAGGATGCGCAGGTCTGGGGTATAGGCGAAAAGTCTTTCGGTTGGTTGCAGCCCTTTGCACCAGAGATATTCAGCTTTAGCTTCGCGGGGAAGAATTGTTTTCTGATTCTTGACAGATTTCGCCCTCGACGCCATTTCTCAAATCCCCGAATCTCTCCTGAGAGCTGAGCTTAAACGAAGAAGTGGGAACTTTATACGAGATGAGAATGTTGATAATGGGCCAAGTTGTGGTTCTGGACAGCGAGGAACATATAATACGCCTCTGCATGTTATGGCTCTCTTCCTCATTCTGGTCTTGAGTACATTCGGTACGTATCTTCTCCCTTTTTTCTCTCTTTGGACAGGTTCGATGCAGGTGATTGACTCTATACTTTGATGATAGCATGCTCGTTCCCGGTACTTGCTCGTCGATTCCCTCGTCTACCTATTCCACGTCGATTCCTCTTCATTTCCAGACACTTTGGGACAGGAGTTTTGATCGCTACAGCATTTGTACACCTTCTTCCTACGGCTTTTATGTCCTTGACGGATCCATGTCTCCCCCGCTTCTGGAGTCAATCATATCGAGCTATGGCCGGATTTGTTGCGATGATGTCTGTATTCGCTGTCGTTCTGGTGGAGATGTTCTTTGCTATGAAGGGGGCGGGGCATGTCCATGGAAATGATTACGATACTTTGATGGGTCGTGAATCACTGGAGAATTTCCGACATGAAACTCAAGATCATACAGATGGCCATGTCCATTCTCGCAATCCATCAGGTAATATTCGTATGGAAGGATTACGGCAAAATGACCCGGCTTCCTCGCATGAATCAGATCAACATATCGTTGGTTCTCAATCGGATAAAGAGGAAGATGATGATGCTGATATTGATGGACTTGATGATTACGCTGATGATGTTCCTATTAATGGACAACCGCGTTCCTCGATGCATTCTGCACGTCGTCATCGACCGCGATTAAGTGAGCATTTCCACTCGCAAGCAGGCTCCGAAGCTCCTATGCAAAATCCCCAACGCCAGCTTTTACAGTGCCTGCTCTTGGAAGCTGGTATTCTGTTTCACAGTATCTTCATTGGTATGGCGCTGAGTGTCGCTACTGGGACATCATTTATTGTTCTCCTTATTGCGATCAGTTTTCATCAAACTTTCGAGGGTTTCGCGCTGGGTTCGCGCATTGCCTCACTAATCCCTGATCTTTTTGGACCATCCTCCATGAAACCTTGGCTTATGTCACTTGCCTATGGGACTACTACACCTCTCGGCCAGGCAATTGGTCTGATTTTACATAATATGTATGACCCTGCGAGTGCAACGGGTTTGCTCATGGTTGGTATTACCAATGCGATTAGTAGCGGATTGCTTTTATTTGCGGGTCTCGTTGAACTTCTTGCTGAAGATTTCTTGAGCGAATCTAGCTATGAGACTCTTCAGGGAAGACGGCGATTCGAGGCTTGTGTATCAGTGGCCTGTGGTGCGATCTTGATGGCACTTGTTGGTGCTTTTGCCTAAAGTCGAAATCAAAATGTGGCATTATTTTATGCGATTTCATATTTTTTATTACTGTTTCACTATTAGAATAGCGAATGAATCTCTGGCCAGGCGCCTTCTCTACATCTACAATTTTGAGTATTGACTGCGTAAATAAGCCCGCTTTCTCGGATGGGAGGCTGACTTGGCTACCAGGCAGTCGAGGTGATACTACGTAGTTACAGCTTTCTTTGGGCAATGAATCCATCTACAGTTTTCCAAAAGGTACAAATATTAAGCTTTGTATTCCCTAAATTTTGGTTGATTCAATAGAATCGAAGTATCCAGTACCAGCTATTCTTGAGTGGTATCTCACATGCTATTGCAAATCATTTCATATCCATACATCATTAAGAGCGGTTTAGAGAAGGGACTCAATAACCAGGGCGCTGGCACCGCCACCACCGTTGCAGATACCGACGCAGCCGAGCTTGCCCTGCTTAGCCTTGAGGACACCAATCAGGGTAGACAGAATGCGAGCACCGCTAGCACCCAGAGGGTGACCAATGGCAACGGCACCACCGTGGATGTTGACCTTGTCCTCGGAGAGACCAAGCAGCTTCATGTTGGCCAGGGAGACAACACTGAAAGCCTCGTTGATCTCGAAAGCATCAATAGACTCCTGAGTCACGCCAGCGTGCTTGAGAGCCTTAGGGATAGCCAGAGCAGGGGCAGTAGTGAACTTGTTAGGGGCATGAGCAGCATCACCCCAGCCGAGGATCTTGGCAATAGGCTTAAGACCGAGCTCCTTGACCTTGGCCTCGGAAACCAGAACGTGGGCAGCAGCACCGTCGTTCAGGGGGGAAGCGTTGGGGGCAGTGACAGTACCAGTGCCGGGAATGAAAGCGGGCTTCATAGCACGCAGCTTCTCGGGGTTGAGCTGGAATATGTTAGCGGGGTCACGTTTACCGACATAGTAGATAGTAGGATCATATAAACTTACGTTCTTGGGCTCATCATCCTGGGAGACAGTCACACCGGGCTTGCCACGGAAACCAGGAATCTCAATGGGGGAGATCTCGTAGTCGAAGACACCGGCCTTCTGGGCAGCCTGGGCCTTCTCGTAGCTGCGAATGGCGTAGTCGTCCTGGGCCTCACGACCGAAGCCATGGTCTTGGGCACACTCCTCGGCAGCGAATCCCATCAGCTCTTGCTTGCCGTAAGCATCCTGAAGACCATCCTTCTGAATACCATCAACGAGGCTCTGGTTGCCGTACTTGGCACCAGTACGCATGTTGGGCAGGTAGTGGGGGGTGTTGGACATGGACTCGGTACCACCAGCAACAACGATATCGGCGTTTCCGGTCATGATAGTCTGAGCACCAAGGATGACGGCCTTCAGGCCGGAAGCGCAGACCTTGTTGACAGTGGTGCAAACGGTGGAGTCGGAGAGACCAGCGCCGATAGCGCATTGGCGGGCAGGGTTCTGTCCAACACTGTTGAGGTTTGTTAGTGACAATTCAATCAAAACCTTGTATTTTCTTGACTTACCCAGCAGACAGAACATTACCGAAGAAGACCTCCTCGACATCAGAAGCGTTGATACCCTCAGCCCGGTCAACGGCAGCTATAGTTTCATGTCAGTACAAATAGAACCATATACAACTTCACAATTGCAATTGCAATTGAAAGACGAATGGGACGAATCAAAACTCACACTTGATAGCGTGGGCACCGAGCTTAGGGGCAGCCAGGCTTGAAAGAGAGCTATGCCATTGTCAATATACACCTAGATCATGTTGTTGCTCTGCTCAGCATCTTTTCTGTCTCTTACCCAAGGAAGCCACCGACGGGAGTACGGGCAGTAGAAACAATGTAGACGGGAGGAAGAGAGGAAGACATTTTGGGCAATTGAAGGATCCAAAATAATAAAAATAAAATAAAGACGGATCAGATAAGGAGGATCTATGAAGAAGAGAGAAAAAGGGGAGTGGAGGGGAAGAGTAGAAAAGAAGGTGGAGGGGCAATTAAATAATATAGAGGAGTGACTAGCTGTACGGTGTAGGCGCGAGTACTTGAGGACGCTCGGACCAAGTCCAAAAAAGTTCAGAACTTCCCGCTTTGCTGCGGAGCCCATCTTGACCTTTTGATATTCCCCCCATCATCCTCTTGCCCACCATGGATGACCTTTATGATGAGTAAGTGATTTGTCTTTGCTTTTTGTTTTTTTTTGTGTCTCGTGGTCCTTCAATTATTGCTTGAGATACATCTCTAACCAGGGCATAGGTTTGGTAACTACATTGGCGAGGCCGATTCAGATGAGGAGCAGACTGATCAGGTCCCCGCGGCCTTCAAATTCGATGAGGCGTTCGATGATGATGAAGAGAAGGAAGATGTGAATCATCAACAGTTAATGGAGGTCGATGGTAAGTTTGCGATGTTGCTCTTCAATTCCCCGTGCATTCGCTAACTCTCCGCGTGTTCGCGCGCGCGCTTAGATGGTCCTTCCAACGCCGTCATTTTACACGAAGACAAGCAATATTATCCTAGCGCTCAACAGTTATATGGTACCGATGTCGAAACTCTTGTCCAGGAAGAGGATGCGCAACCTCTGTCAGAACCGATCATCGCCCCGGTGCAACAAAAGAAATTTGCTATAGCTGAAACCGAGCTCCCACCCGTTCATTTTTCGCGTGAATTTATGACAGATCTGCTCAATTTTCCCGATCAAACAAGGAATGTGGCTCTGGTAGGCCATTTACATCATGGCAAAACGGCATTTATGGACATGCTGGTCAGACAGACTCACGACTTGACGGAAAGATTAAACAAGCGCATTGGGAAACGCAAGGAGGAACAATTGCGATATACAGATATTCATTTCCTCGAACGGGAACGTGGTCTTTCAGTGAAGGCTGCTCCCATGAGCTTGGTTCTTCAAGGAACTAAAGGCAAATCCCACCTTCTCAACATTATCGATACCCCCGGACACGTGAATTTCGTTGATGAAGTCGCCGCCTCCGTTCGTTTAGCAGATGGAGTTGTACTTGTCGTCGATGTGGTTGAGGGTGTTCAGGCGAACACTGAGCAGATCATCAAGCATGCGGTGCTGGAGGATATTCCCATGACTTTGGTCGTGAACAAAATGGACCGCCTCATCCTGGAACTCAAGCTGCCTCCCAATGATGCCTATTTCAAGTTGAAGCATGTGATTGAAGAAATCAACACAGTTATCGAGAATGTACTGCCGGGTCAGGGCGAACGTCGACGATTGAGTCCTGAGAAGGGAAATGTTGCGTTCGCATCTAGCTCGATGAACTGGTGCTTCACTTTACAATCATTCGCCAGAATGTACGCAGACACTTACCCCCGACTTGACTCTACAGAGTTTGCTGCGCGACTGTGGGGAGACATCTTTTACAACCCTCGAAGCCGAAAGTTTACTCGCAAGGGCGTGGAAGAGAATTCTAAGCGGGCCTTCGTGAAATTCGTTCTGGAACCTATCTATAAGCTTTACTCTCATACTCTTAGCGAAAGCCCCGAGGACCTTAAAGAGACATTAGCTTCGGTTGGAGTCAGCCTGAAGCCATCGCAGTTGAAGCTAGACGCAAAGGAGCTGCTCAATCTTGTCTGTGAGCAATTCTTCGGACCTCCAACTGGATTTGTGGACATGGCAGTGCAACATGTACCTTCGCCAGTGGAAGGGGCCCAGCGTATGTTGGAGCGCTACTATACAGGTCCATTGGACTCAAAGATTGCAGCCTCCATGACAGCCTGTGACCAAGATGGTCCCCTCGTGGTACATGTTACCAAGCTCTTCAGTAGCACTGATGCTACCGGCTTCTACTCCTTTGGAAGAATCTTGAGTGGTACAGCCCGTCCAGGCCAGCAAGTCCGCGTCTTGGGAGAAGGGTATACACCCGAGGATGAAGAAGATATGGTTGTCGCGACTATTTCCGACACCTGGATTGCAGAGACCTGCTACAATATACCAACAGATGGTGTCCCCGCCGGTAACTGGGTTCTTTTGGGCGGCGTGGATAACTCGATCGTCAAAACAGCTACATTGGTTCCCCTGAAACTTGAGGATGACGAGGAGCCATATATTTTCCAGCCCATTCGGCATATGACCGAGTCGGTGTTCAAGGTTGCTGTTGAGCCTGTCAACCCCTCCGAGCTGCCGAAGATGCTGGATGGTCTACGCAAGATCAACAAGAGTTACCCTTTGATCTCAACCAAGGTCGAAGAATCAGGTGAACACATCGTGCTGGGAACGGGTGAGCTGTACATGGATTGTGTGCTGCACGACCTTCGACGCCTGTACTCTGAAATGGAGATCAAGGTCTCTGATCCAGTAACACGTTTCTGTGAGACAGTGGTGGAGACCTCCGCAATCATGTGCTACTCTATCACACCGAACAAAAAGAACAAAATCACTATGATTGCTGAGCCCTTGGATGATGGTATTGCTGAGGATATTGAAAGCGGCCGAGTCAGCATCAAGGACCCTATCCGCAAGGTTGCTCGCTACTTCGAGGACAACTACGATTGGGATAAGCTTGCAGCCCGTAGTATCTGGGCGTTTGGACCCGACGAGATGGGACCCAATATTCTCCAAGATGATACTCTCCCATCGCAAGTGGACAAGAAGCTCCTTGGAAGTGTCCGGGACTCCATCACCCAGGGTTTCAGCTGGGGAACTAGAGAGGGTCCCCTTTGTGAAGAACGTAAGTATTGCACGCCTATTTGGTTCAAAGTGTTTCTGGGTTGAATATTGATACTAACATTTACTCTTAAGCCATTCGTAACACCAAATTCCGACTCACTGACGTTTCCCTTGCTGAGCAAGCAATCTACCGAGGAGGTGGTCAAATTATCCCAACTGCTCGTCGTGCCGTCTACTCTTCATTCCTAATGGCTTCTCCCCGTCTCATGGAACCCATCTACTCCTGCACTATGACTGGACCCGCTGATGCAGTGGCCTCTGTCTATACTGTTCTCTCTCGCCGACGTGGACACGTACTATCAGACGGTCCCATCGCGGGTACACCCTTGTACTCCGTCCGCGGTCTAATCCCAGTCATCGACTCTTTCGGTTTCGAGACAGATCTTCGCATCCATACTCAAGGTCAAGCTGCTGTTAATCTTGCCTTTGACAAATGGAGCGTTGTCCCCGGTGATCCTTTGGACCGTGACGTCAAATTGAAACCTCTCGAGATGGCCGGTGCTATGGCTACAGCTCGGGACTTTGTTCTTAAAACCAGACGTCGTAAGGGTTTGGCGGAGGATGTTACAGTCAGCAAGTTCCTGGAACCGGAATTGTGGAAGGGATTGAAGGAGAGTGGTGTTTTGGACTCATGATAATAGCGTTTTACTTTTTTCTCTCCCTTTATCTCTCGTTGAAAAGAAAAGGAAATGCTCGTCAATGATTTGGATAAGGATGGGTTGGGTCGGAGTCGACGTGCGGTGCATTATTTATGTATTTCTAATGGTCTCGTAACCTCATTGCACCGCATTTTACCGCTTAATCAAGTCTTCTCGTAAGTGTAAGTGTAATGTGATAATATTTCGTAGCAGGTCAGATTCAATTAGGACCAACTTTCCTATTTCGTAGGTATATATAAAATGGATGAACAACAAGTGGTATGATAATTGTACATGAAATGCGGCGGATATAATCATTGACAAGTTTCCATCATTTTAGCAATAACTTGCATCAAAGCTCCATTTTCCAAAGCTGCAGCAACACGTTCCTTATCGGCAAGTTGTTTATTCACTTCATCGCCAGTACTGTGAGTTCCCTCTTTAATGCGAACGTCGACTCTGAAACGTGGGGGGAGAGATTGTTCTAAACGGACGCGAACACCTAGCCCGATAACGGTTGCTAGACTGCAGTGCGTAATCGTTGGAGTGATGAGGACTGTGACGGTTTGGAGGGGGGATGTAGGTACGCTTGGTAGGGTTGGTTTGATGAATATATCGGGTAAAGATACTACGGCTAATTCGCCGAGGGAGAGGGGATGTTCTGGGTCGGAGATGGATTTGATTAGATCTGTGATAGATTATGTTAGTGACTGAACTATAGACTAGTGGGGTTATTTTGAATAAGGGGAAATACCGTATATCTCTTGTTCGTCGATGGGCTCTTCTAGTAAATCATCGTCGCTTTCTGAGTCTGATGAGAGGAAATCTGCTGGATTGGGAATAGCGGCGAAGATTCCGGAGTCGTAGTCGGTGGTCTTTTTCACTGATCTACTTCTTGTGGGGAGATCCGCCACGTTCAGGATCGTGGGGTTTGAATTCTGCATTTCCGCCATTGTGCTGGTAGTTGATGTTCGTTGCTGGTGATGATGATGATGATGGTGGAGGGGCAAATTCCTGGTGAATCCCGATTTGGCAGCCCGTCGGCCCGATAGGCTTATCCCACGTGATGCGGGTGGTGTATCACGTGACTATACAGTGCCGCGCCACAAATCTTACATGTTCAGCCAAGCTTACCTAAACTTACCAGAAACGGTGAAGGTAGAAGAGAAAGAGGTTAGACTTGGTTAAGGATCATGGCTAAAGTCTTGGTGTGTTTGGTATTAATATATTTATTGACACGTGCTAATAACATCCAGTATTACAGTAGTTACTTTAATTAATTCTACAGCTGAATGCCTACTACTACTAAGTGTAAGTGTATGCATTATGTATGCTCACTAAGCCAAAGTTACTCGGAAGAACCTCGGCTCAAATGCTGATCGTCCCCACGCCAGCAATTTGCCTCCTTTTCGTACTTCACTTCCAAGGAAATCTGTGTTTTGCTTTTCTTCGAATCTCCGCTGAAGAACATCCAGCCGATCCTCATCTGCCCCTTTTGCGATTTCAAATTATGTCTGTCTCCCACATACGCACACACGCAGACACTAACTACCACACACAACAAACACGCGCGCACTCCCCACGTCCCGAAAGCTTGGGTTTGGGATCGACAAGGGTTTTAACAAGGTCGGGTATTTTGACCTGGGCAAGTTACCGAAGTCGATCAGGATTGCTGCATGGACCTCCACCCACCGAACCCGGCTTGTAACCGTGGTCGTTCCAGTTCGTGGCCTTCCAGAATCTGCCAGTCTCCACTCCTCATCTTTTTAGTTCTGCATGTCTCGCGGCCTAGGGTTTGTGAAACCCAGGGCACCAATCCTAAGAACCAGGGAAGAGGGGGAGGGGGGGGGTTAGGAGTGTTTGAAGTGTTTCAACTGAATTCAACTGAATGAGGAGTCTTTCATAACCATATCCCGAATGAACCTTAGTTATATCCCATATCCCAGTGCCTAACCAATTCATCCATACAGAGAATATATTGTAGTATGTACGTGTACATCTCACAAATGGAGAATGAACGGAAATAAGTTGACTACTATGTAATTTACTAAGATTAAAAATAACTGAAATTAACATAAGGTAAGATAATCGATACTATCCGTGGACCTCCGTACTAGTAGAACAGGCTAAGAAATAAAGATCCATCGACTCCAGCAGGATACACTTAGCGGATTCCGTCAATTATTGGCCATGTGTTTGACCCTCGTGGAGTTCGGGGGGAGGATCCTCTTCCTAATTTATTATTTGATGATTATAGGGCTTAACAAGTCATTTATTACGGACCATCTTTTGATCGCCCTTCTCCACTTTAAGCAGAAAGTCGGCACTATTGGATGTTCATCCATCAGTCTTGGCATCCACCCCTCTCCTCTCCTCTCCTCTCCTCCTCCTCCCTCAGCTTTTATTCTCCTCTTCTTTTATTGTAAAAATTCCTAAACCCCCCACTTCGTCACGATGCTCTATGTCTTTGTCGCCGTTTCGTCATCCCCATCGACTTTAATCTAAACGGTACGTATCATCTCCTCCTTCCCCCTCCCATCCTGCTCCAATCCAATCAATTAAATCATCATCTCTGGATGCATCCATCGCATGACTCGCTAACTCGTTGTATCTCTTACTATCCCAGTCTCTCCTCCACTCCTAATTTTCCGCTTTTTCCCATCTTTTGTCAAATCGATCTCGAGGACGTGCGAATTGCATTGCGCATATGCGCATGGCCCAGACTGATACTGTTAAAGTACGCCAATCTTGGAAATTCGGGAATCATTGCGGAGGCTGGTGCGACACACGCACACACACACACACTTCCACACACACCCCCGACTTGCGCCGGCCCATAGCGCCGGCATTGTCTGATCTTACAGTTCGCTAGTCAAGCTAGCTGTTTGACTCTCCCATCGCCCGGACCACCCTTTGCGCGCTACGAAGACGCTATTCCTTTGACTTTTCCCCGTGTCAGCTCCGTTGGTTTACCGCTCGCGCCGACTTGGGAGTTCCATTCGCAATTCATTTTGTGAATCTCTTTCCTTCGACGATAGCCTTCATCTTTTTTTTTCTTGTTGATGTGCTTTTTCTTATTTTCTTTCTCCATTTGATACCACTCACTATCGTTCTCGGTCTCGAGGCAGGTCCTTGTAGATCGATTTAGCCGGGGTTGCGGGCCTTTTTTTTTCATCTCTCTTCTCTCTTCTCTTCTTGTTGTGGCCCATCTCAACTTATACTTATAATTCGACTTTCGAAACCCCTCCCCCTTTCCTTTTTTTCTCTTTCTGGAGATTTCGGAGAAAGAAATGCAGGGTTACTCGTTTGCCCCTCCGTCGGGGCCTCCTCGAGAAGGCCAAAAAAGTAGATTATCCCGCATATTGAGTATCCACTGGGGTTGATGTGAAACGAATGCTAATTTTTGGACGTTTTAGACTACGTGTTTGTTGATGAGCATAATCGACACAAAAGACTCAAGGGTAGGTGATTTTGTGCTTGTTTTACTTCCATCGTCGATGTAAATGCTCACTCTGAACAGTGATGCGCGCATGCAATGGTTGCCGGAAGAGAAAAATTAAATGCGATGCTGCGACTACAAATACATGGCCTTGTTCCGCCTGCACGCGCCTTAAGCTTGTCTGTGTCCCTCCTACGATCGGACAGGATGGTGAATTTCTGGATGGACAAGGTGGAGAGTCGGTTCAAGATATGGGCGGACCTTCCAACACTTCCGAGGCTTCTCATCATTCCTTCCCGGTACCTCCAACATATAGAGATGGAAACCAGCCGACGATGACCTCCGTGCCTTCATATGAATCAATGGGAATGTATTCGCAATTCGTTCAAGCGCCACCCAGTCAACATGGGTTATATAATGAGATGCGATCACCACCAATGGTCATGCCTCCCCAGTCTTACCAGCAACCCCAAATCTACCAAGGGACGCAACATCCATCGCTAGGGACTGCAGATAGAGGAGTATATGCGGAGAGTGAACCTTCTACAGCCGAGAATTTGAGTGATGTCCTTGGCGAATTGAAAATTGACGAGACGGGAATTGGTATGGAACTTTTGTTCTCTTTTATTTTTTTTTTCTTTGCACAGCAGTTGAGTTGCTCACAAATACTAGCTCCATATATTAGGCGACAAAGGACAGACCGTGTTGAACCCGAAGTACCCGTTCAAGAAGACGTGGAGGAAAGACTCCCACCCCTGAGCACAGGAGCCGGCGCCATGATCCGAATCCCACCCGAACTGATGCCCGACGAAGAAGACGTGATGAACTATTTCAAAATCTATTTCGACGAGATTCATCCCTACCTTCCCATCATACCACGTGCGCATTTATATTACCAATGGCAGAATGATCGCCGCTCCATCTCTCCTCTCCTCCTCGAAGCCTTATTTGCATGTGCTGGACGCTTGTCGGATGAGCCTGCAGAAGGTGCTCAATGGCTTGCTTTAGCAAACAGTAAGCTGAGCTCTACCGATCATTCATTTATTCCTTGCGCGTCGTACTAATTTCGATTTCAAGGACACGAGACCAGCTTCATGGATGTCCCCCGTTTAAGTACTATTCAGGCATTACTGCTTTTATTGAAAGCACGAGAGTCTCTACCCAAAAAGGGTTATTACTACCGATCCTGGCAGACGGTAAAAACCATAGTATCAATGGCCAAGGATTTAGATATCCATGAACATTACAGCACTCACGCCGAAGGAAGACCATGCGATCTGAGCCCGATTGAATGCTTGATTCATACTCGAGTCTGGCAAGCTATTTTGGTGGTGGAGATAATGATTGGTGCCCCTCAGGGTAAGAAATCAACTTGCGTTCTTATGGAAGACTGATTGATCAATGACTGACTTATAACACCAGGTCGTTCTGACTATGGAGTCGATACCGAAACTGTGGATATGCGCACTACTCTCGATATTAGGGGTCTTGATGCGTATGAAACAGATCGGTCAAGGCAATATGCATATTTCGTTCGCAACGCCCATCATATTCGGATTATCACGGACATATATCATAAGATCAAAAAGCAGAAAGATTGGGGCGCCAACCCCCAGTTTGCGCAAAAGAATCCGCTTTTTGCAGACTGGCTGCACAGCCTACCACCTGATCTTCAAGTGAATTATCCAGCCGATGGCTCTCCACCTTGGATTCCGTCTCACTTTGTGGGTAATATGCATTCTCACTGTCACTTGGCTATTATTTTGTTGCATCGCCCGCAACTTGTGGCATCTCAGTCCTTTGCGGCAGATGGTGAATGGAAGATACACTTCTCGCTGTGCTATGCCTCAGCTAAGAATATTTGCCGTCTTCAAGAAGCTATTCTTGAGCGGTTTGGACTTTCTGGGCTTCTTTACATGCAACGTGGGATCAATTTCGCTATCTACTGTATTCTGACTTGTACCATGTTACACTTGGTATGTGATTTGAACGACTATGTCGAACTCTTCTCCTCCGGCAAAGTCCCCCCTAACATTAAACTACTGAATAGGTTGCTATCACATCACCGGATCCCGAATTCAATTCCGATGCCAGAGAGTTCTTCACGCGTCATATGCGCATATTGGAACGTTGTTCGACCGCCTGGCCTATGCCTGAAATCCAAGCACAAATCGATTCCTTGAGACTAGCGTTCTCTGCCGACACTCATCGACCATTTGAGCTCAAACCTAGCTTCCCCTATGGTAGTCCGTCAGAGCCATATCAGCCCAGTCCTCCGATGGACGCGCATTATCATCCGCATCTAAGCAATGTCCAATCCAGAGTGGGTCCCAACGCACATCCAATTACTCCTCCGATATCTATTGTTGCTGAAGACTCGAAGTCCGACACATCCTCTCAGTTGCAGTCCTTAGGAATGGTCCCTCACCAACCACCCACAACCCATCCCCTTGATGCTCCCTTGGTGGATGAAAATAGCTGGGACCCAACCCGCATTATCAAGTATGTCTATCTCTTATGCTGCTAGCCACATACTTGGCTACTTGATACAATTGCATTTACTAATGATAATCTCTTTGCTTCTTAGTCAATGGGACATGGCATTCTCCGTCAATCCTTCAACCGTCAGCACCAACTCACCTCCAATGAACATGAGCAATACTACACAACCAATGAGCAACATGGTCAATCAACAATATCCTATGCAGTACGACTCGCCCTCCAGAACCGCCCCGCCAACACAATCAGTTTCTCCGCCCCAATTCCAGGCTCCCCCCGTCGTCTTCAGCGCCAGAGATTGGCAACAAAGTGTAGCCAGTGTATTTGACCCGCAGGGATTGAAACGACGTTGGAATTACTCCGTTGATATGACCTCTGACAACATATCAAAGCGACAAAGAGGATGAGAAAGTTTTCACATCTCCAATCTTCTCGTCTAGCTTCACAACCATCACTTCGAAAATATCCTCCACCATTCAACCTTTCTTCATTTCCATTCATCACCATGGAATTTGGGTCTTGTGTTCATATTTACCTTTTATTCGACATCGCATAATACGATGCGCGGTGTTATGGATATACGAAAATGTCGGGTACATAAAAGTGATGTGAAGGTTTTTTCTGTCTAAAATTTCTGCCATTAATTTGGCTGGAGTGGAAGTTATGGATTTGAAATATCCATTGTTCAAACACCCTTGTATATCATGAACTGAACAAAATATGCTCTTTTTTCTCTCTCAAATGTCTCGTCTGTGAAAAGATGGGACATTGGTTCATTTTCAATATTTCCTGAATTTTCCAATATAATGTAAAACGTAGCGAGTATTCCAGCAATAGTCCAATCTTACTCCAGCAATGTGTCCAATCTTGATGTGCTTGTTTGTATTTGTTTTCGTTCAATGGCATTTCACAGTCCAGCCATGATACAAAATATCAAATCAAAATGAATCAAACATGAAATCGAATTCCAAATTTCGAAATCCCCAAATCATAACCCCAAATTATCTTCCAAAGATATTATCCAAAGTTCCACCGGAAAGAAAAAGAAACCCCAGATGTATCATCATATAGTCGTAATATACTGTATATCACCCATGACGACCAAGTCCAATCCTCTCCTCGCGAGAACGTACAATTCGCGCTTTATCTCCCGGAAGAGGTTTTAATTCATCGCTTGGGTCGTAAGTTGGGTTTATTTGTCCTTGTTCTGGTTGTCTGTTTTCTTCTTGTTTGCGGAGTCGGGATTCTTCGAATGAGGCGATGTCTTCGATTGTGATTGTTATAGCGGTGGGTTTTCGGCGGAGCATTTTGGGTATGAAATATAATCTCTCTCTTTCGTTTTGGTTTGGTTGGGTGCTGTGGTCTGGTCTGGTCTGTCCTTTGTCTGTTTATGAGAGAGATAGATGATTTGGAGTTGTGGTTATGCGGCAGTGGGTTGGTCATGTGCGGATTATTTTCTGCCGGTTTGGCGGATTCGGTTTTGTGTGATTATGGATGTTTAGTTGGTGTTAGCTGGTGTTTTTTGGTTTGTCTTGATCGAGTGAAGACCGAACTGGTAGATTTGGATTTAATCTGAAAATTCTGGAATATATTGATTAAGTGTTTGAAATATATACTTACATGTTATGTAGAAGTAGGTGCATAGTAGCAGCCACTATTATGCTACGCCTATAAACTGAGCTAGAACGATATTTTTACCTACAATTTCTAGAAGCCCCCCCCCCCGTTAGCAGCTTTAACATTTAATTTATGCAGTCGCAGCAGGATATGATAAGAATTGAAATGATTAATGATATTGTACAATATTGATTAATATATAAGTGTGACTGAACACAATCACGCAGTAAGAAAGCGGCGACTAAAGCGGTGAGACCCCAACTGAGTCTTTTCCAAAAGTTGTTCCCCGTTGGATTTCCACCATCTCCTCAACTGCACCCAAGATGATGCGACCACAGCTCAGGCAGCTATTCCAGCACACGGAATCCGTGAGGCTGGGTCTCGCTGCTTCGGTCCGTCCTTTCTCTGTCTCTTCCGTTGCTCTGGAAGACAAGAGTAAACCCTCAAGTAAGTCATTCATCCCCCAAATACATCATATTTATACTCGAGTATAAGCCATTGGTCTACGAAGTAATGTGCAATTGATCAAGTTCTAATATATCTTTCTGGTTTTGTAATAGGTTCACCCGCACAGAGAAAGAATATCCCCAATACACCGCGCAAGAACCCAACACAATCGCGTGGCCCATCCGGTCCCCCGAATCGTCGTCCTGCAAAACCAATTGATGCGAGATCGTTCGCTGCTCCCGCTGCAGGAACAGATCAACCCCGTATCATCCGGAGTCCTAGACTACGAAATGTCCGTGGGAATCAGGGCCCAGGTCAAGGTCCGCGTAAGCCCATGGCTAAGGGTAAGGGCAAAAATCAGAAACCCCGTCAACGTCGACCTCGTGAGGCGAAGAAGGATGATGGTGATATTGCCCTTGAAGAGGCAGAGGAAGCTGCTATCAATCAGATTGAACAGGATCAGGCTTTGAAAGAACGTCCTGTTCCTGTCCGTTATGAGCCTCGGGATATTGACTTTGCTTCGTTGAAGGCTACCTGGCCTTCTATCCCATCCGATGCGAATGCGCGCTCTGTTGCCGTGTTGCAGAAACTTTCTGGATTGAGTGATCGTTATGCGAATGGGTATATCCCGCCTTATGAACTTGGTCGACGAGTTTGGAAGGGGGAGAGTGTTCTTTTTGAGAATGAGATTGAGCGGTCTGAGGCTTTGGCGGAGGTTAAGAGGTTGTCTCAGGTTCGGGCTGATAAGATTTCTCAGAAGAAGGGGGAACTTGTTGAACCTAAGGAGGTTAAATTTAGTCCTGTTAGTGCTGAAGATTCGAAGATTTTGATTGAGAAATGGGCTCAAGGGAAGTATCCTGCCCTGACAGTTGGAAAGGATCAACCAGCTGCCATGGGAGATGTTTTGAGGAATCTTCGGAACAATGGGACTTATGAGACGGCGGGTAAACGGCCGCAGTTTATTGCGAAGGTGGAATCTTTGCTCTCGTCTAGTCGTGTGAAGCGTACTTGAGAGGATGGATTTGGGGTTGTATGTTCTTTTTGATGCCATTTGTGCTTTTGTATTATACATGGGGTTCTCTTGTTTCCATTTTCTTGTCTCCTTTCTTTTTCCCCATCCGGCGTGATACTCTTTGCTCCTAGTATGGCTTTCATGTATCTAGATTTACATACTTCCTACTGTACCACTCAGAAAGCTATAGTCAACATTGAATTCACTCCCCCCCCCTCACCAATCACGCCTGTTCCAAGGTTTTTCTCGCAGCTTCAAATAGATCCTTAACTTCTTTGTGACCCTTTTCTGTAGCCTTTTCCATTTGATCATGGGCCTTGCGCACGTCATCTGGTCGGGCTGTTTTCTTCTTTTGCATATCTTGTAGCTTTTTGTGCATGCTACCTCGTGCATCGCGGACTGTATTAGCGGCCTTTTCAAAGGCCTGCTTGGCGATATTGACGCTTTGATCGCGGGATTCTTTGGTTGGTGGGGGAATGGGAATATTCAGTTGAAGTGGATTGTGAGGATCTGATTGTGGGGTGAGAGATAGATTTGATGAGACGATTGCTGAAGAAACGGGTTTAATGTGCTGTACACCCGAGTAGATTCAATTAGTCTTGGGATAATTCTTGTAAAAGATTGAATTGAAGAATGTGAAGGTATTAAACTTACCTCCTCTTCGGCCGCTAGGATGGTAACCATTCTTCCGCCCTTGGGAACGACTTGTGCTAGATCGCCCAGTTTAACTGTATCATGACTGTCCTTGCTCAGTTGGACCTTTAGTCCTTCAAGGCTAGCGGTATTGAATCGACCTCCAGCGCGAAGTTTCGAGAGGTCATCTTTCAATCGTGAGACGGCGTTTGATATACCCGTTTGAAGGGATGTAAGATCGAATGGATCCTCAGTTGATGTAGCGGGACTCGATTGTGTTTCAGAGGCAGCGGGCGTCTTTTTGCCCTTGTCTTTCTTTTTGTATAGGATTGGTGAGTTTGCGAAGGTACGGTGTTGGGAAGCGGGCGTGGAGGTCAGGAGTGGGAGAGCCAGTTGTCTATTAGGGCGACATTGAGAGGTCATGCGACTCGGTAAACGAGTCACGATTCGTAGCATGGTGGGTAGCAATGGTATGAATTGAGATTTGGAATATGTTTCCAGGGAGAATGAAGTTGTTCTACTGTTGGACCCCGGACGGCAGAAAGATGGATTGGGAAGGCGGTCTACTTGTCAACTTGGTATAGTTACAACTTCAGTCAATAAACTCAAGTCAATTGATAAGTCTACTATCGATGTAGATGTTTGTAGATGTTAGTTGATTACCCTCGTATGAAAGTGCAAGTAACCTTTATTGATTATGCTACAGCGAACAGGAACACGTAGAACAGGTCGTCACACATTAAATTTGCAACGTTAAATCTTCGTCTACAGGAAGCATACTTTTTAAAGACAAATGGAAAGGGGTAAAAAAGAAATACTGCGCCCAAGTGTGCCCGGCTTTAAACACAAAAAGCATGGGCCAACACTGCCCCAAGATCTATGCGGCGCAGACCTTCCGGTATCCGAGGAAGGGGTTCATATGTTGGCCGATCCTATGTTCATCGCTTCGCTTAGCGGGTAGACATAGCCTTGGTCATGAGACGCTTGAGAGCAAGCTCCTTCTTCTTGAGGTCCTCGGGGGTGGAGTCCTCAACCTCAAGCTGGGCCATGGCGTCAGAGAGAGCAGACTCGATGCGCTCCTTGTTGCCACGCTTCAGCTTCATGGCCAGGGTAGGCTCGGAGATCATCTCCTCGACACGGGAGATGTAGGACTCGAGCTGCTGGCGGGACTCGAACTTCTTGGTGAAAGCCTCGTCGGAGCTCTTGAACTTGTTGGCGTCGTCAATCATCTGCTCGATCTCACCGCTGGACAGCTTGCCGACAGCGTTGGAGATGGTGATGTTGGCGGTACGGCCGGAGGACTTCTCAGTGGCGGTGACCTTCAGGATACCGTTGACATCAACCTCGAAGACGGTCTCCAGAGCGGCCTCACCGGCACGCATGGGGGGAAGGGGAGCGAGGGTGAACTCTCCCAGGGAGGTGTTGTCGGCACAGTTGGTACGCTCACCCTGGTAGACGGGGAACTGGACGGTGCTCTGGTTGTCAACAACAGTGGTGAAGGTACGCTTCTTGATGGTAGGGACGGTCTGGCCACGGGGAACGACGGGGGCGAAGATGTTGCCCTCCATGGCGACACCAAGGGAGAGGGGAACGACATCCAGAAGCAGAAGGTCCTGGGTCTCGGCGGAGGTAGCCTTGCCGGAGAGGATACCGGCCTGGACGGCGGCACCGTAGGCAACGGCCTCATCGGGGTTGATGCTCTTCTCAAGCTTCTTGCCATCGAAGAAGTCGGACAGGAGCTTCTGGATACGGGGGATACGGGTGGAACCACCGACAAGGACGATCTCATCGACCTTGGACTTCTCGATACCAGAGTCCTTCAGGACCTGCTGGACGGGGTCAAGGGTGCCGGAGAAGGACTTGGCGTTCAGGTCCTCGAAACGGGCACGGGTGATGGAGGAGTTGAAGTCCTCACCATCGAAGAGAGAGTCAATCTCGACGGTGGTCTGGGTAGCGTTGGAGAGAGTACGCTTGGCACGCTCGCAAGCGGTACGGAGACGACGAAGGGCACGGGCATCGCCGGACAGATCCTTCTTGGTCTTACGCTGGAACTCCTTCTTGAAGTGGTCAAGGAGGTTGGTGTCGAAATCCTGACCACCAAGGTGAGTGTCACCAGCGGTGGCCTTGACGGTGAAGACACCACCCTGGATGTTCAGCAGGGAAACATCGAAAGTACCACCACCCAAATCGTAGATGAGGACGTTGCGCTCCTTGTCGGACTTGCCGGAGCCCAGACCGTAAGCAATAGCGGCAGCAGTGGGCTCGTTGATGATACGGAGAACGTTCAGGCCAGCAATGGCACCGGCGTCCTTGGTAGCCTGACGCTGGTTGTCGTTGAAGTAGGCGGGGACAGTGATGACGGCCTTCTCAACCTTCTTGCCGAGCTTGGTCTCAGCAACCTCCTTCATCTGTTTGATTTGTTAGTAAATTGTGGTCTGGTTGGAATAGAATTTGAGCCGAGGTTATGGGGGAAACTTGCCTTCATGAGGACCATGGAGGAGATCTCCTGGGGAGTGAAGGTCTTGTTCTCACCGAGGTACTCGACCTCGACGGCAGGGGAGGTACCCTGATCAACGACCTTGAAGGGCCAGGACTCAACATCCTTCTTGACAATGGGGTCATCGAAACGGCGACCAATCAGACGCCTGGGAAAATTCAAGTCAGAAATTTTATTCGTCCAATTTTTCACTTTTTTTCCAAGGACAATCCTCAAAGAAAAAAAAAATTGCAGGTATTCTTCTAGCACTCACTTGATATCGAAGATGGTGTTCTTCGGGTTCATAGCAGCAGCGTTCTTGGCGGCCTCACCAATCAGACGCTCCTTCTCGGTGAAGGAAACGAAAGAGGGGGTGGTGTAGCTACCCTGGTCGTTGGCGACTGATTTGCAGGTTAGTTTGGAAGAACGAGAAGGATTGTATTAGATTGTCGATTCAAAACGCACTGATCTCAACGTTGGTGCCCTCATAGTTGGCAACGCAAGAGTAGGTGGTACCTGCGCACAAAAGAAAAAAAATCCAATTAGTGACCAATTCCAATCAAAATTTAGGCAAAAGAGCAGCAATTCATACCAAGATCGATACCGATCGCCCCGTCGTAGACCTCAGACTCGGCCATTGTGAAAGATATGTAGTGGAAATGAGAGAGTGGGAATAGGTGGGAAAGAGGGGTTGGTGACGGGTCGAAATTTTTTATAAACGCAGCGCCGCACATCGAAAGGGCAGAAAATTTTGCGGGAGCGGTGAGTCACGTGTTTATGGGGGAGCGCTCGGGTAAAAACTAAACAGTTGGGATTGGATATGGGATTGGAAATTTTATGGAAGAATTGGAGAGAGTTCTAAAGTATATTGCAGACCAAATTGATAGAGCAAACGAGGGAGAAAATACTAACTAAACAGCATGAGAGAAAAAAGAAAAGAGAAAAAACACACAGAACTTCTGCTTGATACAAGTTCGCTGGTACTTCCATGCAAACCCCATTCTCGGAATTCTGTTTCTATCCAAAATGTTATACAGTGGGCCTCACCGAAGTAAGTTGAAGAAAATAGTGACCCGCTCGTAATCCAAATCTGAGCCCGGGGGTCCGGTTTTCGGTGCACCTCTTGGCGGTCCGGCAATCGCCTCAAGATCAACCTTGGTAGTGCCCGGGTGGAGTTGGATGTCGTACGCCAGCGTAGATGCATCTCCAGATGAGTGAAGTCGATGCGTGCCCATCAGAGCCACAAGTTTGGTTTGTCTTTCTGCTGTACTGGCTATCAGTGTGGGTTTGACCGTCAATATGCGGTGTGATGGTGGAAGTGTAATTGTGATTGCTTGTTGGCGGACTGTGGCCGATGGTGGGATCTCCAAACAGAGATCTTGTCGAAGAGATAATGATGGGTGGGTCGATATCTGCACATTCTGAATCAAAGCAGCGCTTGCATCTATATCATTGTTAGTAAATTGATTTTAATTTCTTTCGGCCGGTTCAGAATCCCGGTGCTTACTTTGACCCGGGCGTCTCCAGATCGAGTCCAATGGTGATACTTCCGGGGGTGGTTGGACTGGAGCTGGTACGGGAACTGGAGCTGGGCAACGTTCAAAGTCAGCCAAATTGAACTTATATTGCCCATTGCAATTGTCAGCGGGTGTATTACTGTACCTTCATGTGGAGGGAGTCCACCGGTGGACTCGTGAGAAGTGCCTTGAGGGCCATGAGAAGAACGGGTGTCAGGCTGCTGAGACGGAGTCGCGACGCTTTCGTCTTTTACGTGTGCGCTGGCCCGTCCATTTGAGGGTTGCTCGGAAGCAGATGGTGTAGTGGCTACACTCGATCGAGGGCTAGCGGGATGTCGTCGAAGAGACCTTGTTCGAGGAGAACGTGGTGCCTCGATATCTCGACTAGTCGATCCAGTCCTCACATGTTCTTTTTGGCGTTTAAGGGCATCTTTATCAACAGCAACGCCGGATGGTGGCTTTTCTTTGGATGGGGTCTCGGAGGTCTGGCCAGACATCTTCAATGTTAACCTTTGCGCTGAGGGCTCCGAATCCTTTGTACCCATTTTTAACTTGATTCGAGGTGTTTCGGGGTCACCATCTACCTGAATGGAATCCGGCACTAGCTTTTTGGCTTCAATCACCCTTCGTTTGAAATAGTCCTGATTTGGTGTTAGTTATATGCGTCGCGAGTGTACAAGACATAGACAAAGCTCACCTCGAGAATTCCCGCAAGGACTGTTATATCGCTACCTTCTTCGTTATATTCCCTAGCATTTCGCCAAAGGTAACTGACCTCCTCTTCAAAGGATTGCCAAGTAGGAAATGCGGTTATTCTGGTAGGATTTTTGCGACTATCATTGCCGCGCACTTTGGCTTGTATACTTCGCAACGAAACCGGATGTTGGATAATCTCGTAATAGTCGCGGTATAAATTTCGGTCCGGCTTGCCAACAAACGGGTATGCTACTTCTTCACCACTGCGAAGAGTTAGCCTCAACTTCATCCTCCGCACTCATGGGGAAAAAAATTGCTTACTCGGAATCCTTCAACCTGGTCAATTCCGAAACAATCTTATCCTGCGCAGCTTGGATCGTATTGCCCTCGAAGCTCTCTGGGTCATCTTCCTCTTCCGACTTCGAGTCTTCCTCCTCTACATCATCTGCTTCGTCCGCTAGTTGGGAGTCTTCCGGTTCCACAATACTTTCGTCCTGTTATAGCGCTCGAAGTATTAGTTTCCATTTCTTTCACAATGCGACGCACGACAGGGAACATCGCAATAGAGGAGAGAATTT